>ERZ724560.100-NODE-100-length-15035-cov-2.130534_pt1 | contig 15035 bp, 14 predicted proteins | sample MGYA00375854_ERZ724560 | MGnify/ENA primary metagenome ERZ724560 (study PRJEB28725, sample SAMN03264854) | marine sediment metagenome | biome: marine pelagic biome; feature: marine oligotrophic desert; material: ocean water | place: Pacific Ocean:North Pacific... | reverse complement strand
TGGCAATTCCCCGAGCTAAAATTTGTTTCTCTGCTTCATGTGCCAAAATAGCAGTTCCCTCTATAGCAATTCCTCGTGTTAATACAATGCCATCTCCCTCTAATGCACCAGAAGATAAAATCGCCTTGTTTTTATCAACCTCACCAATCATTGTTCCAGAAAATATGATTTTTGAAATTCCCTCAGTAACTTCCGTGTGCCCACCTATTAGAGAAACTCCAACTTCTTTGCAGGCTTCTTTAAGCTGAGAAAAAGCTTTTTCAACCTGACGTTCCGTACTACCTATCGGTAACAATAATGTTGCCATAAGCCACTTGGGGGTTGCCCCTGTTACATACAAATCATTCGCATTTACATGAACCATGTACCATCCTGCATTTTCTGTCGTGAAGGTGACTGGGTCAGACGCTATAACTAAAAATCGATTTCCGAAATCAATAATTGCAGAATCTTCTCCAACTTTTGGCCCCAAAATTACGCTTGCATCAGAAACAGAAGCAGATTTAAGTACTTTTTTTAATAACTCAATTGGCAGTTTTCCTGCTTTTAGTCCCATAAATTGTTCTCTTTGAATACGATATATTTTTATTTGTTTCACAAAATGCTATCATATCGCCATTATGATTAAGTCTGTTTTGTTTAAACAGTTTTGAAATTTTTTCAGATTTTTCTATGCTAGTGGTTCCCACTAAAACTGGTTGATTATTTTTTTTACATTCTTCAATTTTTTCAATTATTGCCTTATTTTTTTCTTTCTCAGTTGCTTCAGAAGTTGAAGAAGAAATAATTGTTGAAGCGAAGAAGATAGATAGCATCTCAGATTGGAAAGAGGAGGTTTCTTCTACCAGTCTTAACTCCGAAGAAATTTCTTTGATAGATGCACAGCACCCAAAGCAAGTATTCAATAGAATCCCTGGAATTTGGATAAGTAGAGGATCTGGACAAGAACATTTAACTTCTATCAGATCTCCAGTTCTTACAGGTCCAGGGGCATGTGGATCTTTCTTGATACTAGAGGACGGAATACCAGCAAGACCCAATGGGTTTTGTAATGTAAATGGACTTTTTGAAACTCAGACTGAAACCGCTTCCAGTCTAGAAGTTATTAGAGGTCCTGCTAGTGCCAGGTACGGAAGCAATGCTATGCATGGCGTCATAAATGTCGTCTCTAAATCTATAGAAGATATAAATACCCTATCTTCAAATCTAGGCCCTAATAAATATACGAATTTCAAGTCATCTATTGGGGATTCTGAAAACTGGAGAATAAATACTTTATTTTCCAGCGATGATGGATTCAGAAAAGAATCCGGATACGACCAACAAAAATTTCATTTAAAGAATAAGTTTATTTTTTATAAATCCAATGCAACTTTTAATCTAAGACTGACTAACGTAAATCAAGAAACAGCTGGATATATATTAGGAAAAGATATCTATAAAGATAAAAAAGAAAGTGAAAGGAATCTTAATCCTGAAGCTTATAGGGATGCTTACTCTTTAAAATCAAATCTTAAATTCTTATGGGAGCTTAACAATAATATTGTTTCGCTTATACCTTATTTCAGAAAAACAAGGATGGAATTCCTACAACATTATCTTCCAGGAACACCCGTAGAAAATAACTCGCATACAAGTTTTGGATTAATAACCTCGTATGTAACTAATTTAGATAATATTCAATTTACCTCTGGTGTTCAGGCTGAAACCGCTAGTGTTAAGTTAGAAGAATTTCAAAAATTTTCTCTAACTACAAGTACAGCATTCAACAATGCTGTTAGGCCTCAAGGATTTCATTATAACTACGGGGTTGATTCAAGATCAGTAGCAGTTTTCTTTGGTTTTGATGAATTTTTTATAGGAGAGAATTCTTCCGCATTCGGAGATTTAAGGCTAGAACACAATGATTACTCTTATGACAACAAAATATTAGCAGGAAACACTAAAGATGATGGAACGCCATGCGGATTTGGTGGATGTTATTACTCAAGACCAGAAGACCGGGATGATAATTTTGATGAAATCAGCTTTAGATTAGGGCTACAAAAAGAAGTAAACCTTTTAACTGTATTTTCGCAGATAAGTATGGGCTTTCGCCCACCGCAAATGACCGAATTGTATAGGCTACAAAAGAAACAAACTGTGGGAAATATAGATTCAGAGAAATTAACTATGTTGGAAATAGGCGGTCAATTTCTATCGGATTATTTTGAAGCATCAATAAGCATCTATGCGGGTAAAAAAAGAGACTCTATTTTTAGGGACGCTGAAAACTTTATTCAAGATAATGGTAGAACCGATCACAAGGGATTAGAGCTATTCACAAGACTAAGAATTAATGAAAAAAATTCCTTATTCTTTGCTGGTACGTTTCAGAATCATAAATATGACTTTTCCACTGAAACTTCCATGAGAGAACAAATTATTTCAGGTAATTATGTTGATACATCACCTAAAACATCTTTTAACCTAAGGTGGCTTAATACACTTTCTAACAGTATGAAATTTGAACTTGAAGCAGAAAGACTTGGTTCGTACTATACCGATGCAGCTAATTTACATGAATACGAAGGTCACACTTTAATCCATTCACGCTTTGTTTATCTTTATAGAAATAATTTCAGGCAAATTATCAGAGTTCATAACCTATTTGATGAGGATTATGCTGAACGCGCTGACTTCAATGCTTTTGGTGGAGATAGGTATTTTCCGGGTCTTCCGAGGCAAATTTATATTAGTTTGGAATACTCGTTTTAAAATAAACATAAAAATTTATTGGAAAATTAGATAAACTCTAGATCTTATGGCTGAAAAGAAAACTGCAGTAAATTTTGAGAAAGCAATTAAAGATCTTGAAAAGATTGTTGAAGACCTAGAGTCGGGTGAACTAAGCTTAGAACAATCCCTTAAAACCTTCGAAAAAGGAATTAAGCTAACACGTCAATGTCAGGGAGAGCTTGAAAAAGCTGAACTTAAAGTTAAAAAGTTGGTTGAAGAAAATGGAGAGCTTAAAACTAAGCCTCTAACTAATGACTAATTCACCTAACTGGATTACTCCATATAAAAAAAGGATAAATTCTGCTTTAGGATCTTTGCTTCCTGATGACGACAGTGTTCTTAGTAAAGCCATACGTTATTCAGTTTTAAATGGCGGGAAGAGACTAAGGCCTTTATTAGTTTATCTGTCCTCAGAACTGGGTAGCTCTTCTCTTCAAGCCCAAGACTCAGTAAGTTGTGCTGTTGAGTTAATTCATTGCTACTCACTAATTCATGATGACCTACCCTCTATGGATGATGATTCATTAAGAAGAGGAATGCCAACTTGTCATAAAAAGTTTGGGGAAGCAGTTGCAATATTGGCTGGCGATGCGATCCAACCCATGGCTTATTATTCGTTAACTAACTCTAAAGAAATAGAAGATAAACATAAAGTTAGCTTAGTAAGTATGTTAGCTGAAGCTTGTGGTCAAAATGGAATGGTTGAAGGGCAAATCTTAGATATTTCAGAAAACAAATCTCTTTCAATTGAAGATTTAGACTACATGCATAGCAAAAAGACCGGAAGTTTGATAAAAACTTGTCTGGAGATGGGTGGTTTAATATCTCATTTACCAGAGGAGGAGATTAATCTCCTTTCAGAGTATGGTGAAAAGGTAGGCCTTGCTTTTCAAATTCGTGATGACATCATTGACTTACAATCGCCTACCGAAATAAGTGGAAAAACTCAGGGTGCAGATATATTGCAGAAGAAGATTACCTATCCCAATCTGATAGGAATGGAACGCGCTAAGAAAAGAACCATAGAGTTATGCGAAGAGGCAAAAGAAACCGTAAAAAAATTATCAGGAGATTCTACTAAATTGATTAAACTCTCCGACTTTATATCAAATAGGAATTATTAGTTTTGAAGATTTTTGAAGAAATACCTACCCAAGAACCCTCAGGTGAATTTCTCCCATCAGTTAATTTTCCTGCAGATTTAAGAGACTTAGATTTAAAGGATCTCCCAAAATTTTCTGATGAATTAAGAGAGTATCTCCTGTATAGCGTGGGGCAAACCGGAGGTCACTTTGGAGCCGGTTTAGGTGTAGTAGAACTGACTACCGCTCTTCATTATGTTTTTGATACTCCTAAGGATAAGATTGTTTGGGATGTAGGTCACCAAGCTTATCCCCACAAGTTAATTACAGGAAGAAAGGAAGCCATGGATACCATTAGACAAACTAATGGCTTAGCACCCTTCCCTTCAAGGTTGGAAAGCGAATACGACACTTATGGAGTAGGACATTCAAGTACTTCAATTAGCGCAGCGTTAGGCATGGCTTCTGCAGCTAAATTAAAAGGAGAAGACAAAGAAATTGTCGCTGTAATAGGTGATGGAGCCATGACTGCAGGTATGGCTTATGAAGCACTATCTCATGCCGGTTCTATTGATGAGAACATTCTTGTTGTACTAAATGATAATCAGATGTCTATCTCTGAGAATGTTGGAGGACTTAAAAATTATTTAGCAAAAATCTGGGCAAGTCCTCTTTACAACCAAATAAGAGAAGGAGGTAAAACCGTTCTAAGATTTATTCCAGCTGCAAGCAGGATAGCTAGAAAAGCTGAAATCCAAGCGAAAGGACTACTTACCCCAGGAACCCTATTTGAAGAACTTGGACTTTCTTACATTGGACCAGTTAATGGTCACGATACTGTGGGAATGGTAAAAATATTAAATGACCTAAAAAGCATGGAAGGACCAAGACTTCTTCATGTCATCACACAAAAAGGAAAAGGGTTCTTGCCAGCCGAACTCGATCCTATTGGTTACCATGCCATCAATAAAATAAAACCCCTAAAAAAACAAAAGGACGAAGCGGTAAAAGTTACAACTTACTCTCAAATCTTTGGAGAATGGTTATGCTACAAAGCAGAAAAAGATAATCTTCTAACAGCTATAACTCCAGCCATGAGAGAAGGGTCTGGGTTGGTTGAATTCTCAAAACAATTCCCAGATAGATATTACGATGTCGCTATAGCTGAGCAGCATAGTGTATCGTTAGCAGCTGGAATGGCATGCGAAGGACTTAAACCGGTAGTGGCTATATATAGTACTTTTCTGCAAAGAGCTTACGACCAGCTTATACATGATGTAGCCTTACAAAATCTTAATGTACTATTCGCCATAGACAGAGCTGGCTTAGTGGGAGCGGATGGTCCGACTCATCAAGGTGCTTTTGATATTTCTTATCTGCGTTGTATACCAAACATGGTGATTATGACTCCTTCTGATGAAAACGTTACTTGGAAAATGCTAAACACAGGATTTGATTACGCTGGACCAGTATCAATAAGATACCCTAGAGGTTCAGGTCCAGGTTCTAAAGTAGAAAAAGATAATTCCACTATAGAATTAGGTAAAAGTTCACTAATTAAGGATTCTCAAGAATCGCGAATAGCGATTATGAACTTTGGCAGCATGCTAGAACTAGCAGTTGAGTTGTCAGAAAAATACAATGCTAGCTTGATTGATATGAATTTCGTAAAGCCGTTAGATCATAAAAGAATTAAAGAATTGGCTGAAAAATATAAATTGTTAATTACCATTGAAGAAAATGTAGTTAAAGGAGGTGCTGGGTCAGCTGTAGCAGAATTCTTAGCAGATAATAATCTAAATATTTCCCTTCTCAATTTTGGTATTTCAGACGAGTTCGTAGAACATGGTAGTCCAGATCATCAAAAAGTGAGCTCTGGTTTAGGTAAAGAAGAGATAACGGAAAAGATTAATAAAAGATTAGAAAAGCTATAGTCAGAATTAGAGCTGAAATTAAACCAGCAATAACATCATCCATCATTACTCCATAGGGACTGTCTAATTTATCAAAGTAACTGACAGGTTGCGGCTTCCAAATATCAAAAATTCTAAACAAAACAAATGAGAAAATAATCCACGGCCAAAAAGATTCAAAAACAACTAGTGGAAAAGAAGCTATCCACATTCCAACAAACTCATCCCAAACAAACATTTTTGCATCTTTTTCAGCAGCCATTGTTTTCCTATATAAGTACAACCCAAAAAAGAAACTAGTTACGACTAAAAGAACATACGCAGTAAGAATAAAAATGTAGGCAAAAGGTCTAAGAAAAGGAACTATTAAAAAATAAAAAATTAAAATTGCTAATAAGCTTCCTACAGTTCCAGGAATAAATGGAGATAATCCACTACCAAAACCAATCGCAAACCAAGTTAAAGGGTTTTTGAAGTTGACTCTGTTATAAGCCATCTTTTTAAAAATGCTGAAATCCTGAAGAAGCTTTTAGAAAATCCCCTTCTTGGTTAATAATCTGCACTTCATCCCCTTTTATTATTAAGCCGATTTCATAAATTGGTACTGTTTCCTGTTTAGATATCTCTTCTATTTTTTCTTTGTTTGTTTTATCTGAAGTAAAAAGAATCTCGTAATCATCGCCTTTATTCATTTCTTCTGAAGATAATGATTTAGATAAAAAAGTGGGGATCTTTTCTAGGTAAACATTTGCGCCAACTTTACTTGCTGTACAAATGTGATTTAAATCTTGAAACAGTCCATCTGAGACATCAATGGCTGAAGTTGCAATTCCTTTTAATTTATTACTTACTCCAAATCTTATTTCTGGTCTTAGATATCTGCTTTTCTTTAAGTCTACTAAATTATCTTTTTTTATTTCTTCAAGAGCAGAAGAAGCCTCACCTATTGTTCCAGTTAGATATATTAAATCACCCACTTTCGCTCCTTTTCTAGTTAAGGCCATGCCTTTTTCAACATAACCTCCTACCTGGACAGTAATTGAAAGATTGCCTTTAGTCATATCGCCGCCAATTAGAGGTATCTTTAGCTCACTAGATATATCTTCAAGTCCTCTTCTAAAACCTGATAACCATATAGGGTCATAATCTTCTAGAGTAAGAGCCAAAGTAAACCATGAAGGAGTTGCTCCACAAGCAGCTAAATCACTAAGAGCAACTGAGACAGACCTATAAGCAATATCTGAAGCACTCATAGATTTTAAAAAATGCACTCCTTCTATTGATGTATCTACAGAAATGACACTTTCTTTTCCTTTTGGAGGAGCAAGCACTGCTGCATCATCCCCCACAGGAACTCTGATGCCATGTTCTGCTAAATACGCAGAACCGACATCAGAAAAATATTCCTTTATTATTTGGTGCTCGTTTAAATTATCGAGACCTTTAACCAAATTTAATTTACTCAGGTATTGATTCAAACAAACCGGTAGCTCCCATGCCTCCACCAACACACATGGTTACTATTCCGTATTTTCCACCTCTTCTTCTGAGCTCTCTGGTTAAATGACCTACCTGTCTAGACCCAGTCATGCCAAAAGGATGGCCTATTGCTATAGAACCGCCGTTAACATTTAGATTTTCAGTTGGTAATCCCAGTTGATCTCTTATGTAAACTACCTGAGAAGCAAATGCTTCGTTTAGTTCCCAAAGATCAATATCATCTACAGTTAGGTTAGCTGACTTCAATAATTTAGGTATTGAATAAACAGGTCCTATGCCCATCTCATCAGGCTGACAACCCACTACTGTAAATCCTCTAAAATAAGCCAAAGGCTTAACTCCTAACTCATTTGCTTTATCTTCACTCATAACCATAGTCACTGAAGCACCGTCTGATAATTGAGAAGAGTTACCTGCTGTTACAGATCCTTCTTCTGGATCAAACACTGGATTGAGGCTTGCAAGCCCTTCTAATGTTGTTTCAGGCCTGTTGCAGTTATCTCTATCCACTACAGTATCCACTTCCTTTTCAGCTCCAGTTTCTTTATTAACTAACAGCATTTTAGTTTCCATAGGAATAATCTCATCATCAAAAAGACCTTGATCTTGTGCTTTGGCACATCTTTCCTGGCTTGATAGGGCGTACTCATCTTGTGCCTCCCTAGTTACTCCATATCTTTTTGCTACAGTTTCAGCTGTGGTTCCCATGGCGTGATAGATTCCTGGAGCTTCTTCTGCCAGTTTTTCATTCACATACATATGTGTGTTACTTTTACCCTGGGTTGTGCTGATCGACTCTACTCCGCCGGCAATAATGCAATCTGCGAAACCACTTTGTACTTGAGTTGCTGCCATAGCAACAGTCTGGAGACCGGAAGAACAATATCTGTTTACCGTTGTACCTCCAACTTCTATAGGAAGTTTAGACAACACCGCAACGTTTCTGGCAATATTGTGACCTTGAGCACCTTCTGGAGCACCACAGCCTAAAATCATATCTTCTACTGTGGAGGGATCCACTTCAGGGTTTCTATCCATTAGCGCATCAACAATATGGGCTGTCATATTGTCCGCTCTAGTTTGATTAAAGCCTCCTCTAAAAGACTTTGCTAGACCTGTTCTAACACTATCTACTATTACTGCTTCAGCCATAATTTCTCCTTAAAACTAATTTTTTATTATCGGGCGAGTGATGTTAGGTTAGAGTTAAGAAATTGGCAAGAAAATAAAATAGCTTCTTAGAAGTTACTTATTTAATGAGTCTTTAAACCATTCAGGAACAATATCAATCTCATATTTTTTAGCCAGTTTCACTAATAAGGGAATTGTAATAGGTGCAAAAGGCATAAAAGTTAGAAATCCAAATCCTAATTCCTTAGATAGTACATTTAGTTGCTTATTTGCTTTATCAAGGTCTTCTTTTTTGGCATTCCCTTGGGAGTAAGCATAATAAGTTTTTAGCATTTCCTTAGTACTCTCAGAATCTTGCTCTAAAGTAATTTTTAATAAAACCAGGGCTCTTCTTATATTCCTTCCAAACATAATCTCATTTAACTCTCAGTTCCTTGTTTTTTACAAATATTCATAAGATACTAACAAAGAACTAAAAAAATTAATAAAACCTTCTGGAGTCAGAAAAATGAATAAACCTTTCCCATTTGCATTTACTTTAGGTGCAATTGTAGTCGTAGTTCTTTATTACCTGTTTTGGGATACTGAAGAACCTACTCAAGAGAATATTGTTGAAGAAGAGATTAGCTCTCCAATAGAGTCTTCATCTTCAGTTGGACTCATAGATGATGAAAGAATTATAAATGCAGAAAGTGAGCCAGGAAACTGGATAGCTCACGGAAGGACTTATGAAGAACAAAGATTTTCTCCTTTATTAAAAATTAATAAAGATAGTGTTTCTGATCTAGGATTGGCTTGGTACAAAGATATGGGAACCAACAGGGCTCTTGAAGCTACGCCAATTGTTGTTGATGGCATTATGTTCTTTACTAGTACTTGGAGTCGGGTTTATGCAGTAGAAGCTAAAACTGGGAAAACTATATGGAAATTTGATCCAGAAGTTCCGGGTGAATGGGCACGTAAAGCCTGTTGTGACATAGTCAATAGAGGGGTTGCTGTTTATGAAGGAAAAGTCTTTTTTGCAAGCTTAGATGGAAGATTGTTTTCACTTAATGCCGAAACAGGAGAAAAGATATGGGAAGTAGACACCATTACTGATCGCTCTAGAGCCTATACGATTACTGGTGCTCCCAGAGTAGCAAAAGGCAAGGTTTTTATAGGTAATGGAGGCGCTGAGTACGGTGTGAGAGGTTATGTAACAGCCTACGATACTGAAACGGGCGAACAAGTATGGAGATTTTTTACTGTTCCAGGGGATCCGTCTTTAGGGTTTGAAGATCCCGCTATGGAAATGGCTGCCAAGACCTGGAAAGGTACTAATTGGTGGGAATTTGGTGGCGGAGGTACTGTTTGGAACTCAATTGTCTATGACCCAGATTTTAATAATGTCTATTTAGGGGTTGGCAATGGATCTCCATGGACAAGAGAAATCAGATCTCCTGGAGGAGGAGATAATTTATTCTTAGCTTCTATAGTTGCTGTTGATGCTGATACCGGTAAATACAAGTGGCATTATCAAACTACTCCTGAAGATAATTGGGACTACACAGCCGTGCAAGATATGGCTTTGGCTGATATGGAGGTAGATGGAGAACAGAAGAAAGTATTACTGCAAGCACCAAAAAACGGATTTTTCTACGTCATAGATAGATCCAATGGAAAGGTGCTAAGGGCTCACCCTTTTGCTGCTGTTACCTGGGCTACTCATGTTGATCTGGAAACTGGAAGACCAGTTGAAAATCCTGATGTGGATTACTCTGAAAATGGATCTTTTGTTCTGCCAGGACCTTTAGGTGCTCATAATTGGCAAGCAATGTCAGTAGATTTGGATTCAGGCCTTGTTTACATACCTGCTCAAGAAAATGCCTTCTTCTATGCAATTGATGAGAACTATAAGAAGACAGGTATATATAAAAGAAATCCGGGCAGATGGAATATGGGTATAGAAATGAGTTCTTTAGCCCAAAATGTACTTGCAAACCTAGAATCAATGCCTGAACCAGGGGGTTTTCTTAAAGCTTTTAACCCTTTAACTGGTGAAACTAAATGGTCAGTACCTATCCCACATTACTGGAATGGAGGAGTTCTAGGCACTGCTGGAGGACTGGTTTTTCAAGGAGATGCCTTAGGCATGTTCTCTGCTTACGATAAGGAAACAGGAGAACGTTTATGGGAATTTAACACCTACACTTCTATGCTTGCGCCTCCAATTTCTTTTGAAATAGATGGAGAACAGTATGTGTCAGTTTTAACAGGATCTGGTGGAGGGGATCTATTTGGGGGAGAGCATTTACCGCCGATAGAAATACAAGCTTCTCTTACCTACAATAATTTTGGTAGATTGTTAGTTTTTAAACTAGGTGGCAAAGAGAAGCTTCCTATACCTGATGTAAGAGATACAACTATTCCTGAACAAAAACTTGCTGATGTCAGTGTAGCTCAAATCCGAAATGGTGAGAGTAATTACAATCAATATTGTGCCGTTTGCCATGGCTTTGTAGTTAAATCTGCAGGCGGATTACCAGATTTAAGAAAGATGACTACAGGAACCCATGACCTATTTAATAAAATAGTTCTGGAAGGAATACTTGGAAGCAATGGCATGGCTGGTTTTTCAGATGTTCTTTCAGAAGAAGAGGTAGACAATATTCACCATTACGTTAGAGCCAGAGCTTATGAAGATAGAGAGGTGGCTTTAGGAAATATGGAGGCTCCTCAATTCACTTGGTTTGGTGAAGAAGACGACTAATTGATTAGTTTTCGAATTTAGTCTTAGGAGGCAAGCTTGGCGGAGCTACTTCTTGAAATTCGAAAGAAGGATTTCCCGCCTGAGTATTGATAGATTCTGACTCTTCATAAGGATTTGCGTTTTCATCAAATTTATTGGCATCAAGAACTCCATAAGTTTTTTTACCATTAAGTTGAGTTCCTTCTTTAAGTTGAAGTAAAGCAGATTGCGCCATTTTATGATTTTCTTCGCTCCAGATTAGGCTAAAAGCCCTTGGTCTTCCTACTGGTATACCCGCATCATCTTGGTACCTTATCCAAAAGTGAATTTCACCTTCCCGTTTAGTAAATTTATCTGGCTCGTCTATAGAGACCCAAACAAGTCTAAATTCATCAGGAATCACTTGTGTAGATGGCCATCCCAATATTTGCTTATAGCCCATCCATGTGAATACATAAAAGGAAGCCATGATGAAAACAACAAGCGTTTTTAATTTGCTTGAGAAAGATGAATAAAGTAAGAATATTAAAAGTAAGGCCGAAATGGCTACATAACCTAAAATCAAAAAAATCCTTTCTTCAATCACTTTTGTTTTCTATTAAGGAATTTCTGCCTAAGGCTTTTGTAAGTAACCTTTTCTGAATCTGATTTACATCAGATATATTCTTTTTTGAATCAACTGAAAATCTAACAGCAGTTTTCTCATCCCCTACTCCTTTCAATTCATGGCTACCGTAATAAACCAGCTCGACTTCAGGATTAAGTTTTTCTACCTTAACATCCACAGTCAGAGGCTTGTCATAATTTGCTTGATAGTGAAGAAGGTTAACTACGTATTCACCTGATTGAAGTGCTCTAATGGTAATGGTTTCTTGATTGATGGGGTTCGAAATCGTAGCGCCATTAACATTCATCTTATCTGCAAATATTCCTCTGTCATCCCTATCTAAATGCATAAGTCCAGTATCTCGGTTGTGATACCAAACTAATCCTCCTTGAGGACTTTCTACTATGGCATCTACGTCATCAGGGTGCTGATCTGGCCATCTAACAGAAATAAGAATTTCTGCTTTAGAGTCTATCTTGCCGCCATCGCTGGGATCTGAAATCAACATGAAGGCAATGGCAAACATGAAGGCAAATCCTAAAAGGGAATTAAAAAGTAAATCTGTGAATGCGTCTTGTCCTTCCCCGTTATTAAGGATTCTGTGTTTCATTTAAATCCCTTAATCCAAGTCTCCAGAAGTAAGACCATTAATTAATTTACTAAGTGATGAATCAAGCAAAAAATACTGGAATTTGAGCATGGTGCTGGTGATCAAACCAGAAAGAGTGGTATACAAGGCAACAGCCATTCCTCCACTCATGGAGGAGAGTAAAGGTTGTATTTTTTCTGGATCAAAGTCTTTCATTTCACCAATAGGCAAAAGCATGAGAATAAATCCAACAACTGTCCCCGTTAAGCCAAGTTTTAATAAAACATCGGAAATCATATGACCCAGTGCGTGCCTATTCGATAGTTCGTCTTCAAGTATCCTTAAAAGGCTTTGACTCTCTAAAGAAGACTTTGACTCGACTGCATCTAAGAAATCTAAAACCTTGCCCTCTCCTTTAATTTCGGAATCTAAATTTTTAGCTATGTAAATCCAATGGAAAGTAGCCGAAGTATAAATTGCTAAAATGAGAATGGAGATCTTGCTTCTGTCTGATTCAAATATTAGATTTAAAAGATTGAGGTCATAAAGGACATAAAAAGCAAAAAATATTACGGTAAGTAAGATAATTGATCTTTGCAAAAGGTATTGAGGTTTAGCTGTTTTTATCACTGAATTTTATTGATACCGGTGACTCATTAATTTCTGTCCCTATCTTGTAGAATAACTAATTATCACTAACAGTTCTATACATGAATAAATCTGAAAAAGTTGAATTCATATCTGAGTCATTAAATAAACTCTACCCAAACCCCCCTATTCCTCTAAATCATGATTCGGTTTTCACTCTACTAATAGCCGTAATCCTTTCAGCCCAGTGCACAGATGTAAGAGTCAATTTAGTTACACCTGAATTATTTAAAAAAGCCAACAACCCTAAAAAAATGATAAAACTAGGTAGAAAGGAAATACGAAGGATTATTAAACCCTGCGGACTGTCACCGCAAAAGTCTAAATCTTTATTTGAGCTCTCAAAGATTCTAGTTAAAAAATATAAAAGTGAAGTACCGGATTCTTTTGAGGCGCTAGAGTCACTACCTGGTGTTGGACATAAAACAGCATCAGTAGTTATGTCTCAAGCTTTTAATCACCCTGCTTTTCCAGTTGATACTCATGTACATAGACTTGCTCAAAGATGGAGACTTACAAACGGGAAAAGTGTAAAAAAAACTGAGGAAGATCTCAAGAGGCTTTTCCCAGTTTCAGAATGGAACAAACTACATATTCAGTTCATTCTCTACGGCAGAGAATATTGTCAAGCTAGAAAATGTTACGGTATAGAATGCCAAATATGCAAAGAATGTAATCCAAATAGAAAGAGTCGAATAATTACAAATAAAGCCTAAATATTCGGATGTGATATTGTATGGCCTTAGGTATAATTCTCTAAATCACAATCCCAAAAATGGAGTAAAAATAATATGTTGGAAAATTCTCTTTCACTTAAGGAATTTGATCCTGAAATATGGGAATCTGTTATTAAAGAATCAACAAGACAAGAAGATCATATTGAACTTATTGCTTCTGAGAATTATGCATCCAAAAGAGTTTTAGAAGCTCAAGGATCTGTCCTTACGAATAAGTATGCAGAAGGTTACCCAGGAAAAAGATATTATGGTGGATGTGAATTTGTAGATATTGCTGAAGACTTAGCTATTGAGAGAGCGAAAGAACTCTTTGGGGCAGATTATGCTAATGTTCAACCTCATTCCGGAAGCAGTGCTAACTTAGCAGTCTATCTAGCTCTTTGCTCTCCTGGAGATGTTATTCTAGGAATGAGTCTTGATCATGGCGGCCATTTAACACATGGAACTAATGTAAACTTCTCAGGTAAGATTTATACAGCTTATCAGTATGGATTGAATAAGGAGACAGGAGAAATTGATTATGAAGAAGTTGATTCTCTAGCAAGAAAACATAAACCTAAACTTATTATTGCAGGTTTTTCTGCTTATTCTGGAATAGTTGACTGGGAGAGATTTAGATCAATTGCTGATGAAGTAGGAGCTTATTTTTTAGTAGATATGGCTCACGTTGCTGGTCTAATAGCAGCTGAACTTTACCCCTCTCCAATTCCTTTTGCAGATGTAGTTACAACTACTACGCATAAAACTTTAAGAGGACCGCGTGGTGGTTTAATCCTGGCTAAGCAAAATGAAGAAATAGAAATGAAAATTAATTCTTCAATTATACCTGGCTCTCAAGGTGGTCCTTTAATGCATGTTATAGCTGCTAAAGCCGTTTGCTTTAAAGAGGCTTTAGAGCCAAGTTTTAAAGATTACCAAAAACAGGTTAAGCTAAACGGTAAAAAAATGGCTGCTACTTTTATGGAACGAGGAATTAATATTGTTTCTAATGGAACTGAAAATCATATGTTCCTTGTTGACCTCATAGAAAAAGGCCTAACTGGCAAGGATGCAGACGCTGCATTAGGTCAAGCAAATATTACAGTAAATAAAAACGCTGTTGCTAATGATCCGCAATCACCTTTTATAACAAGTGGTATTCGTATTGGAACGCCATCCATAACAACGCGTGGTTTTGATGAATCAGATGCGAAGCAAGTAGCTAACTGGTGCTGCGATATTATGGATAACATGGGCGATGATTCTGTTATTAAACGTGTTAAAGGCGAGGTACTTGAACTTTGTAAAAGTCGGCCCTTGTATGAATTTAATAAGGATCTGTA
>ERZ724560.98-NODE-98-length-15118-cov-1.377426_pt1 | contig 15118 bp, 21 predicted proteins | sample MGYA00375854_ERZ724560 | MGnify/ENA primary metagenome ERZ724560 (study PRJEB28725, sample SAMN03264854) | marine sediment metagenome | biome: marine pelagic biome; feature: marine oligotrophic desert; material: ocean water | place: Pacific Ocean:North Pacific... | reverse complement strand
TTCGTCGGCAGCTTCAGAGTTGTATAAGAGACAGAAGTAATGCTGTGTAATGACGACGGCATCCATGCTGAAGGCATAAATGTACTTCATGGTCTTTTAGTTAAAAAACATGAAGTTTTTGTTATAGCTCCAGAAGAAGAAAAGAGTGGAGCTGGTTCTTCTATAACAACAAAAAGACCTCTTATTCCTAATAAAATTAAAGAAAATTTTATTGCTATCAATGGCACTCCTGTTGATTGTGTGCATTTAGGGTTACATCAACTTTGTCCATTTAAACCAGATCTCTTATTGAGTGGTATAAATTTTGGGGCAAATATGGCAGAAGATCTGCTTTATTCAGGTACTGTTGGAGCTGCCATGGAGGGAAGAGAATTTTCTATTCCATCAATTGCAATATCATCAGCAGCATTTATTCAACCCAGCTCAGAAGGTAAATCTCAACCCAATTTTTTGACTGCTGCAAGGATTGCACTGGATATTGTTGAAAGATTGCCTGAAATAAGAATAGATTCTCAGATAACATTGAATGTTAATGTTCCTAACCTTAACTATGAAGAGATTAATAAAATTAATCTCACTTATCCTGGTACTTGGGGTAAAAGGAATCCACCCCATAAAGAGACTTCAAATTCTGGTGAAGATCAATTTTGGATAACTCATAGAAACAAGATACCTGAAAACGAAGAGAACTCAGATATTGCAACCTTAAGTAGGGGTGAAGTTTCTATTAGTCCAATTGGGCCTAGATTTTTAGTAAACGATTATGATCAGTCTTTAAAAGAATGGATAAACTCTTTTAACTAAACATGCTTGAAAGAAGTAAGGTTCAAGGTCTTGGAATGACCTCATTAAGAACCAGACAGAGATTGTTAGAAAGGCTAACGGAAAAAGGCATTAAAGATATTAGAGTCTTGGAGGCGATGAGGGATACCCCAAGACATTTATTTTTAGATGAAGCTCTAGCTTCGAGGGCTTATGAAGATCTGGCTTTACCCATTGGATATCAGCAAACAATTTCTCAACCATATATAGTTGCCAGAATGACGGAGATCCTAATAGAAGATAAGAAGTTAGAGTCTCAACCAATAGATAAAGCACTAGAGATAGGAACAGGTTGCGGATACCAGGCAGCCATACTCTCTCGTTTTTCCAAATCTGTACTAACAATTGAGAGAATAAAAGCTTTGCACGATAAGGCAGCTAAGAATTTAAAGAAACTTAAAGTAAGAAATGTAAAGCTTCTCTTTGATGATGGTTCAGATCTCATAGAAGCTAAAGAGAATTATGATGCCATTTTATTTGCAGCTGCACCTTTGGAGGTGCCTACTTATTTTTTAGATAAATTGGCTATTGGAGGAAGATTGGTTGCTCCTATAGGAGGGGGAGAAGTACAAGATCTATCGTTAATTAAACGAATGAGTAAAAATAAGTACGAGTCCGAAGTTGTTGAACAAGTACTTTTCGTTCCCTTTTTAGGAGGTACAGTTGAATAAATTTACTTGGCGTTTTCTATGAAATCTTATCTAGCAATTTTTTTTAAAGGAATGGTTATGGGGTTTGCTGAATTAATCCCAGGTGTTTCTGGGGGAACAATTGCCCTTATTTTAGGTATATATAAGAGATTAGTAGAAGCTATTTCAAATATAAATATATCTTTTTTGAAAAGTACATTCAGCGGGAGTTTCAAACAATCCTGGAATCAAGCTGATCTTAATTTTCTTCTTTTCTTAGTTTTAGGAATGGCAGCGAGTGTTTTATCACTTTCATCAGTAATTATTTTCTTTTTTCATAACTTTCCTTTCTTCCTCAAATCCTTTTTCTCTGGACTTCTCTTAACTTCCTTATTTTATAAACCTTTAAAACCAGAGGTTATTGATAAGAAGTTTTTCTTAGGATTTTTTCTAGCTTGTTTAGTAATAGCTTTGGCTTGGAATTTTCAACCAACTGAATTTGTAGAAGTTAGTCTTACCTACATTTTTTTTGGTGGTTTTGTGGCAGTTTGTGCTTTTATTCTTCCAGGGATTTCTGGAAGCTTCATATTATTACTATTAGGAATCTACGAATTAGTTATTCTTTCTATTAAAGAATTTAATTTGATGATTCTCTCAAGTTTATTTTCTGGATGCCTTATAGGGCTATTGCTGTTTATTAGACTAGTCAAAAGAGCTTATGAAGATTATCCAGAGCATCTTTTAGGATTTTTCTACTCCTTAGTGCTATTGAGTATTCCTTTGCTGTGGAAATCTGGTGAATGGAAGATTTCTTTACCAAACTATCAATTAGGGTATATCGAAGCTTTTTTAGGGTTAATTATTGGTATTTTGTTTATTTTACTTTTACAAAAATTATCATCTACTTTTCAAGATACTTGATTTTATTTTTTACTTCTCTCCAATCATCAGCATCTTCAGGAGGATCTTTTTGTTCAGTAATATTTGGCCATTCCATACAAAGTTCAGCATTTAACTCAATAAATGGAATTTGATCTTCTGGGACTTCATCCTCTGAGTAGATAGCATCTACTGGACATTCTGGTTCACATAAAGCGCAATCAATGCATTCATCAGGGTTTATTACTAGCATGTTTGGCCCTTCATAAAAACAGTCAACAGGACATACTTCAACACAGTCAGTGAGTTTGCATTTGATACAGGATTCTACAACTATAAAAGCCATGGCATTATGGAAGGCGGATTCTATCAACTTATGTAACGAACTACTATCTGGACAATAATCTGAATTCTGGTCTAATTGCGTTTTATCCGTATAGAGGGACCTATTTTGAATCAAGAAAAGTTAGAAAGAATAAGTTCAGAACTAGGAGAACTACTTAAATTAAAAGATTATTCTTTTACCTGTGCAGAGTCTTGTACAGGTGGTTGGGTAGGGCATGCACTAACTTCTATCCCTGGGAGCTCTGAGTGGTTCGGATCTTCTTTTGTGACATATTCCTATGAAGCCAAAACTCAAATTTTGGGAGTTTCTTCAGAAGACTTAGATAATTTTGGTGCTGTGAGTGAAGAAATTGTGGAACAAATGGTCTCCGGTGCTTTACACAAATCAGGTGCTAATGTTGGAGTTGCAATAAGTGGAATTGCTGGTCCTGCAGGAGGAACAGATACAAAACCAGTTGGAACAGTATGTTTTGCTTGGAAGATGGAGGGCCTGGATGTAATAACCTCCACAGAGTATTTCGCTGGGGAAAGGAATGAGGTCAGATATTCCTCGGTTGAAAGAGCTTTAATGGGTACAATTGAGCTTGTAAAAAAGAATTGAATAGTACTGTTTATTTATACAGTATTATGTATAATCGCCATGTAAACCCTGTAGGAGTTAGACATGGCACAAAAGAAGGTAACGAATATCAAAGAAGCAGATAAAAACAAGCAGCTAGAAGCAGCACTCGGTCAAATTGAACGACAATTTGGAGCGGGTACTGTTATGCGTATGGGGGATAAGAAGCAAGAAAAGATACCAGCCGTACCAACTGGATCACTTGGGCTAGACTTAGCGCTAGGAATCGGTGGTTTACCAAGAGGAAGGGTTGTAGAAATATACGGTCCTGAATCTTCTGGAAAAACAACTTTAACCTTAGAGGTTATTGCTCAATGTCAAAAGCTTGGTGGTACAGCTGCCTTTATTGATGCAGAACATGCCTTGGATCCTATATATGCCGAGAAACTAGGAGTGAATGTTGAAGAATTACTTATCTCTCAGCCTGACACAGGAGAGCAAGCTTTAGAAGTGGCTGACATAATGGTCCATTCCGGTGGAATAGATGTTTTGGTAATTGACTCCGTAGCCGCATTAGTACCAAAGGCTGAGATTGAAGGAGAAATGGGAGATACTCATGTTGGCCTTCAAGCTAGGTTAATGTCGCAAGCGTTAAGAAAGATTACAGGTAATGTTAAAAGATCTAATACTTTAGTCATTTTTATTAATCAGATTAGACATAAAATAGGAGTAATGTTTGGAAGTCCCGAGACTACTTCTGGAGGCAATGCTCTTAAATTTTATTCTTCAGTTAGATTGGATATTAGAAGGATAGGTACAGTTAAAGAAGGAGATGAGGCTGTAGGTAATGAAACTAGAGTTAAGGTAGTAAAAAATAAAGTTTCTCCTCCTTTTAAACAGGCTGAGTTTCAGATTATTTACAATAAAGGGATAAACAGACTAGGAGAGCTTTTAGACAGAGGGTCTGATTTGGGTATCGTGGAGAAATCAGGAGCATGGTATAGCTTAGAGGGTGAGAAGATAGGACAAGGTAAGGCTAACGCAGTTCTATTTCTAGAAGAGAACCCTAAGATAGCTGAAAAAATAGAAAAACAGATACTAGAAACTCTAACTGACAAAGAGTAATTATTTTTAAATTTAGTTAAAGAGTCTTATTTATAACTTCTTCTAGGTCGATTAAGGTTATTTTATCTTCACCTCTTATTTTGATTTCAACCTTACCTTCTTTGAAAGACTTTTCTCCAATGATAATCATTTGAGGAATGCCTATTAACTCCATGTCTGAAAATTTCACACCAGCACTTTGGTCTCTATCATCCCAAAGAACTTCATGACCGTTTTCTTTAAGCGAGTTGTATATTTCACTGCATTGGGTTTTTAGCTTAGTATCACTTTTAGGATTAATCTCAATTAAAGCAGTTCCGTAAGGGCTTATCTCTTTAGGCCAGATTATTCCTTTTTCATCATGGTTTTGCTCAATAGCAGCAGCAACTATTCTTGATATACCTATTCCATAACAACCCATTTCAGGATGAATATTCCCTTTTTCTATTTGTATAGAAAGTTTCATGCTTTCAGAGTATTTATTTCCCAATTTAAAGATATGCCCCACCTCAATACCTCTCTTTAGTTTTAATTTTCCTTTCCCATCTGGACTGTCTTGTCCTTCTAAGCTTTCTGGATTTTGGTCAGACATAGATTCAATTAGTAATTCAGCGTTTATTGCATAATTACTCTTATCACTAAATGCTAACAGGTCTTCTCCCGAGTCCGCTAATACATGAAATTCTTCTGAATCAGATCCTCCTATGGCACCACTATCGGCTTTCACTATTCTGTAATCTAAACCAAGAGAATCAAAAATCTTTATATAAGCTTCTCTCATAGACTGATAGCTATCATTCATCTCATCCTCAGAAAGATCAAAAGAATAAGCATCTTTCATTATGAATTCTCTAGACCTCATTACTCCGAATCTAGGTCTAATCTCATCTCTAAATTTAGTTTGTATTTGATAAAAGGTAATTGGCAGTTGCCGATGACTTCTAATCTCATTCCTACACAAGTCAGTAATTACTTCTTCATGAGTAGGACCTAAACAAAACTCTCTATCATGTCTATCCTCAAAAATTAGTAATTCTTTGCCATATTGCTGCCATCTTCCTGTTTCTTTCCACAGTTCACCTGGCTGGACCATTGGCATCAAAACTTCTTGAGCCCCTGAATCATTCATTTCCTGTCTAACTATATTTTCTACTTTTCTTAGGACCTTTATTCCAAGAGGTAACCAGTTATATATCCCTGAGGCTACTTTCCTTATTAGTCCAGCTTTTATCATCAATTGATGACTTATAGTTTCAGCATCAGAAGGGTTTTCTCTTTGAGTAGCTAAGAGTAAATTACTAGTTTTCATCTTTAATTTTCTTTCTTCAATATTAACATTTAGTAAAACAGTAAACGAGATAATAAGTAAATAAGCTTAAATTGGTATAATCCTCACTCAATTAGTATGCCCACTTACGTTTTTAAAGAAAAAGGTAAAAGAAAGTTGATTGAGATTCAGATGAAGATATCTGAACTTGATACTTTTAAGGTAAAAAATCCTAAACTTAAGCAGGTACCGACAGCCCCTTCTTTTAGATTAAAAGGGACCGGTTGGTATGAAACTGATTTTAAGACAGGAAAAAAGAAGAACTTAGCTAAAAATGATGATGATAAGCCAGCTAATAAAGACAAAACTAAGGATGAAAGCCCAAAAAAGAAGGAACAGAATAAAAAGAAAGAGGTCAAATCAGAAAACTCTTAAAATTTAAACTATGAAAAATTTAGAAAATATTAGCTGTGGATCTTTAACCAAAAAAGAAGTTGGTTCTGTTATTAAGCTTTGCGGTTGGATTCATAGAAGGAGAGATCATGGAGGAGTTATTTTCTTCGATTTGAGAGATGAATCTGGTGTAGTGCAAGTAGTTTATAACCCAGATGACGAGGATAGTTTTGCTCTAGCAGAGTCTTGTAGGAATGAGTATGTAATTTCTGTAGAAGGAAAAGTGAGAGAAAGACCTGATGGTACAGTCAATCCTGAGATGGATACAGGAGAAATAGAGGTAGTAGGGTCTTCATTAGAAATTTTAAATTCTTCGTTACCTACACCTTTCCAACTAGATGAATACGCTTCAGTAGGGGAAGAGACGAGACTTAAGTACAGATTCTTAGATTTGAGAAGAGAAGAAATGCAGAAGAATCTTAGATTAAGATCAAAAACTTCCAAATGTGTTAGAGATTATCTTGAAACCAATGAATTCATCGAAATTGAAACCCCATTACTTACAAAAGCAACTCCAGAAGGAGCAAGAGACTATTTAGTACCTAGCAGAACTTATCCAGGTTCATTCTTTGCGCTTCCTCAGTCTCCTCAACTATTTAAACAGACATTAATGGCTTCAGGTTTCCAAAGATATTATCAATTTGCTAGATGCTTTAGAGATGAAGATCTCCGTGCAGACAGACAACCTGAATTTACTCAAATAGACCTGGAGTGCTCATTTGTTACTTCACAAAATATTAAAGATTTAGTTACTGAATTCTTGAAGGACGTTTTTTCAGAGGTTTTAGGGGTTAAGTTAGGTAAGTTTCCAGAGATAACTTATGCGGATGCAATAGAAAAATTTGGAACCGATAAACCAGATTTAAGGAATCACATTATTTTAGAAGATGTTTCTGAGCTGTTTATAAATACAGAATTTAAAGTCTTTAAGGAACCAGCAAATTCTCAAGATGCAAGAATTGCATGTATGAGAGTTCCCGGAGGGGAAGAATTAACAAGGAAACAGATAGATGACTACACAGATTTTGTATCAAATTTTGGTGCTAAAGGGTTAGCTTACATAAGAGTAGAAGATCCAAAGAAAGGCAAAGACGGTTTGCAATCACCTATCATCAAATTTTTAGAAGATGATATTGTAAAAGTGTTACTAAAACAGGTCGGAGCAACCAAAGGAGATATTATTTTTTTTGGAGCTGGTCCAAAAAAAATAGTTAACGACTCTTTGGCTGCATTGAGGGTTGAGTTAGGAAGAGACTTAAATTTATTAGATAAAGATTGGGCTCCTTGTTGGATAACAGATTTTCCTATGTTCGAACTTAATGCAAGTGGAGAAATTACTCCACTTCATCATCCTTTTACATCTCCTAAATGTACAGAAGAGGAGCTTAGAACAGATCCTCTTAACTGTTTATCTGATGCATACGACGTTGTTCTTAATGGTCTAGAGCTAGGAGGAAGGTCTGTTCGTATTCATGATCATGAAATCTTGTCCTCAGTGTTACAAGTCTTAGGAATAGACAAACAAGAGGCTGAAGAAAAGTTTGGATTTTTACTATCTGCTTTACAACACGGATGTCCTCCTCATGCTGGATTGGCTATAGGTTATGATCGTTTAATTATGCTTTTGACCTCCTCTGAATCTATAAGAGATGTAATAGCTTTCCCAAAAACCCAAACAGCTTCATGTTTATTGACTGACGCACCAGGTCAAGCTTCTTTAGAACAACTAGAAGAATTAAAGATTGTTGTTGATGAGGATGACTAGTTATGGCTGGGCATTCAAAATGGGCAAATATTAAGCATCGAAAAGGTAGACAAGATGCTAAAAGAGGAAAAATATTTTCGCGCTTAATAAGAGAATTGACTGTTGCTTCGAAGCTAGGAGGGCCTACCCCAGAAGATAACCCCAGATTAAGAACAGCCCTTGATAAAGCTTTAACGGCCAATATGCCAAAGGATACCATTGAAAGAGCTATTAAAAGGGGATCTGGTTCAGCTGAAGGGGAGGATCTAGAAGAAACTACTTATGAAGGATATGGTCCTGGTGGTGTTGCAGTTATTGTTGAATCTATGACAGATAATAATAATAGAACTGTTGCAGAGGTTAGGCATGCTTTTACTAAGGCAGGTGGAAACTTAGGTACTGATGGCTCAGTCTCCTACTTATTTATTAAAAAAGGATTAATACAGATAAGTAATAATTCAGATTTTGAACAAGTGATGGAAATTGCAATAGAAGCTGGAGCAGAAGACATAGAAGAAAATTTAGACAATTCGCTGACTATCTCTACCTCACCTGAAAACTTTGAAGCAATTAAAAAAGCATTTATAGAAGAAGAAATTGAGATAACAGAATCAGAAATTAGTTTAATACCAGAGACAAGTGTTTCAACTGATCTGGAGACTTCGTTAAAAATTTATAAACTTTTAGAAGCTCTAGAAGATCTAGACGACACTCAAAATGTACATTCAAACGCAGATTTTCCTGAAGAGATTATTGAACATCTAAATTAGTAATGACAAATTCAAGAAATAAAGGCGCTTCATTTGAAAGAGAAATAGGGAACCTATTGACCGAGGACCTTGGTCTAAAAAATAATATCAGAAGGATTTTAGAACAGACTAGAGAGAAACACCTCCCAGATTTAATGTTAGGAAGATGGTACATAGAGTGTAAAAGATATGGTTCGGGTGCAGAGCCTCTGGAAGCGTGGTGGCAGCAAGTGCTTGATGCTACCAGTGAACAAGGTATCCCAGCTTTAGTGTATAAGTTTGACAGGAGGCCTATAAAGGTGAGAGTTCCTCTTGGAGCTATTAATTCTGAATTAAATATTAATGCTCCGTATACATCAGATTTACTTTGGGGAGATTTTTTCTTTCTTCTAAAGAATCTTTATAAGGAAGATATACAAAACCATGATTTATAAAGATGCATATATTACCCATTAAGATTTACTATGAAGATACAGATGCGCAAGGGGTGGTCTACTACGCAAACTATTTGAAATTTTTTGAAAGAGCTAGGACGGAGTTTCTTAGAGAAATAGGTTATAAGCAGAAAGAGCTTATGGAAAAAGGTGCAATTTTTGTTGTTAGAGAAGTTTCTGTTGAATTTAAAAAACCTGCCAACCTAGACCAGCAAATTGAAATTCATACTCAAATAATCAAAGCCGGAAAGGTCAGTTTTGACTTCAACCAAGAAGCTCTCTCCATGGAAGGTGATTTATTGTGTGGAGGAATTGTAAAGTGTGGCTGTCTGGCTTTGAATGACTTCAAGCCCAAAGCTCTCCCTAGTAAGTTACATCAAGGTATGAAATCATTACTGTAGAAATTATGTCATATTCAATCATCGATCTTTTTATTAATGCGAGCTTAGTAGTTCAGCTGGTAATCTTTTTGCTCTTACTGGCTTCTATATTCTCTTGGATGGTAATTTTTGAAAGATGGATATTTTTAAATAAATCTAAAGAGGAACTGGTTAAATTTGAAGACTTGTTCTGGTCTGATGCAGGTTTAGAAGCTGTTTTTGATCAAGGAGAAGATGAGAACCATATTTCTATTGGAGCTGAGCGCATTTTTAGATCTGGTTATCAGGAATACAAAAATATTAAAAGCCAGGATCTAGAACCTGAAACTGTTTTAGAGGGTGCTGAAAGGGCTATGAGGATATCTCTTTCTAGGGAGCAGACAGCCTTAGAAAAACACTTACCTTTTTTAGCTACAGTAGCTTCAGCATCTCCTTATGTCGGTTTATTTGGAACTGTCTGGGGCATAATGAATTCCTTCCGGGGCTTGGCGGAGACAAATCAAGCTACATTGTCTACAGTAGCACCTGGTATCTCTGAAGCCTTGATAGCTACAGCCATAGGTTTATTTGCAGCCATTCCTGCTTTAATTGCATACAATCGATATACGACTTCTGTTGAAACACTCCTTTCAAGTTTTGAAGATTTTATGGATGAATTTTCTATTGTTCTTCATAGAGACCTTTACAAGAAATGACTTCAAGAAGACGAAGAAGAACATTACTTTCAGAGATAAATGTGGTTCCTTATATTGACGTGATGTTAGTGCTGCTAGTGGTTTTTATGATAGCAGCTCCTTTAATGGTTCAAGGCGTCCTAGTAAATCTTCCTGAGGCGCTTTCAGAACCCCTTCCAAGAGAAAAAAATGATCCATTAATTATTTCTATAAAACCTGAAGGTACATTTTTTCTTGAAACCCAAGCCACTAAGAATATTCCTCTTGGTTTAGACGAGATTTCTATACAAGTAGAAAAGATTCTTAAAGCAAACCCTTCATTGCAAGTGGTAGTAAGAGGAGATGGGGGAGTCAAATATCAGAAAGTAATGGAGTTAATGTCAGTTCTTCAAGCTTCAGGAGCTGAAGATGTAGGTTTAATTCCTCAACCACCTACCTCTTAGGCTGTGCAAAATTATTTCTCTGGTTTTCTAGTTTCTTTTGTTCTGCATATGGGATTAGTTTTATCTTTTGCTAATTTCTTTCAAATTGATAATCTTTATTCGCTAAATAAAATTGAGCCTATGCCTGCTTATCTAGTATTTGAAAAACCACAAGTACTTAAGAAGATAGCTAATAAAAAGGCAGTCAAAAAGCAGATTTATGAAGAGCCAGTAATAGCTTCTCCTATTCCAGAGACAGCAGATACAAGAGCTGAGTTAGAAAATATAAAAATGGAAAAGGATTTATTGCTAAAAGAGATTATAAATAATGAGACAAAGAGTTTTGTTGAAGAGATTTCTTTTTTTTCAAATCTTATCAGAGATCAAGTAATAATGAATTGGAAACAACCAAGTTCAGCACAAAAAGGAATGACAGTAGAAATACTCATAACACTTGTACCTACTGGAGAAATTATTCAAGTTAATCTAACTAAGTCCAGCGGTAACCAGGCTTTTGATAATTCTGCTTTAAATGCAGTTCAGAAAGTCTCTAAATTCGAAAATTTAGATATGGGAAGAAAATTGTTTGATAACCATTTTAGAAAGTTTACTCTAGTATTTAATCCCGAAAATTAGACCTATGATCTTAAGGATTTTGACATCTTTATTTATTATTTATAGTTCTTTTTTATCCTCTGATCTGAGGATTGAAATTACTAAGGGGATAGAAGATCCAATTCGGATAGCAATTGTTCCTATAGCATGGAATCTTGAAAATCCACCAAGAGAATACCTGCATCAAATTATTTCTTCTGATCTTGAGTCATTTGGTGAATTTGTATCTTTATCCCCAAAAGAAATGTTAAGTTTGCCTAATTCTGAACAAGAAATATTTTACAGAGACTGGAAACTTTTAGATGTTGACTATCTAGTTTTAGGAACAGCCTCCGGAGGAGAAAATGCGCAAGAAATAGTAGTAAATTTCTCACTTTTTAATGTTACTAGAGAAAGATTAATGAAAAGATCAATTAGTGTGGGATCTGCTTCTTATTTAAATGCTCTTGCTCATATTATAAGTGATAGAATATATAATGAAATCAATGGTTTACCAGGTATATCTTCTACAAAAATATCATATATAAACCAAAATAGTCTACCCGAACTAAAATACTTCCTGAGAGTTGCCGATATAGATGGGAGAAATGATTCTAGTATTTTCTCTTCTAGCGAGCCTTTAATGTCACCTAGCTGGTCATCAGATGGAAAGCGTTTGGCTTATGTTTCATTTGAAGAAGGTACTTCAAGAATATTTATACAAGAAATTTATACAGGGAAAAGAAAAGGATTAAAACTTGAACGAGGCATTAATAGCTCTCCAAATTGGTCTCCTTCAGATAAGTATTTAGCAGCTGTTCTTTCTAAAGAAGGCAATCCAGATATTTTTAGATATGACTTAGAAAATGATAAATGGAAGCAGCTAACAGACCATTTTGGAATTGATACAGAACCAGATTGGTCACCAGATGGAAGAAAAATAATTTTTACTTCAAATAGAAGTGGATCCCCACAAATTTATGAAATGAATGTTTCCAATAAGAAGATTAGAAGAAAAACTTTTGAAGGAACCTACAACGCTAGAGCTCGATATACTCCAGATGGAAAGAGTTTTGTATTTGTGCATAGAAGAGATGGATTGTTTCATATTGCTGTTCAAAATCTTAGAACGGGTAAGTTACAAATTTTAACGGATACTACTCTTGATGAATCTCCCACTATTTCTCCCAACGGAAAAGTAATTATTTATGCCACAAAAGATAAAGAAAAAGATATTCTTGCAGGAATATCAATAGATGGAAAAACAAGATTTATTTTACCAACTAATTCAGGGGGTGTAAGGGAGCCAAGCTGGTCCCCTTTGTTGGTTTCCACAGGCAACTAATTTCTTTTAAAGTAGTCTAATTCCAAGAGGTTATTTTAAATAAAAAAAAGTATAATTAAGAAAAGGAGCTTAAATATGAGTTTATTTGATCAATTTTTAGTCATGGCAGCCATAATATGTTCTTTTAGTGGATGTGCTGCAATTTCAATGGATCGAGCCGTGGAAGCTGAAACTGTTTCTGCTGTTGCAGAACCTGGATACTCAGATTCTGATAGCCCAGTAGGAGGTACAATATACTTTGATTACGATAAATATAATCTAAGTGCTTCTGCTGTATCAGAAATTCGTGATCTTGCGAAATCTATAAAATCTAATTCGAGTAAGGTAAGAATAGAAGGGCATTGCGATGAAAGAGGTACAAGGGAATATAATTTAGCTTTAGGTGAAAGAAGAGCTAATGCCGTTTCTGAATTACTTCAAGTCAACGGGGTTCCTTCTAGTAGTATCACAACAGTTAGTTATGGAGAAGAAAGGCCAGTTGCTTATGGTTCGAATGAATCTTCTTGGTCTAAAAACAGAAGGGCAGTAGTAAAACTATTGTAAATTTAGAACGATTTGAAAAGATCTCTTTTTTTATTTTTTCTAACTATTTTAGCTTTTCCGCTAGGGGTTTTTTCTGAAGAAGAGGAGTCCCTAGACTTAATTTACCAAAAAATAAGTGATTTAGAGCAGGAAATAGCAACTCTTAGAAATCTGATTGAAGAAAATACTTATCTGATAGAACGCTATCAAGAACTTCAGCAACAAAGATATCTTGATTTAGATAAAAGGTTGCATAATCTTCTTTCAGAAGAAAAAAAAGATCTGGCTACTGAATACTCAAATGGGCAACAATACAACTCGACCGAAGAGATTGATTTATATAAAGGTGCTTTGGAATTATTTGAGGCATCAAGATATGCTGAAGCCTTAGAAAGTTTTCGCGAGCTGATAATTTCTTATCCTGAAGGGGCCTATTCTGCTGACGCTTATTTTTGGTCTGGAGAGCTTTATTTAGTTCAACAACTTTTTGACGATGCTAGAGAGCATTATTTGGTAGTAGTTGAAAAATTTATTGACCATCCAAGGGTTGCAGATAGCTTATTCAAACTTGGACTATTGGAGAGAGCCTTGATGAATGATCAGATAGCTAACTCTTACTTCTCAAGAGTTATTTCTGAATACCCAGATACTGGAGCAGCTGAGTTAGCAAAAAAATCCATAGAAGCTCCTAATCAGGAATCAAATTAACTTTTTGAAATATTTCAATTTAAAATATTGAAATCTTAAGGGTTTCGGTTTACGGTAAATAAACAAAACAACTAATAAATTGGGGAGGTTTATTATGGGTTTACAACAAGAAATTAAACCAGTTAATAGCGAACTGATGGATACTTTGGTGGAGGCATCAAAGATGGATTGGATGCCTTATGTTGAAGGTGACGACAGGGCATTTGCTAAGATTTTATATACTGGTTCAGAGAGTGGAACTTGGGCAGTGCTATTTAGATGGCTTAAAGGGTTTTCAGCTGATCCTCATAAGCACTTAGCTGGTTCACATACATTCATTCTTTCCGGGAAATTACAAGTTAGGGATGGTTTACTTAATGCAGGGGATTATGTGTATGAACCAAATGGAATGCTTCATGATGAAACAACTGCTTTGGAAGATACTGAATACCTCTTTATCAGTAATGGGCCTGTCATCTTTTTTGACGATAAGAACTTTACCGGTTATTTAGGTTGGGAAGAGTGGCAAAGAATGAAGGGATAATACTTTATTACTTAGAGAAATTCAGAAGAGTTTTTAGGTAATAATCTCGCTACTTTGAATTAATTACGTATGTATAATGCCCGCTCATGGGCCGTTAGCTCAGTTTGGTAGAGCAGTTCCCTTTTAAGGAATTGGTCCTGCGTTCGAGTCGCAGACGGCCCACCATTTAAAAGATGAAATATTTTTACTTGTAATTCCAAACCCAATTACAAGATTTTTGTTTCTGTTTTTAAGTATCTTTTTAATTTTACCATAATTTTGTAAAATTTCTCTTGGTGATACTTTAAGTTTGCCGCCAGTAGTAGAAAGCATGCTAATATAGTAGATCATATCATGTGAATTATTAATAATTTTTTTCATTCTTGCTTTTGATGTGGTTGGTGACAAAAGTTGCACAAAGTTTATATTTTTTTTTTTGCATTTTTTTGCAAAAATTTTATTTTCTGGCCAAGGTAAATCAACGCAGATAATTCCATTTACTCGAGCTTTCTTACAATCATTTAAGAATTTATTTTCATTATATTGGAAAGTGTAACCTTTCCCTTTGCCAGCTTGTTTATTTTCTCAAACACTTCCTTTTGTGCCTTTTCAGTAAATGTGATACAGAGAATTTCATCAGGTTCAACATTGCTTTGAAGCAGTTCCATCACCTTTAGCGCCAGCGTGGAAGTTTTACCCGTTCCAGGATTTGCAACAACTATGGTGTTTTCATCAGTTTTAATGATAGCCTTCTGTTCGTCGGTTGGTTCAAACTTAGGGTTATTAGATCCAGCCATTCGGATCATATGTATTTGTGATACTTAACTACTGTCCAACTGATGTTTCTTCGTTTTCCAGTATGAACCGCAGATAGTCTCCCTCAGATGTCAGGGCAAGGTATTCGCTTCTTCCTACCTTAAATGTCTCAACCGCTCTCCACGTCTTAGTCAGTTTTTGTGTAATGCTTCTCTGTAGTCTTGTTAGGT
>ERZ724560.95-NODE-95-length-15391-cov-2.029809_pt1 | contig 15391 bp, 19 predicted proteins | sample MGYA00375854_ERZ724560 | MGnify/ENA primary metagenome ERZ724560 (study PRJEB28725, sample SAMN03264854) | marine sediment metagenome | biome: marine pelagic biome; feature: marine oligotrophic desert; material: ocean water | place: Pacific Ocean:North Pacific... | reverse complement strand
TACATGTACAACTCTATCAAATTCATGCGGTAATGGTGTCTGTGATGCTCATGAACTTTGCAACACATGTCAATTTGACTGTGGTTGTGGTGGAGCTCAGGTATGCAATGCACAAACTGGTAGATGTCACTCCCCAGCTGGAGTATGTCAAGCACCACGTGGCGCTGCATAGTTTAATAAAATAAGTTATTCACTAGGGTATTAACAACAAGACGTTTTTATTTTAGTGAGTATAGTTTTTTTTTAGGAAATGAGTATTCGAAATAATCCAAAGTTCTTGTATGCAATAATCGGCATAGTCTTACTAGCAGCAGCGATATTCACATATGATGGACCTGAAGAGGAAATACCTGTCGTTGAAGAAAAGATTGAGATAGAAGTTGCAGAAGAACCGGTGATAGAAGACGACAAGACGAAGGAATTTGATATTAGTATAGTTGACAGGAAGATGACGTTAGATCCTCCGATAATTTCAGTTGAAGTAGGAGATCAAGTGTTATTGAATATAATTACAGATGAGGATTTGATGTTTCACATACATGAATATGATCATGAGATAACGCTTGTGAACGATGAGGCTCAAGTGTTGAGTTTTCCTGCAATGTTCCCTGGTAGATTTGAGATTGAGATTCATCCAGTAGAACATGAAGCTGGTGAAGAAGAGGAAGAAGAACACGACCACGATGAAGAAGAGACAATATTGATTGGATTCTTGGAAGTCATGCCTAGAGCGTGATTCAATAAGTTTTTTTGTAGACAGTACACAATTATGTATACGTTCAAGAAATGAAGAGATTATTTTTTATCATAATATTAATTCAAATTCTACTTATTCCTAATGCCTATGCTCACGGTTTCGGGTCGAAGATAGATCTTCCTATTCCTGGATACCTGTATTGGTTTGGAGGAGGAGCTGCTGTGATTGCATCGTTTGCCATAATCAGTTTGTTCGTTAGAAGCAAGGCGCATGATGATTCCTATCGGACGTATAATTTAAGGAACGTTGGAATTGTTGATGCGTTGTACAGAAACAAATCATTGTTGAATGTGTTCAAGGTCATTTCAGTTTCACTGTTAATATTGACAATTCTGACAGGAGTATTGGGATCTCAATTTCCTGTCAAGAATTTCGCGCCAACGTTTGTTTGGGTAGTTTGGTGGGGCGGATTCATTTGGCTGCACATACTCTTCGGAGACAGTTGGAACTTTGTGAACCCATGGAAAAACATTTTTGAATTAATTAAATTTGATGAGAAACCGCTGAGACAATATCCTGACAAGTTAAAGTCATGGCCTGCCTTCGGGTTTTTCCTAATATTTGCATGGATTGAATTGGTTTATCCTACGCCCGCACATCCTCAGTTTCTCGGAAACATAATTTTTGTCTACTCAATAATTGTTCTGGCGGGAATGCGTGTCTTTGGAAAGGACAAATGGTTGGACAACTGCGAGCCGTTCACGGTTTTCTTTAATTTTGTGTCGAGTTTTTCGGCAACTCGTGTAACATCAGATGGAAAGATATTATTACGTCCCATAGCTTCTGGATTATTGGATGCTCGTTATCGTTTTGATCAGCTATGTTTTCTAATCTTAATATTGTCTGTAGTATCTTTTGATGGGTTAATTTCAACTTTGTTTTGGTATGATGTTATTGGTATCGATGCCTTTGGGGGAAGTGGAAGATACGATGTAATATATGTCAACACTGCGGGAATCATAGTGTCGTTTTTGGCATTTTTCTCCATATTCTACTCTTTTGTTGCAATATCAAGAGCAATTACAAAGACGGACATTACAACTTTGGATCTTGCGCAGAAGTTTGTTCCAGCGCTGCTTCCTATATCGATCGTTTATCACCTGGCGCACTACTCCGCATATTTCTTTTTGAACGGGCAATTAATTATCAAGTTGATTTCCGATCCGTTTGGTTTTGGGTGGGATATCTTTGGAACAAGTTCGTATGAGATTGTGAGGACCATAGATTTCATATTGCTTTGGAATTATCAAGTGGCGGTCATTGTGATTGGTCATATCCTTTCGGTCTACATAGCTCATAGAATCTCTCTTAGAGTTTTCAAAGATGGCAAGAAATCAATCATGAGTCAGGCGCCAATACTGTTACTGATGGTTGGTTATACCATACTTGGTCTGTGGTTATTGTCCACCTCTTCTATATGATATGAAATTTTTATAACTAATCCAAAGTAACTTTTCCTATAGATGAAGCAAGAGATAGAAAATCAAGATATGCCAGAAGTAGGAGAATTGGTTCTGGCTTTAGTAACAAGTATGTCTAGTCATGGAGCTAAGGTCGTATTAGAAGAATACAATAACATGTATGGATTTTTGCATGTTTCTGAGATTGCTACGGGTTGGGTCAAGAATGTATCAAGATTTGTCACTGTAAATCAGAAAGTTGTATTGAAGGTAATACGAGTAGATTCAGCTAGGACAGAAGTAGATCTTTCATTGAGACAGGTTTCTGGTGAAGATAGGAAACAGAAGTTATTATCTGTGAAAAGATATGACAAGTCTAGATCTATATTTGATACTTTACAGACAAAGCTAAAACTCACTGAAGACCAGAAGAATGAATATTTTGATAAGGTTGAAGATCAATTTGATACAGTTTACTCGGGATTGGAGGAATTGATAAGAGATAGTGACAAAGCATTTGACAAATTAGATATTCCAAAGAAAGTGGTAGCTGAATTAGCAAATATTTCTAAGAGTAAGATATCAATTCCAATGGTCAATGTTACAGGCATAATTCAAGTCACTACGCAGGATCCTGACGGGATTAATTTAATCAAGAATTCTATGTCGCAAGTTCTTTCAAATAAAACTGGGAAGAAAGTAGAAATTTCTTATCTTGGATCTCCAAAATACAAGATAACAGTTTATTCGGAAGACTACAAATCTGCGGAAAAGAAGTTATCTTCTGCATTGGAAAAGATAAAGAAATCTATAGGAAAGAAGGCAGACTTTTCATTTTCTAAGGAGCAGACATAATGAAAAATCTTCTTAAGAAATGTCCAAACTGTTCCGAGTACAGCTTGCAGGAAACTTGCGAAAAATGTAATGAAAAAACTGTATCGCCTCATCCGGCAAAATTTTCTCCAGATGACAAGTATGCACGTTTGAGAATTGCAGACAAATACGATTAGTCTTTTACTATTTCGTAGATCAATACACCACTAAATCGACCTGGAGGTGCATCTGGTTGAAGGCTTTCTGAAGCAAAGGCAAGTCTTAAAGGACCATTTCCGTCTTCTGGATACTTCATTTGGTATTTGAATAGATCTGTTGTTTCAGGAGAGAATTCATACTCTCGGTATATATTATTTTCACGATCTATAGCCATTTCCCATGTAAATGGCATTAATCTACCAAGGAATGAATTTTCCCAGAAGTTTTGGTTAGGTGAGAATCCGTCAGCTTCCATGAATTGAGCATCTTCGAAGCCTCCAATTCTAATGAACCATTGTTTTTTGCTTTCATCTCCACCACCGCCTAGGACATATAGATCTCCAAATTGCGCGTTCTGGGATTTTTGTCCAGCTACGAATATTAATACATAATCAGCGTCAAGTGATTCTAAAATTGCCAAGGACTCTTCTTCGGGTGACATGAACATTTGGCCGAGAACTTCAATTCTTGTACCATTTATTGTAGCATTATCCGCCAGGCTTGTCCGGTTGCCCATAACCGTAATCCAATATCCATAGTCCCACCATGCAGCAACTACAGAATCTTCTGGAGTAGAATCACTTAACCATGCAAGTGCTTCGAGGAAACTTGGATCAGTTCCTCGTAGAGTACTACCTGAATTAGCGATACTAGTAGGAAGGTCTGCTGCAAAAACCCAATTATAACCATAAACTGGCACAATTACAGGGATACACAACACAGTAATCATAAAAAGTGAATAAAGAATTTTTAATCCTGTACGTGTTTCAGATTTACCAGTGCCTTGTTTTCCGATTCCTGTAAGCAATGGTCGAAATATCGACGCAGTTACAGTAATGAATCCTACCGCTGCGAGAAAAGCTATTGCAAGAGAGGAGAAAATCATTAAACGAGAGAATGAACCAGATATGTAAGCTCCTGAAGCTGCAAGTACAAGAATGAAAACAGAATTAATATCGCGTTTATCAAGTAACTTCATAGCGCCAAAGACTGCAAATGGTAAAAGAATAAGATATTCTTGGAAGAACGCTGCGCCTGTAGGGACAAAGTGTTCGGCTACAGATTCGACTAATGGAACTCCACTTCTTCTAAATGGCATGATTACAGTGAGATAACGTCCACTTACTTCAGATAAGAATCCTAAACTTAGAATTACAATGGCGCCAAAGAAGAGTCCAATGATTGTATTCTTCAAAATGTTGGTGTATTCATACACAACTGCGAAGTTTCTGATGATATTTGCAAGAATTGCGAAGCTGAGAGAACCCAATAATGCTAAACCTTGCGGAGAAAGAATTAAAGCGGCACCAGGACGTGGTGAGATTGCAGCAACAATAAGATAAAATGCAACAAATATTGATGTTGAGAAAATTGCTTTCCTCTGGTCAAGTTTTAGAAATGGCATAACAAGAATTAAGACTGCAAATACAATGTTGAAGAATTGAGCGCCACCCCAAGATGTAAGTGCAAGACCTAAAAGTGAACCTGCAAACATAGCACGAAATGCAATATTTCGATTTGAGCGTTCGGAGTCGAATAACGTTAGGAATAGATAGCAACCAGAAAGAGCAAGTAATAGTGCAAAAGGTTCAGATTTGAACCATCCAAGGTTACCTCTTTGGATTACTGATGTTGAGAAAGCTATAATTAAACTAGCGAAGAGAGCTCCTCCCGATGAAGTAACTCGACGAGCAATTAGATAGATCGGGATTATACTAAGTGCGCCAACAATTGGAGGGAAGACAACAATGAAATCATACAATGAACTAGATAGACCAAAAATATCTCTAGCAATTATGTAGAATATTGCTCCTGCAAAATGTAAACCGACCTGAGAAGTTCTAGCTACAGGTCTACCTTCTGGATACCAAGTTTTATAATCATGCCAACTGAAATAATTCATTAAACCAGAAATTCCACTTGCGTCAAAATGATCAACGATAAATTTCGATGCATAATAGTCAAAGAAAGGGTCGAATTCATTAAGGAAATAACCATATTTTACAGGAAATATTCTGAGCATAAGTGCAGCAGAAAAGATAATTGAAAGACCCATAATAACAACAAGAGTTTGTCTTGATGTCACTGGTCGTATAGAATCAAACTTGATAGACTTTAGAGAATCAACTATCGACATCTAATCAACTCGAGAAGTATTTGTTCCATGTATTTTTGCAGTTCCGCCGGTATTTTCTACAAGAACTGCATTACATTTTTCGCAATTAATCTTAAGTGATGAAGCTGAAAACACAACACGAGATGTTCCGCATTCTTGACATTGAATCGAAATGAATGAACTACGAGGTTGTGGAATATGTATTCGAGAATTTTTCATGCTACTATCTCCAGTTTTCTAATTCTAAATCCACGGCCCATGACTACTTTACTGCAATCCTTACATTTGTAACGTAGTGTAATTTTCTTGGTTGTTTTTGCGGTACGTTTGAGTTCTGGGAATTTTTGTCCACCATAACCCTTTCGATCTTTTTCGTGATTACGGGCTCCCAATGAACTTTTTCTTTGTTTACCTGCTTTGTAAATAGATATAGTATTGACTGTATGCTTCTTACACTTTGGACAGTATCGATTTGTTTCTTTTCCTATTTTCATGGTCTGTAAATCAGTAATGAATTATCTTAAAATATCTTATTTGAACTTTTATTATTTATCAAAGTTCCATGTTTAATTCTTCTACTTTTTCCTGCTGAATGAGCAATTTAGCGTTATCAGTAGGTAATATTGCCACATCTCCTTGCTTAAATGGACCATATGTACGAGAATCTATGCCTACGGCTGAAGGTGAATCTTCGAGGAATTTGACTGCTTGATATTGATTAACATCATGATTATCCAGGCCATTAAGAAATGAAAGACTGCCATCGTTAATAGCTTTGAGTAATTTTACATTACGTTTAGATGCATTAATTAGTGGTTCAAGAACGTATTTTTCCTCGTTTGTAAGTAGATTGGCATTGATATTATTCTGATCAGTAATTGCTTTAGCAAGTCTTGTACGAAGGAGTATTTGAGATAAATTGGATAAAATTTCTCTTTCTTTGGAGTTTACCATTTCTTCAATTGTCTGAAGATTGTTTATGTCGTTGTTGTTGATTGATTGGATATGATCTGTAACGTTACGGTAAAGATCTTCCGGAATATCAGTAAGGTCGTTGGTTTTTTTCTCCGATTCCAAGGCAGAATGAAGTTTTTTTGTTAATTCTTGAGAAGACATGTAATTATTTCTAAGGGTTGAATTAGATATAACTATAACTAGTTAGACTTTTAAATAGACGAGTTTAAGCAACCTGTGCAAGTTTGTTTGACATTAGATATACACCGGCATATTTTGGCAATGAAAGTGTTCGGGTTTTATATGGACCATATGACACTCCTTTAAGTGTGAATTTAGGGCAGAAATTAATATTAATTTTAATTGGTTCATTATCCAAGACAACTGATTGTGTATATGGATCAAAACTGTCTATACTATTACAAAGAGTTTTGCAAAGACCGCTTTTTTCATGTAATGAATTAGGCAGTCGGAAAATTCTAGAAGTGTCTGAAGTAACTAATGGATCAATAGTAGATCTAACTTTTTTTATTCCATCTTCAAAAAGTTTGTTAAATTTTATATTTTTAGAATTATAGATTCTCGCAACTTTTTCAGTTTTACTAAAGTTTGTAAGAGAGCTGTCATCATAATTCTCAAAGAATTCCACCAATCTTCCTCGCCAACCTGGTTCTGTAGACTGAGGCAGGCGTAAAAGTAGGTCTTTGAAATTGGTTTTCTTATCGAAGCCCATATACTTCAAATCAAGTTCTTTCGCGAGAACGTAATTAACAATTTCCCTTCTTTCGTGTTTATCTAATTTTTCGTACGTTGAACTTTCAACAGTGAGATGGTATCCTTTATTGCCAGAAAAGAAAATAGAGATTTCTTTCTTGTTAATGCCAAAGTCATTCATAAGAATATCGTTTAGTTTTATGATTTCTTCTTTTGCAGCATCTAAACAGATTGTACATGACCAGTTAAGAACTGTAATTTTATTTTCTTTGCATTTAGTACATGCTTTAGGTCTTAGACCTGTACCAACTTTTTTACAATCACGACACAACCATCGATCATGTTCTTGTTTACATTTGAGTTCCAAGTCATCGCAATCGATATCAAACGCAAGATCTCCGCCATTCCATCCCTTGTCTTCCATAGGAAGCGAAGGATCGTCATAGTAAGAACATGATGCATAAACTCCTTTAGGAGCTTTAAGGACCAGTTCGTCAATAAATGTAGAAAAATTTGTTACCGACAAATGTCGTTGCATGAATCCATCAAAAGGCCAATAACCAAATTCTCGTTCGTGTATTCGTGACGGTTCAGCAATACGCGATTTATTTTGTTTATAATATTCGCTAAATGTTTGTTTTAAAAAATTAACTGTTTTTTCTTCCATTTTTTTTCACCGGTGTTTTACCGTTAAATTGTAAAGGATTCTTGATTGTTCCACATGCATCAGTTTTATAACAAAAATCCTTCATTTTCATTGTGCTACAGCTAGGCACATCGTATTTTGTGCCGCCTCCTTTGAGCCCTGCAATATGTTCAACTTGATAGCGCGTAATATTTTGATTGAAACCAAGATTTGTTGGATACATATCAATAACGTCATCAACTGTTTTACCTGCACGTAACAAGAATGTTGTCATGAGGAATTTGCCAGAATGAGGCACTTGATCTCCCTTTTGAATCATTTCAATGGCTTTGGCAACACAAGGAGGATATTCTCCTGAAAATACCTGTATTTTAGCCTTAGGAGGACGTGGAGCGACTTTCAATATCTGTTCAAGTGTTGATTTCATCGATTCGTCTTCCAATAAAGCAGGAGGAATTTTTATTTCTTCGATTTTGGAGCGGATCATTTGATAGATTTCTTCCCTGAGTAAAGTAATCAATTCATCCTGAGTGAGAAATACATAGCCAGATGAAACAGACCTGTTTACAAGCCTCCATTGGTTTTTTGGAAGGGAAATTGAACGAGATAAATAATCACTTAAACTGATTTTATACTTGAATCTATTTTTAACAAGGAATTCAGAAGTAATATTAGATTCTTCGGTAATGTCTTTGCTTTGGCTAAGTTTTACATTAAGAATAGTTTTGAAAATTTGTGGTATAACATCGGGATTTTCATTATGAAGAATATCTTCTACGCGTCGTGATTCAGCCAAAGCGAATCTAGAAATCAAATAGCTCTGGTTGGTCGATCTAACAAGTAACATTGCAATAGGAAATGAATACTTTGATATAGTTTTCATTTCAATGGTTTCGTCAAATTCAGGGGAAGTGCCGTTTTTGAGACTATAAATTATACGATCTTTTGCATTTTCAAGAATTGGTAATTCGGAATTGAGAAAGTCCTGGATATTGCGTCCAGTCATTTGTTTTCCTACTTCCGGTAGAAATGGATATTTTGATTTGTCGTCTTCACCGATAATATAATTCAATATATCTATCAAAGGGATATAGGACTTGGTTTCTTATAATAATTCAATAAATAGATATCTTAAAAAAGATGAAGATGTCATAAATATGATAATGCAAAGTCCATACGAAGAAAGAGCTGGAGAATTACTGAAAGAAAAGAAAAAAGAATTGCGCAGTCTGAAAAAGGAGATTTTAACAGAGAAAGGATTTTTTGGTAAAAGACGTTTAGAGAAAAAGATCAAAGAAGCTACAGAGGACATTGAATATCTAAAGAATGACATATACAGATATAGACGCGGAGTAGCTTGGAATAAACAAATGGAACTCAAAAGAATAACAAAACGATAAATAAATTAATATTTGTACAAATTATTTTTAGGAAATTGAATAAACGTTCATAATTTTATGCTTATGCTTTATATATAGCCAGTTTTGTACATATATTATGCCATACGAAAGAACAGCTGAAGGGCTCAAGAGAAAATCTATGAGTGTCCAAGACGTAATGAATAAGATTCAAAGTGAAGACATTAGGTTTATAGACCTACAATTCACTGATGTACCTGGAAAATTACAACATGTAACAGTACCTGCACATACATTAGATGAAGATGCATGGACAAACGGTATACCAAAATTAGATGGTTCATCAATTAGAGGTTTTACTGGCATCAATGAATCAGATATGTTATTGAAACCTGATTCAAATACATTTGTAGTAATCCCTTGGTCTGATCCAAGTAAAAAATATGCAAGGGTTTTATGTTCTATAAATTGGGGCATGGGTCATCCTGTACATAAAGGAGGTCCATTAGCTAAAGATCCAAGAGGTGTAGCACAAAAAGCAGAATCATTCTTGCAAGATAACGGATACGATAGATCAATCTGGGGTCCTGAATTAGAATTCTTCGTTTTTGATGCTGTAACTTGGGATACACAAATACCAGCATCTGGACAGAGTTATTCGATTGAAAGTAAAGAGGCAATATGGGCTCCTGGAGGTCCAATGGGTACAAATGTCCCTATTAGACACAAAGAGGGATATTTCCCAACAACACCACAGGATACATTAATGGACTTTAGAAATGATGCATGCACTGCAATGGAAGATTCTTTTGGAATCGTTATTGACGCTCATCACCATGAAGTAGCAACTGCAGGTCAATGTGAAATCAACATGATGTATGATACATTGGTAAACTCTGCAGACAGCGCTCAATCATTCAAATATGTAGTAAAGAACGTAGCCCACCAGAAAGGAATGGTAGCAACATTCATGCCAAAGCCATTGGTTGGCGATAACGGCACAGGAATGCACTGTCACCAGAGTATCTGGAAAGGTGGAGAAAATGCATTCTATGATGAGAGTGATGAACATTCACAATTAAGCCAGACAGCAAGGTACTACATTGGCGGTATTATGGCACACACTCGTGCATTAGCCTGTATTGTAGCACCTACAACAAACTCATACAAACGACTTGTACCTGGATTTGAAGCACCTATCTACATAGCTTGGAGTAGGAGCAACAGATCCGCAAATGTCAGAGTTCCAGTAAATATCAAGGGCAATCCAAATGCAAAAAGAATTGAATTCAGATGTCCTGATACAACTGCAAATCCATATCTTGCATTCCCTGCAATGTTATGTGCAGGACTTGATGGAATCAAGAACAAAATAGATTGTGGAAATCCAGTCGACGAAAATATCTATACGCTTTCCGAGGATCGTAAACGTGAATTGGGTATCAAAGCTTTACCAAGAGACTTGGCTGAAGCTGCAGATGCATTAGAAAGCGATCATGAATTCTTAAAACCAGTTTTCGATGGAGACCTTTTGGAAACTATATTAGAATTCGCAAGAGATGCACACTTCGATGTTACATCAAGAACTCATCCACACGAGTTCCAATTGTACTTCGATGTATAGTTGACAAGATAATTACAAATCGGAGGACTTTGTCCTCCAAAAAATTTTTTATTTTATTTCAAGAATGTTACGTTTGAGTATTATGTACAACAAAATTGTACTTGTAATAAATTCAATTCCCAAATAAGTTCCATTATAGACTGCAGAATATACAGCGACAGGAGTTCCTTCTGGTGCGTATTCACCAAACCAGACAACTCCCGAGATGAAATGAGCTAGAAACCTACCAAAGATCCCTGCAAATGTTGCAACAACAACGTTACTTGAAAATATTCCAGCTAAACCTAATGCACCAAAAGCTAATGGATAGTCTAACAAAAATTGAATTGGACTAACTATGAAAGGTGGATTGAATGCAAGAGTTACTATTGAAAACAGCATTCCAGCAGCTATTCCGCAAACAAATCCTCGACGGATCGCGAACAACAGGATTGGAACCATTGCCCCTAGTGTTACAGAACCTCCCTGCGGCAATGAAGGCAAAAGATTGGATATTAGGTCAAGTACAATCGCGATTGATACCATTATAGCGCCTTCTGCGAGAACTGGTCGTGAGACTAGTGACATGATAAATTATCGTGAACCGATAAATCGAGCAATAGCGGATATGAATCCTAAGATTGGTGCCAAGAATCCGCCACCGATCAAGAGTATCAGAATAGAACCGATCACGATGTGTTGACCACGTTTGTACGGAATTGATTTTAATGGAGGTGGTGCTGTGTTTGGAACGTCTGGGACGTCGTTCTCTGCTTCTCTATACGTCTGCACTACAATCATTCCCAAAATAAGACTAAAGATTATTGTAAGTATTCCGACTATTTGGAAAGGTAAGAAAGTAAGAATTGTCATAGCTGGAAAACAGTTTCCTTCGTCACATTCTCCTTCTCCATTAGGAGGCGTTCCCCAAGCGTTAATCAATATGTCAGGAGGGTTGCCATCTTGTAGCACTTCACCGACTCCGTGCATACCAGAAAGTAGAACAGCTAAAATTCCAAAGATTAAAGAAACTGCATAGAGTGGTTTCATTGATTACTACAAGTAGATTCCTGTTATAACTATTTCGCATTGATAAGTGTGACTACGTCTTCGTCTTCTACGATGTGCTTCTTGCCGACTTTTTGCCCTTTGAATTTAGCGCTTGTTCCCCATATGTACGCATAGCGAAAGTTCTTTTCGACGTCACGATGAATCTTTGCACATATCTCTATGATAGATGAGTTTCGAGGAACGATAAGTGGTTCTTCATAATCGGCAACTCCTCCTTTTGGTCTCAGGTAAATTCTAATCAGATCCAGTTGTTGGTAAATTGCGTCCTTGAGATCCTCGAGATTTCTGTCTTTGTCAGCGGAAATCGGAATGCAATTGCTTCCTATTTTCGTTATTATTTCGTCTAGGGATTTCTTGTCCACCAAGTCGACCTTGTTGAGTATGGTTACCGAGTTTACGTAGACACGATTTCCTGAGATAACGTCTATGAATTGTTCCGTTGTTATAGGTTCAGGAATGAACACTCTCGCATGGTGAATCTTGTTGATGCGCAGAATTCCACTAATCAATGAGTTAGAAATTGATTCAGGAACAAGGTTTGTTATCTGGATTCCTCCAGAGCCTTTTTTATCGACTGTGATGTTCGGAGGTTTCTGATCAAGACGAATTCCTATTTGTCCAAGTTCGTTTCTTAACAGATCTGTTTGATCAGGCTTGAAGACATCGACGACCATGATGATGAGGTTTGAGGTTCTTGCAACTGAAAGAACTTTTTTTCCGAATCCTTTTCCTGATGCAGCGCCTTTTATGATACCTGGCAAGTCGAGTATCTGAACTTTTGCTCCATTGTATTTCATTATGCCTGGAACAACGTCCAGTGTTGTGAAATCGAATGCACCGATTTTGGAATCTGCTCCAGTCAAATTATTTAGTAAAGTGGATTTTCCTACACTTGGCAATCCAATGATGGCGACAGTTGCATCTCCGCTACGTCGTACAGAATAGCCACCGGTAGATTTACTGGCACGTCCTGATTTCTCTTCCTGCTCCTGCTTTAGTCTTGCAATCTTTGCACGAAGAATACCGATATGGTGATTCGTGGCTTTGTTGATCTGTGTTTTGCGAATCTCATCTTCGATTTCTTTTATCCTTTCAGGAACTCCCATCTTAGAATACTAGTAGATAAAATCAAATAAAAATGTGAAGATTCATATTTCAGGAATTTGATGATATAGTATGTCAAAGATTATACATTCAAGTGAAAGCTCATTCGGCAATGATGTTCTACAGTCAAAGTTGCCTGTTATGGTTGATTTTTGGGCAGAATGGTGCGGTCCATGCCGTGCAATTGCCCCAGTTTTAGAGGAATTATCAGATGACTTTGATGGCAAGGCCCACATAGTCAAGGTCAATGTAGACGAGAACGGAAAGCTTGCTGGAGACTACGAGGTCCACGGAATCCCTTGCCTTGTGATATTCAAGGACGGAAAGGAAGTGGAACGAGTGGTAGGCGCTGGAAGCAAGGAAGTCTACGCTGAGAAACTAAAACAGTTCGTTTAATTAGAATTAAATAATGTTATACAAATTATATTTTGACGGTTCTTGTAAATACAAGAACGATGGTTCTTGCGACATGGGTATGGGAACGGTTGTTTTAGATTCCAAGAATAATATTTTGTATAAACAAGGATGGAACATACCTGCATATGATCATGAAGATGACAGTGGTATTTTGTCGAATAATGTTGCCGAATATCAAGCTTTATTTCGCGGATTAGATGTACTTTCTTTGAAACGATCTGATGGTATGTCTGAATTAAAAATTTATGGCGATTCCAAATTAGTTATTGAACAAGTACAAGGCAATTGGAAAGTTAAAGCAGCCCACTTGAAAAAATATAGAGATTCATGTGTAGCGCAAATAAAATTATACGAGAAAGAAGGATGTAAGGTATCCTTGGAATGGATTCCACGGGAAGAAAATAAACTGGAAGATAGGCTTGCGCAAAATGCGGCAGATGGAATGGAAAGATATTCAAATCAATTATATGATGAAAGGGATAAAGAAATTTAGCCGATATACGACATACTAGACTTGTCGAAGTTGTCGATTACTTCGAAATCCTGGTTATTTTCCCTTCCTGGGCCTAGGTTTCTAAGCTTGGGATAGATTGAGAATAGCTCGTGGCTTGAAAGGGTTGACGTGATATGGCTTGGTCCGAAGTGCTCTTCGCTGATCTTCTTGACGAGAGGTCTGACGACGGACTCTTCAGAATAGCCCAGAGAATGCAAGTATTCATGTGTAAGGATTGAATAAACGAAAGAATTGAATTCCTCCTTTGTTGAAGTCAGTTGCTTCATTGCATTCAAGATTGTCTTGTTCATGACAATGATGTTACCTCCTTCTACAAAATATGCACCAATGTGATTTGGAATTTCAGCTAGGATAAGTGTAAGACCTGCACGATGTTGAGAGATAGATTTTTCTACAGTGCTCTTAACCAAGTCAAAGACTTTGTCATAATCTGAAGCTTCCTTTAATTGTGTAACAAGAGGATATTCATTCATAGAATCACTGTGTGTTTTTTACTTATATCTGTAATGAATCAAAAAAAATAAGTTAACCCTAGTATTCATGGGGAGATTTACTAGGATTAAACTTATGGGTTGAACTAGTCAATTCGAATATTCTTTTCGTCTTCGGATTTGCGTAGAGGAATGTCTAACTCCAATACTCCGTTTGTGAAATTTGCCTTTGACTTGTTAGCGTCAAGTTTCTTTCCGGTTGGAATATTTTTGTTGTACTTTCGATCGCCGTTCTCTGCGGCAATGTTGACAACTCCCTGGTTCTCTGTAACTTTGATGTTATCTTTTGTTACGCCAGGTAGATCTGCTATGATTTTGATTGAGTTGCCTTCCTTACTTTCGAGTACGTCAACTGTAGGATCTCGATGCTCAGAGATGGTTTGGGTTTTGTTGGACTGACCAATATTTCCAAATTTGTTAACTACAGGTTGTCCGTCTGGACCTACTTCCATGGTGTAACCATAGAAGTATGGCTTGCCAGCCTCGACGTTCTTGGGGAATTCGGTGTTGTTGAACATGGAATTGAGACTCGACATCTCATGGAACATGTTCTCGAATATTCGATCTATGAAATTATTTCGTTTGTTCATACATATACCTCGTTACTAACCTTAAGTTAGTATCTATAATATATAAACGTTGTTTACGAAGTTCTTCGCCTGTAGATTACGAATGCAAGAAAGGCGACAACAGCTCCAGTTGCAATTATAATGGAATTGTTGTTGGATTCATTTCCATGTAAATTATTTATTGAAGAAGTTCTGGACATTAGAAATGGTAATTGAGAAGCTGAGAACTCTTCTCTTTCACCGACAGCAATCCACATTGTGCCTTTGTCTTCAGAGGTTCCACGTATCAGGTATCTTCCTGGTTCAATCGGTAATCTATCTTCGGATAAGATCCAGCTGTATGTGTCCGTAAATGTTTCATGGAAGATGCATGGTGATACTCGGGAAATTCCTCTGGTGCAAGTATCTGATGGTTTCGGAAAATTAGTTGTGTAGTTAGCGTGTTCATGAAAGCTCCAGATCAAATTCTCCAAGTCTGCAGGATTAAGTGGAGCTCCGGGATTATCGTCGTTTTCAATATGAATGTGGTAAATTGTAATAGTAGGATGTCACTTATACACATATGACGCTGCAGACGAAGGCGTAGGGCTGTGTCGAGGTGGTAGACGCAGCGGTGAAACAAACGAGACAGTAGATGAGAAAGAG
>ERZ724560.92-NODE-92-length-15842-cov-3.001145_pt1 | contig 15842 bp, 17 predicted proteins | sample MGYA00375854_ERZ724560 | MGnify/ENA primary metagenome ERZ724560 (study PRJEB28725, sample SAMN03264854) | marine sediment metagenome | biome: marine pelagic biome; feature: marine oligotrophic desert; material: ocean water | place: Pacific Ocean:North Pacific... | reverse complement strand
CACGGGGGGTCGGTCGCTGGCGCCGGGGGCGTCGCCATCGGCAGAGCCAATGAACCCGGCGGGGGCCTGTATGTACCGGGAGTAAAGCACGCGGAGGCGAGGGATGCATGGCAGGCCGCGGCGGAGATGCAGCGGGTAGCCAGCGCCGCGCGCGATGGCACCGCCAGCCTAGAAGACCTGACAGGGTCCACGTTCACCATTACTAGTCTGGGCCGGGACGGTGGGCTTGGAGCCACCCCTATCATCAATCACCCCGAGGTAGCCATACTCGGAGTTCACAAGGCCCGTGATATGCCCGTCGTCAGGGACGGGCAGATTGTGGTTCGCAGAATCATGAACCTATCCAGCTCGTTCGACCATCGGGTCGTGGACGGGGCCGATGGCGCAGCCCTCGTGCAGCACCTGAGGAGGATGCTCGAGCACCCTGCGCTCATCTTCATGTGAGGTGGACGATGGGCGAGACACGCAGATGTGACGTACTGGTCGTCGGGGCAGGACCCGGGGGCTATGTCGCCGCAATCAGGGCTGCGCAACTGGGCCTGAGGACGATTATAGTCGAAGCCGACAAGGCCGGCGGCACCTGCTTAATCCGAGGTTGCATACCGAGTAAGGCGATTATCCACGCTGCAGAGCGCTTCGAGCATCTGCGGCAGCATGCCTCCGAGGGAGGTCACATGGGAATCTCCGTTGACGGCGATCCGGGAGTGGACATGGCCGCTATGGTGTCATGGAAGGACTCGATAGTCGAGCGTCTGAACAAGGGCGTGGAGGCGCTGCTTAAGGGCGCAGGTGCGGAGTTGGTCAAGGGCTGGGCTACCTTCGAGGGGGCCAAGAGGTGCACCGTAGAGACAGCTGACGGGACAGTCGGGATTGAAGCTGAGAACGTAATCATCGCTACCGGTTCCAGCCACATCGACCTACCCTTCATGCCCTGTGACGAGGAGTTCATACTCTCATCCACGGCCGCGCTCGACCTCGACAGCCTCCCAAAGAGTGCTGCCATAGTCGGTGGCGGATACATCGGCCTAGAGCTCGGGTGCGCACTGGCCAAGCTGGGCACCGAAGTCACGGTCGTCGAGGGGCTCGACAGTATCCTAGCGATAATGGACGCCGAGCTGCGCAGGCCGCTGGAGATCTGGCTCAAGAAGCATGGAGTTGCCGTGCACACCAACGCCCTAGCTCGAGGCACCGAAATCAAGGGCAAGGGGGCTGCGAGGAAGGTGGAGCTCACCTTCGAAGAGGGCGGCGAGGAGCATTCCATCAAAGTCGACAAGGTCCTCGTGACCGTCGGCCGCAGGCCCAACACCAAGGGCTGGGGTCTGGAGAACACCGGGGTCCGCATGGACGCGGCCGGGCGCTTCATCAGAATCGACAGGAGGTGTCGCACCTCTGTCCCTGGAGTCTATGCCATCGGTGACGTGGCTGGCGAGCCGATGCTCGCCCACAAGGCAAGCGCTGAGGGAGAAATGGTCGCGGAGATCATCGCCGGACACGAGCGCGAGTTCGACAAGGTCGCCATCCCTGCCATCGTGTTCACCGAGCCTGAGATAATCTCCGTCGGCCTGACTCCGCAAGAGGCCGAGGAACGCGGTGAGCAGATAATCGTGGGTAAGTTCCCGTTTGCCGCGAGCGGCAGGGCCCTGAGCATTGAGGCGGAGAAGACTGGTGGCTTCGTCCGAGTGACTGCAAGGGAGTCCGACCATGTCATCCTCGGGGTGCAGGCGGTCGGGACCCATGTGGCTGAGATGCACGCAGAGTTCGTCCTCGCACTGGAGATGGGTGCACTGCTCGAGGACGTGGCCGGGACGGTCCACGCCCATCCGACCATGTCAGAGGCCTTCCACGAGAGCGTACTGAAGACGCTGGGTCACGCGATACACATCGGCTGAGGGATAGTATGAGCGAGTTGAGAGTCCTTAGAGCCGGAGTAGTCGAGCATCACATCATGGCCGAGGCGATGAAAGAGATGCAGCAGCAGAGAATCGATGACGAGGTTCCAGATACCCTCATCCTTGTGGAGCACCCAGAGGTCGTGACCGTGGGACCGAAGGCAGTTAGAGACGGCGTGGAGGTGCAAGGATACCCAACCTCTCCTACCGACAGAGGAGGGGGCATTACCTGGCACGGGCCCGGGCAGTTGGTAGCGTACCCCATCGTCAAGTGGGGAGTCGGGGAGCAGAGCATCAGGGCAATAATCGGCAGGCTTGAGGACTGGGCGATAGTCGCACTCGCGGATTGCGGTGTGCCAGCCTACAAGGATCCATCAATGCAAGGGGCCTGGGTGGATGGCCACAAGGTCTGCTCGATTGGGCTTTCCTTCCTCCACTGGGTTAGTCGCCATGGCATGTCAATCAACATCCGCACCCCCGGGACACGCGTCGAGGACCTAGAAGGATGCGGCATGAACGCTGGAGTGCACTCCAGCCTCGCTCAACTGGGTTACGCTAGGGACCCTGCAGGAAACCCAGTCGACATCTCCCGAGTCGAACGGGCGCTGCTCGAGAACTGCGAGGCGAGCCTGGGGCGCTCACCGTCTCAGCCAGTAGAGTGGGGTCCGGAGATGCCCGCATGAATCGCCCGCGCAAGGGCGACTTGGCCGAGCACTGGACGCTCGACCCCAACACCGTCTTCCTGAACCATGGCTCCTTTGGAGCCACTCCCTCCGCGATTATGGACGAGCAGAGGAGGATTAGGGCCCTGATGGAGAAGGACCCGGTGCGTTTCTTCGAGAGGGAAAACATCGGCCTGTGGGACGATGCTCGTCGGGCGCTGTCGGAGTTCGTGAACGCGGACGTCGATGGCATGGTCTTCGTCAGCAACGCCACTCAGGGGATTAACACCGTGCTCAGGAGCCTGCGACTGCAGCCCGGGGACGAGATTATCGTCCCCGACCACTCTTATCAGGCCTGCTGGAATGCCGTCGACTTCGTCACCGAGAGGTCGGGGGCGAAGACGGTGGTGGTCGAGGTCCCCTTCAGGGTCGAGGGTCCGCAGGAGGTGCTTGACATCATCATGGGCGCGGTGACCGACAGAACCGTGCTCGCCCTAATCGACACCGTGACCAGTCCGACGGGCATGAGGATGCCGTTTGAGGAGCTGACTGTGCAACTGCAATCTAGGGGAGTAGACGTGCTACTGGACGCCGCACATGGCCCGGGAATCGTCCCCCTGGACCTGTCAGAGCTGGCTCCGGCCTACTGCACCGGCAACTGCCACAAGTGGCTGTGCTCCCCGAAGGGTTCCGCGTTCCTACACATCCGCGAGGACCGTAAGCACCTCGTCCGGCCTCTGAACATCAGTCATGGGGCATCGTTCGAGGGCGATGCGCAGGAGAAGTTCGAGTTCGAGTTCGCATGGCCCGGGACGCAGGATCCCTCCGCGTGGATGTGCATCCCGAAGGCAATCGAGTACCTCGGTGACCTAGTCGAGGGAGGGTGGCCCGAGATCATGCGACGCAACCACGCACTCGCCATAGAGGGCAGGGGCATCCTGTGCGAGGCACTGGGAACCAGTCCACCGTTTCCCGACTCCATGGTATCGGCGCTGGCTTCCGTCGAGATCACGACGGAGGGCGAAGTCGGCCCGATGAGCCTAGAGGGCGACCCGTTCCATAATCTCCTGCTCGACGAGTATGGCATCCAAGTCCCGGTAATGCCGTGGCGCCACCACGGTGTCAGGTACATCCGCATCTCGGCGCAGCTGTACAACCATCAGGACGAGTACAGGTACCTCGCCGAGGCCCTAGGACGGAGCCTGTAGGTAAGCAACCATTGAAGGACAGTGGCGATGACCGTTGCCCATGCCCGAGGCCGTGGTGGCTATCACCGGCGCGTCTGGTGCGCAGTACGGCGTGCGTCTGGTCGACGAACTGCTGGGCGCGGGGTGGCAGGTCAGCCTGATTATCACCAGCGCCGGAGCAATCAACCTCGACCTCGAGTGCGGCATCACCCCACATGACATAGGTGAGCGGGACGGTGTCACGCTAGAGGACAACAACAATCTCGCCGCTCGCTCCGCCTCGGGCTCCGCTCGCTTCGACGCCTACGTCGTATGCCCGGCCAGCGGGACCACCGTCGGTAAGATCGCAGCCGGGATTTCCGACAATCTGGCGACCAGAAGCGCTCTGGTGGCGTTGAAGGAGAGGCGTAAGCTCATTGTAGTCCCTAGGGAGGCTCCTGTCTCGACCCCTCATCTCGAAGCTATGGCTAGAATGTCGGCCTGGGGGGTAGTGATACTGCCTGCCAGTCCTGGGTTCTACAACTCGCCTGAGAGCATAGGGGACTTAGTGGACTTCGTGGTTGCTCGGATTCTCGACCAGATGGGGGTCGAGCACTCGCTGGGCAGGCGCTGGACCGGGGACGAGGTCAGCCGCGACTAACCGGCTGAGAATGATTCCCCTCCGGCGTGGGTTGAATAGTCCGGCGAAGGGGCGAGGGGTCTGTGGGGCCGGTCGGGGAGGCGGAGGTCAGCGAGGCAGAAAGCAATGCTTCCAAGGCCCGAAAGACGCTTGCTGATAGCATCGCGCGCGCTCGTGAACTTCCGATACCCGTGCTGGTCGTGAGCGCGCTGATACTCGTCGGCGGCTCGGGCGGCGCGATTCTATACAGTGACGAGATTATCGAGTGGATCCAAGGTGAGCCCGACTACCAGCTCATCGAGTTCGACGCTGAGCAGTCAAGAGTCTACGCGCAGTCTCTGGTCGACTTGGGCCATCCGGATTGGGAGGGGAGGCTCTCGGGGACCATAGAGGAGAAGAACACCGCCGATTCGATTAAGCTCAACTTCTCGTCGATGGGAATACCGGCGACCCTCGAGGAGTTCGATGTTCCGATGTTCGTCATAGGCAGCGAGCCCGAGCTCTCACTGTGCACGCCGGGTGACATCGGCGTCATAATCGGCGGTCCCACGCCTTGCACGACGGCGGACGTCAACCGCGAGATAGTCGAATTCTCCCATCGCGAGGACTTCGTCCTGCAGGGATACAGCGGCTCCTCCTTCGTTCGCTACGTCGATGACATGCCGGTAATCGACCTCGGGACCGGTAACGACTCGGCCGATTGGGGCTCTGCGTCGAACGCAGTGGGGCTGGTCTGGCTGAAGCCCGAGACAGAGGGCAACACCGCCCTGTTCGAGCGGGCGGCTGATAACGACTTAGAGGGACTCATCCTGATCAATGACAGGCAGAACTGCGACGAACTGGTGGCGGACGACTGCGTGCCCTACTTCAAGTCGGTCGGGATATCCTCGATAGACCCGATTCCGGATGGCCTGGGCTTCATTATGGTCTCGAGGAGCGTTGGTCAGACCATCATCGACGAGGTCATCAATGGCGATGCCCGGTTGCAGTTCATCACCGATGTGAACAACGCGGGAACGGCCACCATCCGAGTGCCCTGCGGAATCATCGAGGGCAAGACGGAGTCGCTGGTGATCTTCGGCGCGCATCACGATACTGTGTACAACGGGCAGGGGGCCGTCGTCGACACCTCGGGGGTGGCCACCCTACAGGAGATTGCTAGGCAGTTCGGACTGCTGGAGTTCAGGCTCGGTACCCCTGAGATGACGCTCTACTTCTGCACCTGGGGTGGTGAGGAGGAGGGGCTGTGGGGCTCGACCGAGTGGGTGGACAAGCACAGGACGATGCTGGAGGAGAATCTCAGGCTTTACATCAACCTCGACATGAACCACGTCGATGCGGAGCGGAACTCCGGGTTGACCATGTTCGGCAACAACCAGGCTGATGTCGCTCACATCACCGGTGTGGTGGATGCGTTCTCGCAGGCCTACCCAGAGCTGGCAGACAAGTACCCAATCGACGTCAGGAAGCTCGCTTCGACCGAGATGCCGTACAACTCGGACCACGCTCCGTTCGTCTACGGAATAGACGAAGACGAAGGAGTCGACAAGGACTACGGACGGGCCATAGTATGCTACGGCTCGGGCTCGACCGAGTACCACACCTACCTCGACACCATGGACCGCTTCAACGAGGAGAGTCTCATGGTATCAGGAATCATCTACGGCTCGGTAGCGAGGTACCTCGCCTACGGCGAGGCGCAGTGAGCCATAACTGCCTCGTAGTCTGGCTCCTGCCCGGGGTTTTCCGCGACCCAGACGTACCCGATACTGCCGTCCGCCTCGACCACGAAGACCGAGCGCTGAGCCACCGTGTACCCCGGGCTGACGAAGTCCCCGAGGGCGACGTCGTAGGCGTTGACAGCCTCCCTGTGGACATCAGAAAGCAGCGGGAAAGAGATGTCGTTCGCCTCGGCGAACGCGGAGTTAGAGAAAGGGGAGTCCACGGAGATTCCAAGCACCGACGCGCCACCGGACCCCAAGACGGTCATCCCATCCGAGAAGGTGCACATCTCGTTGGTGCACACTCCGGTGAAAGCAGCGGGGAAAAAGGCGAGTACGACCCTGTCGCCCCTCATCTCACTCAGAGTGACCGAGGACTTGTCATGGGCTGTCAGAGTGAAGTCGGGGGCTGTGTCACCAATGGCCGGCATGGTGGGTCCACGAGGTACTGCACATTACATTTGCTCGGGCGAGTCTATACCTAACAGGCCTAGTCCCGTCGAGATTGTCTTGGCTGTCAAATCGCACAGGGCCAGCCTGCTGGTCATCGTCGCTTCGTCCTCGGCGGCAAGAACCGGACAGGACTCGTAGAACGTTGCGAAGGCCGAGGCGACCGAGTGCAGGTAGGTGCACAGGCGATGCGGAGAGTAAGTGGCCAGCGTGTCGTCTGTGACCGCTGCGAAGTTGGCCAGTCGTCTGGCTAGCAACTGCTCCTCGGGCCGGTCGAGGGAGATGCCGGTGCTCCTGAGCGAGGAGCGCTCAGCCCCCGAGCGTCGGAAGATGCTGCATATCCTAGCATGGGCGTACTGGAGGTATGGCGAGGTGTTGCCCTCGAACGAGAGCATCCTGTCCCAATCGAAGACGTAGTCCTTGGTCCTCTCGGTTGACAGGTCGGCGTACTTCACAGCGCCGATCCCGATGGCTCTTGCCACCTCCTGCCTCTGGGCACCCTTCAGCTCCGGGTTCCTCTCGGCGACCGCCTGCTCGGCTCTGTTAATCGACTCCCTGAGGAGATCGACCAACTTGATTACCTCGCCCTCGCGGCTCTTCAGTATCTTGCCGTCGGAATCCAGCACCGAGCCGAACTTGACGTGCACGGCATTATGCGAAACGCCCATGAAACCAGCTTGCTGGGCCACTTCGAACACCATGTCGAAGTGCTGGGACTGAGGAGTCCCTACCACGTAGAGGAGGTCGTCGCAACCGAGTCTCTCGACACGGTCGATTATGCAGGCGAGGTCTGTGGTGGCGTAGTTGTAACCACCGTCCGCCTTCGAGATGATTACTGGCATGGGCTCGCCCTCCCGGTTGACCCAGCCACCCGGGTACACCACACGTGCGCCCTCGCTCTCCTCCAGCAGGCCACTCTCGTCCAGCCTCTGCACTACAACGGGAAGCAGGTGGTGATAGCTCGACTCACCCATGATGTCGTCTCTGGTCAGCAGCACCCCCAGCATCTGGTAGACCTCGTTGAAGTAGCGCATTGACTCTTCGACGAGAACGCTCCACAGCCTCAGAGTCTCCTCGTCACCGCCCTGCAACAGCACCACCCTCCTCCTCGAGCGCTCGACGAAGTCGTCGTCGGATTCGAACTTGGCTCGGGCCTGCTTGTAGAAGCCGTCGAGGTCGCCCACGCTGAGCTCCTCGGCGGCGTTGGCCTCGCCGAGGTCCAGCAGGTGCTCAATCAGCATCCCGAACGGAGTCCCCCAGTCGCCAACGTGGTTCTCCCTGTACACAGTGTGCCCCTTGTAAGTTAACATGCGGACTATCGCGTCACCGATGACCGTTGACCTGAGGTGGCCCACGTGCATCTCCTTGGCCACGTTGGGCGCGGAGTAGTCGACTGCCGCCACCCGCGCTTCCTCCTCAGCTATGCCTAGGCGGTCGTCTGCGAGCAGTTCGGAGAGTCGGACAGCGAGCCATTCCGGCTCGGCACTCAGGTTAACGAACCCACTTACTGCTGAGACCTTCGCGATACCGGCAAGGGCCGGTGCGAGCGTCAAAGACACTTCCTCTGCAATATCCATGGGAGAGCGTCGCAGAACTGCTGCTAGGCTGTGGCACGGCAGTGCTAGGTCGCCATGCTCCTCGACGGTAGCCGGCCCTAGCAAATCGGCGCAGTCGGACTCAGTGACCCCCATCCCGGACAGAGTCAGGCCCATCGCTGGGTAAACCGCCTCTGCCAGCATTCTCATCGGATCAGCTCCATGCGTACCTCAGCAGTGCGGCGATGCCGCCGAAGCCGTCGTTCAAGGTCGCTCCCTCCTCGGTGTCCATCGAAATCAGGCTGACCTTGGCTGAGGTGTGGCCTGCGAGCATGGTCAACTCGTCCATCAGGTCCATCGACCTGTCAGGGTCCTCCCTGATGTCCTCCGAATCGCAGGACGGGCAGTTCGGGATGTCGGAGAGGCTTGTCTGCGTGGCCTCCCACTCGTGCCCGCAGGGCTTGCATGACCAACCTACTCTGCGCTTGCGCAGGGCCTCGGATAACAGTAGAGTGTGCACCGCGCCCTGATTCAGTGCAGACCTAATCATGGCCTCGCCGTAAGTCGCCTTCGGATGCGGCTGCATGACCTCGCTCAGGAACTGATCGACTAGGTTACGCTCGGCCTCCAACTCGATTTGGTCCATCAGGCCGCCGGCTCGCTGCAACAGCTCGCGCAGGCCGCTCTCATTTGAGTAGCCGACGTCGAAGTGGGGTTCGCGAATCAACTTCTTTATCTCGTGGTGAAAGTAGTCGTTCTTGACGACGTAGTCCTTGGTGGCTCCCGGTCCCCCGACAATGATGCCCTCGAGGTTCTCCAACTGGGGCAGCCAGTAGGAGCATGCCCGCTCGGCGGACTTCTTGAAGAAGTTGTGAGCTGCCTCCTCTATCAGACGCTCAAAGCGCTGCGCGGACTGGCCCCCCCTGCCGTGCTTGGATGGGACTTGCGAGGTAATGTGCTCCTGACAGTGCATTCGCTTGCCGGTTGCCAACCCGTAAGCTGACTCGGAACGGTCTATGACGAACAGTCCGTAGGCTGCCCTGTCGATCAGCATCTCCTCGAGTTGGCTGAGCTCGAACCGCGAATCGCAGCGGTAGCGGAACGATGGGAACGGCTGGGGCGGGTCGTCGACCACCGTGGATATCAGGCGTGACTTGTTGTTACCTACGATGACGTGGCCCACGAAGATCGCGATTCCCGATTCTCCCGGGGTCTTGTAGCGGTTGATGGTGGCTATGGCCGACTCTATGGCGTCCGCCACGTGCTTCCTTGTCGACTTCGACTTGATGTTGGCAGCTTGGCCCGCCTCCTGGGAGAGATGCTGTCTGACGTCGTGAATCATCTTGTCAGGCGGCACGATGACTGTGACCAGCTCGGTGCCCATGCCACGCATGGCCGTGAGCTCCTCGAGAGCCTTCTTCAGACGGAGCCTGCGCTGCTGCTGCTCCAACTCATCAGACATGCTGTACCTCTGTCGGAGGCCCGAGGGGCGGCATTTCAACCCTTCACCGCGCCGACGCCGCAGGCATTGAAAGGGGGCATGTACGCCCATCCTTCGATGGCGACGGTGATAGTGGCACTCGGAGGCAGCCTGCTCAGGCCCGAGGTCGAGCACAGGCACAGCTGGCTCGAGGGACTAATCGAGGTCGTCAGGGACCGCGTGACGATGGACGACAGGCTCGGTTTGGTGGTCGGCGGCGGAGCCGCCGCGCGCGAGGGGATAGCCCTCGCCAGGCCCATCGTGGACTCGGAGGACAGGCTCGATAGGATAGGCATCGCAGCGACCCGCCTCAACGCAGCCATAGTCAGGGAGAGTCTTGCCGATGCCGGCATCCCGGTCTCAGGCACCATCCCCCGAAGTGTCAACGAGGCGGCCTCTCTACTCGAAGACCGTCAAGTCGTCGTCATGGGGGGGACTCGCCCCGGTCACACCACCGACGCGGTCGCCATCAGGCTCGCTGTCGCGGTCGCTGCCGAACGCTGCGTCATTGCGACCAATGTCTCCAAGGTACACGACTCCGACCCTAGGACCGATCCCGATGCGGTGGCCCACGATCGACTCACTCACTCGCAGCTACAATCCATCGTCGGCCCGGCCGAGCATTCTCAAGCCGGCCCTTCTCAGGTCGTCGACCCCATGGGTGCGAGCGCTGCGGCTATCGCCGGCATGCCACTGTGCATACTCGATGGCAGGGACCCGGAGGCAATCCGAGTGGCCATGGAGGGCGGGGACTTCGGAGGCACGGTGGTCGAATGAGTAGGGCAGACAAGATTCGGAAGGCGGCTCAGAGGACCGCAGGCGAGGTCCGCGAGGCTGCGAAGAGGCAGCGAGACACCCAGAGGAGGGAGCGTGCCCGACGTGAGTTCGCTGTCGGGGAGCATCGGCACTGCTCGGTGTGCTGGGCCCCAATCCCGCTCGACGCCGACCCCCCGGTCTGCTCCGACGAGGAGTGCGCCGAGAAGCAGAGGAAGAGGGAGGGCTCGAGGAAGAGGCTGACAGTAATGCTCTACCTATTCCCTGCCATAGCGATACTTCTGGTCCTGCTACAGGCCATGGGGGCGTCAGGTTGAATCAAGGGGGCAGGAGGTCGGCACAGCGATGATGATTCGAATCTTGTCAGTGCTGCCAGCGGCGATGGGGGTAATCTGCGCCCTGCTGGTTGTGGTCAGCCTCTACGGGCCGACGCTCGATGCCAGCCGGACCGACATCCCACTAGTCCCGTGCACCGACGATGCGGCGGGATGTCCGGTCGGGATGACCAGTGAGGACCTCGTATCTCCTACCGCCTTCATGCTGCTGGACATCGAGCTCACGATTGAGTGGAACCAGTCCGACAGTAGTTGGATAGGGGTCATAGCCAGCCCCCCTCCCAGCGGCTGCGAGCCCGACTCTAACGGGCTGACTACCTGCACTGCAGACGACTTCGACTTCATCGCCGGCGGTGACGACGGGAGTGACGGTTCGATGGTGTTCGAGCTCAGACCCGGTGAGTACAGATTCGCTACGGCGAGCACCGACACCTCGGGCGTAGGCGGCAAGCAGCTGGTCACCATAACTCCCGAGATAGCGTTGAACCCGGTGGTTGAGATACTGCTGGCGTTCGTGGCAATCCTGCTGTTAGCGGGATCCGGCGAGATGTTCGTGCACGAGAGACTGATGAGATTCTGGAAGCGCTTTAGGGAAGCCTGACCGGAAATCAGTCTTGTTGAAAAACCGAGGCGGGGTGCAGTAGCCATGCGAGTCCGCAACTGCGAACTCTGCGGGACGGCTGTGGACGTCTCCGGACTACCGCTCTCTTTCGGTGGCTACAAGCTCTACTGCACGGTATGCGGTCACCACTGGAAGGTCGAGTGACTACTCCTCATTCCTGTGCCAGTTCTCAGGCAAGCTTAGAGGGTCGACCACCACGTCAGCCGCAATCGTCTCGATGAGTCTCGCGCGGAGGTCCTCCAGACCATGTCCTGTCTGTGCACTGATTAACGTCTCCGCCCCTTCGGGAGGACTTTCGAGGATGTCGCTCTTGCTGTGAATGACTATCATCGGACGCTCCGACATCAGCTGCTTGACCTCGGATAGCAGATGCTCCTGCTCGTCTAGCGAAGATGTGCTTCCCTCCGTCGCATCAACTAGGAACAGCAGCGCGTCACCGATGTGCTCTAGGGCGGCGATTGCCTGCATCTCGATACGGTTGCGCTCCGACATTGGCCTATCGAGTAGTCCCGGTGTGTCTACCATCTGGTAGGGCCTCCTGCGATGCACGAAGTGCCCTAGGTGGAGTTGTTTGGTGGTGAACGGGTATGACGCGACCTCGGGCTCTCCGCTCGAGAGCGCGGTAATCAGAGCCGACTTGCCCACATTGGGAGCCCCTGCCACTACGATGCAGGGCTCGGCCGGGTCGAGCGAAGGTAGCTCGCGAAGTACATCACGGGCCTCTCCGAGCCACAGTATCTGCGGCGAGATCTGGTCCAGTATAGAGGAGAACCTGCCGTAGGCATGGCGACGTGCATCGTGGAACCCCTCGATTCTGCGCAACCGGAGTATCTTCCTCTGAGTCTCCCCCGCTATCTTGCGGACCTGTTCTGCTCCCCACTGGATCGTACCGAGGGTCTTGCGGTACTCGTCGTTTCCAACGGCCGCATCGACCAAGGCTTGGTCGAACTCGGAAAGCGCGTTCAGGCTCGGCCACCTAGCGACCCACTTCAGCAGCGTGGTGTCGATGACATCGGCTGCTGTCTGCACCATCCTGTTCATCTGCTTGCGCACCCTGTGGTACTTGTCAGGGTCCTCGACGAGATCGGACTGCTTGCTGGCCCTTCTGAACGCCTTATCGAGGATCTCCTGTGGATACAGAACCGTGGGTATATGACGCCAGTCCACCGATGCCATGGGCTCCCCTCCGACCTTGCGCCCCTACCATCCCACTTCAAGCCACCAGTTCGGGCCATAGGCCCGATTTGGGGCATCCGACTCCTTTTCTATCACCACTCCCACGCATGGCCATGACTGCGAAGCGTAGAGGCAAGAGAATCGATGACCTGCCCGGCTGGGCTAGGAGGATATACGAGGAGTACGGCTCGCCTGACCTGAATGACCTGAACGATGTTTTCCACGGGCCCCTACTGGAGCGCAAGTCAGGGCTCAGGAAGGACGACATCATCGAGGTGTTGCTCGATGCTAGGGCGCTTCCCTCGGATACTGACCCCTGGGTAAGGGGGATGCTGATTGGGACCTCGAGGAGCGCGGTGGAGGTGCTCGACGAGAACGGCGAGTTCCGCTCCATCGCTAGGGATGTGATTGTCGAGGTCCGTCTGGTCACTCACCTGCGTCACCCCTACATCGAGGATAGGGAGCTCATGACCTTCGAGAAGGAGGACATGCGTCGACGCTCCAGCATGCACGAGGAAGCCGAGCGCAGCGCCGACGGCAGTGACGACAGCCACCTGTGGGGCTGAGCCATGGCCGACCTAGCATCGAGGACATGCGTGCCCTGCGAGGGAGGAGTGCCTCCCTTGAGCGAGGGCGAGTGCGCCACCCTGATTCCTCAGGTGCACGAAGAGTGGAACGTCGTGGACGGTCACCACCTCGAGAGGGTGTGGTCGTTCCCAGACTTCGTCTCGGCCCTAGAGTTCACCAACTCTGCCGCCGCCATCTGCGAGGAGCAGGGCCACCACGCCGACTTCGAGCTGGGCTGGGGCCGAGTGATGGCGAAGATCTGGACACACAAGATTGACGGTCTTACCGAGTCTGACTTCGTACTCGCAGCCAAGTTCGATGAGATATAGGTGAGGGGATGACGCACCAGTTCAGGATGCACGTTTTCGTGTGTACTAACGAGAGGTCTCAAGAGAGTCCGCGCGGGTGCTGCGCTGCCAAGAACTCACTCGAGATCCTTACTCGCCTGAAGCGAGCCGCGAAAGCCGAGGGGCTGAAGGACGTGCGCGTCAACAAGGCGGGCTGCCTTGACAACTGCGAGAGCGGGCCGTCATGCGTAGTCTACCCCGAGGGGACATGGTACACCCTGCCAGAAGACGACGAGGGAATGGGGCGGATACTGCAGCACCTCAAGGGCGGTGATGTCGCCAGCGAGTACCTGATGGGTGATTGATTGCGCAAGGTGGTGTACCCCAAGGTCGGCGGGGTCGACTCGATACGAATAGTCGAGGTCGATGGCCCGGTGCCCGGGCCCGGTCAGGTCACCGTTCGCATACACCGAGCTGGAATCAACTTCGCAGACCTGATGATGCGCCAGGGACTGTACGGATCGAACCCTGACTACCCCTTCACACCCGGTTACGAAGCAGCCGGTGAGGTAATCGAGGTCGGAAACGATGTCGAGGGCCTGGATTCGGGGGACAGGGTGCTGGCGATGACCGGTTTCGGAGGCTACTCCGAGCAGATTGCCCTAGACGCCGGGCGGGTGATTCGGCTACCAGACTCAATCTCGTTCGACCAAGCTGCAGCCATCCCGGTGACCTACGGTACTGCCTACCACATGCTTGTGCATCTGGGCAACCTGTCAGAAGGGGAGACCGTACTCGTCCACCACGCTGCCGGAGGCGTGGGTACTGCCGTTGCCCAGATCTGCAAAGCGTACGGAGCCTCCACAGTCATTGGCACCGCATCGACCCCAAAGAGAGAATTCGTCGAGTCGCTAGGGATGCACTTCGTCGACAGCAAGTCCGAGGACTTCGTCACGGTATGCAAGTCAATGACTGGTGGAAAGGGAGTTCACCACGCCATAGATCCTGTCGGAGGCAACCACTTGATGCGCTCCTACAAGGCACTCCGACGTGGTGGCAGGCTCTACTGCTTCGGAGCCTCGGCAGCCGTCAAGGGAGACAGGCGCTCCATGGTGACGGCCCTCAGGATGTGGGCATCGACGCCCAAGTTCGACCCATTGAAGATGATGCGTTCGAACAAGGCAGTCTTCGGGGTCCACATGGGGCTGCTGGATGACGAGTCTGTGTTCAAGGGGCATCTCGAAGCCCTCTCGGGCATGCTCCTCAAAGGCCAGATAGACCCGGTCATCGACTCAGTATGGCGGTTTGAGCAAGTTGCTGACGCTCAAAAGCACATGCACGACCGCAAGAATCGCGGGAAGATCCTGCTCGACTTCTCCTAACGATTGCTCAGGAATTCCAAACTGGAATCAGTCAATAGGATCAGAGCCTAACTGGTCTTGTAGCTCCACAAGCCTGGCACTTAAGTTGGCTCGTCCTGCCTTCCTTGATGAATCTGGTATCAGGGGCTCGGCACTGGTCGCAAAGGATGAATGCCTTGACATAAGCGACAAGTTTCTCCTTGATTCTAACTGGTGGAACTCTCCCCTTGAACATCACACGAACCTGCTCTCGAGTACCTGAAGTTCCCAGTTCGTTGAGGAGGAACTGGTAGACAGTATGGGCGTCCCTGTCCATCGCGTTGACGATGTCGGCGAAGTTTCGCAGAATCGTCTGGCTACCCTCAATCATCACATCGGGCTCAGGCATGGTCCAGCGTGACCTCTCGCTGATGTCCTTGGGGATGCGCTCACGAGCGCGGTCCAGCAGGTCATCGTAGCCATAGTCGGTCATCGGCTTGGCGAACCGTGGCCCCCTTTTCACCTCACCGGGGCTAGATGTGTCTTGCGAACGCTCAAAGAACCGAACCACACAGCGGTACTATGGGCTCAGACCTCGAGGTCAAGGTGGCTCGCACCCATCCCGATGCGAAGATGCCCACAATGGGTAGCAGACACGCTGCGGGATGGGACCTGTATGCACTCGAAGACACCGAAGTCCCTTTCAGGAAGAGTGTGAAGTTGCGGACTGGCCTCCATGTGGCGATTCCAGTGGGTTACGAAGGTCAGGTCAGGGCCAGATCATCGTTGGGCTCCAAGGGCCTGATATTGCCCCATAGCATAGGGACCATCGATGCCGACTATCGAGGTGAGTTGTTCGTGCTGATGACTTGGATTGGAGAGGGCGATTCATACACGGTGAAAGCTGGGGAGAGGATTGCCCAGTTGCTGATTTCACCCATTCCCGAAGTAGTATTCACAGAGGTGACATTTGAACAACTCGGAGAAACCGAGAGAGGAGAAGGTGGATTCGGCAGCACAGGTCGTTTCTAACACAAAGCAGGATTTCCATATTCTATCCCCGGTGGGTTCATAGATGCCCGTCGGTTGGCCGGTTTGATGCCCGTCAGTATAGAGGAGTTGCGAGGCCAAGTCGGGGACCATCGCACGAACGGACTCAATCACTCGCAGCTTCCAGTTTGGTAGTCCCTTTCCAACA
>ERZ724560.87-NODE-87-length-16243-cov-2.111318_pt1 | contig 16243 bp, 20 predicted proteins | sample MGYA00375854_ERZ724560 | MGnify/ENA primary metagenome ERZ724560 (study PRJEB28725, sample SAMN03264854) | marine sediment metagenome | biome: marine pelagic biome; feature: marine oligotrophic desert; material: ocean water | place: Pacific Ocean:North Pacific... | reverse complement strand
CCACAGAGTCGTTAATTATGAGGTACAGAATGGGAACATATTCGAATAAGTCGTTAGACGGTATAAACAAAGGGAGGGTTTTGTGAATACAAAAACTGTTAATGGAGTGCTGTTTATAATTGCAGCTCTTGCTCCGTTGGTACTTTACTTAGGTCTTGGACCAGATGGGACTGGGATACTGGAAATAGAGCTCACTGAAAAATTGGTTACATGGATTATGTTCTGTGCGCCTATTGCCATAATGATGACTAGGGATGCGATCAAGGGTGGAGAAGGCTATGGACTCGTTAACGCCGGCTTTCTTATTGTAATAATAGCCTGGGCAGTTGGAATAGTAGCAGATGCCTTTAACGGGGCTGAAATGTCAGACACAGGAGAGGCTATCGGGGCCTTTGGGTGGTCTTCAATGTTCCTTGGATTATTTGTTTCTGGAATCGGATATTACGTCCATAGATTTTTCCCAGTCTGGTTGTGTGCTTTGCTTTGTATAGTTACAGCGTATGGATTTATTGTTCTCGGTTTTGTGAATGTCACTCCTGATAACGAAGGCATATTATTTATGCCTATGTGGCTAGGGTTTACCCTTACCATTCTCTTGTTAGGTATCTTTAGGATGAGAAGAGAGAATTAACAAGTAATACCAAATGTATAAAACATAATGTGGGAGCGTCGCAGGATTCAAGACTCCCACATTATGTGACTTCTCTTCTAGATAAGTGCCCACTGGGGTATATGTCTTTTCTGGAGATACTTTAACTTGATGAGGCTGTCTTTGTAATTGGGTAGCAATCGCTCCAATTCTTCCCAGAACCCAGATGAATGATTTAACACCTTTAAATGTGCTAGTTCGTGATGTAGAACGTAATCAGACACATCGAGCGGCATCAACATAAGGTTTCGATTGAGATTGATATTCCGCTTTGAGGAACAACTTCCCCAGAGAGTCTTTTGTCTTTTTATTCTCACTTTGTTGTAATGAAGGCCGTAGGTTGTTGATAAGTTTTCCAGTCGTTTTGGGAGATACTCAAGGGCTCTCTCATGAAGCCATTTTTGAAGAAGCGTAGGTACATGAAAGACGTCCTCCCGATACTCAGGAATTTGGAGCGTAGTTGGTGTTTCTGTTATGAGTACAGGTCTTTTGTCATTAAATTCTTTATAGGTAACTCTCCATGAGTGTCCGGTAGTAGGAAGTTCAATCGATTGCGGTTTTAGTTCTCCTCTGGATTCCCTGATTTCAGAAATATGACTTTCAATTTTTGATTTTCTTTCGGCTACTATGTCTAGTACCCAATTGTCTTCGTGCAAAACTGGAAGAACTACTTCAAATCCGGTGCGAATAGAAGACTTGAAAATGATTCTTCTGGCTTTATTACTGTGCCGTACTGAAAATAGCTCTATGTCTTCTTTACAGAGATCTAATAATTTTAAGAGTGTATCTTGGGTTATCAATTTAGCCTTTGTACCCTACCTGACTTTCTCTATCTGCGAACCTAATGACTACACAGAAAATCGAAAATAATCAGAAACTTGGCCTTCTAACATATTCATATTCTGTTTATACCATCTTAGAATGTTGCCGACATTTCTTTTATTAACTTATGAAAAATTATGTGGTTTTATCAAGGATTCTAAACTTATAGGAGAGACTATGAACTCAAAAACTTTAAGCAGTTGGATGTTGATCATCGCACCTGTTTTATTTTTCTTAATTTTCTTTATTGGTTGGGAGGCTGCAGTTGGTGATGGTGAGACTACAGCAGAGGATGTGGCCAATGTTCTGGCCAAACCAACGCTCGTCAGCATATTTACGATACTGGGAACGATCATCTTAGGCTCAATGACGACGGGGTTTGCTCTTTTGGCATGGTCTAAAGCAGATGGGTCGACGGCAGAAGGTACTCTAGCCTCTATAGCCGCTATGATTTTCGTAGGAATGACTGCAATAGTTTTACTTACAATGGGAATGACTTATCCAGTGATAGGGGAAGGTGAAGAGAAGTTAGTGGAGGCTGAGTGGATATGGGCGGTAAGTGACTCTATGTTTGCCGGTCTCTTTTTGGCATGGTCGATAGGCAATGTTGTGCTGGGTGCTGCACTTCTTATCGAGAAAAAGATCAATCAGATTGCGTCAGGATTATTACTGCTTACAGGTATCCTGATGCTGATAATGCACCTTCTTGTAGGGATTGATGATTTACTGGAAATAATTTGGATTGTTCCATTCCTGCTGGCGATAATATCCGCTGTAGTTCTTGGGATATTTCATCTGCGATCCGAATCTTAACTTTCATTTTTATATAGACCAAATTCAAAGTGAGGGGTGTTCAGTAGGACATCCCCCACTCACAACTTTCTGACTACATTTATCGAAGATCAGATGATGTATCTATGAATTTAATTGTTGACGTAAGCTGTTTCAGGACGCCTTCTCACTGTAGACTTGGGGTTTTAAAAGTTTGGTTGATTATTGAATGATTAGCGAGGGAGATAATATGTCGGATATGATCACTACTGAGTCAGGACTGCAGTACAAGGTTTTAGTAGAAGGTGCTGGAGCGACACCCGGGCCTACGGACACAGTATCGGCGCATTACCATGGGACCTTTGAGGATGGTCGTGTGTTTGATAGCTCAGTTGATCGTGGTGAACCAATCGATCTTCCTGTTAATGGAGTTATCGCTGGCTGGCAAGAGGCACTTCAAATGATGAAGGAAGGTGATAAATGGCGTTTGGTCGTCCCACCTGAGCTCGGCTATGGTGCTGCAGGTGTTGGTCCTATTCCGGGTAATACCACGTTAGTCTTTGAGGTTGAGTTGATAAAAGTTAGGTAATTGAAATGATTCGGCTAACTAGTAGCACTAACGGATTTGGTAACACTCCAGAGTCATAAAACCATCCACACAGATAAGCTGGTATTATCGTTAATTGGTACCACTCTGGTACCAGTTGGAGGAAATGGTGGTACCAGCGAGCATGACTACTACCATGCACCCACAATACCCCTGATTTAGCTACGAAAAGCATGTATAATACTTCTCCGTCACACTGTGGGGCTGTAGCTCATCTGGGAGAGCGCTTCAATGGCATTGAAGAGGTACGGGGTTCGAGTCCCCGCAGCTCCACCATATATCGGTTTTAGTCACAATCACCTTCTTCCGTAACTAATAACCTGTGGTGATAAAGCTGGGGAATAATGAAAGAATATTTGAGTTATTCCCCAGCCACTTCTTAGCTCACTATATGTTTTTCCAGGACCTTAGGATCAAATTCTACCCCTAGTCCAGGACCTGTAGGGATTTCTATATGTCCGTTCTCAAAAACGATAGGGTCCTTGAATATTTTCTTATGCAAAGTACCTTGGTTTGCTTCAGCAATCATGAAGTTTGGAGAACAAGTAGCTACCTGTATGGCTGCTGCAGCCGCGACCGGGCCACAGTACATATGGGGTGCAATTACTGCATAACTCGCCTCTGCCATAGCGGCTACTTTTTTCCCTACTAATATTCCTCCTGCCTGCCCAATATCGATCTGAATAATTTGTGCAGCTTGCTTTCTCAATAACTCAGAAAATTGAAAGACAGTCGCTAGTCTTTCTCCAGTAGCAATTGGAATACTGGTATGAGCGTCCACTCAGGCCATTTCATCTATATTCTCAGGGGATACAGGTTCTTCAAACCAAAATGGTTGATAAGGTTCTATCGCATGGGCAACTCTTATGGCGCTGTAAGTTGTTAACTGGCCATGTGTACCTAATCCAACTTCAAGTTCATCACCGACAGCAGATCTTATACTCTTAAAAATATTTTCTGTGTAAGTTATTTCTTTTAAACTTATATCCCTGGGAATGCCGGTTATCGGGTGAAAAGGATCAAACTTACATGCAGTATTACCTTCTGCAAGTAGCTGCTCTGCCACAGCCCCTGCGTTTTCAGCTTTTCTATCTGGGATAGGCGGCATGTAAGCGTAGGCTCGGAGTTTATCCCAGCACTTTCCGCCAAGCATATTGTAAATTGGTTGATTATTAGCCTTACCTACAATATCCCATAAGGCCATCTCGATCCCTGATATAACCATTCCAAAATGTAGACTGGGTAGCCTGTAATCGTGTCTTCCTGCATACATATCGTAGTAGATTTGTTCGATATTAAAAGGGTCTTTTCCTACAACAAAAGCTTCAACTGTTTCATGAACTAACGGTATTTGAGATTTGAAATCCTTCCATGTCATCTTTCCAGTGAAAGAGCTGCCTGTAAGCTTTTCCCCGATGCCCACTATTCCCTCATCAGTAGATAGTTCCAAAATAAGAAAATATTTACCACCGATATACCATTCTTCCGTTTGACCGCCGCCACCCGTTCTTACTCCGGGTTCATTCTCTATAACGTAAGTCTTTACGCCTGTTACTTTCATATGATCTCCATTTTCCACAATTTACGATATCAAGCGACTTTATATCGGGTTGTTATAAGTGTCAATTTCCACTAATTCCAGCTATATTTAACTCAATCCATAACATCCGCTGACTCGAAAATATTTGACTTATCTGTTCTGGTATAGGTCCTTATACGTAGATAGATATTGGTGCATTGATTAAGAAGACATGACGATAATTTGGGCTACAAAACCTTTCCAAAACGTCTTACTTCATTCAGTATATTAATCAGACAGATTTTGGATGGAGAGATGTACTGGTCACTCTAATTTATTAAGCTATTGGAGGTGTACAGGAGTTCTAGTTTTACAACTCCATCATTATTTATAAAAATTTTAAGTTAACACGATCTGAGGTTCCTTTTTCCTTCATAAGAACTAATGAACGTGTTGCCGAAAGGAAAGAGACATGCGGGTAAATAATAAGATTGCTGTCATCACAGGTGCAGCCAGTGGACAAGGAGCTTCAGAGGCTAAGCTCCTAGCATCCGAAGGTGCTACAGTCATAGTTGCGGATATACGGGAAGAATTAGGTTTGTCAGTTGTCGCTGAAATAAATCGAATGGATGAGTCTGCAGAGTACGTCCAATTAGACGTAAGAGATGAGAAAAACTGGCAAGATGTTATATCCCATGTGTTAAATAAACACGAGAGGATAGATATTCTGATTAACAATGCCGCAATTAGCGGCTCCCAGCCAGACCTTCTGAGTACCAGTGAGTACGACAAAATAATGGAAGTGAACTCGAAGGGCGTTTTTCTTGGTATGAAAACATGCCTTCCCATAATGAAGGAACAGAACATCGGCTCGATAGTAAATATTTCATCGCACGCTGCGTTTGTGGGTCAGGAATATGTTCATATGGGTTATAGTGGGTCGAAGGCAGCCGTCAGAACTATGACAAAATCAGCTGCGGTTCAGTATGCGGAATTTAATGTTAGGGTCAACTCAGTTCATCCTGGCATGATGCCACCTATGCTGACATCTGCTGGTACTGCTAGACCAGAAATGAGAAAAATCATGGTTCAAGAGATACCTATGAAAAGAGAAGGTAAAGTTGAGGAAGTTGCTTATGCCGTCCTCTTCTTGGCTTCCGATGAAGCCTCTTACATTACTGGAGCAGAGTTGGTTGTAGACGGAGGCACAATAGCGAAGTAGTAGCCGCTCTGATTGATGTATAGACGTTTTCTCCCGTCATATTGTTACTCTTTGTGCCCCCAAATTTTCATAATCAGTTTGTACAAAATCCAAGCCACAAATGCTATGACTAATAGATTGGTCCACATGGCAGGGATAATATCGGTTAGGGACACTACGACAACGAGTATCAGAAAAGCTAAGAATATTCTAAAAGTTTTCTTGCTAAATAAGTGGCGTTTTGTATTACGTGGCAACTAAGGACTTTCTCTTCGAGTATTGACGTTATTTATTTCTATTTGGTTCCATCGCTAAATTTTTCTGTGATCTTTGAGAAAGCGTATATTGAGCCTATACCGCCTAGCAAAGCTATAACCCAGAATAGAGTTCTGCTTCCTTCTGGGAATAGTGTGATCATTATCCGAATAATGATAATTACAGAGAGCAAATATAATGCGCCTTTAACGAATCCGATGGCGCCTTCGTAGTATTTCTTAGGGGTTTGCGGCATTGTTGGAGATAAACCTCTACTCAATCTGCATATTGATCAACTTCAAACTGCTGGTGCCTAGCCCTTTGGTAATCGGTCGATAGATCTAGTGGGGATTCCACGAAATCCTCTGGATATATATTTATCCAGTCGAGTAATAGCATCCCGGAATCGTTCCGATTCTAGAATGTTTGATTCCGGGGAAAGATCTGCTGAAAATTCATGCTGTTCTATCCACTTTATGTCGGGATACTTTGTTTTCCACCTTAGGCACATCTCACATTTATTATCCACGTGATGTGCCTCCGAGTGTCCACATTTGCATTTATGTTCGGATCTGTATGAAGACATGGTGTGATTATAGGATATAAATATGCTTAATATCATCCCAAACGGACATGAAATTGACGACGGTGAATATTCGGGTGTTATATTGGGGGAACTGGTAATAAGTTTCCAAAATCTTGAAACTGCTACAGTTGGCTTTCAATCAGATAGGGGGATCATCCAAAAAAAGGTGCATTTTATGAGTACTTCACATACATCAAATGAAACTCTGAAACCTCAAGTTTTTCATGGGACCCAACCTCTTGGGACTACTTCTCAAACTCGAGGGATGGAACGTAGACCTGGAATTGATAACAATACGGCTGGGGCGAATCGGATATGGATGGGACACGTTACTTGCGTACCAAACGAACTGGGCCCCCCACACCACCATGGTGAAGCTGAAACAGCTGCATATGTTCTTAGCGGTAATATCAGGGTATATTTTGGAGAAGATTTTAAGGAATATGTAGATGCAGGGCCTGGCGATTATTTATTTGTTCCAGCCAATACTCCGCATATTGAAGGTAATGTCACAGATGAACCAGCGGAGGCCGTTCTGACAAGGTCTCCGGATAATATAGTGGTTAATCTAGGAGAATAATTTACTGCGAATCAAACTCCGTTTGTACCTGATAAAGGTATTTAGCTTATTTCATCGGTTTGTTTTGATAGTGACAAATGGTCGCGTAATGAGTTCCTTACTAGGACTTGATATGCTTCTTCTAGTTACAAAAGGTAGAAAATCAGGGAAACAAAGAAGCATCCCGTTACTCTACATAAAAGACGCGCAGAATAGCTTTTTATGTGCGGCTTCATTTGGCGGAAGTCCCAGTCACCCAGATTGGTATTGGAATGTGCATTCTGCCAAGGTGGTAACGATACGGGTAGGCGTAAAAACTTTAAAGGCTGTTCCACAAATATTAAAGGGTAATGAACGATATGAAGCATGGCAAAAGTTAATTGCGTATTACCCTGCTTTTGCTAACTACCAAACTAGTACCGAACGTGAAATTCCTGTAATAAAATTTGTGGAGACTGACTAGGATTCAGTTGTACAAGCTGCAAAAGTCCCAATGATCATGTGTTGGTTATTGTACTTTTTGGGCTTCGTGTAATTGAGCTGAACCGGACAAATAAGATGATCGTAATTTAGCGCCCCATTTGCCCTCAATTTCAGTGAAAATCCACAAAGTATCAAACCCGTTATATTCAGTATTGTCCTCTCTTCTTCTCGACATTCGTATTTTTAAATGGACTTTATTTTCATTACTCTGAACAACGTCGAGTGAAACGATAGAAGTATGGTGCCAGCCCTCTTGCTTCAATCTCAGGTCCATATTTTTGTTACCTTCACACCATTCTTCCGCGCTTGCCCAGGAATTTAGGTTGGGCCCTGCTAGTCTGTGATGGGGAAAATGCATTTCATTTGTTTGTTTGTCAACGTCTCTTGCGTTGAATCCTGCTAGCCACCTTCTGAATGATGCAACGGCAGACTCTTCTGCTTTCTTATATTCAGACACTGTTCTTACTCCTAGGACGTTTCGTGTAGTTGATTTTTTCGAGGGAACTATTGAGCCAAAGAGTTAGGATTAAATTTTAATTTTAGGTGGGAGCACCAACCGTTGTGTGGGGGTGTCTTCCCTATATATTCCTAAAGAAATTCTTCTGATGGATCGTAATCATTCATCCCCAGGGTCATATTCAGTTTGGAGCATGCCCATAACTATAGAATTGTGGCGGGATCCTTCGTGGGGTCGACTTTGTCTGAGGGTTCCCTCATGTGTGAATCCCATCTGGTCAAATAGACTCTGGGCGGCTGTGTTGTAGTCTGGTATATCGGCCCAGACTCTGTAAAGACCATAAACTCCGAAACACAGATCCAAAGTTTCCTTTAGTCCAGATCGACCATACCCTTTATGCCAGCTTTCCCTATCACCAATCAATATGGAGATTTGGCCGTCTCCTAAAGATTCTTCGATTGCCACATGAATTTCCCCTACATGTTTTCCTGTTGCATCATAGATGGAAAATATACGGTGTTCGGGATTTTCGGATACATCGCTCCACCTATCATCAGGTAAGTCATTAATTCGCTCTGGATGATACCCAAGATGAGCAGGATCTCCATAGGAGTATCTGCCGAACCAACTTTCTGAAACTTCGTCGTCTGATAGCCATTGGTTTATACGAGAAACGTCCTCTCGCGTTACATGTTGGAGAGTTACTTTCCTTTCAACCATTGTTTATTCTCCTTCAAATCCATGAGTAATTTTTGAAAAGACCGATCTTTTAGCCTAGTTGGAACCTACTTTTCCTTTATTATTCAAGTCTGTTGCCTCAGGGTCAATGAACGCACAATTTTTGAATATTTATTCATGAACTTTTCGGATTATGAAGGCCTAACATGTTCAGATTAACAAAGTAAGTCATTGCATGAGGTATTATTTAGATTCGACGTGTTGGTGACTGGATACCGTTTCATGGATTATTCCTAGGAATATAAAAACCTATGATAGACAGAATATCCTCTTTTGAGGAACGATATGAAGAACTCAATCAACTTTTGGCTGATCCGGAAGTTGTGGCGGACTATACCCAAGTACAAAGATATGCAAAGGAGCAATCTACTATTCGTGAAGTTGTTGAGCTTTCGAGAGAATACAGACGACTATCCGATGGTATTAAAGATGCTCGCGAAATGGCCCATGGAGAAACTGACCCTGAGATAGTTAACATGGCCAGAGAGGAACAACAGTCTCTACAAGCTGCGCTCGAAATAACTGAAGAAAATCTGAAGATTGCTTTGGTTCCCAAGGATCCCAATGATGATAAAAATGTGATTATTGAAATTAGGGCTGGGACTGGGGGAGATGAAGCAGGATTGTTTGCATCTGTTCTCTACAGAATGTATTCACGGTTAGCGCAGAGACTAAACTGGAAGATGGATCTAATTGATTTGAATTCGACTGGAATAGGGGGCATTAAGGAAGTCACGTTTCAGGTTAATGGGGATATGGCCTATAGTCAGTTGAAACACGAAAGTGGTGTACATAGAGTGCAACGTGTTCCCACGACGGAATCCAGCGGCAGAATACATACCTCAGCTGCTACTGTGGCAGTTTTGCCCGAAGCCGAAGAGGTCGATGTAGAGATTAATTCTGAAGACCTTCAGATAGATATATATCATGCGAGTGGGCATGGTGGTCAAAATGTTCAAAAGGTTGCGACAGCTGTCAGAATAACGCATATACCAACTGGATTGGTTACGACCTGTCAGGATGAGCGTTCACAGCTAAAGAATAAAGAGAAGGCACTTTCGGTATTGAGAGCTAGGCTTCTCGCTGCTGAGATAGAAAGACAGCAGAAGGAAATTACAGATGAAAGACGATCCCAAGTAGGTTCGGGAGATAGATCAGAGCGCGTCAGAACCTATAATTTCCCCCAAGGGAGGGTTACTGATCACCGAATTGGACTGACCTCCTATAACTTGGACCAAATTGTTGATGGAGATCTCATTGAGTTTATTGAGGCATTGGTACAAGAGGAACAAGCACGTAAGCTAGAAAACTCTGTAAGCTGACAGATGGGATGCTTGCTGTAATCTGGAACGTTCAATGAATTTGAGAGAAATATTTAATTCCGCGGGAGAAACTCTTATGAGGACAGGCTCCCCGGATGCTCAACTTGAAGCAGAAGTACTTATTCGGCACGTCCTACGAATCGATAGAGCTACATTTTTCAGGGACTTGGAGCAACCTGTAACTGACTGTGACAGGGAACGTCTGGATGATCTTGTAAACAGAAGACTCAATAGAGAGCCTTTGAATTACATCACAGGGCTTCGGGAATTTTATGGTCTGGATTTTGAGGTGTCTGATAGTGTTCTCATTCCTAGACAAGAGACCGAGCTACTCGTAGACACTGTAATTTCCCTCGCGCGTTCACGGCCAAAGTGTGAAATGAAAATTTGTGATATCGGTACAGGCAGCGGTGCCATAGCTGTTTCTGTTGCAGTGAATCTTCCTTCTGCGGAGGTTATGGCTATTGATATCAGCCAGCGTGCACTGGATATAGCAGATGCTAATAGGCGTATGCACGGTGTATATAACAGAGTCTCCTTACGGCGCGGGAATTTGTTGGAACCAGTGGATTGGAAACCCGAAATTATTGTTTCCAATCCCCCCTATATAAGAAGATCAGATTTGTCATTTCTTCAGCCAGAAATACAGTACGAACCCAGTGTGGCTCTTGATGGGGGGCCTGATGGATTGGAGGTTATTCGGGGTTTACTGCGGCAGTCTTCAGACAAAGTTTCATCAACCGGCGCTATATTGTTCGAGATTGATAGCTCTCAAAAAGAGTCTGCACGAATGTTATCAAGGGAATATTTTCCGAACTCTGAGATATCAGTACTTGACGATCTGTCAGGAAATAGCAGGGCAATTTTGATAGAAAAATTTAACCTATAAGAAGTTTAGGAATGAAGGTTTATCCGAGGCCTAACTGGTAATGCTTTCCTTCAGTCTTGATTGAAGGAGCTACCACAATTTCTGCTGAATGCATTTCTTTAACACTCATAGCTCCCACCATTCCCATACAGGCCTTGAGGGCTCCTATAAGGTTCTGAGTTCCGTTTGAGACAGAGGATGGTCCGAAAAATAATTGTTCCAATGTGCCTTTTGTACCAACATCCACCCGTGTTCCCCTTGGTAATGCTGGGTGAGGACTTGCCATTCCCCAGTTATAGCCTTTTGCAGGGGCTTCAACAGACTGTGCAAGTGGGGTTCCGATCATAACTGCGTCTGCACCGCTAGCTATTGCTTTACACAGCTCACCACCCGTTCGTATTCCGCCATCCGTAATAATAGGAACGTATCTTCCAGTACTCTTAAAATAATCGTCTCTTGCTTGAGCGCAGTCCATTGTAGCTGTCACCTGGGGGACCCCAACTCCCGTAACTTCTCTTGTAGTGCAGGCCGCACCAGGGCCAACTCCAACAAGTATTCCGTGGATGCCTGTATCCATGATTTCAGTGGCTACGTCATACCCTACGCAGTTTCCTACCAATACAGGTACGTTTACCATTTCGAGAAGTTCTGGAAATTGAAGACCTTTAACGCTGGCTGATGAGTGTCTTGCTGTGGTCACAGTTGATTGGACAACTAACATGTCTGCTCCAGCTTCGACAGCCAGGGGACCATATTTTTTTGTAAATGCAGGGGTTACAGAGACCGCACAATGGGCCCCTGTTTTTTTGATTTCCTCAACCCTCAAGCCAACCAATTTTTCTTTTATAGGTTGGGAATATACCCTTTGCATGACAGTAGTGACATCTTCTCTTGACGCTGCCGCAATCTCTTCTATTGATTCCTGGGGATCCTCGTATCGGGTTTGGACGCCCTCTAGATTCATTACGCTCATGGCCCCTTGGCGGTGCATTTCCCCCGCGAATTCTGGGCTAGCAACCGCGTCCATTGCTGAGCCAAGTACGGGTATATCAGTCGTCACATTCCCAACTGAGAATTCTGTGTTAACCATTTCTGGGTTGACTGTAACGGCGCCCGGTACTATCGCAACCTCATCAAATCCGTACACTCTTCGTAATTCCCTGAGATTGGTCATTATTATTGATCCTTTGTTTTATGAAAAGCGGTGTGCTTTAAAAGAGAAGGGCCTGCGATCCAAAGGTCGCAGGCCCTTCTCTTTTTATATCTCTGATTCTAGATTTTTGGTTGATAATCGTATGGTTGCGGGTGTTAACCGCTGGGCCTCTTCGGCTGGAAGACGCGTCGTGACAAGGTTTACGTAACAATTAATCGCTGCGGTGGCTTCCGTAACGTTAGATGCCAACGCCTATCCTTAAGGTACTTAAACACATGTTACAAATCCTGAGCAAAGTATCCGAATCTTCCGATAAGATTAAGTGATGATATGGGGGTCTTAAGTAAGTGTCAACAGGCTAGTGCCTGATAAAAGACATTACTCAATTGATATATGAAATGTGGGAGATTTTCTGGTGGAATTAAAGGAGCGCATAAGAAGTCTTGCTTTGTCAAAAGGCTTTGATTTAGTTCGATTTACAAATGCTGAACCATTCGTGGAGGATGAAGAAGCTGCTATTAAGAGAATCAGAGATGGGCATATGGACGGTTATTCTTGGTATACAGAATCTCGTGTACGTAAGATGAATCGCCCAATGGATCTTTTGGAGGGTGCTAGATCAGTAATTTCATTGGCTGTTAGCTATCTGGGAGAAAGTCCCGGAAACCCGAAGGTAAATCATGGAAAGACTGCTAGGTATTCCTGGGGTGATGACTATCACACTACCATTAAAGGCATGATTAGCGAATTTACAGGGGCTTTATCAGGCGTCGTTGGTGCTAATGTGAAAACACGTGCCTTTGTAGACGATGGTCCTATGAATGATCGAGCGGCAGCTCGTCGTTCGGGTTTGGGATGGATGGGGAAAAATACAAATGTGATATCGCCCGGTTTCGGTTCCTGGATTTTACTTGGCCAAGTGGTGACCGACTTGGAACTTGAACCGGATGCCTCCTTAAAAAAGACCTGCGGTTCTTGTGTTAGATGCATTGATGATTGTCCAACAGGAGCTATAGTGGCCCCCTACGTTATAGACAACACTAAGTGTATTTCTTATCTCACTATAGAGCTTAGAGGCTCTATTCCTGTCGAACTTCGTCCACTTATGGGGGACTGGGTTTTCGGGTGCGACATTTGCCAGGATGTTTGTCCTGTCAATCGCAAAGCAGAGCCTGGTAAAACGGCTGTCTCAGGGGATTTTAAACAGCGTCCTGGGTTTTCCACACCGGAGTTATTGGCTTTGTTGGAGATGGACCAAGAAACTTTTAGTAAAACTTACAAAAATAGTCCTGTAAAACGAGCAAAAAAGATCGGATTACAAAGAAATGCATGCGTGGCTTTGGGGAACAACGGTGATATTAATGCTGTTCAGCCGCTAATAAAGGCTTTAATTGGTTCCGAGTCATTAGTTAGAGCACACGCGGCCTGGGCTCTTGGCCGATTTGCGGAGTCTGGGAATGATCATGCATTCGAGGCACTTAAGTTGGCTCTTCATAACGAAAAGGATGAGGAAGTGCTGAAAGAAATAGATCTTGCATTGTCCTATTTAGAAACTACTCAGGCAATGTGATATGTCTGGAAAGATTTATGTGGTTAATGTCGGTACTAATGCATCTCATTTGTTTTGTAGTCCAATTTTCGAAGATGGTACCTTTGAATTCATTCCCATACCAGAAGACAGGCAAATAGAGGGAGCGCATGGCGTCCAATATCGCGATTTGCGATCATTCTATAGTCCTACTGAAGATTTATCCGAGTTTATCCCCGATAGATTTTTGGATGTAACCACCCACAACGATCCCGAGTTTGACTCATTTACATACGGCGATAATTGCGACGTTAATGCTAGGGCTCGAGCACTTAGGGGAGTAGAACGAGGGGATTTTCTTTTTTTCTTGGCGCGTCTTCAGAATTACAGAAAAGAACTCGCGGAACTGACACCTTTAAGCGAGTTTGGATTTTATTTTGTAGGGTTTATTCACGTTGATCGTATTTATAGATCAGTTACTGATCCTTTATCTACACTAGATTTGGAACCCATTAACTTGAATGCACATGTTAGGAGGGCAATGACCGATGACTCATTATGGGACTCTTTCTGGGTATTTTGTGGTTCTTCTTGGTCACGGAGGTTCAAAAAAGCGGTTCCAGTGACGAGAGAACTGTGTGAGAAGATTTTTACCTCTGCAGACGGTTCGCCTTGGCGCTGGGGTGGCGGACGCACGGATCTGCAAGTAATAGGTTCATACACTCGGACTTGCAGATGCGCCATTGATCCTTCTGCTCCGGATGGTCTAGAGAGGGAATCTGTACTGTGGGATTGGATAGACCGCTTTTAATACCGTATCTGAATGAAAATATTCGATTTATATAACCTTGGATTCAGTGGATTCAACGGTTGACATAAATGAGAATGGGAATTACTCTCGTTTATGTCAAATGGCAATCATTCGAATATTGAAGCCTTAGACAATTAAATGTTTACAATATTCTGGGGGTACTTGATACTAGGGGAGGATAAGTCTCTCTAGAATTTTATAAAGGATCTTATCTGTACGTGGGGAATCACAAATGGGCGTATCTGGAAAAATTATCGCGACCGTTGATGCTTTAGCGGCCTGCTGCGCAACTAATGCTTGTGTGGAATTTGGATCAGAATTAATTCTAGATGATGTCTCCTTCTCAGTCATGCCTGGAACTATGACCGGTGTGGTTGGTCCTAATGGGGGGGGCAAGAGCACGCTCTTCAATGCTATAGCCGGGGTTCAGGAACTGGCGCATGGATCTATATTAATAAATAACAAGTCACCGAAAGATGCTCGGGGAGATATAGGATATGTACCCCAGAGGGAACTTGTGAATTGGAGGTTCCCGTTATCGGCTCGGGATGTTGTTTCATTATCCAAAGCTGGAAAAATGTCTATGTTCGGGCGATCTAGTCCAACAGATGAACTAGATATAGAAGATTCTCTTAGAAGAGTGGAAATGTGGGATCGAAGGGATACTTTAGTAGATAAAATGTCAGGGGGGGAAAGGCAACGAGTTTTTCTAGCTCGGGCTCTTGCTCAGGGGGCTGATATTCTTCTATTGGACGAGGCATTCAGCGGAGTTGACGTAGGGTCCCAGGAAGGTCTTATTGAGGTTCTAAAAGGTTTGAGAGATGATGGCAAGTGCGTCCTAATGGCCACGCATGATCTTAATACCTTAGCTGATAGATTTGATGAAGTTATTTGTCTGAATCGGCATGTTTGCGCTCAAGGTCCCCCAGAAACAGCTTTTACTCCGAGTGTTCTATTGGAATTGTATGGCCCACATGGTTCGATGTTTTCCGACCACTGGCAGGGTCATCACGGACATGAAGGTCACGATCCCGATCATGAACTTGAGTAAAAACGTGTGTATCTGTGAAAAATGACTGACATTTTAGATGTTTTCATAAAGCCATTTGAATACTCCTTCATGGTGCGTGCCTTAGTTGTATCGGTGTGTGTTGGAGTTATGTGTCCTTTGCTTGGGGTATACGTTGTGAACAGGGGTTTGGGCTTCATGGGAGATGCTATGGCCCATTCGGTAATGCCGGGTATGGTTCTGGCTTTTATTCTCGGTATTAGTCCATTCCTGGGGGCAATTCCAACAGGAATAGCGGTTGCTTTTGCTATAGGCTACTTAGGTAGGAAATTCAGAGTATCTGAAGATACTTCACTAGGTATAATGTTTGCTGCTCTTTTTTCTATTGGTCTGGTTATGATCTCCTTGTCGAAAGGTATATCAGTAAGGGTTGAAGACATATTGTTGGGACAGATTTTGGCGGTGTCCAGCATTGATGTGGTCGTAACATTAAGTTTGGCAGTGTTAGTTTTAATCGTTATTGGCGTTCTCCACAGGCAATTGGTGTTTACCAGCTTTGATTCACTTGGGGCTACTGTCATTGGCCTTCCAACACGGTTGTTGGATTACCTTCTTTTGGTTTCTCTGGCGCTTGTAATAGTGGTGTCTCTTCAAGCTGTGGGTATTGTGTTAGTAGTAGCGATGTTGATAACTCCCGCTGCTGCAGGAGCTCTTTTAGTTCGAAGATTCACAAGGGTAATGTTGGTGAGCGTAGTTGTTGGTGTATTCTCAGCCGTATGCGGACTTTATGCCGCATATCATCTCAATATTCCCTCCGGTCCTTCCATGACCCTGGTTGCAACTGCTATTTTCTTCTTAGCGCTTACTTACAATCAGATCGTAACTCGAAGTTCTTAGTCGAGTTG
>ERZ724560.85-NODE-85-length-16518-cov-3.954304_pt1 | contig 16518 bp, 16 predicted proteins | sample MGYA00375854_ERZ724560 | MGnify/ENA primary metagenome ERZ724560 (study PRJEB28725, sample SAMN03264854) | marine sediment metagenome | biome: marine pelagic biome; feature: marine oligotrophic desert; material: ocean water | place: Pacific Ocean:North Pacific... | reverse complement strand
CCATATTTGGATCGAGCATCATCTTCCTCATGTTGACTAAGAATATTTTTACATGATCTTCTTCAATTGGGCACTCAAACATATACTGCCTAAATTCAGATTTCTCATTAAAGACAATATAGGTCCACATCTGATTTGGTCCTACGATACCCGAGCCGGCCATTCGTTCATCACTTGCCTCTTTGATCTGAGGGCCTTCTTTTTTAGAAGCCGGCGACTTAAACGCATGCCAAAAACCAAAGCCCCATTTCTTGGGTCCAAACATATTATCAACAAACTTAAGATCACCAACTTTATAGTCATCATCTTCGCCTTCATGTCCATGAGTTGGATGAACAAATTCATTGTGAGCAGCATCCAATCCATTTTCGATTGAACGTTCAAAATTGATTTTTGCCTCGTAGTTTAGCCAATTAGCACGCCAGCCTTCTTCATCATCCAATTCAGCTATTGGCATTATAGGTGGTCTTTTACTCTTTTCTAAATCACCTAGAAATGCAAAGACTATCCCGTATTTCTCTTCAGTGGGGTATGCATCTATTCTTGTTCTTTTTGGAATTTTCGCATCCTTGCCTAATGAAGGTATTCTTTTACATTCTCCTTCACCATCAAATCGCCACCCGTGATATGGACATTGGATACAATCATCTCTGATAACACCGCCGGATAGTGATCCGCCTCTATGAATACAGGTATCACTTAATGTTTTTGGAGCGCCTTTTGAGTCTCTAAAGGTAACAAAATTCTGCCCTAACATTCTGACTCTTACCGGCTCATCTTTGAGTTCTTCACTAAGAATTACTGGATACCAAAAATTAATATACACTTTCCACTCCTTTTAAATTATATAAAAGTACAACAGACTCATATTTTAATCTAATTTCTTTAACAGTAGAATACGATATATGAATCAAAATAGATTTTTAACTGATATATTGATTAACTTATTTGAGCAATAAAAGAGGTATTGATATGGCAATGATGCAAGGAAGCAATAAACCAAAAGATGAAAGCAAACCTGCTGGCGGACCTCCATTGGATGCTATGACAGCAGAAAATCTGGCCCCACCCACTGGTATGGAAGGTCGAGAAGAAGATCTGGCTAAAGCTATGCAGATTTTGGTAAAAACAATGAAAATACAAAAACCCTATCCGCATGATACAAATGATGCTTTGATAAAAGCGCATCTAAATGCAGTTCAATTTGCTAAGGATAATGGCATGTTGGAAGCCTATATAGAGCATGATTTAAATACTATGAAACCGCTTCTAGAGCGCACAAAAGCTATGATCGAGGCTACTGGTGATAAAGAGCTAGCTTTGGTTATGAATTTTGAAAGAACCGGGTGTTTTTTCCAAATGTTCCTTGACTCACATGCAGAACCTGGAAAACGCACTTTTACCTTTCCGTTTAGGAAGGTTTTGAATGCTGCTAGAGGCATCGGTCAATTTGACCTCACTGAAGAGGAGGTATTTGATACGTGGTGGCGACCACGTTATCTAGGCTATGGTAAAGCAGTAGGTGTTGAGCTTAAGATCTCCGATATGGATGAAGACGGAAAAGTCATTGTTGAGATTGCATAATACATTATGAAATCAGCTCAAAAAACTTCTAATCCAAGTTATATACCCAGCAGAGAAGAAATAACTAAGGCTGCCTCCGATTTAATACCAAAATTAAGAGAGAGAGCGCAAGAAGCAGAAGACCTTCGAACAATGCCAGATGAAACTTTACAGGAAATGAAAGATGCTGGCATTCACAAAATGTTTACACCTAAACGATACGGTGGGTTTGAAATGGATTGGGGAACTCAGGTAGATGTTGCCAGAGAACTGGGTAAAGGTTGCGCATCAGCATCATGGATGTCATCCGTGGTTATGTCACATTCTTGGAACCTAGGAAGATTTCCTGCTGAAGCACAAGAAGAGTTTTGGCCCTCGTGTCCTGATGCAATTATTGCCACAGCCTTTGCTGGTGGTGGAGAGATGAAAGAAACTGAAGGCGGTTACATTCTTAATGGTTTATGGAGATTCGCTAGCGGTGTTGATCATTCTGATTGCTCAATAGTTGCAGGACAATATAAAAATGCTAATAGTAAATCAGGAACAGGCTTGGACTATAGAATGGCTCTAATAATGCCTGATCAATATGAGATTGTTGATACTTGGCATGCGGAAGGATTAAAAGGCACTGGCAGCAAAGATATAAAAGTCGTTGATGCCTTTGTCCCAGAGCACAGAACTGTAAAATCACTCGAACTGGGAGGTAAAAATCCACCTGGCTCAGAGTTACACGACAGCTACATATATCGAGTGGAAATGGGCATGTATTTTAACACTCTATTATCAGGACCAATTCTTGGGGCTACCCACGGGGTTATGCTTGAATATCTAGATCAAACCAGATCGAGGTTTGGCTCAATGTTTGGTGAAAAAGTTTCAGAACAAGCGCCCGTTCAGCAAAAAATAGGGGAATCTTATGAAGAACTGAGAACCAGTGATTTAATCATTGATAATTTGTGTAACTTTCTTCATGAGAAAGGACAAGCCGGAGAATCTATCAAAGGAGACGATAGATTAAAAATCAGAAGAGAAACTGCTATGGCAGTTCAACTGTGCATGAAATCAGGCACCCGCCTATCTAGTATGATGGGTGTTACCGCTCAAACAGGGCGTAACGCAGCCCAACGACACTTTAGAGACTTAAGAACAATGTCTACTCATGGTGCTGTGCATTGGGATAATGCAACCACCCCTACTGGCAGATATTTGTTAGGGATTGAAACGGGTGACCCTCTTATTGATAAACACAATACATTGATAGATGAATAGATTGTGTACGAAGGAACCTTAAGAACAAGATTACTCATAATAACCCTATTCCTTCTTCTTCAAACTTTACCCACCTTTGGTGAAGACTCTATAAAAGCGGAAAAGTTTGCAGAATTGGCTCTGGAATGTGTGCATAAGGAATACCCAAATAAAATCTCCCATACTTTACAAAGTGATGAAGATGTAAAACCTCCTAGAGATCTTTATCCGTCATTCTACGGTTGTTACGATTGGCACTCATCTGTTCATGGCCATTGGTTATTAACTAGACTGGCTAGACTTTACCCCGAAAATGATCTGAGCACAGAGTCTATAGTAAAACTCAATAAAAGCCTCACTGCTGAAAATCTTATAGAGGAAACAAACTACATTAAAGGCAAAGGTCGAGCTGCGTTTGAACGTCCCTATGGTATCGCTTGGTTATTGCAATTAGCGGCTGAACTTGAAGAATGGAATAATGAATCGGCCAATCTATGGCGAGAAAATATTAAGCCGTTAGAGGAAATTCTATCCCAGCGAATTGAAGACTGGCTACCTAAGCTGACTTATCCAGTAAGAAGCGGCCAACATTCACAGACAGCTTTTGCCCTGGGTTTAATTATAGATTGGGCAAGAACTACAGGTAATGTAGATTTAGCCTTGCTTATTGAGGAACGAAGCATTGATTACTTTGCTAATGATAAGGACTGTCCTATTTCTTATGAACCGTCAGGAGCTGATTTTCTTTCCCCCTGCTTAGCAGAAGCTGATTTAATGAGAAGAGTATTGCAGCCTCAAGACTTTTCAGCATGGCTAAGCGACTTTATAAGTATCCCTATAGAGGAAAATGTGAATTGGCTAGAACCTGCAATAGTAAGCGATCCTTCAGATCCAAAGTTGGCTCATTTAGATGGTCTAAATCTCAGTCGTGCTTGGATGCTAGAGGGCATAGCAAGTGGATTGCCGTCAGATGATCCAAGAATTAGAAGCTTATTGAGAGCAGCAGAAAAACATGCTGATACGGGTCTGGCAGCAGTGACAGGGGAATACTATGAGGGAGGTCACTGGCTTGGTAGCTTTGCAACCTACCTGGTTACCCAAAGAGGTTTGTAGTTATTCAGGTTTCTTGAACTTGAGTATGAAGCGGCTTGTGCGATCTCTTATATGTTTTTCAAAAACCATATCAATTAACTCGTCTTCAGGGTTCTCAAGTATTGTTGATTCTCCATCAAAAATAAAACCTGAAGATACCACCTCTGCTATAACGAATTCTTTTTCAATCCGATGAATATCATGACAATTATCGATACCTTGACCTGTCTTGGCGTTATGGTCGAGTATTCCATAGACCCCACCAGGATTGAGTGACTCAAAAATAGCTAAATTCATTGCATCTCTGTCTGCTTTGGTCCAAACAGAGTCATGGTAGGTCATAATATTTAAGATCTTGTCGAGCTGTTCTGGAAAATTAGGGGATTCCATCTCACCTACAACAGGAATCATATTATCTTGTGGAAATTCACCAAGTCTTTTCTCAATAGGATTACCTTTCCAGCGTTCTACACTCATTGGTGAAGTATGGGCGTACATTTTCCCTCCATCTTTTAAAGCATGGGCAATGATGGAAGAAAGATAGCCTCGTCCTGAATTAATTTCACCAACTTTATCGGTTGTTTTTATGTTAAAAAAATCCAGAACTTCTCCTGGTTTTCTGTTGGCATCACGCTCACGATCTGAATCAGGCCTATTTTTATGTGCCACTGCATTTAAAATGTGTTCAGCAATCATTTTTCACTCCTTATTTTTTAGTAGAATTCTTCCAGGCAGTTCGCCACTGGGTTCTCCATTGTTTAGAACTCTGATTCCATTCACCCAGACTGAATGGATGCCTTCAGATTTCAGTGTTGAATCCGAGAAGGTTGCATTATCCTTAGTATTATCTGCATCAAACAACACCAGATCTGCAAATGCACCCTCTTTGATTACGCCTCTGTCTTTTAAACCTATGTTTGTGGCTGATAGCAGTGTCATTTTATATATAATCCTCTCAAGAGATCCTATGCCGTCTTCACCGCGATACTTAGAAATAACTCTAGGGAAAGTTCCACAACCTCTTGGATGTGAGCATACCAATTCACCGTCACTGGTTACATTACTGTAATCCCAATTAAGAAGTAGACGAATATCACTGTCCAACATCCCTTTAGCGACTACATACTCGACCGGAGATGCTGCTGAACCTAATGTATAACTCTCTTTACTCAGCTCTGAAAGCATTTGAACCTCTGTTTTTCCATTCTCTCTTGCTATCTCTGCAACAGTCTTTTGAACATACTCAGGGTGAAGAGTGTGATAGACAAAGGTTATATCCTCAGCTGAAGATAAACTGTCTAGAATAAATTTTGTTTCCACAGGATCATCAAAATTTCTCTCTGGATAAAGGGTAGCTATACTACTAGACCAGGCTTCATAGGGGTAAACATCTGTGGTTACATTGATTCCCTCTTCTCTAGCTGCATTCAAAATTGACAAAATCTCATCTGTCCGACCCCAATTAAATTTCCCATTCAATTTAAAATGATCAATATTTACTGGAATTTTTGCCTGACGACCTATTTCTATCGTTTCATCTATAGCTTCCCAATATTCTCTATCTTCACTTCTGATGTGACTTTTATATTTTCCTTGGTAACCCCCAGAAACTTTAGCTAGTTCAATGACCTCATCGGTAGAAGCAAAAATACCTGGGTCATACTCTAGTCCTGTGCTTAACCCATAAGCTCCCGATCGCATGTCTAAATCTACTAGGGATGACATCTGCTCTATTTCTTCTACACTAGCTTCTCTCCTAAAATCCTCTTCCATAACTTCTAGGCGAATACTGTTGTGAGCTGAAAAGCTAGCAACATTAATCGCAATAGGTATGGATTGAAAATATTCTGCAAACTGTCTGACAGAAAAATAGTTAGCATCTTGCAATCCTTCTGAAAAGCCGTCCATCCCTCTGACAATTGTTGTAACTCCTTGAGTAATAACTGCTGATGCTTCTGGTTCTTTATCTAGGCCAATATCATGGTGTGAATGCGTATCAATGAACCCAGGAGCTAAATCTAAACCCATGCCATCGATAATTTGATTATCAGAACCAATTCGAGGAACCTTATCACTTTCGACAGTTAGGATCCTATCTCCCTTGATCCTTACTTGCCCTTTAAAAGGCATGGCACCGGTTCCATCATAGATCGTAACATTGGTAATCAATACAGTTGGAGGACCGTCAATAACTATCTCTTCTATAGCATCAGCTTGGGGGTTGAGTAGGATAGAGATAAGAAAAATAAAAATGGTTTTATGTATAAAACGAGTCAAGATATAACCCCTATATTGATGATATTAATTTAATATAATGCCGCTAGGATAATAATAATTTTAAATTTCATGGATAACAAAGAAAAAATTCTAGGTAAAGGCTTCAAAGCCTTAAGACCAGAAATTGAATACGCAGATGATGTTATTGCACCTCCATATGATGTGCTTAATTCAGAGGAAGCAAGGACCTTAGCTGAGGGCAAGCCGTTTAGTTTTCTTCATATCTCAAAACCTGAAATAGACCTCCCGAAAGACATTAGTGCGGATGATCCTTTGGTTTACAGAAAAGGATTAGAAAATTTAGAGTCCATGATTAAAAAAAATATTTTAGTTAGAGATGATAAAGAGTCTTTATTTGTTTATAAGATTTCGACAAAAGATCGCAGTCAAACTGGAATTGCATTTGTTGCCTCTATTGATGCATATGAAAATAATCTAATAAAAAAGCATGAGCACACTAAACCTGCTAAAAAACTAGACCGGATCAACAACATCAAAGCACTTAATGCCCAAACAGGCCCTGTCTTATTGACCTATATAGATAACACTCGATTAGACAATCTGGTAGCTGAGTATATTTCTGGTAATGAGCCAATCTATAGCGTTGTTAATAAAGAAAAGATAGAACATTCGATATGGAAAATTGATGATATGAATAGCATGAATGATGCGATTAGCGCTATAAATGACCTAGAATCTCTTTATATAGCAGACGGTCATCATCGATCTGCTGCTGCCAGCAAGGTTAGAGAGTCAAAAATGAATGCAAATTCCCAACATACTGGTAAAGAAGATTATAATTATTTTCTTGCTGTTGCTTTCCCAAAAAGCAAAATGACAATTCTCGATTATAATCGCTTAATCAAGACCAGTAATGGGCACTCAAATAATGATCTAATTGCCATGATAGAGAAAAATTTCAAATGCACTCTTTCAGACCACCCAGTTAAACCAACTCAAGAAAAATCATATGGTCTGTATACGGCTGGGCAATGGTACTATCTTGAATTAACTGGTGACTATGATGATAAGAGTCCAGTGAATTCTCTTGATGTTAGTATTCTTCACAATCTTATTTTAGATCCAATACTTGGCATTAAAGACGAAAGAGTGGATACGAATATTGATTTTGTTGGAGGCGCGAGAGGTCTAAAAGAGCTTGAAAGAAGGGTTGATTCAAATGAAATGGCAATCGCATTTTCATTATATCCGACACCTATTGATGCTTTAATCTCAGTTGCTGATGCTGATCTTATAATGCCACCTAAATCAACATGGTTTGAGCCTAAGCTATTAGATGGACTGTTGTCGCATATTATTGATTAATTTTTTTCAATTCCCTGCTTCACGTTTTATTAAAAATTTGACACAATCAAACCTAATAAATTTTATTTAAAGGAAAAATAATGGACGCAGATGCAATAAAAGAAAAAGCAAACAGTGCAGCAGAAGGAATTACTTTCAATGACTGTGCTTGTGAAACATTAAGTCAAGTTCCAGATTTTGCTATGGATATGGCTATCAGCCATATGGTTAGCGCCGCTCAGGAACAAGGTGTAGACACAATCTGTTGCGATTTCTTAGAAGCCAATAACCCTATGGGTTAAAACTTGGTGGTGATGGGTGGAATTGAACCACCGACCTTCGCGTTATGAGTGCGACGCTCTAACCATCTGAGCTACATCACCAATAATCTTTGAATCATGGATTTTCAATCTGAAAAGCCTTTCTGTCAAGCAGAAGAGTTATTTTAAAGTAAAAGTTTAGAAATCAATATGCCAAATAGAAATTTATATATGTTAGCTCTGCTTCTTGCTGTTGGGCTTATGATTCCTCATTCATCCGAGTCTAGAGTCTTTCCAGGTGATGAATGGATAACTAAATCTGCCCCAGATCTTAATATTGATCAAGGCAAAGTAGACCGATTATTTGATCTCTCCTTTGAAGATGATGCAACTCAAGGGGTGGTCTTAATTAAAGATGGGTATTTGATCGGCGAGCGTTATGCAGACGGTTTTGACTCGAGCTCATTTGGAACCTCTTGGTCTATGGCAAAAAGCTTTTACGCAAGCCTAATAGGAATATCAATTGATCGTGGAGAAATTAAAAGTCTTGATGATAAGGTCAGTGATTACTTAAGTTACTTCAATGATGAAAGATCGGAGATCACTATAAGAGATATCCTCAATATGGCATCTGGATTGCAATTCCCAGAGCATGAACATGAACTTATGTTTTTTAAGAAAGATCATTTGGCTTATGCAAAGAATATAGGGGTAGAAAAAAAACCTAATACGCTCTTTGAGTACAATAATGTTAATTCAATGTTGCTGGGCGATATTTTACTTGTAGCAACAGGAAAAAAAGCGGATGAGCTACTTAACGAAAGAATTTTAAAGCCTATTGGAGCTGAGAATTCAACACTATGGAGGGATAGCTCAGATAATGTTCTAACCTATTGCTGCATTGATATGTCAGCAAGGGATTATTCAAGATTTGGCCTACTCTTTTCCAGAAATGGTAAATGGGAAGAGGATCAAATAATCTCATCCGATTATGTAAATGAAACTTTCACACCTTATTGGGAATTCACACCAGAAAGATTTACTGATCTGAACCGTGGTTATTCACTTCATTGGTGGTTTTCAAAAAATGATGATGAAGGACAAATTTTTAATGCCAGTGGAAAATTTGGTCAATACATCTTTGTTGATCGAAAAAATGATGTGATCTTTACAAGAATAACGAAATATTTTCCAACCCCTGGCTCCAAACAAGACTGGGGGATCCTAGAAAGATTCAATGTTAAAGATATTGAAAGATTTCTAAAAATCTCTCGTTTCCTCGAAACAATAGGACTTTTGGATATGGAAGATGATATCAAGACACCAAACACAAGGTCTGAGGGTGAGTCTGAGGAATTTTATGGCAACTATCCTGAAATCATAGATGCGATGGCTGATCTGAGCAGAAATTAAATCTTTATCAGTGAAAACTTTTTTGATTAAACATTAAATTTAAAGTGCACAACGTCGCCCTCTTGCACTAAATATTCTTTGCCTTCCAGCCGTAACTTACCTGCAGATTTTGCGGCCTGCTCACCGCCCTGCTCAATATAATCCTCAAAGCTTATAACCTCTGCTTTAATAAATCCCCTTTCAAAATCTGTGTGTATTACTCCAGCTGCTTTTGGAGCCTTTGAATTTCTTTTGACAGACCAGGACCTTACTTCCTTAGGGCCTGCTGTGAAAAAGGTTTGGAGATCAAGTAATGTGTAAGATGATCTGATTAATTTATTGATGGCTGGCTCATTTAGCTGAAGTTCTTTCAAAAAATCTTCCTTCTCAGTAGCATCTAATATAGATATCTCAGCTTCTAGTGAAACGCAAAGAGAAACCATCACTGTGTCTTGAGTTTCATCCACATACTCCTGTAATTGCTGAATATGTTTATTAACATTAACTATCGAAGACTCATCAATATTTGCTACGTACAACATAGGCTTTGCCGTAAGCAGGCATAATTCTTTCATCAACTGTTTTTCATCCTTAGCCACTGAAAATGACCTGGCTGGATGATTTGAGCTTAAATGATCCATTAGTTTAGTTAAAAAAGCTTTTTTTGATAATTGCTCCTTATCACCCGTCTTAGATTGCTTTTCTGCTCTTAAAAGACGTTTTTCCAGTGTTTGGATGTCAGCTAAAAGTAATTCAGTGTTGATAATCTCAAGATCTTCTAATGGGTTAATCTCATCAGAGACATGCGTGATATTTCTATCCTCAAAACAACGAACGACATGAATAATGGCATCTGTTTCTCGAATGTTTGCTAAAAATTTATTACCCAATCCTTCGCCCTCTGAGGCACCTTTAACCAGTCCTGCTATATCAACAAACTCAATAACACTAGGTATAACCTCTTCTGGATTAGCTATTGCTGCTAATTGACCCAACCTTTGATCGGGAACAATGACAATACCAACATTTGGCTCAATGGTACAAAAAGGGTAGTTCTCAGCTTCTGCTGATCCTTCTGATAAGAGGTTAAATAGTGTCGATTTCCCCACATTTGGAAGTCCAACTATGCCGCATCGAATACCCATTGTTATAAATTATTTTTGATCTGCTTATAAGCCAACTCGGCACCTAAACCTAGAGCTCTTATCTTGCTTCTGGCAACATTTACAGAAATCGGAGCCATGCCACAATTACTGCAGGCAATTAATCTTTCAGAATCCATATGTTTAAGCGCTTCTATGATATTGTCTTTGACCTCATCTGCTGTTTCTATATGATCATTCACCACTCCGATCACTCCAACCATGATTTCTTTATCCGGAAGTAGTCGCATGAGTTCTGGTGGAACATTTGAACCAGCAAATTCTAATGAGATCTGGTCAATGCTACTTTTATTGATTTCTGGGAAGAGCGATTCGTATTCTTTCCATTGCTCTCCCAATGTTTTTTTCCAACTAAGATTTTCCTCTATTCCATAGCCATAACAAATATGAACAGCAGTCTTGCAATCAAGATTAGCTGCAGCTATTTCCAATGCCTCCATACCCCAGTCAATGGATTCAGTGGTGAACGAGTTAAATGCTGGTTCATCAAATTGAATGATATCAATCCCAGCTTTCGCTAGTTCACTGGCTTCATCATTTAGAAGCTGTGCAAAATGCATAGCCATATCTTGTGATGAGTTGTAATAATCGTTGGCAATTGTATCGGAGATCGTAAGTGGCCCGGGGAGAGTAAATTTAGTCGTACTTTCTGTATTTTCTCTTAAAAAACTAGCTTCTTTAAGATGCACAGAGCCCTGTCTTTCAACTTCATGTGTGACGGTTGGGACTTCTACTGTGTATCGATCATTTCTAATACCCATTTGGGTTTTTTTATCCCAATCTATACCGATGATCTTTTCCAGGAAGCCATGAACAAAATGTATACGAAATTGCTCGCCTTCAGAAACAATCTCCAAGCCTGCATTTTCCTGCTCCTCAATCCAAAGCTTGGCTGATTTTTTTTGCTTATCCCAAAGCTCATCACCTGAGGCCTTCCATTGAGGCCATAAAGTTTCTGTCTCGGCAAGCCAATCATATTTTGGCAAGCTTCCAGCAGTGGTTGCCTTAAATTTTTTTTCCATTTTACTGATTAAAATGATTCATGGCCTCATCAAGACCGCGATCTAATATTATTTCAATGCTCTCTATTGCATCGAGTTTTGAAGCCTCTATTTTGTCTTTATCCTTTTGTGAAGGGTTCTTAAGCACATAGTCAATGACCTCTCCTTTTGATGGATGACCTATACCAATTCTGATTCTTGTAAAATCTGAACTTCCACAGCATTTGATGATATCTCTTAAGCCGTTGTGTCCAGCATGCCCTCCTCCAAACTTGAGTTGCAGGTTGCCTGGCTCTATATCCAAATCATCATGAATCACACAAATATCTTCGGGTTTTAGTTTATAGAATTGTATTAACTGGTTAACTGAATGGCCACTCTCATTCATAAATTTAGACGGCTTAAAGAGAATAATTTCTTGATCTCTTAGATTTGTCTTAATGAACACACCAGAAACTTTCGCATGTTTCTTGAAATCAATTAACTCATATTTATCTGAGAGCTTATCTAAAACTTGATAGCCAAGATTATGTCTGTTTCTAGTGTAACGTTTACCCGGATTTCCCAACCCAATAAAGACTCTGGGCATAAGTTTTTGAGGTCGCATAAGAATACTATACTATTGCTATTCTTTATTTTCCTCGCTATCTCCTTCAGCGGTATCGTCTCCTGCTCCTTCTTCAGCGGCTTCTTCAGCTCCTTCAGCTCCTTCTTCAAGTCCTTCCTCATCAATTTCAGGCTCAATCTCTTCTTCTGCAATTCTAAGAAGTCTAACAGCAACGATTGGCTCGTTAGCAGGTTCATCTTGAGTCAGCAGAGGTATTTCAACACCTTCAGGTAGAACGATATCTTCCAAATAAAGCATATCATCTAATTTTAGATCTATTACATCCACTTCAAGTTTTTCTGGAAGGTCCTTAGGCAGACAACTAACCTCTACCTCATTCATTAAAGGTGTTACTGTTCCGCCCTCAAGTTTTACACCTTCAGCCATATCTTCATTTAAGAACTGGAGTGGTATAGAAACTCGGATTACCTGATCAGATTTAACACGTTGGAGATCGAGATGAATTATTTGCCGTTTAGAAGGGTGTACTTGAACATTTTTTATAAGAACAGATTCTTCTTTATCATCAATCTTTATATTCAAAATACTATTAAGAAAACTTTCATTAGCTAACTTTCTGAGAAGTTGATTATGGTCAATCGCTAAGTTCAGCGTCTCTTTTTCAGCGCCATAAATCACTGCAGGCACCATACCATCATGCCTCATTCGCCTTGAGTGAGAGGTTCCAGATTTGTCTCTTGATTCAGCAATTAAATCTATATCATTAGCCATAATTTTCTCTTTGTAGAAACTATATTATCTTTAAAATGGTGGGAAATAATAACCGATGTTGTAGAGTGTGGCTAGTGAAAAATGCTTCTGTATATTGGTCTAATCAGCATAGAGTGAACTTACAGACTCGTCATCAACCATTCTCTGGATCGTTTCACCCAATAACTCTGCTATGGATAACTGTCTAATTTTACCAATTGCCTGAGCTTCCTCTGATAGAGGTATGGTGTCTGTAACGACAACCTCATCTAGATCTGACTCTTTAATTCTTTCAATCGCAGGGCCAGATAAGACCGGGTGAGCTGCATAGGCTACAGTTTTTTTAGCGCCGTTCTCCTTGAGAGCTGAAGATGCATTACATAATGTTCCTGCTGTGTCGACCATATCATCAAATAAGATCGCCGTTTTACCCTCCACATCTCCAATAATATTCATCACTTCGGATTTATTAGCTGCCTCTCTTCTCTTATCAATAATAGCTAGGCCTGCGTTATCAAGGCGTCTTGCTATAGCCCTCGCACGCAAAACTCCGCCAACATCTGGTGATACCATGACTGGCTCATCATACCTCTGTCTCCATATATCGCTTAGGAGCACTTGAGATGAATAGATATTATCCACAGGAATTGAGAAAAAGCCTTCTATCTGATCCGCATGAAGATCAACAGTAATTAATCTTTGTATGCCTGAAGTTTCTATTAAGTCAGCTACAAGTTTTGCCGATACAGGCCCTCGTGTATTTCTTGGTCTCCTATCTTGTCTTGAATAACCAAAATAAGGCACCACTGCTGAAATAGATTTTGCTGATGCTCTTTTACAGGCATCAGCCATCAATAAAAGTTGCATCAGATGCTCATTGGCCGGCTCATAAGTGGATTGCATGAGAAAAATATCCATCCCTCTGATGTTTTCTGAAATTTCTATGCTGGTCTCTGAATCACTGAACTGCCCTACTTGAATCCAGCCAAGAGGTTGATTGAGATAACGGCCTATTAAATTACCCAGTGCGCTAGAAGCAGGGCCTGCAAATAAAATTATTTTATCCCTATTCATTTTTAGTATTTACTTATTTTAGTTTTATTAATATATATCCTGGCTGGGGTGGCAGGATTTGAACCTGCGCATCACGGGATCAAAACCCGTTGCCTTACCGCTTGGCTACACCCCATTATAAAAACTTTAATTACAATCAAGTCATTCTGAGGTTGCTTGATTATGCTGTCAAGCATCGGCTTTGTATTATTCATATTTTTTCAAACAATTTTAAGGAAAAAGTTATTTCGTAGAACTCGTTTGAAATTATAACTTTCTTTGGTATGGCTAAACTCTCAAAATCCATGTAAGCCTCATAATCAATCCTGTGGTTGGGAATTAGAATTGATTCAAGCCTACCGTATTGATTAAAAATCAGGTCCTTTGTTGGCAAAAATGAAGATTTAGCTAATAACAATGAGGGTAAATCGAAGTTTAGTGATTCTATTATTTTTAGCTCTTTGTTTGATAGGCTTAAATTTGAAGCTTCAAACAAATCTGGCAAATAATTAGACTTTGATGAAATGATAGTTCTACCAAAAAAATCCGTTAACAAAATATAGTTTGCACTATCTTCACTAACTATCTTGTAATTACCTAGAAAATTCTCCTCTTTACTTTTTAAAGAAACAGCTCCACTCATAGAGTAGGTTTGAATATTTTGAACTTCTCTTTGATTATTTTCCCAGTTAAATCCTTGATTTTTAAGCTGAACATTAGTGCAGCTCATTAGAAATAATGTCATTAAAAAAACAATCAACATCGATAAATAACGACTCTTTATATGTCTTTTGAGTATAAAATAGTCACAGGAATATTTTTTTACGCTTATGAAAGATTCAATCATAAATAAACTGAAAATTATTAAAGAACAATACCATTCTATTGGAAAACAACTGTCAGATGAAGCTACACAAAAGAATAATAAGCTGATGGTTGAACTTTCCAAGGAGCTCTCACGGATAGAGCCAGTGGTTAAGCTATTCGAAGAATATTCAACCTTAATGAATGAAAAAGAGAATGCTACAGATCTCATTGATGAAAAAGATGATGAACTTCAAGCATTGGCTAAAGAAGAAATAGAGTTTATAGATAATCAACTGCTTGAGATAGAGGAGCATATTATGCCCCTGTTGCTCACTGATGACCCTAGAGACAACAGTGATATTTACCTGGAAATAAGAGCAGGCACAGGAGGCCAGGAAGCAGCTATATTTGCAGGTGATATCTTCAGAATGTATGCCAGGTTTTGTGAAGAACAGAAGTGGTCTGTTGAGATATTGAATCAGAATGAAAGTGGGCAAGGAGGATACAAAGAAATTATTGCTCGTGTTTTAGGTAAAGGAGTATTTTCAAAGCTTAAATTTGAATCTGGCACTCATCGAGTTCAAAGGATACCGAAAACTGAATCACAAGGAAGAATTCATACCTCTGCTTGTACTGTAGCAATCATTCCTGAAGTAGACGAAGTGGATGAAATTGAAATTAATACAAATGACCTTAGGGTAGATACCTATAGAGCATCCGGTGCTGGAGGACAGCATGTAAATAAAACAGATTCTGCAGTCCGTCTAACACATATCCCCACTGGAACTGTGGCAGAGTGCCAAGACAATAGATCCCAACACAAGAATAAAGCTAAGGCAATGAGCCTCCTTAAAGCCAGAATCTATGATATGGAACAAAAAAAGATTGCTGATCAACAAGCCGAAGAGAGAAAAATGATGGTTGGAAGCGGTGATAGATCTGAAAGAATAAGAACTTATAATTTTCCTCAAGGTAGAGTTACTGATCACCGAATAGGGCTAACTCTATATAATCTTGCAGAAGTTATGGAAGGAGATCTTATGAATCTTATAGAGTCTTTAGCTCAAGAAAATGCAGCTAAACAAATGTCTCAACTAGATGAATAATCAATCAGTAAGAAAAGAATATTATAGTAATGACATCATAGATGAAGCCGCTCATTATTTATCAACTATTACTGATAGCCCAAAACTAGAATCAGAAATTTTATTAGCAGATATTCTAAAAACAGATAGGCTAGATTTCTACAAAAGAAATCTCTCTATTGATCATCTTTCTTATAAAAAATACCGAAGTTTGTTATCAGAAAGACGCGAAGGTAAACCGCTAGCCTATATTACGGGTAAGAAAGAGTTTTGGTCATTAGTTCTACAAGTCAATGAAGCTGTATTAATCCCAAGACCAGAAACAGAATTGCTAGTGGAGAAATGCCTTTCGTTTATACAAAAAATTAACAACCCTAATGTTCTAGAGTTGGGTACAGGTTCAGGAGCAATATCAATTGCATTAGCCAAAGAAAGTCCTTTAATTAGATTTACAGCTATTGATATTTCTACTAAAGCTTTAGAGATAGCGAAAAAAAATGCAGTCGATAATCATGTAAATAATATTCTTTTCAATATATCCGATTGGTTTAGTGAAATTAATGAGAAGTTTAATATTATCGTTAGTAATCCGCCTTACGTTGATAAAGATGAATTAACAAAAGATGAACTAGATAATCTATATTTTGAGCCTGATATTGCACTATATTCAAAGGATTCTGGGCAATCCGCAATTAAACATATTATTAGAAACAGCCATGGATATTTAAGAAAGAATGGATTACTTCTCTTAGAGCATGCCTATAATCAAAAAGATTTCTGTCAAAATGAATTAAAACTGAATGATTATACTGACATCGAAACATATGATGACATAAATCATCTCCCCAGAGTAACAATAGGGAGAAAAATCTAGAAATGTCTAAAAATATGAGATACATAAGTCATCATAATCTTGAAGACTTTGGTAAAGATGGACAGAAAAAGCAATCAAAA
>ERZ724560.84-NODE-84-length-16808-cov-3.052155_pt1 | contig 16808 bp, 18 predicted proteins | sample MGYA00375854_ERZ724560 | MGnify/ENA primary metagenome ERZ724560 (study PRJEB28725, sample SAMN03264854) | marine sediment metagenome | biome: marine pelagic biome; feature: marine oligotrophic desert; material: ocean water | place: Pacific Ocean:North Pacific... | reverse complement strand
ATCATTGAAAGAGCACGGTTTAATTCTGCATCACTTATTTTTACCCCAGCCTGATCCCCAATCTGAAGTTGGATTTCTTCTATGATTAACCTCTCAAGAATTTGTTCTTCCAGTACTTCTTTAGGAGGCAATTCAATACCATCACTCCTTAGCCTGCCAATAATATCTTGTACCCTTTGGTTAAGTTGTGATTCCATTACTACACCAGAATCAACTACAGCCACCACCCTATCTAAAAGTTCAATTTTTGCTTCTATTTTTTCAATATAGAAAAAACAAAGAAACAGTCCAATTGCTAAGGATAAGGTAAATTTTTTCTGATACTTATTCTTCATACTATTAATAAGGTGCTATTGTCTTCTTAGTTACATCTCGATGCAATTATTCTAATTTAGTTGAAGATAAAGCTTTAGATATTTCCTTGCCCAATCTTCCTATGTTTTTCAGTTCAAAAAAAACATAAGTTCTGCTTCTTTCTATGGATGGATCTAAGCCTTGAGAAAGAGCCTGAAAAGAAGAGGAGTAATTATTTTTCCAAGAAAAATAGTCTTCTTCTATCCATTTTCTGTTCATTAAGCCCCATTTCAGGCAGCAATTAGAATACTCAAAACCAAATAAAATATCGTTGGACTTATTACTTTCATGATCTTTTTGCCATCTAGCAAATACATTTATAGATTTAGATAAGGGCCATTGTGTAACTAATTCACTGTGATTAGTTTTCATATCTTTATCAACCCACGGGATATAAGTTTTATTTGGATCTTGTCTTCTATAAATTGACCTAAATTCGATTCTTTTAAGGTCATTTTTTTGATAGGAAAAACCAAAACTAGCTAGATTCAGTTTCCTAGATTCATTATCCCACTCAAATAAACTCTTGGACCAAATATTGCCTCTTAATTTTGTTTTAAATTCAGCAACCAAGGGAGAGGAATCTCTAATAATTGAAGAATCTTCATAATATGTCCTATCCTTAAGATAAAAGGCTTTCCCTAGTGATACAGAGTTAAAGGAATCTTTATCTAATGAACTTGAAACCCTCTCAAGCCCGACAATAATCTTGTTATTTTCTGAAAATCTGTCCAGTCCTACAAACCTGCCTCTTTGAAATATAGTTGAATAATCCAAAGAGATTATTCGTGAATCAATTAGATTAGTCTGGTTCTTGTAGTTGTCCTCAACAAACACGTATTTTATTACTGGGATTAGGCTCGAAACCTGAATGTTATTTACTTTATCTAAGAAGACACTGTATTTCATCTCAACCCATGGGGAGGATTTACTTTCTTGCAAAGAATCAAAGTTATGTTTTATATAAGTTGCTCCAGTTGAAAATAAAAAGGTAGAGCTGGGAAGGTTTTTTCTAAAGGTTACTCTGGGGGATAGAAATAAACGATCAACTTCTCCATAAGAGCTTCTAAGAGGATTAATGCGGTCTAATTCAAACTTACTTTTATTAGCAAAAATAGAAAAAGATAGGTCTTTTCTTGATACATAGATTTGGATAGTTAAATCTGGTTTAGACTTATATTCCTCATAAGAGAAAGGGTTCAGTATTTGATATCTACTTATTCCTAGATTAATTTTTAAAAAAGGATTCTTCCAAGTTAAACTGAATTTTCTAGGTAAATAACTTGTTCTTGTTTCGCCAAACTGGTCACTTCCTATATCTCTAAAAAAATATTCATCACTTGTAGATTGGAAATCTATATTTGAATACAAGTTTTTACTCAATGTAGTCTTATTCTGCCAAGAGGCACTCCATCTAGGACCCTCTTTACCAGTCTCTTTCTTATATCTTTTATCCCCTGATAAGCCTGAGAAGTTAATCTCTCCAGTAAATTTAGTGTTTAAATAACGGAAATTCGAGGCCAAGCCAGACCCTCTTGAAGAGATATGTCTTGGAGTTAAAACCAGGTCATAATTTTCAGCTAAATTGAAATAATAAGGTAACGAGATATCTACTCCATTACGAGTTTGATTTAATCCTGGTGTTAAGAAACCAGACATACTCTCATTGCTTAAAGCAGTTCTTACATAGGGGAAATAGAAAATAGGAATTTTTTTTAATTTTAATTTAATACCTCTTATCACCACATTTTTTGATCCATCTAAATAGGTGATGCTCTTTGTGGATATAGTCCAGGCCGGATCTTCTTTTGAACAGCTAGTCACTGAAGTATTAATCAGTTCTACATCTCCTGATGTCCTAATAACAAACTCTTCCGTCGAACCAAAATTAGAATTTTCATCATAAATTTCAGTGGACTTAGCTAAAAAAGTTTGTAGATTTAAGTTTGCTTTCATTTCAGATGAATTTACTTCGAAGTTATCGGAAATTACTTCAACATCGCCAACTAATTCCAACAATCCCTCTGATTCATTTAATAGAGCACTCGAAGAAGAAAAGGAAAGTAGGTTTGTGTTAATGATTACGTTTCCTTCCAAGATCAAATTTCCATCTTTATCATTGGAAATAGTCTCAGCCTCGATAGTTTTGATCTTGATTTCTTCTCTTTCAGAACCATGAATGGTTTCTATTGAAATCAATAAAACAACGAAACTCAGAGGAATTAATAAGAATTTTCTTCGAAAAACCATAGATGTCGTTAGATTATAAAGACAAGGAAAGGTTCAGGGGCTTATTTCTTCAACTAACTAAGACTTGGTTATAATCAAGAGCTAAAATAAATTAATCTGAGAAAGAGTTGATGTCTTTATTAAAAGAAGGGCTACTTGAATGGTCGAATGAAAAATTGAAAGGTTCTGGTAAACCTGAAATGTTTGAAATCGAGGCCCTTAGACAAGAAGCAAGTACCCGAGAGTATTTTAGACTCAAAGGAAAAGGGAATAGCCTGATAGGTGTCTTTTCTCCTCCTGAAACAGAGCTCAATGAGCAATTTATTTATTTATCAAATTTTTTCCGAAATAATGGTGTAACAGTACCGGAAGTTTTCTATTTTGATCTAGAAAGTGGTTGGATGCTGGTTGAAGACTTTGGAGATGATTCCTATCAGTTCAAACTAAATAAGAAAAATTATCATCATCTTTTTTCAGCGGCTATCGATGAGATGATTAATATTCAGCTTTGTCAAAAAGATGAAAAAATTCCTGTACTTGAAGAGATAGACTTACGAAACCAAATGCTTTTATTTGAAGATTGGTTTCTGAAAGACTTACTGGGTTTAGAGCTTGGAAGAGAGGAAACAGACTTATTTTCTAATCTCTATAAGGTTGTTGTTCAGGACCTAAAAGAGCAACCAAAAGTCATGTGCCATTTTGATTTTGAAAGTAGAAATCTTATGATTCTCCAAGATGGTAATGCAGGTGTATTAGATTTCCAAGATGCTGTCTATGGTCCTATATTTCTTGATCCAGCAGCTCTATTCAAAGATCTTTACTTGGAAATAAAGGATGAGGAATTAAATGCTTTATTGGAAGAGTACTTAAGTAGATCCAATGAACTTGGGCTTACGCAGGTAAGTGCCATTAAAAACCCAAAGAAATCATTTGATTTAACTGGTCTTCAAAGACAATTAAGAATTTTAGGAACACTATCGAGACTCCACTTAAGGGATGGTAAATCTTTTAGATTGCCGGACTTACATAAAACTCTAAATTTTGTGATAGAAACCTCGATTAAATACGAAGAACTTAATGAAGTTTCTAACTATCTAAAAGAAAAGGTAGCTCCTTTGTTAACACGAACACTCAAGGAAAATTTATGAAAGTCTTTTTATTGGCTGCAGGATTAGGAAGAAGGCTTTTACCGCATACTGCAAGTAAACCAAAATGCCTTATAGATATCGGCGGAAAGCCTTTGCTCTCATGGCATGTTGAAAAACTGAAGTCATTGGGGACAGATCATCTAATTATTAATTTATTTCATGAAGGAGAGCAAATTGAAAATTTCTTGGGTGATGGTTCTAAGTGGGGCATAAATATAGAGTACTTTTACGAAAAAGAGCTTTTAGGTACAGGCGGAGGTATAGGCAATGCTTTAAGTTCTATTGGAAACGAGCCTTTTATAGTCATCAGCGGAGATGTTTGGACAGACTTTGATTTATCAAATTTGTCATTAAATGAGGGCTCTTTAGCGCATTTAATCTTGATAGAAAATCCACTAGAGAATCCTGAGGGGGATATGTTTTTAGATAAAGGTAAGGTTAATTCTTCAGGTAAAGGAAGAAGTCTTACTTTTTCTGGACTGGCTTTAATTGACCCTCAGTTATTTATAGGCGCGAAGACAGGTAAGTATGATTTATGGCAGGAAATTCTTTTACCTGCAAGTGAGAAGGGACAAGTGTCAGCAGAGGTTTATGGAGGTTATCTAGTTAATATAAATACAATAGAAGACTTAGAAAAATTAGACGCTTACTTATTGGAAGAGTAAACTTTGCCGCCCTTGAGATAAACGAGATGGCAAAACAAGAAGATATCATAGCCCCATCAATACTTTCAGCTGATTTTGCTCGGCTAGGAGAAGAAGTTGATGCGGTTCTAAAAGCTGGTGCAGACTGGGTACATTTTGATGTGATGGACAATCACTATGTCCCTAATTTGACTATTGGCCCCATGGTTTGTAAGGCTTTAAGGAATTACGGAGTTACTGCTCCTATAGATGTTCATTTGATGGTAAAACCTGTTGATAGTCTTATTGAAGATTTTGCCAAAGCGGGAGCTACCTTCATAACTTTTCATCCTGAAGCATCTGATCATGTTGATAGATCTCTGCAATTAGTTAAAAGTCTTGGTTGTAAAACTGGCTTAGTACTAAATCCAGAAACCTCTTTAGATTTACTAGATAGTTGTTGGGATAGGTTAGACATGGTTTTACTTATGTCTGTTAACCCAGGTTTTGGGGGACAGGATTTTATTCCTTCAGTATTGGATAAAATTTCAGTCCTGAGAAAGACCATAGATCAGAAAAAGTTAAACATTAGATTAGAGGTTGATGGGGGTATTAAATTGGATAATATTGCTGAAGTTGCTAATGCAGGAGCAGATACATTTGTTTCTGGTTCCGGAATATTCGGAGAGAAGAGTTATCAAGATGTCATTTCCAAAATGCGTCAATCATTAAACTAACTCTTAAAACACAAATTCATGTCCCAGCAAAGAATTCCTATTTCTGTTGAGATCTTAGCAGACATGGAAACACCTTTGAGTGTTTTCAAGAAGCTAGGAAACCAACCTTATTCATATTTATTTGAGTCTGTTGAAGGAGGGGAGAAGTGGGCTAGATATTCTCTAATCGGACTTCCTGCCTCAACAGTGATTAAGATATTCAATAATGAAATCCAAATCTGGGAAGATGGCAAGATCATAGAAGAGTTAACTTCGGAAGATCCTTTAAAGTTTTTAGAGGAATACCAAGAAAATATTAAAGTAAAAGTTAATGAGGAACTGCCAGGATTCACTGGTGGGTTAGTCGGGTATCTTGGTTATGACTGTATTAGATATATTGAACCTAGATTGTCCCAATCAAATCTCCCAGACCCTTTAGGGACTCCCGATGCTCTTTTTATGCTTTCAGAGGAGGTCGCTGTCTTTGATAATCTTAATAATAAATTGCATCTCATCGTTTTGTCTAAAAGTGAATCGGAAGCAGATATTTCTACAGCCAAAGAAAGACTTAAAGAACTATCAGATAAATTACTGACTCCTTTAACCCAGAACAATTTAGAAGAGATAAAAAGTCCAGTTACAGAGAAAGATTTTGTTTCAGGATTCGGTGAAAAGGAGTTTAAAGAATCAGTTGAGAAGATAAAGGAGTATATAAAAGCAGGAGATGTCATGCAGGTCGTTTGCTCTCAGAGGATGTCTGTTCCTTTCACTTCAGACCCTGTTGAACTTTATCGCTCCATCCGACATCTAAACCCTTCTCCGTATCTATATTTTTTAAATCTTGAAGACTTTCACATAGTGGGATCATCGCCTGAAATCCTAGCAAGACTAGAAGACGGAGAAGTAACAGTTAGACCTCTTGCTGGGACTAGAAGAAGAGGAAAGGATGAGGAGGATGATGTAGCAATGGAAAAGGATTTGGTTAATGACCCAAAAGAAATTGCTGAGCATCTTATGCTAATTGATTTAGGAAGAAATGATATTGGCAGGATTGCTGAAGCAGGTACTGTTGAAGTAACGCAGAAGTTTAGCGTAGAAAGATATAGTCATGTAATGCACATGGTTTCCAACGTTAGAGCTAAGTTAAGAAAAGGATTAAAGGCGATGGATGTTTTCAGGGCAACCTTTCCTGCAGGAACCTTATCTGGTGCGCCTAAAATAAGAGCAATGGAGATAATAAATGAATTTGAACCAGTTAAAAGAGGTATCTATGGCGGTGCAATTGGTTATTTCTCTTGGCAAGGAAATATGGATATGGCAATAACGATTAGGACAGCAATAATTAAAGATGAAGTTTTATATATTCAAGCAGGAGGAGGTTTCGTTGCAGATTCAGATCCTGAACTAGAGTGGAAAGAGTCCTTAAATAAAGGTAGAGCAATTTTCAAAGCCGTTGAAATGGTTCAGCAAAAGTTAAAAGGTTAGCTTATGTTATTAATGATAGATAACTACGACTCTTTCACTTATAACTTGGTTCAATATTTCAATCAACTAGGACAAGAAGTTGAAGTGCATCGTAATGATTTAATTTCTTTAGATGATATAGAGAAAAAGAGCCCTGAATATATAGTTATCTCTCCAGGGCCCTGCACACCAAAAGAAGCTGGAATTTCCGTCGAGCTAATAAAAAAATTTAAGGATAAACTTCCCATTTTGGGAGTCTGTTTAGGTCATCAGTGCTTAGGAGCTGCTTTTGGAGCAAATATAATTAGGGCAGATGAAATTATGCATGGAAAGCTATCAGAAATAATTCATGATGGATCAGGTTTATTTAAAGATTTAGAAAATCCCTTTAAAGCAGCGAGATATCATTCATTAATAATTGAAGAAAATACTCTAGAAAAAGAATTTCTTATCAGAGCTTGGACAGAAAATAAAACGATAATGGCAATTCAGCATGAAAATTTGCCATTATTTGGTCTGCAATTTCATCCTGAATCAATTGCAACTGAGCAAGGAATGGAAATATTAAAAAACTTTTTAAATTACTAATTAATTATGGAGATTGAAGAAAGTATAAAAAAAATTAATTCTGGACAAGACTTGTCTAGAGAAGAGATTTCTTTAGTTATGAATCAAATTTTAACGGGATCAGTCTCGGAAGATCAGATAAAAACTTTCTTATTTTCTCTAAGTTCTAAAGGAGAATCTATAGAAGAGGTCATTGGATCTGCAGAAGTCATGCGATCACTATCAACAAAAGTATCTGTTAACACAAAGCATCTTGTAGATACTTGTGGAACTGGTGGTGTTGGATCAGGTATTTTTAATGTATCAACAACGGCAGCATTTGTAGCGAGTTCTTGTGGAGCAAAAGTTGCAAAACATGGAAATCGTAGTGCTACCAGAAAGAGTGGCAGTGCAGATCTTTTAGAAGTTGCTGGAGTATCTTTAGATCTTAATCCTGAACAAGTAAAGGATTGCATTGAAAATGTAGGTTTAGGATTTATGTTTGCACCTGCTCACCATAGCGCAATGAAATATGCAATTGGCCCCAGAAAAGAGCTTGGAATAAAAACTATATTTAACCTATTAGGCCCACTGACGAATCCTGCTGGAGCTTTAAATCAAGTGTTGGGAGTTTTTGACTATAAATGGGTTAGGCCCTTAGCCGAAGTATTGAAAGGACTAGGCAGCGAGAATGTATTGGTTTTACATTCAGAAGATGGTCTAGATGAATTTAGTTCCGCCACCTCAACATATGTAGCGGAGTTACGAAATGGAGAAATTAAAGAATATTCCATTTCACCTGATGATTTTGAACTAAAGATATTACCGATTGAAAATCTCACTGCAGACTCACCCGAAGAAAGCTTACGGATTGCTAAGGAAGCTTTAAGAGGAGAAAATCAGGCAGCAGCCCAAATGGTAGCCATGACTTCTGGAGCAGCTCTTTATGTAGCGGGTTTAGCTGGAACTTTGAAAGAGGGAATTGATATGTCTTTACAAAGCATTAGTGAAGGGAGCGGTATAGAAAAACTTGAGGAACTTGTTGAGCACAGCAAGTCTTTAAAAAAGGATAAATGAAAAACACTTACTTAAATGAGATATTAAAAGTCACAAAGACTTCTCTTGAAGAGAAAAAAAAGAGGTTTCCATTAATTGAGACTTCTACCTCATCTGAAAATTTTTTATCTAAAGAAAGTTTTATAAAATCTCTGAAGGCCTCAATAGAATCTCATAGGGTAGCAGTTATAGCTGAAATGAAGAAAGCTTCTCCAAGCCAAGGACTTATAAGAGAAAACTATGACCCATCAGAGTTAGCTAAGCAATATCTTGAAGCTGAGGCTGCCTGTTTAAGTGTCCTAACGGATGAACCTTTTTTTAAAGGTTCTTTAGAACATATCTCATTAGTAAAAGAGGCTGTTGATCTGCCTGTATTAAGAAAAGATTTTATTGTGGATGAATATCAGATTTATGAGAGTCTGCTCAAAGGGGCAGATTGCATATTATTAATTGTAGCTGCTTTATCAAAAAATCAACTTCAAGAGTTTAGTCACTTAGCTTCAGATCTTAATCTCGAAGTTTTAGTTGAAGTTCATGATGAAGAGGAGGTAGAAAGAGCCTTAGAAATCAGGCCTAACTTGATCGGAATAAATAACCGGAATCTTGAAACATTCGAAGTTAATTTAGAAACAACTGAAAGATTGGTTGAAGAAATACCTAAAGAAATTCTTACTGTGTCAGAAAGTGGTATCAAATCTTCTAAAGACGTTAAAAAAATAATGTCATCAGGTGTTAACGCATTCCTGGTTGGTGAGGTATTTATGAGAGCAGAAGACCCTGGTAAAGAGTTGAAGAATCTCTTTTTTATCTAGATAATCTCAAGTGTGAAAAATTTAGGAATTGTTGCCCTGATCAGTGGCTGGCTGCTTTTAACAGCATTTGGGATCTATAGAGGGATTCTCGAATCAGAGTCTTTAGTGTTCACAATATCAATTTTAGTTCTTTGGATAGGAATATTAATTTTACTTGTTTCAGCAATCAGGCAACGCTATAAAGAATCTAAGGATGATCCCTATAAAGATGTGGAGATATAGATATGTTAGTTGTATCGAGTCCTGATATACCAGGAAAAAAAATAGTTAAGACCTTAGGTTTAGTAAAAGGCAACACAATAAGAGCAAGGCATATCGGTAAAGATATTCTGGCTGTATTCAAGAATATTGTTGGAGGAGAAATTCAGGAATATACAAAACTTATGGCAGAGAGTAGGGAGCAGGCCATAGATCGCATGGTCCAAGATGCAGAGCAACTTGGAGCCAATGCCATAATAAGCGTTTCTACAACCACATCAGTGATCTCACAAGGAGCCGCTGAGTTATTGGTTCTAGGGACTGCTGTTGTGATCGAAGAGGAGTGAGACTTTAATCCGTAAAAGAAGATTTATTAACTTCTTTCCGTAGCCGTATCCACTCTTAGCTCTCTTCCACCGAAATCTTTACCGTTAAGAGTGTCTATTGCGGATTGTCCTCCATCAGAGGATTCCATTTCGACGAAACCAAACCCTTTTGAGCGGCCTGATCTACCTTCAGTAATTATTCTAACGGCCTTAACAGGACCGGCTTGTGAAAAATGAGCTTCCAGCTCTTCCTCCGTGCAACTCCACGGAAGATTTCCTACGTACAAATTCATATATTTTTTCCTAATTAAACGAATGCAGTGATACTGCGAGACGCACTATACTTATGTAAAACAATTTAGCAATAAATTTAATTTAAATTTCACAATTAGATGTAATAACTTGTTGATGTCATTAATCTAGCTATCCAGGACATTCAGGTTTTCACTTCATTTGGTAATTCACTTCCTCCAGATTTCTTTGCATGTTTTGCCTGGTTATCTTCATCTTCTCTCATTTTTCTTATGACTGTTTTTGTCTTGATGTCTTTGTCTGAGATATTATCAAGATGAGAATCTAAATGACTCACCACCTGTTTTTCGGTCTCTTCCACAAAACCTAAACTCCATTTATCTCCAGTCAGGCCAGTTAGCGCACCTATGGAGAATGACATAACGTACCAAAGAGGGTTAAGAACACTAGGACTATCTCCTAATTCATCAAGGCGTCGATTACACCAGGCTAGGTGGTCCATCTCTTCCTCAGCTGCTTGCTTCATTTGATCCCGAGTTTCTTTAAATTCAGCTGTCAAGCTTTGACCAAGGTAGAGGGCCTGAGCACAAACCTCTCCTGAATGATTAACTCTCATTAGGCCAGCAGAGTGATTTTTTTCAAATTCATTGAGTTCAACTTCTTGCGTGGATTCAGCTGGGTAATTCCTTTGATGTTCCTGTACATTTGAGAAAGACGATTTGATTCCTTTATCTAATTCAATAATTAAGTCATCTAAAAAACTCTTCATGATTCTCTCTCTATAGCCCGGTAACCTATATCTGTTCTGTAAAAACAATCCTTCCACTTAATTTGTTCGACGCAATTATAAGCATTAAGTTGTGCTTCTGTAGTGTTTTTTCCTAACGCAGTTACACAGAGCACTCTCCCTCCATTAGTTTCTATGAGATCGTTCTTAGCCTTCGTACCAGCATGGAATACCTTAAGGTTTGCAGTCTCAAGAGGCAGGCCTTCAATGGTATTTCCTTTTTCGTATTCATAAGGATACCCACCGGCAGCCATAACTACACCCAGAGAAACTTTCGGATTCCATTGCAGTTCTATTTGTTGTAATTCTCTTTTGCTCGCTTGGAAACATAGCTCAACAAGATCAGATTCCAATCTCATTAAAATTGGTTGTGTTTCTGGATCTCCGAACCGGCAGTTAAATTCCAACACCTTTATGTTCTGCTGGTTATCTATCATTACTCCTGCATAAAGAAAACCACAATAATTTATTCCTTCCTTAGTCAGACCCTCAATGGTCGGGGTTATGACTTCACGCATGATCTTTTCATGCATTTCATTTGTTACAACAGGAGCTGGTGAGTAAGCTCCCATACCCCCTGTGTTTGGGCCCTTATCTTCATTGTCTCTGGTCTTATGATCCTGAGAAGAAGCTAAAGGAAGAACAGTCTTCCCGTCGGTCAAAACTATAAAGCTTGCTTCCTCGCCTTCGAGAAATTCTTCAACTACTACTTTATTGCCCGCATCACCAAAGGTATTATTTTCGAGACAAGCCCTAATGGCCTTTTCTGCCTCGCTATAACTTTGTGCCACCGTTACGCCTTTTCCTGCTGCTAGCCCATCGGCTTTGATAACAATGGGGATTGATGAATTTTTTAAATATTCTAAAGCTGTTTCTAGATCAGTAAAGGATTCGTAGATTGCCGTTGGTATTTCATGTCTTGTCAGGAAATCTTTCATAAATTCTTTTGACCCTTCTAACTGAGCAGCCTTCTTAGAAGGACCAAAGCAATTTAGATTTAGCGATTCAAATTTATCGGTTATGCCTTCTACAAGAGGAACCTCAGGACCTACGATAGTTAGATCTATTTCATTAACTTGAGCAAAATTTGTAAGTCCATCTATATCGTCAGCTGCAATTTCCACATTGGTAACACCAGCTTCATTTGCTGTACCTCCGTTACCGGGAGCTACGTAAACGCCATCAACTAATTGACTGAGCTTTGCTTTCCATGCCAGTGCGTGTTCTCTTCCTCCACTGCCGACAATTAAGACCTTCATGGTTAGTGACGAAAATGCCTCATCCCAGTAAAAATCATTGCCATATTAGCTTCATTGGCTGCTTCAATGATTTCATCATCTCTGATAGATCCTCCTGGTTGAATAATTGAACTTATACCCATGGATGCTGCCACATCAATTCCATCTCTGAATGGGAAAAAGGCATCGGAAGCCATTGCACACCCTTTAGTTTTAAATCCACTTTCTTCTGCTTTCGAAGCTGCTATTTGAGCGCTATCTATGCGGCTCATTTGTCCTGCTCCTACACCCACGGTTTGATTATTTTTTGCATAAACAATGGCATTAGATTTTACAAACTTACAAACCTTCCAAGCAAACAAACAATCTTGAACTTCCTCCTCAGTCGGTTCTCGAGAGGATACTATTTTTAAATCTTTAGCTGAGATAGAGCCATTATCTATTTCTTGAATCAGAAGCCCATCAGTCACACTTAGAAACTTAAAACCAGATGAAAGCTTATCCATACTTTCCATTTCTAGGACTCTTATATTTTCTTTAGTGTTTAGAATTTTTTGAGCTGAAGAGGAAACTCCCGGAGCAATAATCACTTCAACAAATTGATTATCAATTATTTGCTGGGCAGTTTTTTCTTCCAACTTCCGATTTAATGCAATGATCCCTCCAAAAGCTGATGTTGAATCAGCATCGAAAGCTTTTTTATAGGCTTCGGTAATATCAACATCAGTGGCCACACCACACGGATTGGCATGTTTAATAATTACACAAGTCGGTTCTTCAAAACTCTTAACACATTCAAGGGCAGCATCGGTATCTGCAATATTGTTATATGAAAGTTGCTTACCTTGAAGCTGGATGGCGTTACCTAAACCATTACCTTGTTTGGTCTCATCAACATAAAAGGCTGCTTTCTGATGTGGGTTTTCCCCATATCGCATAACTTCTTTCTTTTGAAATTTAGCAAAAATACGATTAGGAAAGTCCTGTTCAGTTAGTGAAGATAAATAACCTGAAATCACTGTATCGTAATTGGCAGTATGATTGAATGCTTTAGTGGCTAAAGAGCTCCGCATCTCTTGAGAAAGAGAACCTCTATTACTCTTCATCTCTTTAAGGATAAGTGGGTAGTCTTCTGGTTCTACGACTACTCCTACGTATTTATTATTTTTCGCTGCTGATCGAACCATGCTGGGTCCACCTATATCTATATTTTCGATTGCTTCTTCTAGAGAAACATCTGGTTTGGAAATGGTTTCCTTAAATGGGTAGAGATTTACTACCACTAAATCTATAGCCAAAATATTATTTTCTTTCATGATTCCTTGATCCTGCTCTCTACGAGCCAAGATTCCACCATGCACTTTAGGATGAAGGGTTTTTACTCGGCCATCCATCATTTCAGGAAAGTTTGTAAATTGGCTGATTTCTACAGCACTAATACTAGCCTCTTCTAAGGCTTTTAAAGTTCCGCCAGTTGAAATAATTTCAACATTGAACTCTTCTGTAAGAGATCGACAGAATTCTACCAATCCGGATTTGTTGGAAACACTAATTAGGGCTCTTTGTATGGGTGCAGTAGTTTCTGCCATTTAGACTGATATGCCTAAATTAAATTGTAATCTTTTAATTTGGTACGCAGCGTCCCTCTGTTTAGACCGAGAACTTGGCTAGCTAAAGTTTGATTACCATTGCACTCCTTCATAACGCTTTCTAACAATGGTTGTTCTACCTCTTTAAGAACCATGTGATAAATGTTGGTTGCTTTCTCACCGTCCAGCTCTCTAAAGTATTTTTGCATGCTCTTGGCAACTTGAACGCTTAGTCTTTTTCCTTCGCCGTTAAATTTTTTCTTTTTTTTGGGAGCCATGCGAGTCTAAATTTTGGTCAGTACAGTTTTAATTAAATGGGAGATAAATCATACTCACCTGTACACGACTTTCAAGAAAAATAATTCACCAAGAAAGCTTTATTTTTTTATTGAACAGTGGTAGTGAAATCTCTTCCCATGCTTAGAATTTCAAATTCATCTTTTTCTCTTCTAATTTTTGTAACAGAACAATTATCAGGATGAAAAGAAACAAATTTTTCAGAATTTTTAATCCAACCAACCACACAATTTATAACCATGAAGTGACTAAAGATAATCGTATCCTTTTGAAGTACTTTTAACGATTCAATAATAGAATTCCTCCAGAATAACTGAGGTTCTTCTAGTTCTTTAACTTTTGCATTAAAGATCCCCCTTAACCAGTTTCTCCTTTCAGATAAAGGTATACCTGGAGAAGGGATTTCTGCAAAAGTATCATTAATGTTTAAATCAAACCCTAATGTTTCTTTTAAAGGCTTAGCAGTTTCTTGTGCCCTTAAGAGCGGGCTAGATATAGCTTCGAAGCTTGAAGAAAGGTCCTGAGTTAGTTCTTTTTTTAGTTCTTCAGATTGAAGTTTCCCTTTTTCGCTGAGTCCTGGATCGGGGTCTTCATCCCAAGCTGCATTGGCTTCTCCATGTCGAATTAAATAAATAGTGACTGGTTTATTGTTTGTCATACATAACTTCCTTTATAAGATCAGTGTAATAATACCCGCTGCAAGTTTTACTGTAATGATGAACTATACAAGAATATATTCTGGTCAGAAGTTAAAGATAAGTAAGAGCCTAACATTGGACCAAGAGCCCTCCAATCACTTGACTCAAGTTTTGAGGAAGAAGGAGGGTTCTCTAGTTGAACTGTTTGATGGTAGGGGTTCATCATTTATTGCTGAAATAGTTTCCCTAGAAAAAAAACTGGTCAAAGTTAAATTGATTAAGGTTGAATCTTCTTCAGAGAGGAAGGGGATCAAGATTGATTTAGGACAGTCGTTGATTAAATCAGAACCTTTTAGTCATTCAATTCAAAAAGCTACAGAATTGGGAGTCAGTTCTATTTCTCCCCTTTACACCGAGAGAACAGTAGTAAAACTGAATCCCGACAAAATTCAGTCAAGAAAAGAACGGTGGCAATCAATAGCTAAACATGCCTGCCAACAATGTGGTGAGAACTGGTTACCTGAGATTAACAAAATACAGACATTGAAAGAATGGATTGAGACAGTCAACGCTAAAAATAAAATTGTTCTTTATCCCAACTCAAAAACAAAATTGTCATCTTTGAAATTTGATGAATCGGTGGCAATAGCTGTAGGACCAGAAGGTGATTTTACTGACAATGAAGTGGCCTTACTTAAAGAAAAAGATTTCTTACCAGTCCAATTAGGAGAAAGAATTTTAAGAGCAGACACAGCTGTCATATCGGCAATCAGTGCGATTAGGACAATGTGTGAAGAGTTTTAGTTCGGGTTGAAGTAAGATTAGTATGTTTACGGGAGTTATATGAAATTTGGTGTAGTGATGGATCCTATTGGTTCCATAAATTTTAAAAAGGACAGCACTTTATCTATTCTTATAGAAGCTCAATCTAGAAAACACGATCTTATCTACATGGAACCTAGCTCTCTATTTTTAAGAGAGGATGGTGCTTACGCTTTAACCCAAGAAATAAAAGTAAGAGATGATTCTGAGAACTGGTTTGAACTTTCAGATACTTCTGAAATGCGTTTATCAGATCTAGACATGATAGTTATGAGGCAAGATCCTCCATTTGATGCTAATTATATTTATAACACTTATGTGTTGGAGGCTGCTGAAAGGGAAGGAGTTATAGTGGTCAATAAACCTCAGAGCTTAAGGGATTGTAATGAAAAAGTTTTTGCTACCGAATTTCCTCAGTGCTGTACGCCATTTTTAGTAACAAGTAACCAAAGTTTATTAAAAGAATTCATTAAAGAGCATCTTGATACGGTTGTTAAACCGCTCGATGGAATGGGAGGATCTTCCATTTTTAGAGTTAGAAGTTTGGATCCCAACATAGCGGTAATACTAGAAAACATCACTAAAAATGGTGATACAAAAGTTATGATCCAAAAATACATTCCTGAAATTGTTGAAGGAGATAAAAGAATATTACTTATAGACGGAGTGCCAATGGAAGGCGCCATTGCCAGGATTCCAGCTGAAGGTGAGTTGAGAGGGAATCTAGCTGCTGGTGCCTCCGCTGTAGCAAAATCGTTAACTACCCAAGATAAATGGATTTGTGATCAAGTGGGGCCTCGCCTTAAAGAACTGGGCCTCTCCCTGGTGGGGTTGGATGTTATAGGGGATTATTTAACTGAGGTTAATGTAACCAGCCCTACTTGCTTTAGAGAATATAAAAGCCTCTGTGACATTGATGTTGCCTCTGACTTTTTAGACTGCTTAGAAACAAAGTTAACTTAATGAATTTGGATTCCAAAGTAATATTGGCTTTTGATTTTGGTTTGAAACACATTGGTGTCGCAATAGGTCAAGAAATTACAAATACTGCTGAGACCTCCTTTTCCCTTAAAGCAAAAAATGGAGAACCAGATTGGAGTAAATTAGATCCCCTTGTGAAAGAATGGAACCCCAAACTCCTTGTAGTAGGCAACCCCTTAAATATGGATGGATCTAATAGTGAAATAAAAAAAAAGAGTGATAAATTTTCTAATTTAATAAATAAAAGATATAAAATTCCTGTTGAATTAATGGATGAAAGACTTACCACTAGAGAAGCTAAAGATAGATTAAAGACTGAAGAAGATAACTCTATATCTTCAGGCAGAGACACTCATCAAGTTGCAGCACAAATCATTTTAGAAAACTGGTTTTCAGAGAATAGATAAATGCCTGGATCCATACCACCAGCTTTCATTAGAGAAATTGTAGACATGACAGACATAGTCACTTTGGTGGATAGTTATGTCCCATTAAAAAAGAAAGGAAAAGACCACTGGGGTCTCTGTCCCTTTTGTGATGATGGTAGTAACCCTTCTTTCAGCGTTAGTTCGCAGAAGCAGTTTTATTATTGTTTTAAATGCAGAGCTACAGGCAATGTCATTGGTTTTCTAGAATCCTTTGAAGGTTTAGGGTTTGTAGAATCAGTAGAAGCTTTAGCTTCTCGTGCAGCCTTAGAAGTTCCCTATGAAAAGTCTTCAAGGACACAAGAAG
>ERZ724560.81-NODE-81-length-16927-cov-3.835060_pt1 | contig 16927 bp, 15 predicted proteins | sample MGYA00375854_ERZ724560 | MGnify/ENA primary metagenome ERZ724560 (study PRJEB28725, sample SAMN03264854) | marine sediment metagenome | biome: marine pelagic biome; feature: marine oligotrophic desert; material: ocean water | place: Pacific Ocean:North Pacific... | reverse complement strand
AAGTAGAACCATTTTCTTTATCAACAACTAAAGATTTATCCTTAGATAAAAGAAAAACATCATTACCTGAAATTGCAAGGTGATAAGAGTATCTTTTAATAAATCCTGAAAATTTCTCTCTAAAGTGAACTGTTCCTTTATGCAATGAAACTTTGCATATCTGCCATTTTGAATCTATGAAATAAATATTGCCTTCTAAAAAATGTGGGACCACTATGCAATTAAATTCCTCCGTATGCCAAAGTAATTTTCCAGTTGTCGCATCAAGACAATGTTGAATAGTCTTAAAGCCCCATTTATTGAGACCTTGGATAATTACATGGTCGTTGTAAACACTAATAAGATTTGGTGTCCCTAGGACCTCCGAAGACCATACAACTTCCTTTGAATCAATGTCATAACGAGCTACCGATCCCTTTTGCCCTAGATAGATCTCTTTTTTTTCTTCCATGATTTATATGTAGTTCAACCCAGATTCTGTGGCAGGTTCTCCCTGAATTCTAGAATGATACATAACTCTTGCTTCAGTTAAATCCCAAGTACAAGCTTGATGCATTAGGTTTCTGTTATCCCAAATAACAGCGTCTCCTACCTTCCACGAGTGGTGGTAAACCCTGTCTCCCTGGCACGCAAAATCATTGAGCTCATCCAGCAGAGCCTTTGATTCCTCTTTCGTCATTCCAGGTATTCCATAAGCATGTCTTCCTATCAACAATGATTTTTTTCCTGTCTCGGGATGGGTTTTAACTAGAGGACGAAATGGAGGTGGGTCAACATCGAAACCGTAGCCACTGAATTCGCTTTCACTTTGAGGTTTGTGTTTATATTTAGCTTGGCTGTAGGTGTAGGAGTGATAGGCACTAAGATCTTCTATCTTGTCTTTCATATCCTGATCCAGAGCTTCGTAAGCTGATGTCATATCTGCCCAGCCCGTCTCACCACCTATTGCCGGGACCTGATGAGCTGTAAAAACTGAACCTTTTGCTTGAATGGGCATGTAAGTGCTGTCGTGATGCCATTCCATATTTCCTCTTAAAGATTTGACTATGTCATCATTAACTGGATCTCTGATACTACCGTCTTTTCTCACATTACTTATAGGCGTTATATCAAACTCCATTTCTCCAAACAATTTTGCAAACTTAATCTGCTCGTCTTGACTTAAATGTTGATTAGGAAAAATCAATAAATGATGCTCTATCCAAAGTTTATACAATTCATCAGCTTGAGAATTTTTTAAATCTGCCAATTTTAGTCCTTCAACAATCACCCCAAAGGTTTTATCTAGGTGAGTAACTGAAAGAGAAGTTTTCATTTTAAGAAATCAATAAGAATTGAATTAGTTTCTTCTGCGGCTTCCTGTTGCACCCAGTGGCCGATATTGGGAAACAGGACTACTTCTTCAAGCAAAGGGATAACTTCTTTCATAGAACCTTCTAAGGCTTCTTTGTCAGCCCCTCCGATTACCATGTCTTGGCTGCCCGCCAGGAATAAGGTGGGAACTTTAATACTGTGATCTTGCAAGTCTTCCGTTAATTTCCAATTCCTTTCTATATTTCTGTAGTAGTTAACACCGCCACGAAAACCAGACTTTTCAAATTGCCCAACGACATAATCTAAATCCTCTTGGGTAAACCAGTCAGGCAACCCTTCTGGTTCACCTATTCGAGGTAAAAACCCTCCTGCAGAACGCTTTGGATCTGTGATTTTTGGTGATTTTGTTCGAGACCCTGGAGATTGATAGAACTTACTAATCAAATCTCTAGGATCTTTATCGTATTCTTTTTCTGCAACTCCGTTTGGTTCATTGTGATAAAGGATATAAAAGAAATTATCTTGGAATACTGCTTTCAAACCTTCGATTGGGTTCTGGTCCTGTCTGCCGTTGTAGGGAACACTCATGATCACCAATTTTGTAAAACGTTCTGGATAAAATAGTGCACTGAAGGTAGCGACCGGTGCTCCCCAGTCGTGTCCCACTATATAGGCTGTATTTTCTCCGAGGGCATCAAGTATTCCTACCATGTCAGCGGTTAGGTGATTGATATCATATTCATCCACCCCAGCAGGAGCATCCGTTTCACCGTAACCCCTCATATCCGGTGCAATGACACGAAAGCCTGCTTGAGATAAACCTACCAGCTGATGCCTCCAGGAATACCAAGACTCAGGCCAACCGTGAGCTAATAATACCAGGGGGCCCTCGCCCATTTCGGCTAAGCGCATCTTGATACCGTTGGTTTCTACAAAACTAAACTTTACACCTTCTAAGGGTGATTCATTCATATTTACCTCATGATTTCCTTTGTGCTCTATTTCTTCTGCATAAGAATAAAAAGATAGTATTAATGTACATAAGAAAAGAATTCTTTTCATCAAGAACCCCTAAGATTATTCAGTTAAGTGTTCAACAAAAACTAATTGATTAAACTTAGTTGGAACAACGTAATAGAAAGGATTGTCCGAGCCTTTTGATTTCCTTTTTGGGACCAAAGCTACTCGATATATCTTTTCATCTTCATAGTCTTTAAGAAGTATGATCTTGTCTCCTTTCTGAAGCTCATAAACATATCTACTATCTCTCTGTCTAATAATGCCTGTTTTGCCTGAATGCTGGCTTATATCAAGAAGTAAATCATTTTTTAGTACGTAAAGAAGTACTGAGGTTGTACGCTTTTTTGCTTGAAACACATCACCAACCTCGTAATTTGAAGCATCCGTATAACCACTAACTACAAAACATGATAGAAAAAGACATAACAAGCTTTTCTTAATAAGGTTCATTTGATTAATCATGATGGTTTTATACACCAGCCCATAAGTTTTTGCCAGAAATCGTAAAAAGAATAGAATACATCAGGCTCAGACCTACTTAATTATGAATTCTGGAGAGATCAAATGACAGCAATGACAGAAACGGAAAAGCAAGAATATCTAGCAGATTTACACGTTGGTGTTTTATCGCTAAACGATAACTCCAACGGACCTTTAACGGCTCCCATTTGGTATGACTACGAACCGGGTGGAGAGCTTTGGTTTATAACTGGACCCAATTCATTGAAAGGAAAATTACTGGAGGTCGGAGTTCGGTTAAGTTTAGTGGCTCAGTCCGAAGAACCTCCCTATAAATACGTCAGTGTGGAAGGACCGGTTGTATCTATTAGCGAATCGACTGAGGATGACTTGCTCGCCATGGCAGTGCGTTATCTTGGCGAGACAGGAGGCCAACAATACACAGAAAACAGTAACGGTTCAGGTGGTGTCTTAGTTCGAGTTAAGCCAGAGCGTTGGTTGGCTGTAGACTACGGAAAAGGTTAAGGAGTTAGCCTTAAATTGTTGAAAGAATATCAACAAGTCCAATTGCCTCTCTGTAATAAAAGACCACAAGAACGGCAATACATAAAATAGCAAAAACCACGAGCGCACTGATTGCTCTCGGCGGATTGTCAGGTAATTCAATGGCTTTATTATTGGCTTTTAGATAATCAGAATAAAGATTACACAAACTTAAGAGATATATTGGTCTTAAAAAAAACATGATAACTCCTACAGAGAAACAAATTGGCAATGCTATATATAAATAAATATTCGCAATGTTGTTTCCTATTCCAGTGCCGTCATCTAAATAAAATACAATGGGGAATGCCGCGACGTAAGTCAAAATACCTAATAGCCAACAGTACCCTGAATAAGAAGCTCTTAACCTAACGATTTCTTTTGTATGTTGTTTAACAAATGCTAAGGACTCTTTACCTGATTCAATCATACCTTTGCCAAGAACCATGCTTGGTAAAACCCCCGCTATGCCAACCTTCCAAGCATAGTAAAGCACTTCATCGTATAATATTTGGGCTGGTGTTCTTTTTTCTTCAGTACTCGGAATTCGACTCAAAATTTGCCTGACAGTAATCCAACCGTCAGTCCAATGAAATGCCCAGAGAGGCCAAGCATTAGGCAAACTAAGTTTAAGGCACATGGCAACGGTTGATGCCCTGCCTTGCTTATGCAGAAAATGAGTCACACCCATGCAGCTGGAAAAAATAGCAATGGGAAAAGCTGCTACACCCACACAAACAAAAGCCCAAAGAGTTAGCGCTACGTCTATCGGTCCCGCGCCGTCCTCCTCAGATGAGAGTGCTTCCCACACCTCCGGCGGAATCCAAAAAAGCATTTGCGTCCATAACAAATACGCGATTGCAACGGCCAACCACTGCATCCCACCAAAAAAGAAAATTTCTTTTTCTTTTAATCCTAAAGACAGAGCGTACCCAGCCTTGGAAGCAAAACCAGAAGCCTCGGAGTCGGTTTCTATGTCCGTTGGTATCTTTTGTATTTCTGGAAGAGCAGCCAATTCTCTCTGCATGGAAAGCAATTCGCTGACGCCACTAGGCAACCATTTTGCTTGTTTGGCTTCAAGGTCTTCTTGTTCTTTTTCCGTAAGCTCCAAGAAATGTTTTGGCCCCTCGGGTTCGCGTATGGGGTGCTCATCGGCTTTACCAGCAGATATAGACTTAGCTATTGTCCAGGGTCCAGCTTGTTTTTCCTCTTTGGGTTCTGCTTGTTTTTCCTCTTTGGGTTCTGCTTGTTTTTCCTCTTTGGGTTCTGCTCTCTTTTTTTGTTTTCCTGCATCATCTTCAGGCTCTCTTAGGAATTCCTCTCTACACTGGTAATGCATACTCATGCCCTGTGTTTTGTAATCGACATCCCAAAAAGCTATTTTCTTTTTACAAATTTCGCAAGTTGTAGCCATATCTCTTTATCATACTGTGTTACTTGGTTTCCTCTAGATGCTTCTTTAAATAAGTCATGAACGGAGTCCCCCCTGTTCCCTTTATTGTTGAACCTCCGGTCCCAAACGGGTTCTGTTGCTGAGATTGTTTATGAATGTACATGCCCGCGTACTTTAGATGCAGGGCACGAAAATCAGACAATTCCTTTAAACATTGGTTGTAGATTTTCTTTAAATTAGCTGAATCCAAGACCAGATTTTTAAGCACTGAACCTTCTACTTTTTTTATAAATTTTCTGTGTTTAGGCGGCATGTAATCCCTCATTTCATTTAAATAGTGTCGCAGTGCATCTTTTGAATGTTTGACGCCTAGGACCCCATCTAAACTTGGCACAATACTGCTTTGCGCGCCAGTTTCACCTCTAAAGAATTGCGCTTTATTGGAGAACTGATTCTCGTAAATCAGTCCGTCCTTTAAATCAGGATTATCTTTTGAACCAAATATGAAAGGTCTAACTCTATGATAGTAAACATATGGATCACACCTCTCAGGCATTCTTAAAAAGATCTTATTCACTTCTTGGAGGGAAATTTCAATCTTTGATAAAAGACTGGCAATTTCTTTCTCGCTTGTAGAATCATCACACTGGGACAATTTATCGGCTGCCTCAATGGCGCCTGAAGCTGCCCCTTCTATGCAAACGTGAATGGTTACAAACCAATCCTCATCGAGACCCCCCAAAAAATTATTTATTAGAGCGACGTTCTCTAGAGAAAGAGGCTCATCTTCTAACAAGAACCAATTGTCTAGACAGTAACTCGCATAACTTAGCACCGGCGGCCTGCCTAGAAACTCAGACACCTGAACCCAGGGCGCTGCGACCACTTCGGGCAATTTACTATTGGGTTTAATACCACCCAGAATATATGCATGCGCAATGAAGCTAAGATGCACCATTGCTAGCCTTAGTTCTCTTTCGTTTTTAGTAGTTAAAAGCTCCTGAATGGATAAGTCATCTTTTTTTAGGGATTCAACAGTTGACTGAACTCTACCGGTTAATAATAGCTTAGGAAGGCTTGATGCTATTTCTTGTAATCTACTGAGACTAGAAGAATTAGTTGAATATTCTTTTAATGGTGGCTTTTCAGGTAAAAAGCCTTTCATGAAATTACTCTTTTATGGAAGTCAGTACCCAGATGCCTGACCATCCTTCCTACTCTCTGAAGCTCCAAAATACACCCCTTCTTTAAGCATGATAGCTTGATATCCTCCAAATATCCCTTTTTGATATTTGATTTTATGTCCCTTGTCTACAAGTGCTTCTTCAATCTTGCTTCCAAAACCTTTTTCCAAGCTCAAACTACCTCCGTTTTGCATTTTTTCATCAGTAGGCTGAGAAGAGCCACTATGGACTATCCTTGGAGCATCGCCAGCTTCTTGAAGGTTATAACCAAAATCAATTAGGTTTATTATTATTTGAGCGTGCGCTTGGGGTTGGGTAGCTCCTCCCATGACACCAAAACTTATAAATGGCTTACCGTCTTTGGTTACAAAAGCAGGAATTATTGTGTGAAAAGGCCTTTTACCGCCTTGAATAACGTTTGCGTGACCTTCTTCGAGGCTAAACAACTCTCCCCTGTCTTGAAGCATGAATCCCAGTCCAGGAGGTACCATACCAGAGCCCATGCCCCTGTAATTGCTTTGAATTAGAGATACCATATTTCCAAATTGATCGGCAGCAGTTAAATAGATTGTATCCCCACCACTAGGTATTCCTGATTCGTCCACTAGAGCTGCTTTGTCCTTATCGATTAATGCTGCTCTTTCTTTGGCGTAGCTTTTCGAAATGAGTTGCTTGATTGGAATTTCAGAGAATGCAGGATCGGCGTAATGTTTAGCTCGATCTGCGAAAGCCAGTTTTTTTGCTTCGGTGAATAAATGAATGTACTCAGAACTGAATAGGCCCATCTCTTTTAGATCAAAATTTTCTAAAATGTTAAGGATTTGAAGGGCAACTACCCCTTGGCCGTTAGGTGGCAATTCCCAAACGTCGTAACCTCGGTAGTTGGCTGAAACGGGATCCACCCACTCTGAGTTAAAGTTAGCAAGATCGTCATAAGTTAGAAATCCGCCCTGTGCTTGTATGAAATCCGCAATAGTTTTTGCCACTTCGCCTTCGTAAAACCCTGCTCTGCCCTTCTCAGCAATAATTTCAAGAGTGTCAGCTAATTGAGGGTTCTTAAAAACATCTCCTTTGCCTGCTGTTTCTCCATCCTTCATCCATACTTCCGAGAAGTTCGGGTACTCTTTAAATACCTCTTTTGATCTATCGAGGTAGTAAGCAATCGTTTCACTTACTGGATGGCCTTTCCTTGCGTAATCAATGGTCGGTTGAAAAAGGGAAGAAAAACTTTGGTTACCAAATTTTTCATGTAATTTAACCCAACCATCCACGGCTCCAGGCACTGTCACGGGCAAGGGTCCAAACGGTGGTATCTTGGTCAAATTCTGCTCTTTGAAGTAGTCCAAAGATAGGGATTGAGGAGCCGGGCCACTGGCATTCAAACCAAATAGTTTTTGTTCATTGGCATCCCAAACAATTGCAAATAGATCGCCGCCTATACCACTCCCTGTGGGTTCCATTAGACCTAAAGCAATGTTCGCCGCTATGGCAGCATCTATGGCTGTGCCACCTTTTTTTAATACATCAATACCTATTTGTGTTGCCAGAGGATGACTGGTTGCGACCATGCCATGTTGTCCAATAACTTCAGAGCGACTCGCGAATTGTTCGCCTGTTACTCGATCGTATCCGTATCCACTCATAGTCATTAAGGCTAACGATAAAATGATGAACCTAAACTTCATTATAAGCTTAGCTTAATTATGCTTACCTTTATTCCAGCCATTTTTAGTTAAATATTTTTCTGCTGATTCTATAGCCCCTGCTTCAATGCTGGTACCCATGCTGTCGTTCCATCTATTCAGATAACCGAATAAAGATATAACTCCTAGAATCTCAACTATTTCTCCTTCATCCCAATGTTTATGTAGCCTTTCTTCCAACTCTGCATCAACCGTATTAGGGGTTTGAGAAGCTGCCAGAGCAAAATCCAATGCTGCTCTTTCCGCTTCGTTAAATGCTTCGTGAGTTCTGTACTCCCAAATATTTTCTAGTTGTTCTGAATTAGCCCCGTATCTCTCGGCCGCTCTAATTGCGTGTGCCTGGCAGTATCTGCAGCCAGATGCATTACTGCTTACCCAAGCTATCATCCTTTTTAAAGCTGAAGTAACTGTGCCGTGATTTTCCATCACTGCTTTATTTAAACCGATGAAAGCAGAAGCCACCTCAGGTCTAATTTGCATTGTTAAAACTGAGTTTGGACAAAAGCCCAGAGTTTCATTAAAAAATTCTGCCAGTTCTTTGACTTCTAAATTAGCTTCTGGTGATAGGGGTTTTACTAAAGGCATGTTTATTAGTTCTGAATATGGCCCTTTAAAATGACCTTGTAAATGTCTTTTGTGTTCTTAATGTCTTTGAGCGGATTGCTATTCAAAATAACAAGGTCGGCGTATTTTCCTGTTTGTATGGTTCCCATTTTACTTTCCAAATTAAAAAACTCAGCTGGAGTTATAGTAGCAGACCTTAATGCTTGCAGGGGTGTCAAGCCAGCTTCTACTAGCAATTCGAGCTCTTTATGTAAACTGAAACCGGGTGTTAGGAAGCCAATGGGAGTGTCGGTTCCTGCAATGATCTTAACTCCATGCTTATTGAATAAACTTACAATTTTGAAGCTCCAATCTTGAAACATTTTATTGTTTTCACTTACCGGTTGTTGCGAGAGATTTACGGAACTATCCAACCAACTTTTCTGCACTTCACTGGGTAGAAGTTTATAAGTATCTTGCCATTTACTGTCAGCAAAAAATCTTTTTGAGCCAACGGTATTAATGGTCAAGGTAGGAGTTTGGAACACATTATTTGCAGCTAAGTATTTGATAATTTTATTGCATCGATTCTCGTCAATATTGCCTAGTGCAGCGTATCTTTGCGATTGATGAATCTTTGCTCTCAAAGCTGAACCCGGAAGCAAATCTAGATTTTTTAATAGTTCCTGCCTTTGCGCTAAGATTTCTTCAGCATTTTCAGCACAGGCAAGATCCAAATTACGAATATGCTGCATGCCACCTAAACCTGCATCCACTGCGTTGCCCAAGCCCATGCTTAGAGGGATGTGACTGGTAACACGAAGATTTTTTTGTTTTGCAATTTCAAGCAACTTAACAAAGGTGCTTGGCGATAACATCTCATAAGTTTTTAAGAAGGAGACCCCCTCTTTAATCAGATCATCAATCAGGGCTTCAAGATTAGTATCTTCATTTACTCCAATGGATAACTCTGGAAATCCAGGTTCCCCTCCTTTGTATACCCTTGGATTACCATCTATTAGTGGTCCTGAAAAAAATACTCTGGGTGTTTTATGAGGATTATCATTGGCGAAGTCTATTGCTGGTCGTAGTTTGCTAAGAACTGCTCCTGTATCACGAACACTGGTTATCCCGTTCATTAGAAACAGCTTATAAGTTGTTTCATAATCAAGTTGAGGAATGAAAGTTAGATGAACATGGGCGTCCCAAAGCCCTGGGATCAAAAATTTTCCAGTTGCGTCTATGACTTTATCTTCTCTCTCAATAGTTATATTTTTAGAGCTGGATTTTTCTATAGATCTAATTTCATCTCCCTGTACAACCACAGTCATGTTTTCTCTAGCCAATGTGGCGGCATCAACCAGGGTGGTGTTTTCTATGATGATTCTGGATGCTGAAGAAGCCTGAAAACTGACAAAGAAGATAGATAGGGTTAGTAAAAAAGAAAGAAGCTTCATTATTGCTTAAAGAGTTTTAATCATAACCAACCTTACTTTAGTTGAATTCTTTTTCTTCTGGTAGTGCTTATTAGTAAATATAATTCCTTAATGGCTCTGATAGATAAAAGACTGCTTGTTGAAGAATGTTTAACAATCATTCTTAAAATTCATAAAATCAAGGCACCACAAGAGATAAAAGAAGAAAATACTGACCTTCAACAGAGGTTCAGCATTTATGCTCAATTTATGGAAAAGGACTTAGATGAGCTCGTTAAACTATCTAAGGAACTTAGAGCTGAGTTGGATTTATTTACTCAGGCATCAACGAAGAATAAACCAAAGACCTAAGCTCCCTTCTCACTTGGTAAGTTGAAGACGGTAATAACTGAGTTAAGAATATGACTACCATTTCTTCTTTCGGATTTACCCAAAAAACCGTTGAGGCTGCTCCGCCCCAGCCATACTCTCCCACATCTGTTAGAGATTGAGTTTTAACTGGATCCAGTATCACGGAAAAACCTAAACCAAACCCTACTCCCTGATAAGTGGTTTCGCTGAAAGCCGATTGGCTCATTTCAGTTAAATCCTTATTATCTGGCAGATGGTTTGAAGCCATCATGGCAAGCGTCTTGCGTCCGATTATTCTAGTGCCATCAAGTTCGCCCTGATTCAACAACATAGAACAAAAACGATAGTAATCTGACATAGTCGATAACAGTCCGCCTCCCCCTGAAAGCATCTTCCTTTTTTTAACTCTGGCTGTCTTAGCTCCACCTGGGTCAACCAAAACAGGTCCCTTCTTGGGGTGTTGTTCGTAAAGTGAAGCCAGTCGGTCTACTTTTTCTTTCGCACAAGAAAAGCCTGTGTCCTCCATGCCCAAAGGATCAAAAATATGTTTTTGAAAATACTTGTCCAACTTCATGCCCGAAAAGTGTTCAACCAAATAACCGCAGACATCAGTTGAAACTGAGTAATTCCATTGATCTCCAGGTGAAAACTCCAAAGGCAACTGAGCCAGCGTATCAATCATGTCTTGCAAATCACCCGTCGCTTGAAGTTTTGTTTTTCGATAAGCCGCATCGACGTTGGTTCTTAACATGAAATCGTAAGTCAGACCTGACATGTGAGACAGCAGATCTCTAATGGTCATATGACGTTTTGGTCTTGAAGTTAAGAAATTGGGATAAAGACCCGACTCATAGACCCTTAGGTTTCTCCAAGAAGGAATGTGCCAATGGATGGGATCATCTAACCGAAAGAGGCTTTTTTCGTAAAGTTGCATTAAGGCGATACTGGTTATGGGTTTGGACATTGAATAGATGCTAAAAATGGCATCTTCCTGCATCGCTTTTTTATTTTCTCGGTCCATAAAACCCAGCGCATCTAGGTAAGCTATTTCACCTTTTCTGGCTACTAAAGTTAAAGTGCCTACGTATTTACCGGGTTCTACATACTGTTCTTTAAGGTAATCTCTTATATTCCCCATTACTTTGCCATCCAATCCTACAGACGCTGGGGAAACAACTTTTAATGAACTCATGATTTATTCTTCCTTGTAATGTTTCTGCCATGAAACTGGAATGAAATCTGCTTGTCAAGAAAGATGGTTTTAGGATTGTCCAAAAAAAGCTATTATTCGTTCTGTTCTTAATGGAAGAAGGGAAAAACATGCATGATCTAGTAATAAGAAATGGAAAAATAGTAGACGGTAGTGGCGAGAAAGCCTTTATTGGTGATATTGCAATTGATAAAGATCGTATATCTAAAGTAGGACTCGTTGAGGAACAAGGAAAAGAAGAAATTGATGCAGGCGGGCACCTAGTTACACCTGGTTGGGTTGATATACACACGCACTACGATGGCCAAGTTTGCTGGGATTCCTATCTAAGCCCTTCTTGTTGGCACGGCGTTACCACTGTCGTTATGGGCAACTGCGGAGTAGGATTTGCACCCGTTAAACCTGGTTCAGAAGAATTCTTAATTCAATTAATGGAAGGGGTTGAAGACATTCCTGGTACCGCACTTCATGAAGGCATAGATTGGGGCTGGGAAACTTTTCCTGAGTACCTGGACACCATCGAAAAGAAAGAGTTGGTAATGGACGTTGGCGCTATGGTTGGTCATGGTCCCATCAGGTCCTATGTGATGGGGTATGACAGATGCCAAGGGAAAGAAGATGCTTCAGATGAGGAAATAGAAAAGATGGCTGAAATTACTGAAGAGGCCATTAAAGCCGGCGCTTTGGGTTTCAGTACCTCTAGAACTTATCTTCACACAGATAAATCTGGAGAATATGTTCCTGGTACAGAGGCCAGTGCTAATGAAATGAGAAAGATAGCTAACACGATTGCTGACCTGGGTGAAGGAACTCTAGAAATAGTCTCCGATTGGATGGATAAAGACATTGAGTTAGATTGGGTCAAAGAGTTTGTAGAGGAATCTGACAGGACTCTAACCTATGCTCAAACTAGCGGAGATCCCTTTAGCGTATGGAAGTATTGTGAAGAAAATTTCTCTAAAGGCGTAAAAATTAGACCTCAATACTCGGGAAGGCCTACCGGTATGCTGTTTAGCCTAGAATCCTCAGTACATCCATTCATTGCTCACCCCAGTTATTCAGAAATAGCTGATAAATCCTTAGAGGAAAAACTAAAAGTGATGAGAACTCCTGAGTTCAAAGAAAAACTCTTAAGTGAGGAACCCATGGTAGATCGTGATCATTTGGTCTACAGGCTCATTACTACTTTCGAGCAACAGTTTCCTATGGATCGTGTTCCCGATTATGAACCGCCAAGGGAGTTAAGTGTTGCTGGTATAGCTGAGTCTGAAGGAAAGGAGGCAATGGAAGTTGCTTATGATGAAATGCTGAAAAACGATGGGAAGACATTTATTTGGGCACCTTTTGGTCCTTACCCAAATCACAGTTTAGATTTCTATAAAATGCTGATCGAGTTTAAAAGTTCTGTCGCAGGACTGAGTGATGGAGGAGCACACTGCGGTTTAATCTGTGATGCCAGTATGCCAACTTGGAATGTATCTCATTGGAGTAAGGACAGGACCCGAGGAGACAAGATTCCTGTTGAATTTATAATAAACAAACAAACTAAAGAAACGGCTGAAACTTTTGGTCTTATGGACAGAGGTCAACTAAAAGAAGGACTCTTAGCTGACATTAATATAATTGATCACGATAAGCTGTGTGTCTTTAAACCTGAAATGGTCCATGATTTACCTACTGGCAGTAGGAGGATTATCCAAAAGGCCTCAGGCTATAAAGCAACGATAAAAAGCGGTGTGGTTACTTTTAAAGATGATAAAGCAACTGGAGCCCTACCCGGATCTTTGATAAGAGGAGAACAGAGAGTCGCTTAAGTGGAATTATCTACGCCCGATCTTTCAGACGCTTTTCCTGAAACTAAAGCACTTGAACCCATAATGACAAATTATGGGGGCAAATCTTCTTTTAGTGGTCCCATTGAAACTCTTCAATGCCCTGATGATAACTCTATAGTTAAAGAGCAGTTAAATTCTGAAGGAAATGGGAAAATCTTGATTGTAGATGCTGGTGGTATCAACACAGTGGCACTACTCGGGGATTTAATAGCAGAGGCTGGGGTAAAAAATAATTGGTCTGGAATTGTTATTAATGGCTACATCAGGGATGTCGACATTATTAGAACTTTAGATTTAGGAGTCCAAGCTCTTGGCACCTTCCCAATAAAAAGTGAAAAAAGAGGGCTCGGTGATTTGGGTGTTGAAGTGACTTTTGGAGGGTTAACTTTTAAACCTGGACAATATGTCTACGCAGACAATAACGGTCTGCTGTTAAGTGAAAAAGAATTAAATAGCTCTTAGGGCTGCAGTTATGTCTTGAGTTGCAGCTCTTCTAGCAGGAAGAACGCCCCCAAGGAAACCAACAATTAAAGCAAGGATTAAGCCTTGGCTGACAATCGACCCAGTAACAGCAAAATCAAAAGCTGTTTGCGTAAAAGAACCGGAAGCCAGAGTTGAAACTGTATATCCATTGAAAATTAAATAAGAAATACCTGCTCCTAAAAGCCCACCTAATAAGGCTAAAATCATAGATTCGATCATCAAAGCCAATAAAACTGACCCACCTTGGAAACCAACAGCTCTTAAAGTTCCAATCTCTACCAATCTTGTAGAAACAGCGCTATACATAGTGTTCAGAGCAGCAAAGACTGCCCCTATAGCCATAATGATTGCTACCACATAACCAAAAATTTCAATTACACCAGAAGCACCTGACGATTGTTGAGAGTAAAAATCTGCCTCGCCCTGTACTCTAAGTTCTAACCTAGGATCTAGTTCTAATGCAACTCCAAATTCTGTTATAACTGAACTGCTTTCCATTTGTGCTATGGCTATGGAAGCTGAGTTTTCTCTTCTAAAAAATCCTTGAGCGCCGGCAAGATCTGCCCAAATCTCAGATTCATGAACGTCCCCACCAGTAGCAAATATTCCTACCACGGTAACTAAGGTATCTCTTACCTTTATCTGGTCACCAATATCTAAACTTTCATATTGGTCATTAGCTCCCTTTCCAACAATTATTTCAGCCCTACCAGGGGTAAAATTTTGTCCTTCTATAATCTTTAATTCAGGTCTTATTTTAAAGCTCATCTGTTCAACTGCTCTTAAAGGAAGATTTGAGGTATCTTCAGCTCCCTTTTTCTTTAAATCTATGATGGTATATAACTCAGAAGAAATCATTGGGCCCTCATCAGATTGTCTAATTCCTGGCATATTTTCTATGATGGACACATTGGGAACATAGATACCACTGCTGAGTTCTGAATTTGCTCCGTCTCTGAAAATTAAGACGCGATCCTCTTCTCCTGTGTTTGCAATAGTTTTGCTCAGCCCTTCTGCCATTGCTAACAAGGAAACCATAACAGCAACTGAGCCAGCGATTCCTATAATTATTACAATTGAAGAACCTGATCTAGCCAGTATAGTTCGAAGATTCATTCCTAAAATAGCTAATATCTGTTTCATAACTAATCCTTTCTTAAAGCATCCACAACTTTTAATCTCATAGCACCTATAGCTGGTGGTAAACCAGATATCATAGCCATCAATAGAGCAGCTACAAGTGCCCATAATATTACCGAATATTCAAAAGCAATATCCCCCGCAAACTCCGATAAATCTCCAGATATTCCTAGAAAGACCAAGAAGCTTAGAATAATGCCAAGAGCCATAGATACTAAACAAATAACAATAGATTCACACAAAACTAAAGACAAAATGGTTCTATCCGAATAGCCTATTGTCTTAAATACAGCGAACTCTGATGTCCTCTCTCTAACCGCCTGACTCATGGTATTACCGGTTACTAGCAACATCGTAAAGAACACTGCACTTAGAATAGAATTCATAATAAAACCTATGTCACCTACTTGCTCAGCAAACATCTTACTAAAAGCAGATTCTGTTGAAGTCTTGGTTTCATTGAAAGAGTTAGCAAACATCTTATCAATCTCTTTGGCTATCTTTTCATTGTCAGATTTGTTTTTAACCTTGACTATGTAATTTCCAACTGTCCCCTTACCCCAGGCTCTTGTTTCTTCAAAATAGTCATGGTTAATGAAGACTTGTTCATCACCTCCATAAACAGGATCGGATTCATTTACCTCAAAGATACCCACTAAATCAAATTCCCATAGATTCGTCATATCTTCTTTTGGCCATATATCACCAATAATGGGAATTTTATCTCCAACTTTCCAATTAAATTTATCGGCCAAGGCTTTTCCAGCAACCATGCCTGTTCTTGTATTGATGAAGTCTCTTTTTTCTTGTTCACTTATCCTGAATCCATCATAAACTTCAAACCAATCTTCAGGTGGTACTGGCCACTTTGGAAAAAAGTTCTCTCGATCTATGTATGTTCCACCAAACCACTCTCTGTGGGCCACATGACTAACTCCCTCTACTGCTCTAATTCTTTCTCGATAAGAGAGAGGCAATGGATCAGTAAAAGAAAGTTTAGACATGACTATAAGACGATCATCACCTTCAAAGTCTACCTCTGCAGTAAAAGCAACTGCCACTGATCGCAACATTCCAAAAAGCATGAATGCTATGGTTAAAGAACCTATGGTAAGTACAGTCCTCCAGCGTTTTCGATTGAGAGCAGCAGAAATTAAAGTCCAGTACTTCATTGTTACCCTTTGGCTAAAGCATCCACTACTTTTAATTTAAGTGCTTGTCTTGCTGGCATAAAAGAAGACACAAAAGAAACAAGAACCCCAATAAGAAAAGCGCTTATGAATGCAGAACTAGTTAAATAGAGTGCATCTGCTAGCATATCTTGACTGGCAGCCACTATTAAAGGAATCATCAGGAGAGTAATCCCCAGACCAAGTATTAGACCTGAAAAGATAATAATAAATGCTTCTAACATAACTGAAACAAACAGCTGGAAATCTCCATAACCTATACTCTTGAGCACTGCTAAGTCTGCCGTTCTTTCTCTTACAGCTTGACTCATGGTATTGCCTGTTACTAAAAGGATCGTAAAAAAGACAGCAGATAATATTAAGTTCATAATCAGCTCAATATCTCCAAAATCACCTACCATTTCCATAGCGAGTTGGTTTTCTGGACCGCTTCTTGTTGCCCTGTCCGAGTTCTCAAAGTTTTTATCAATCTTGTTTGAAATGCCGTCGGCCAGTTCAGGAGATAACACTTCAGCAATAATATAACCGGTAGTCCCTTTCATGGTCATTCGACTGTCATCGATATACTTATAGTTAGCCATGATACCCAATTCATCACCGGTTAAGTTTTTTACAGTGTAAAACCCAACCACTTCAAATTCCCAATTGAACGTGCCATCTTCGTGTTTGAAACTAGCTTTGGTCCTTACCTTGTCGCCTATCTTAAAACCCTTTTGGTCTGCCAGTAGTTTTCCTACCAACACACCATCAGGTCTTTGGAGCATTGCTTCTTTGCTCTCTTCTGTGGTTTGAAATCTTGTATAAACGTCGAAAATATTTTCATCCGTTGCAAAAATCATTCCGTCAAACATGCTGCCAAGCGGATCGCTTGTCATCATGGTCATATGGGTTACTTTTTCGACGCCCTCTAAGGACCTTACGTATTCAACATTTGAATACGGTTGTGTACCAAACATGTTGTATTTCGGCATGACCATAATGACATCTGCTGCCATGCCTTGCATGGATCCTGTAAAAATAGCTGACATGGAGTTTAATAACCCAAACAGTAAAAAAGCGATTGAAATAGACGCGATGGTTAAGAAGGTTCGAATCTTCTTTCTGAAAAGACTAGCTTTAATTA
>ERZ724560.79-NODE-79-length-16934-cov-1.428452_pt1 | contig 16934 bp, 16 predicted proteins | sample MGYA00375854_ERZ724560 | MGnify/ENA primary metagenome ERZ724560 (study PRJEB28725, sample SAMN03264854) | marine sediment metagenome | biome: marine pelagic biome; feature: marine oligotrophic desert; material: ocean water | place: Pacific Ocean:North Pacific... | reverse complement strand
ATTGGGACTTGTATTAGATGCCCTTAATAAACCCCAACCTGTATCTGATTCTATCCTTACTCCATCAATCAAAATTGAAGTGCAATTTTCATAATTTGCTTTAGAAATAAAATCTTCGACAATTTTAAATTTTTCTTCATCAGTAGTTGCTAGGTTTATTTCAGATGTAGAGACTAATTCAGGTAAGCTTTTAAAGACATCTTCTTCGTCATTGAGGTTAGAAATAATTTCTAACATCCTGGCTCCTGCGTATACCCCGTCATCAAAACCTGGCCATCTGTCATTAAAAAAAATGTGACCGCTCATTTCTCCTCCTAACAAAGCATTCTCTTGGCGCATACACTCTTTGATAAAAGAGTGCCCAGTTTTGGACATAATCGCAGTGCCCCCTTCTTCTTCAATAGCCTGTGGCAGAAGCTTCGAACATTTGACATCAAAAACTATTTTTGCATTTTTGTTTCTTTGAAGAATAGAAGTAGAAAATAGAACCATTTGCATGTCAGGAAAAATAATTTTGCCCTCTTTAGAAACAACCCCCAGCCTATCTGCGTCTCCGTCAAAAGCTAGACCTACCTCTAACTCTTTTTCCTTCACGAGACTGATTAAATCAGTTAGGTTTTCGGGTTTAGATGGATCAGGGTGATGGTTGGGAAAGTTACCATCTATTTCCGTGTAAAGACTGTGAACTTCACACCCTAATCCTTTGTAAACCTGTTCAGCAATTACACCAGCAGCTCCATTCCCACAATCTATCGCTAATCTAATTGGCCTCTCTAGTTTGATGTTTTTTAGCACTGACCCCAGATACTTATCTTTTAAATCCAAACTTTTTTCTGAGCCATTACCTTCTAAGAAATCTCTCTTAAGAATTCTTTCCTTAATTTCTTGAATAGAGTTTCCGGAAATAGTTTTTTTATTTTCAACTATCTTGAAACCATTGTAGTCAGCCGGGTTATGACTGCCTGTAATCATTATTCCATTGGGAGAAGAAAGGGTATGTGTAGCAAAATAAAGTATGGGTGTAGATACAACACCTATATCAATAACATCACAGCCCGTGGATTTAATTCCATCAGAGATCCATTCATACATATCTGGACTTGATTTTCTGCCGTCTCGGCCTAGCACTATAGTACTGAATCCAGATTCCAAAGATTTAGAACCCAAGCTTTTTCCTATATGGGTTACCACCTCAGTTGATAGCTCTTCATAGGCAAGACCCCTAATATCGTAAGCTCTAAAAATATTTTCATTCAAGTTCATTTTGATAAGAGAATCCTTAAGAAGCAGTTATTATATAATTTTGCTGGCTTTTAACATGAGATAATAAAGTTTTAAGAGAGAAAAAGAGAAACTAATGAATTTATCTGAATTAGATGGGTATATCTGGTTTGACGGAAATATAGTTGACTGGAAGGAAGCCCAAACCCATGTATTAACTTACACACTGCATTATGGTCTGGGTGTTTTTGAAGGTGTAAGGGCCTACTCAACTCCCAAAGGTACTTGCATATTTCGACTACATGATCACACAGAAAGACTTTTTAAATCTGCGAACACTATAGGTATGAAGATACCCTTTTCCCCAGAAGAGCTTATTAAAGCTCAAGCAGAAGTTGTACGACTCAATAATTTGGAGGAGTCTTATATAAGGCCAATGTGTTTCTATGGATCTGAAGGCCTGGGTATTAGATTTGATAATCTTAGTATTCATACAATTATTGCTGCCTGGGAATGGCCTTCTTACATGGAACCAGAAGCTCAAGAGAAAGGTATTAGTGTCAAGGTTTCTTCTTTCAAGCGACAGGCTGGAAACGAGGTGGCTAATGCAAAAATAAACGGCAATTATGTTCAATCAACTGTTGCACTCAATGAAGCCTTAGAACAAGGATTTGAAGAAACTCTTATGCTTGATTCAGACGGATTTGTTGCCGAGGGTAGTGGTGAAAACTTTTTTATGGTTAGGGATAATTTATTAATTAGTCCTGATTTAGATGCTTGTTTGGATGGCATAACCAGAAAAACAATTATTAGCTTAGCAAAAGAGTTAAACATTGATTTTGAAGAAAGAAAAATCAAACTGGAAGAAGTATTTGAAAGCGACGAAGCTTTTTTTACTGGTACAGCAGCGGGGGTAGTGCCCATAAACTCTTTAGATAATAAAAGTATTGCGGATGGATTAAGGGGTCCTGTTACAGAAAAACTTCAAAAAGCTTATTTAGATCAAGTAAGGGGTAAGCGGACAGAGAATCAAGACTGGCACACACCTGTAAACAGTTAAAGTTTCAGAAACATGAAGATATTGATTGTGGGACCTTCTTGGGTTGGAGATTCAGTTATATCTCAAAGTCTTTTTAAGATAATTTTTTCAATACACAAGGAAATTTGTATTGATGTCCTTGCTCCTGAATGGACGATTGATATTTATCAAAGAATGAAAGAGATAAATCATGCCTATAAAAACCCTTTTAATCACGGTGAAATAAAAATTGGTGACAGAATGGCCTTTGGTAATTCGATTAGGGTAGAAGAATATGATCAAGCCATAGTTTTACCAAATTCTTTAAAATCCGCACTCATTCCTTTTTTTGCCAAGATACCTCTAAGAACTGGTTGGAGAGGAGAAATGAGATATGCCTTGATAAACGATATGAGAATATTGGATAAAAGTATGTACCCTAGGATGGTAGATAGATTCGTAGCATTGGCATTAGAAGAGAGTGCGCAGCTTCCATCAAATACACCTTTTCCAAGCCTTAGTGTTGATAAAGAAAATTTAGACTCTTTAAGAGAAGAATTTGAGATAGATACAAGCTTACCCATAATTTGTCTTTGTCCTGGGGCTGAATTTGGTCCCGCAAAAAGATGGCCTACAGATTACTATGCAGTAGTAGCTAACGAATACCTTAAAAAAAATTGGCAAGTTATTCTTCTAGGCTCTGCAAACGATCTGTCAATAGGAGATGAAATAGCTCTGCAAATTAAAGAACAATCAGGTTTTTTAAATTTAATCGGTGAAACAAAGCTAAAGGATGCGGTTGATATACTTTCAAGCTCAAGCTTGGTATTAACTAATGATTCAGGGTTAATGCATATTGCCGCTTCAGTAGATGTTCCTCTAGTTGCTCTTTATGGACCAACCTCGCCTGAATTCACTCCCCCTTTAAGCAACAAAGTTAAAGTAATTAAAAAGAATGAAGGTTTTTCAAAATTGAGAACTGGCGACCTAGAGGATGGTTATTATCAAGGCTTAAAAGACATTAAGCCGAAAGAGGTCTTAGCAGCCTTATTTGAATTTGAGTCTTAATTCACAAGCTCTTTTTTTTAAAAGAGAATTCGTAAGTCCTTTGACTTATATTAAAAAGCTCAAACCCTAGTTTTTTTAATGTGTTAATGGCTTCAACGGTTTGAGAAATAGAGATGCCTTTATACATGTGATGGAATTCAATCAAAATCTGATTAATGTTAATCTCACTATTGGGTAGGGCCTTTATCACTTCATACTCAGCACCTTCAATATCCATTTTTAACAAATCAATTTTTCTGTGATTTAGCTCGGATGCAATGGTATCTATGTCTTTAACTGGAGCTTTTATTTCATTTTCTGTATTCCCATACCTATCAACTGGGGAAAAGTGAGTGGAGGTGGATTTAGCAGGAGGGTAGAAATTCATAAAGCCGTTTTCTGCAGATAGGCCGACAGGGTGAAAGATAAACTTCTTAGGTAGTTCTTGTTCTTTTACCCACTCTACGCTTCGAGGTGTTGGATCAAATGCATGTACTGTTACCCCGAGAGAATCAATTAACTCAAGATCAAAATCTATATTAGACCCAACTCCTACAGAATAAATTACACTTTCACTGTCAATTAAGGATCTGTCTATCACCCAGCCATGATCTCCACCATATAAAGTTGCTGAATCACAAAACACAGGCTCAATTCCCAATTGCCTTAGTTTACGTTTACGTAATCTCTGTTTAGTTTTGGTAAATATTGACATTTAGATGTCATCTTAGCTTAACCTTTAAAACAGATGAATATCTGTAATAAAGGATAAAATAATCTCTCTAGAGGTAATAGCTTGAAAGAAACTATTTTTCTAACTAATGAATTAAAGAATTTGTTCTCATCAGGAGACTTTTTTTCTATTGCGGAGAATATAGAAGGGGAAGTATTTAGAAAGACTGCTAATCGAATAACAAAAGAATTCACTTTTGAAGGAAATAGATACTTTATAAAACTGCACTATGGAGTGGGTTGGAAAGAGATATTTAAAAATATTGTTAAGTTTAGAGCGCCAACAATAGGAGCTTCTACTGAATGGAAGGCACTAAAAAAACTAAAATCCCTTGGAATAGAATGTCCAGAACCTGTAGGTTTTTACAGTTCAGGTATTAATCCTGCAAATTTAAAATCTTTTCTGATTACTAGGTCATTAATCAATACTATCTCTCTTGAAGAGGCCCTTAAGAAAAGAAAGTTTCAGAAATTAAGTTTTTCTAAGAAAAGAGAATTCATAGAAAAAATAGCCTTAATTTCACGAAACTTACATAACAGCGGTATAAATCATCGTGATTATTACCTTTGTCATTTTCATGTAGATAAAGACATGGATGTTAATAAGAGCATTTACTTGATTGATCTTCATAGAGCTCAATTAAGATCTTTTGTACCCACAAGATGGGCCTCTAAAGATATAGGCGGTTTAATTCATTCTGCAATGGGGTTTGATCTTACGGAAAAAGATTTTTATAGGTTTATGAGAACTTACCTACAGTGTTCAATAAAAGAATCCCTTCAAGCTCATTCTGCATTTCTAGAAACCACTAGAAATAGAGCATTTAGAATGTTTATGAACCCCATACTTAAAGAAATAAATATCAAGGACGAAGAAAGAGAAAGCTCAAACTCAGACTATATAACGGGGAAGGGAGAAGGAAGGCGCTGGATAGCGAAGAAACGCTTCTTCAATGAAGGCTTATCAGAAGTTATATCTAATCCTGATGAATTTATGTCAAAAGGGGAAGAGGTAAAATTTGAGGCTGGAAATCATGTTGTTGGTTTAGATTTACCTAACCACTCTATTTTCATAAAGAAATTCCAAATAAAAGGAGTATTTCACTACTTTAGAAAGTTTTTTAGTCCAACTCGAGCTATCACAGCCTGGAAAGCAACCCATTGGTTAAATGCAGCAGGGATAAGGACAATAAACGCTCTAGCAGTTATCGAAACATATGATTCTTTTACAACAAGGGAGTCATACTTGATTACTCTGAAGCAATCCGGTGAAAGATTAGATCAAATGAAAATAACTGAGAGTTTAGAAAAATTAATTCCAAACAAGATGGGTGCTTTAATCAAACGTCTAAGTTGGATAGGTTTTAATCACGGAGATGCAAAGGGATCTAATTTCTTCTTTGATAAGAACGGTCTGATTGTTTCAGATTTAGATGCCTGTAAAAGAAGGTACTTTCAGGTCATTTTGGCTAACAAATTAGCCAAGGATAAGGAAAGAATTTTAAGAAGCTTTGAGAGTTACCCAAAAGTTAAAGAATCTTTATTGAGAAGGTTCTAATTACCATGAAGATCGGTTTTCTAAGCTATAGAAGTAACCCTTTTTCTGGAGGACAAGGGATTTATGTAAAACATCTCAGTCATGCATTAGTAAATTTGGGCCATGAGGTAGATGTTATCTCAGGACCACCATACCCAGAGTTGGACAACTCAGTAAATTTAATCAAAGTACCCAGCTTGAATCTTTTCGAGTTACAAGATAACCAACGCCTAACGTCTTTTAGAATGAGATTTCTTAAGAATTCAACTGATTTAATTGAGTGGGCAGGAGTGTTATCAGGAGGGTTTCCAGAACCTTATACTTTTGGAAGGAGAGTAGAGGTCTTACTCAAAGATGAAGGTTATAAATACGATGTAATTCATGACAACCAATCTTTATGCCATGCCTTACTTAATCTTCAAAAAAAGATCCCATTAGTTACTACAATACATCATCCTATTACGCGAGATCACAGATTAGAATTGCAAGCTACCACTAATTGGAAACAGAGATTTTCTACAAATAGATGGCATTCATTTCTGAAAATGCAAAAACAAGTAGCTCCAAAGTTGAATAGGATCATTTGCCCATCAAATCAGTCAAAAGAAGATGTTGTTCAGGAGTTTAAGGTAGATGGAGAAAAAATAGATGTAGTTCTAAACGGTATAGACATCGAAGGTTTTAGAAGAGATGAAAAAGTTCAAACTGAACCTTATAGAATTATTACAACAGCCAGCGCTGACGTTCCACTTAAAGGGTTGAAGTTTTTAATTAAAGCCATAAGTGAAGTTATTAATGAAATTCCTCAAATTCATCTAGTGGTAATAGGTAGGGCTAAGGAGGATGGAGAAATTCTTAAACAAATATCTAATCTGAATTTAAAGGGGAAGATCTCGTTTCATTCTGGATTGAGCCAGTCTGAGTTGGTCTCTTTATACTCTTCAGCACAAATTAGTGTTATCCCTTCACTGTATGAAGGCTTTGGTTTTGGAGCAGGAGAAGCAATGGCTTGCGGCTTACCATTAATTTCAACCCAATCAGGAGGTTTAAAGGAAGTCATTGGTCAAGATGCAGTAATAATCGAAGCCGGTTCGTCTAAAGCCATTGCCGAAGCAATAAAAGGCCTTTTTTTAGATAAAGAAAGACAACTTTCTCTATCTAAATTGGGTAGACAAAGAATGGAAAACAAATTTAATTGGATGAAGGCAGCAAAAGGCTATGAAGAAATATACGTTAAAGCTGTTGAAGAGTTTCCTAATTAAAAATGCAAACTATCAATTTTGATAAATTAAATATAAATGCTGGTGATACAGTCTTAGATATCGGCTGTGGAGAAGGCAGACATAGCATAGGTCTTTATGTGGATAGGGAAGTAAATGCCATCGGGATAGATTTATCCATGGAGGATATGAAAACCGCAAAAAGTCGAATTAAGGATTTTTCAATTACTGATACTAATAAGTCTTCTTGTGCTTTTGGTGCCGGAGATATCAAATCACTTCCTTTCGAAGACAACATATACGATGCAGTCATTTGTTCAGAGGTTTTAGAACACTTGGAGTCTCTAGATGATGCCGTTTCAGAGATAGTAAGAGTTCTTAAACCGGGCGGTGTTCTAGCTGTAAGTGTTCCCAGATTTATTCCAGAACTTATTTGCTGGAAGTTGAGCTCTGAATATTCAAAAACTCCAGGGGGGCATGTAAGAATATTTAGGCATAAAAATCTAAAACAATTAATTCTTAAAGAATCTGTTTCCTACACTTCTTTTCATTGGGCTCATGCTCTTCATTCTCCCTATTGGTGGCTAAAATGCATTTTTTGGGGAAGGGAAAAAGAGCATTGGCTAGTTACAAAATACCATCAATTCCTTGTCTGGGATTTGATGCAAAATCCCCTTTTAACTAGATTTCTAGAAGCAGTTCTAAAGCCTTTTATAGGAAAGAGTTTAGTAATGTACTTTGTTAAGGATCAATGAGCGAAATACAAAAGATTGGTTATTATCAGGACTCCATAAATTTTATTTTGGACATCCAAGCTAGTGACGGTTCAATATCTTGGGAACAGAACAAGAAATTTGATCCTTGGGATCACATAGAGAGTGCTATGGCATTAACAGTTGCGGGTGAAACAGAAGCTGCAATGAAAGCCTTTAAATGGATGCAATTAAACCAAGAAAAAGAAGGCGGGTGGTTCTCAGAATATAAGTCAGGACATCCATCTAAAAAGAGGATGGAAACTAATTTTGCAGCTTATATCTGTGTCGGTATCTGGCATTTTTATTTAGTCACTAAAGACAAAGGCTTTTTAGAAGAATATTACCCAGTTTTGGAAAAAGCGATGGAATTTGTGACTTCAATGCAAACTGATTCAGGAGACATTCTTTGGGCTTTGAGTGAAAAGGGGTCTAAGTTAGATGACTCATTGATAACAGGCTGTAGTTCTATTTATAAAAGCCTTGAATGCTTTTATGCGATAAAGAAGCAACTGAATAAAAATATTGGCAATTTGGAAGACAAAATGGAATTTTTAAAAACTGCAATTGTGAATAAACCCGAAAGGTTTGATAGAGGTTGGAAAAGTAAGGAAAGATATAGCATGGATTGGTACTACCCCATTCTTTGTGGCGTAATTACTGGAAAAGCAGGTATAAAAAGATATCAGCTTAAGGAAGGGGAGTTTATTGTTGAAGGTATGGGGTGCAAATGTGTAGTGGAGGAGCCTTGGGTTACCATAGCCGAGAGTTCAGAATTGGTTATGGCTTTAGCTCGTTTGGGAGAAATAAACCGGGCACAAGAGATTTTTTCTTGGCTGCATCAATGGAAAGATCCCAAGGATAATCTGTATTGGACGGGCTATGTTTATCCTGACAAAGCTTTTTGGCCAATTGAAAAACCGACCTGGACCGCTGCAGCGGTGTTGCTAGCAGCCGATACTTTGTATAAATTCACAGATGGGAGTGAATTATTTCTAAGAGATTGGAGTAAGTAGTATGGAAAAATTAGAAAGACCAAACAATATTCATCATCAGGCATTTCTTTGTAGAGATGCTGAACAAACTAGGTGGTTTTATGAGGATGTTATGGGATTTAAGCTGGTGGCAGCCCTTGATTTTGAATCTTCACCAGGATCCGGTGAACCATTAGAGTACATGCATCTGTTCTTTGAGATGGGAAATGGCGATCATGTGGCTTTTTTTGATATTCCGGATGAAGTTGATGAAGAAAAATTTAATTACAAGAAGGGTTTTGATCAACACATCGCTTTTGAAGTAGATTCGTTAGAAGAATTGGATGCCTGGAAAGAGTATTTAACCAAAGAAATCGGTTGGGTCTCTGATCCCATCGATCATGATTTTGTTCACTCTATCTATTTTTATGACCCGAACGGATTGGCTTTGGAGATTACCTGTCGAGACAAAGAATATGACCAGATTATGGAAAAAGATACAGAAGAGGCTCATAAGATCTTAAAACAGTGGACTGAAAGAACCAGACCTAAGAAGGAATCCAGAGTTGGATCGGAAAAACTCAATGAACGAACAGTGGATACAAAAGAGTTATTTAAAAGACTAAAGATTTCAGGGGCTATATGACCGAAATAGGCAGTTACGAAAGAAAGCCAATAGCCATTATTTACGAGGAAAAATCAGCTTACAAAGATACCTATGCCGGCGCTGAAGACATTGTTTTTTTAGAAGCTCATCATTTAATCCCCTCAGAACCAAAAACTGACTCAGTGGTTTTATTTATGCATCCTGCTGGAGCCGGTGGTGCCTATTTACCTATGCCTACGGCCTTAGCAAAAAGTGGTATTCCGGTGATTTATTGCAACAGCAGATACCGTGGAGTCGACAGCGGGTTAATCATGGAAAAGGTAGTGTTGGATCTGGGAGCTTGTGTGCGAGAAGCCAAAGAAAAACTTGGCTATAAAAAAGTTATCTTAGGTGGCTGGAGTGGCGGCGGTTCACTTTCTTTGTTTTATCAATCCCAAGCAGAGAAACCAACCTTAAAAAGCACTCCGGCAGGAGATCCTCCCGACCTGACCACTGCTGGACTTCTTCCTTGTGATGCTGTGATGCTTTTGGCTTCTCATTGTAGTAGAGCTACTACTTTAACCGAATGGTTAGACCCTTCCATCACGGATGAAGAGAAACCTGATCAACGTGATCCTGAATTAAATCTTTACGATCCTAATAATCCAAACCAACCTCCTTACTCTGAAGACTTTCTAAAATTATTCAGAGAAAAACAAATCGAGAGAAATAAAAAGATCACTGCATGGGCGAAAGATAAGTTGGATAGCTTCAAAGGAGACCCAACCAAAGAATTTGGTTTTATTGTCCACGGGACCATGGCCGATCCACGATGGCTGGATGCAACCATAGAACCGAATGACAGGAAGCCAGGTTGGTGTTACTTAGGCGATCCTAAGGTAGTCAATGACAGTCCGATCGGTATTGCCCGATTTACCAGCGTAAGAAGTTGGCTTTCGCAGTGGTCCTATGAGCTGAGTGAAGCCGATGGAGAGAAATGCGCCAAAAAGATAAGTAAGCCCATTCTTGTTTTAGGTAATTCTGCTGATGATGCTTGTCCACCGAGTCATAACCAAAGGCTGTTTAACTCTATTAGGCACGAAAATAAGAAACTGCATATTGTGAAAGGCGCCAATCATTACTACTTTGGCCAAAAAAATCACTTAGAAGAGGCAACAAAGCTTTGCTTTCACTGGCTACGTCACAACTCTCTTTTATAGGCATAAAATGAACGAAGAGAAAAAAGAATCCTCCACTTCAGTTGCTGATCAAGTTGAAAAAAGTGTCAAAGAAAAATCTGCTAACGCTGAAAATTTTGTAAGGCACGCGTTAGATAGCTTCGAAGATTTCATTTTTAAGCTGATGGCAATTAGACCGAAAGACTACCGACCAAGAGACTTTACACCTACTCGAGACTTTACCCCCACAAGAGATTTCACACCTACTCGAGACTTCACCCCAAGAAAAGAAGAAAAAAAAGAATTACCTGATCAATAGTCTTATAAAGAGGGCTGGATGATCACTTAAAGGCTTATTGTCATATTGAAAGTCTGAATCTATGCCTACTTCTAAAACTTCGAGAGTTGTATCTGTACCATTGCGATAAAGAATGTAGTCAAGAGAAGGTCTGTTCTTATCAGGCTTAACACCGCCAAAGGAGTCTAGAAGGCCAAGATCTTTCTTAAAAGCCTCAAGTAGATGGCTGTCTTGAGGGTCATTCCATCTAAGGTTTAGGTCCCCAGCGACGATAAGGGCTTCTCCATCAATTACTTTTTCCACTTTGGCTAAGATCTGATTGAGTTGATCTGCTCTTACTTTACGGTCCGAAGTACTTCGTCCTGCATCTAAGTGAGTATTTAAGATGAACACATATTTTTCTGAAGGCGTTTCTATACGTGCAAGCTGAAACCCTTTGGAGGCAAAACAATCATTTAGACCTCCAAGCCAGCCAGAACATGAATTGAAGGCTTCTGAATTGACTTCCAGTTGCCATTCTCTTTCAAAATTAGAAATCATAGTTAGACCCGATCCCGAACAAAATGGACAAAGGGACTTATTATTACCATTACCGCGTATAGCAATGCTCTCTTTGTTCAAGTTCTCGAGAAGTAGCTCATGGTGAGCAAAGTCTTCTTGGAGAAGTGAAAGCTGGTACGCTTTTGTTTTTTCTCCAATTAAAGGGAATCTTTCTTCTGGATCATCACCCACAAAAGCAGACGGTAATCCATGAGTGTTGTAGACAAGTATTTTGATCTCTTCTGAGCTTAAATCGGTCGAGAAAAAGCAGAGATAAAACAGGACTGATACCCACAGACCTAATCTGAAATCTTTTATTTTAGAAATCATTTTTTAGAGCTTTTCCAGTAAAGCCAAAGAATTAATCATGTCCACTTCTTTAAACAAACCACTCTCCTTGGCTTTCGTGTAAATGTTAAAAGGAGGCCTTCCTCCATCTTCTGGATTAGGAAACACGTCGTGGATGGCTAATAATCCCCCTTCAATTATATGAGGATGCCAAAAATCGTAGTCATCGTTAGCAGCTTGATCCGAGTGGCCACCGTCTATAAACACCATGGCTAGAGGTTTTGACCACACTTCACTGGCTTCTACTGATGTAGAAACAATGGGAACTACGTTATCCCGTAAATCTGCTTTATCTAGAGTTTCCAGAAAAAAGGGAAGGGTATTGATGCCCTTTCCGGTTTCATCTAACAGGTCTGGATCAAAGAACTCTTCCCCTGGTTGTTGCTCTTCAGAACCTTTGTGGTGGTCTATCGAATAGAGGATCTGGTTATTTTCTTTCACGGCTGCACCTAAATAGACGGCAGACTTCCCGCAATAACTGCCGATCTCTAAGCAAGGTCCTAGAGAAGAGTACTTTTTTGCAAACTGATACAAAGATTCCGCTTCTTGCTTTTCCAAGAAACCTTTTACCTGATCTGGGTCTATACCTAATTTCATAAGCCAATTAAAGGAAATGCTATCAAAAATATGAGAGTATGCGCTGTCATTTATGATTCGTAACACTTTAACAAATAATTCTGGTGAAGAATTCTCTTATGTTTCTGCTCGTCCTATAGAGACCGGAATTCCTACTTTTATTTTCTTTCATGCCACCGGTTTTAACGGCCAAACTTACTGGCAATTAATTGACGGGCTGACCAAAAAGTTTCAAGAGTCCATCAATTTCATTTCAATTGACCAACGGGGGCATGGGCTTTCAACAGCTGAAACAAAGCCAGAGGAGCTTGAAGACTGGTCAATTTATGTTCAAGACGCGCTTGAGATTACCGATAAACTCGATGGTCCTTTGTATTGTGCTGGTCATTCTATGGGTTCAATAGTGGCAGCTAAATTAGCTAGCTTAAGACAGGATAAAGTTAAAAAACTGATTATGTTGGAACCCGTGCTGTATAGCCCGTTTGAATGCTTTAAATACAAGTTGATGAGAAACCTAGGTCGAAGAAACAAAGTAGAGCTTGTTGAATTGGCAGCAAATAGACGATCTAAGTTTAGTAACCAGGAAGAGATAATTAATTCTTATTTTGGCAGAGGGGTTTTTTTAACTTGGGACAAGTCCTCTGTTGAAGACTACGTCATAGGAGGTACCAGGCAAATCAGTGAAGAGGAGGTGGAACTAAGCTGTGCTCCTTTATGGGAGAGCAGAACCTTTAGAGCTTCAGATATGGACTCCTGGCCTTATTTAAGGAAATTAAGTATTCCTGGGTATATCTTATGTGGAGATATTCTTTCAACCTTCACTCCGAGGGCCAGAGAAGCGATAAATAAACTAAACGGAGACTGGCATATAGACGTTTTTCCAGAGGCGACTCATTCATTGCCGATGGAACAAATCGATACTCTAATTGACCGTATCTATCAATTCATGAGTAAATAATTTTAATTATGGAACTTCATCAGTTAAAAAAAGGGAAAATTCTCATAATCGGAGACATTATTCTCGATGAATACCTAAAGGGGACCGTGAGTCGAGTTTCCCCTGAGGCGCCTGTGCCCGTTTTGCGACCCGAAGAAAGGGAATTGCGATTGGGAGGAGCTTCTAACGTGGCTGCCAACGTTAAGTCCTTGGGTTCAAAAGTAGAATTAATAGGCGTTGCGGGCAGAGATGAAGCGGGCAAGGAACTTAGAGAACAGCTTAAAGCTAAAGCTATCAAAACATCGCTGACTTATTCAGATAAAACCACGGTACATAAACTCCGCCTTTCAGCTGGGCAACAACAACTTCTGCGCCTTGATATGGAGGAATCGTTCGATAAAAAGGACTGGTCTTCAACAAAAAGTACTTTTAAGAAAAAACTTAAGGGTTTTGGAGCAGTTATTGTCTCTGATTACGGAAAAGGGACTCTACAGGATGTGCCTTTCATAATTAAAGAGTCTAAAAGAAGAAACATACCGGTTTTTATTGATCCCAAAGGCAATAACTTTAGTAAGTACAAAGGCGCTTACATCATTACACCCAACTTCTTGGAGTTTTCCGCTGAGGTAGGAAGAGTTGCAAGTGAACAAGAGTTAAATACCAAAGCCAAGAACATGATTAAGAAATTGAGTCTTGAGGCGCTTCTCATTACCAGAGGACAGGAAGGCATGACTTTATTTCAAAAAGAAAAAGGCAAAGTAAATCGAAGCGATTTCCCCACTGAAGCCAGGGATGTGTTTGATGTCTCAGGAGCAGGAGATACCGTGATCGCAAGTTTGGCCTCGGCTTTGTCCAGTGGTATGACCTTAGAAGATTCTGTGAAGTTAGCCAATGCAGCAGCGGGAATCGTGGTAGGCAAATCCGGAACGGCTTCCCCCTCGCTGGCAGAATTGAGTATCAGTCTAAATTCAGGCGATTCGGTGTTATCAAAATCTGAGATCAAAGACTTAGTCAAGGAAGCTAAGAAAGATTCAAAAAAGATTGTATTCACCAATGGCTGTTTTGATTTATTGCATGTCGGCCACATCACTTACCTTGAGGAAGCTAAAAAATTAGGCGATCGACTAATTGTCGCCTTAAATTCAGATAGCTCCGTAAAAAAATTAAAAGGAGCCAAGCGACCCATTAATAAATTGAAAGAGAGGGCTAAACAGATAGCCGCTCTCGATTCAGTTGATTGGGTGACTTCATTTACTGAGGATACCCCTTTGAAGTTAATCAAGGAGCTGGAACCCGATGTTTTAGTTAAGGGCAAAGACTATAAAGTGAAAGATATCGCGGGCTCCAAGGAAGTTCTTTCCAAAGGTGGACAAGTAAAAACCATCAAACTGGTCAAAGGTATTTCAACTTCTAATTTAATTAAAAAAATTAAGGATTTGGACTCTTAAACTTTTCTATTTCTCTTTTTCTCTCTTCTCTTTTCTCTTTTCTTCCAGTAAGGGTAAAAGTCTTCTTCGCCTTCCGGTCTATTTTTAAACCTTCTGTGCATCCAAAAGTATTGCGTGGGCTCCTTTAAAATAGCTTCTTCATAAGTTGCGTTCATTAGCTTTAAGAAATTTTCTTCATTGGCTTTAGCACCTATGTCCTCCAAGGTAATTTCGTAACCAGAACCGACCCGCACAACATTAAAAAAGAAAATTTTAGTGCCTTTTTTAAATAGATCCGATGGGAGAGTTACTGTGGCCGCTGGTACTCCAAAAAAGGGCACAAACTCTGCACCGTTAGTTCCATAATCCTGATCCGCTGCATACATAAACTTCAAGCCATTATTAAGAAACCTGATACCTCTTCTGGTTTGACGATTGGTCACAGTCCCCATTAAGTATTTATTTCGGGCTTTAATCATCAGGTAATTCATCACCTTATTTGTCTGGTCTTTATACATGCCGCCTGCTTCAAAAATGCTTGAAGTCATTCTTATATCCAACTCCGCATGAGTGGAGTGTTTGAGCAAGATAATGCAACCTTCATTAACCGCATCGAGGAGTTCAAAGTTTGATTTCTTGGTTATCAGCTTTTCAATGAATTTATCTGATCGCCACCAGGCTATTCCGGTTTCCAGTAACCCTTTACCCATGTCCTTAAATACTTCCTTAACCATTTCCTTTCGTTCTTCTTCGGTTTTGTTGGGAAAGCAAAGCTTAAGGTTTACTTCGACAATTTTTTTTCTATGGGTGCCTGATGCATAAAGGACCCAGCCTAAAAGCTTTCCAAGGAATAATTGCAATTGAATTGGCAATAGACTGATTAGATAAAGAAGCCCCATTCCCAACCAAGTTAGAAAGTACCTTGGGCTTAGCATGGCAGCCTCAAAACTTACCTCGTTGTTGTAAGGTTCTTTTTTATCAACTTTCATTTTTAGGCCAATTACTCAGTTTCTCTAAATAAAGTTGGACTCCGGTTTGAACATCCAAAAAGTCGTTTGGATAGCCCGCCGCTCTTAGTTTGCCTAAATCGGCTTCCGTAAAACTTTGATAGGAACCGACTAGCTCTTTGGGGAAGGGAATGTATTGAATTGATCCCTTGCCGTGAAAATGGATGACGGAATTGGCGACTTCGTTAAAAGTCTGGCTCTTGCCTGTCCCGACGTTAAAAATACCTGAGACCTCTGGATTTTCCTTGAACCAGAGATTAACTTTCACCACGTCATCGACGTAGACAAAATCACGTCTTTGTTCTCCGGCTTCATACCCATCAGAGCCTTCAAAAAGCTTAACTTCATCTCCTTTTTCTAACTGTTTATGGAGATGATAGGCGACGCTCGCCATATGGCCTTTGTGCGCTTCGTTGGGACCGTACACATTAAAATATCTCAAACCGACTATCTGTATCTTGCTTTCATTAATTTTCTGCCTGATTAATTGGTCAAACAGGTACTTTGAAAAAGCATATAAATTGATGGGGTTTTCGTTTTCTCTCGCCTCTGCAAATTGTTTGCCGTCTCCGTACACGGAAGCCGAAGACGCATAAATAAATGAAACTGAATTTTTTTCTGCTAATTCCAGCAGTTTTTGTGAAAACGAATAATTGTTTTTCATCATGTACTCGGCATCCCACTCCATGGTGTCAGAGCAAGCGCCTTGATGAAAAATATGGGTTACCTGGTCAATGTTCTTATTCTGGTCCAGATAGTCATTTTCAAAATCTTTTACGTCTAGAAGTTCCGCGAGTTCACAATGAGCGATATTGGCAAGATTGTCTTTCTTGGATAGGTCATCCACTCCAATAATATCTTTGATACCGAGTTCGTTAAGTTTTACAACTAAATTTGAACCGATAAAGCCGTTGCAACCAGTTACTATGATCATGGGGTGGGTCGTTTGCCTAAGGTTTGATATGTTAGCATACACTGATGCTGAGACTGATCTACACAGCTATCTTTTATTTAGCTCTCCCATTATATTTTGTTAGGTTAATAATAAGGGCCGTCCAGAATCCAGACTACTTAAAGAGATGGGGGGAGAGGCTCGGGTATGGATCTAATTTTCCGACCGAAGGAAAAACTGTTTTGTGGATTCACGCTGTTTCTGTAGGTGAAGTTAACGCCTCAATACCGCTGGTCAGGAGTCTTTTAGACACATACAGTAATTCTGAAATATTAGTCACTACCAGCACGCCAACCGGGTCAAAAATTCTTCTGGATAAGATGGGTGCCCGAGTAAAACATCAATATGTACCACTGGATCTTCCCGCTTGTCTTAATGTATTTTTAGACCGATGGAATCCCAAAGCGGTTATCGTTTTAGAAACTGAGATTTGGCCAAATATTCTTTCAATGTGTAAAGAAAGAGGAATTTTTACAGCCTTGGTTAATGCCAGGCTATCTGATAAATCTAAAGATAAATACAACATTGTTAAAACGTTGGCTGCAGAGGCCCTAGGAAATTTAGATTTGTTGATAGCTCAGTAT
>ERZ724560.76-NODE-76-length-17643-cov-2.491379_pt1 | contig 17643 bp, 15 predicted proteins | sample MGYA00375854_ERZ724560 | MGnify/ENA primary metagenome ERZ724560 (study PRJEB28725, sample SAMN03264854) | marine sediment metagenome | biome: marine pelagic biome; feature: marine oligotrophic desert; material: ocean water | place: Pacific Ocean:North Pacific... | reverse complement strand
AGCTTCGTAAGTTCCATGCATCCCTAGCATCCCTAAAAAGTTTTTATCTGTTCCAGGATAAGCCCCTAACCCCATAAGAGTATTAGTTACTGGAAAATCTAGAAATTGAACTAGTGAAGTTAATTCTTCAGAGGCATCATTTTGAATTACGCCTCCTCCACTATAAATTACAGGTCTCTTTGAATTTAATAAAAGCTTGGCAGCTTTTCTTATTTGACCTGAATGACCTTCTTCTACTGGTTTATAAGATCTTATGTCTATATCTTTGGGGTAACTGTAATCAAACTTATAGTCTGGATCTGTAACATCTTTAGGAATATCTATAACCACCGGACCAGGTCTTCCTGTAGTCGCAATATGAAATGCTTTCTTAACGATCATAGGAATGTCTTCAGCTCTCTGAGCTAAAAAACTATGCTTAACAATTGGTCGAGATACCCCAATCATGTCCGTTTCTTGAAATGAGTCAGTTCCTATAAGGTGACTTTTAACCTGACCAGAAATTACTATTACAGGAGTTGAATCCATATGGGCAGTGGCTAGGCCAGTAATGGCATTAGTGGCACCCGGACCTGAAGTAACAAAAACTACTCCTGCCTTCCCTGTACTTCTTGCGTACCCATCGGCTGCATGTACTGCTCCCTGTTCATGTCTAACTAAAACATGCTGAACAGCTTGTTGATTGAATAAAGCATCATAAATATGCAGAGAAGCACCGCCAGGATACCCAAACACTAGCTCTATTCCCTCATCTTGAAGGGATCTCATAAGGGCTTCTGCTCCAGATAGTTTTTCTTTACTCATAATAAGTACCCGCAATCAGCAAAAAGCTGAAGGTGGCGCATTTTGACACCAGAATGTGTGAAGTCAAGAATTCCCCATATAATCAACATCTAAGGTGTTTTAAGGAAAGAGAAATTAAATCCTTTATCTCTTTCTAGAACAATATCTGCGAACGAAGGCATTTCTTCTAATATATAACGGGTTAATCTTTCGTAATGCATAACAAACCTAAAAACTTCCTGTTTATTCATTATTTTCTTTTTTAATTCAGGGTCTTTGAGTGTTTTTGCTAAAGTTTGTTCTTGAAGCCACCTGCTCTCATAGACATGTTCCATGCTCGGTACTTTGATCATTAACAACAGATCAAATCTATTGAATAAAGATTGATAATCACCAGCCAATTCATCGTTACTCCACTTTGACCAAATCCCTTCTGGATCTTCTTCCTTTTCAAGAGTATTCATGGGAGGTTTCCAGTTTTCTGTTGATACTGGCTTGGCACCGCCACACCAAGCATCAAAAAAAATAAAATCTGGTTTCCCTTCGTAAATAGGCCAAGAATCTTTAGGAAGATGCCTATCTAAAGGTTTAGAGAAAGAAGGTATGGATGTAAGGGAAGAGTTATTAGCTTCTACAAGACTGTCTAAAGTGTTTAGCCCTAACTCAATGTCATGTGTTCCAGGTACCCCTCTTACTTTACAAAGGGGGTGAATAGATTTTGCTAAGTACTCTCTTTCTTCTGGGGTCTTGTATATGTCATCTATGGAAAACCCAATACTTCTTTTTTTGCAGCCTTCTTTAAGAACTAACTGCACAAACTCAGATAAGGTTGTTTTCCCTGAACCCTGACCTCCTGTGAAACAAATGAAATAAGGTTTACTTCTATTTTCCAGAGAGTTAAAAAAACTCGTTAAAGGAATAACTATTTCAGTAAAAAAATTTTGTGAGATTGAACGAATTTCTAAGCTATCAGCTAATTCATACAAGCTTGTCTTGCTTTGATTAAAAAGGTCTTTGCAAAACTCACTTTCTGAACCTGGAAATGAATTCATTAACTTCTTAATCTCCTAAATAGACTTGAGGTATCCCATCTTCCTCCACCTTTTTGTTGTATTTCTCCGTAAAAAGTATCCACAAGAGCGGTGACTTCTAAATTAGACCCATTGGCTATGGCTTCTTCTAAAACAAAACCTAAATCTTTTCTCATCCAATCCACTGCAAATCCATGTTCATAAAAATCCGACAACATAGTTTCCCATCTATTTTCCATTTGCCATGATTGGGCTGCTCCTTTTGAAATAACTTCTATAACCTCTTTTGTATCTAGTCCTGCTTTTTCTGAAAAATGCATACCTTCAGCTAACCCCTGCACTAAACCCGCAATGCAGATTTGATTAACCATTTTAGTCAACTGCCCTGATCCAGAGCCCCCCATTCTTTTACAAAATTTAGAATAAAGATTTATCACCTCTAGGCTAGACTTAAATGCCTCTTCGTCACCTCCAGCCATAATAGTTAATGTTCCTTCTTTGGCCCCTATCTCCCCACCAGAAACAGGCGCATCAATACAGGAAATTCCTTTTTCAGATGAGTTGACAGACATAGTTCTAGCTAAGACTGACGAGGTAGTGGTGTGATCAACAATGATTCCCCCTGCTTTTAGCCCTTCCAGAACGCCATTTTTTCCAAGTACGATTTCTTCTACATCTTGATTATTACCAACACATAAAAAAACCATGTCACAGCCTTCAGCTAATTCAGCTGGAGAAAGGGTTACTTCTCCTGAGTACTCGTCACTCCAAAGTTCTGATTTCTTTCTAGTTCGATTAAAGACCTTTAGGCTGTATCCAGCATTTGAGATGTGCCCAGCCATTGGTGACCCCATGACACCAAGACCTATAAAACCTATATTTTTCATTTTTGCCTCCAGGCTAAAGTTACCATTCTCTTTGAAGTTGAGTTCTTTCTATATGAATAAAAAAGTTGTTCATCTTTAAAAGTACAAAATGTATTTGTAATGACTTGTATATCAAACTTTTGAAGTCTCCTCGCGCACTCCTGTTTTAGACTAAAAATCCACTTATCCTTATTATTGGATAGTTTAAAACTAGAAACGCTTTCGGAATCTGAATCCTTAAATAGAGAGTAAACATCTTTACCCACTTCATAGTTTGTTGATGAAATGCATGGCGCTAACCAAGCAACTAGGTTTTCAGTTGCGCATTTAAAATTCATTATTGCATTTTCAACTATTCCCCCATGAAGGCCTCTCCAACCAACATGCACAGCTGTTAGCTCCTTTCCTTCCTTAGAACAGAGTATCAATGGTAGACAATCGGCTGTTTTTATAGCTAAAGCAATATTTTCTTTTTCTGTATAGAGTCCATCACAAGCTTCAATTAAATTAACAGTGTTTTCATGTATTAACTGAATCTTAGTTCCATGAACTTGGTCCATCCATACAATAGGTACTCCCAATGTAGATACGACGAACTCTTCAACTGAAGAGTTGTCATTGAATTCAATTGAATGTTTATCAAAGTAATTCTTGGTAAGCATGAAAGAAGTAATACCTTTACCTAGATTTTGATCAGGTTTAATTAGTAATTTATTAATCATCTTCCTTTAATGCTCTAATTAACTGCTTCATGTCATCCGGTAATTCACTGTCAAAAGTTGAGACCTCCTTTGTTGAAGGATGAATAAAAGTTAATGAGCTTGCATGAAGAGCTTGTCTGTTGAATTGATTTATTTTATTCCTGAGACTTTCAGAAGTTCCTTTTACATACTTTCTTCTTCCTCCATAGGTGTTATCTCCCACTATAGGAAAACCCAGATAAGAAAGATGAACTCTTATTTGGTGAGTTCTTCCTGTTTCAAGCAAGACCTCTACAAGTGAATATCCTTTAAGACTCTTAACTCTCTTGAATCTACTGATGGCTTCCTTACCTGAACTAACCACTGCCTGTTTAGTTCTAACTTTAGGATGTCTACCAATAGGTTTATCTATGACCCCGCTCAAGCTAGGCTCCCCTACTACTAAAGCAGTATATTTTCTTGTAACAGTTCTTTCCTTTAATTGGTCAATAAGATTCAAATAAGTTTTCTCATTACGAGAAACTACCATCAGCCCTGAGGTATCTTTATCCAAACGGTGAACTATTCCCGCTCTAGGCAAGTACGACAAACTTGAATCAAAATTAAGAAGTCCATTCACTAAAGTTCCTGATGGATTGCCTGCACCAGGGTGAACTACTAATCCAGAAGCCTTATTAACAACTAACAAGTCTTGATCTTCGTGAATTATTTCCAGTTCTATATTTTCAGCTTTATCTTTTAATTTAGGGGCTTCTTTAGCAAAAATCTCTATAAGTTCACCTCCCTGTAGAATTAACTTAGGCTTAATTTCTTTACCATTTACCTTAACGGCACCTTCCTTAATTAACTTTTGTAGATGACTTCTAGAAAATTCTTTAAAAGCCTCAGCAATAACAACATCAACTCTTTGACCTATTTGTTCTGCCTTTACGTTTAGTGTTAAAGCTATCTTACGGTTCATTTGTTCAAATATATTTTTTTATAAGGAACCACAAAATTCTTTTTCTGTCCAATATCAATACAGAAATGTAGAATCAGCAATCCAAATGCCAAAGCGACATAATATCAACTCATTAAGTATGTTAATTAAAAGTTGTTCATTACTTTTATTAAGTTCTATCTTTTTGTTTACTTCTTGCTCAAGTAACGAAGAACAACCGGATGAACGTCTTTTAGAGAAAGAACTTTACGATGCATCTCAAACCAGACTGAAAAATGGTAATTTCTCTAATGCTATAGCCAGTCTTGAAGTACTTGAAAGACGCTTCCCATTTGGTAGATATGCAGAACAAGCTCAAGCAGAACTTATATATGCCTACTACAGGAATTTTGAATTTGAAGCAGCGAGGTCTGCTGCCGAGAGGTTCATTAATCTTCACCCACGTCACCCTCATACAGGTTACGCATACTATTTGAGAGGACTTGCTGCTTTCACGGATGATTCAGGTTTATTTTCTCGATATTTTACTTCTGACTTATCAAGAAGAGATATAGAGCCAGCTCAACAATCCTTTGAAGATTTAAGTGAATTTTTAGCTAGATACCCAGACTCTCCTTATGCCCCTCATGCTACTCAAAGAATGATATATCTTAAAAATATATTAGCTCAGCATGAAATTTACGTTGCTAACTTTTATATGGAAAGGAAAGCCTACATAGCAGCTGCTGGACGAGCTCGATATGTAATTGAACATATGCCTGACACTCCTCAAGTTCCTGAAGCTTTATCTATTTTAGTAAAAGCTTATGGATTCTTAGGTTATGAAGAATTGAGAGTGAAAAATTTCCAAATTTTAAAAGCTAGTTATCCAACTTTCGCTTCTGATGAATTGATAAGACCTAAGAGATCTTGGGCTAGTCGATTATCTTTTGGATTGCTAGGGGATGAGGAAATTCCACCACCTATTAAGGAAGAATAGATTTGTCTCAGTTAATCCTAATATTAGGAATAATCGGATTAATTTGGTTATACATTCTCTTTAAAAGAAAACCGGCTAAAAAAGAAAAAGTAAGCCTTGAAATGGTTAGATGTGATACTTGTGGAGTAAATATTCCTAAGTCTGAAGCTATTGGATCTGAAGAGCTTTGGTTCTGTTCAGAAGAACACAGGACTTAGAATCTGTATCTCACTTTCAGAGTAAAATTATCTTTTGAGGGTTCTTCCCAAGGTCTTTTATACAAAGTTCCTAAGTCATCTTCCTCATCTAGCTCATAAATCTTACCTCCTCTAGTATAGACAGCATACAAATAAGCCAAAGGCATAAACTCATATCGATAACGAATTTGAAAAGCTAATTGCCCTATACTAAAAGGGTCTAAATTAACTGAAGATTCAGTCAATTTTCCATTAATCGAAGCAATTTGAGCTTGAGGATTTTTAGCGTTAAAAGCAACTAACTGAGCCTTGACCCTCAATTCATGCTGATTACCTTTGAAATACTTAATAGAGAAATTAGTGTTTCTCTGAGTTTTTTCATAGGTACCTAAATGGTTATCTTCAATCCAGTTAAGCCAGTTTGCTTGCTTTTCATGAGAGTAAGAAAGTCTTAAAGTTAAATTAGGTAAAGGAAATACTTTAACTGAAGAATAATATTTGTTTCTCCATCCAAGAGCACTTGAGCGCTCACTGCCCTTTGCCCTTTGTGCAAATAAATCCCACTGCCAAAATTTGTTTTTCTGGCCAACATACTTAAATTCTATCCCATAGTTCTGGGGTAATTTTATGTATGGAGCCAACTCAGAACCCCTAGTAATCAGATTATCTCTTCCGTTAGTTCTAAAAAATACTTCTGTTTCAAATTGCGAGCTATTCTTAAATTGGTTTTTGAAGTCAAATCCTGTAAAACAACCTTCTTTATCTCCATTAGACAAAGCTCTGCAGCCATAAGAATGCTGGTAAGTTCTCATAAGTGTCTTCGAAGCATCATTAAAATCAGTTTTTTGAAGCTCTGTTCTTCCACCTAACATAATCCAGTCATTTCTTATTAAATATCCCATATCATTAATATCTAAGTCTTTATCTAGATAATAAAATCCTAATCCAGTAGATAAATGGTGGTTAATTTGTTTGCTTAAACTCATGCGTAATCCATATCCTTTATTGTCTTCAACGATGGAGTTCAATAAGAGAACATAAAGTCTAAAATCTTCATTAGGACGGTAAACCATGTCAACCGTATTTACATTGGCATTCCTACTTAATACTTCGTTCTTGGTGAAAGTACCTAAGTACCCAAATGACAAGTTTTCTTTTTTTACTCGGTACCTAGTGGCAAAATAATCTCTTCCTTCACTGAAGACTTCATCAGATTCAAATGCGCCCAAGAAACCTAAATCGTAATTCTGTCCAACTTTTGTATACCTAAAAGCAAGGTCTATGTCGGTATTTCCTTTTTGGTTAGAGCTACAAAGAGCTTCTAATTCAGAACTATAATCTGAACAGTTATAATCGGGAGAACCACCTATTCTTCGTGTATTGATTACATAAAGAAAACGGTACCCATCAACATCAAACATAGACTGATTTTCTGAAAAGAAAGGTCTTTTATCAGAGTAGAAGGTCTCCATAGCGGAGAAATTAATTACTACATCATCACTTTCCACTTGGCCAAAGTCAGGATTGATCGCAATGTTTAGCTGGCTCCCAGAATCTATCTTCCAGAAAATCTCTGCACCTGTTTTTACGTCATTATCATCTGAAGTTCTTTCACTAGAGGCTGTGACATAAGGAAAGAAATCTAAACTGGAACTATCAAAATTCTTTACATAAAGATCATTTAAGGTAGAAATAAATCTGGACCTTGTGGGATTCGATTTAATAGTGGCAAAAGCTTTAGATATTTCCAAAGACATTCGCCAAAAACTAATTCTTATTTTTCTTAAATCTCCTTCTTGCATCTTCATAGGAGCAACAGTCCAAGGTATAAAAAACTCTGCAAACCAGACATCGTCACCTATCGAGGTCTTTGCTACCCAATCAGCGTCCCAGTCCTTCTTTTGCTCATTCTCGTTTCTATAAACCGCATCCCATAAAGACCCTCCTAGAGATACAGTAAACGAGTAAGCCATCAATGCATCCCCGTCAAAGTCTACGGTCAGTCCCACTTTATCTGCATTGGCATTATCAGCATCTCTTTCATGCTGTTGGGATCGCATCGTCTCCACGGGTTGATAATTAATATAGCCTACATACAAACCATCTTCAGTTTCGTAAACTTTTACTACAGTTTTCTGTTCCGGTTCCTCAAGTGTAAAAGGCCCAACTTGATAAAATTTACTTATCTCTTGAGCAGATCTCCATTCTTCTTCATCTAACTTTCCATCCACTTTTATAGTGGAAAAAAGAAAACTGCTGAAAAGAAGAGTGGGGATTAAGAAAATAGTTCTAAATATAACCATCCCTGATGTCATTCATTCCTCTGTTAGAATTGATACTTCAATTTTACAGTAAAATTTTCCTATTAGAATCTGTATCTAACTTTTACTGTGAAGTTATCTGCCTGAGGATCATTCCAAGGACGTTTATACAACTTGTCTAAACTGTCCTCTTCATCGAGCTCAACTATTCTTCCTCCTTTGGTGTAGACCACATAAAGATAAGCCAAAGGTAGAATTTCATAACGGTACCTAATTTGGAAAGCTAAATCACTCAAACTAAAGGGTGGAAGTGCCATTTCAATGGGATTCAGAGATCCTGTTGCATCGCCAAGATAAGCGCCTGGTTGCCTGGCTGTGAAAGCTACCATTTGAGCTTTCATTCTTAATTCATGCTTATCCCCTCCAAACCAATTCATTGATGCAATTGTGGTTCTTTGTTTTTGTTTATAAATTCCTAACAAATTATCTTCAATCCAATTTAGCCAATCGTCTTCCTTGCTATGTTGATACATCAAACTGAGACTTAGATTATCTCGAGGAGTAAAGTCGGCCATAGCCATATAAGAAGTTTTAAAACCTAATGCAGAAAAACTCCATTGCGATCCTTTTTCTCTTTTAACCTCCAAGATATATTTAAAGAAATCTGTAGAAGGGCCCATGAATTGCAACTTAGTTCCATAATTCTTAGGTTTTTTGATATAGGGGGAGATCAAGCTACCCCTGGTTATCCAGAAATCTTTGCTAGGAGTTCTATAAAAATTTGTGAATTCAATGTTAGAGGTATTTCTAAAACTACTCTTGTAAGTCAAATAGGTAGATTGACTTGCTTTATCTAAATCTGCATTGCTCTCAAACGAATAGCCCACTTCAAATTCATTGGAAAGAAAAATAGATGACTCGTCATAGTCTGAAAACTTTAAGCCATTCTGGCTGCCTAGGAAAAGCCAATCATTTGATATTTGATAACCCATATCCGTTATATCCAATTCTTCTCCAAAAAAGAAGATTCCCATATCATGCCATCTCCCCTTTCTAGGCGAAGCCGTTAGTCTAAATCTAAATGCTTCTCCTGATTTCTTGGTTTCGTCTAGGCCTTGCTCAATATTTGAACTAATAAAAACAGTGTCTACCCTCACTTTATCTGTAGGTCTATAAGTCAAATCAATTGAATGGACTTTAGCTTCTCTATCCAGAACCGGTCTTTCTGTGTATGTCCCCAGATAACCCAAGGAATAATTATCAGAATTTTTTCTAGTCCTTATTGCATAAAAATCATTTCCTTGACTGAATTGTTCGTCGGCTTCAGAAGCACTTAGAAAACCAAAGTCAATGGACTCGCCTTGCTGTGTATACCTTATGGCATAGTCAATGTCGGTAATGCCTTCTTGACTTGCCTCGCACATATTTTTTAACGAATCAGTGTATTGAGAGCAATTGTAATCTGGAGCAGACCCGATTCTCCTTGTGTTTATGATGTAAAAGAATCTGTAGCCTTTTACATCAAACAAAGAGTGATTTTCTGAAAAGAAAGGCCTTTTATCTGAATAAAAGGTTTCACTTTGAGAGAAGTTAACCACAAGCTCATCGCTTTCAACTTGTCCAAAATCAGGATTTAAAGCTACGTTTAGTTGTTTACCCGAATCAATTTTCCAAAATATCTCTGCTCCGACCTTGTTCTCTTGATCTTCTTTAATTCTGTCTTCAGTAACATTGATGTACGGGAAAAAATCTAATTTCGAAACGCTGTAGTTTTTAAAGTCGTATTCATGGAAAAGAGACATAAATTTCTCTTGCCTTGGGTTGCCTTTTATTGAGGTATTGACCCTCCATTCAGCTGCTACCATTCTCCAAAAAGATAATTTAACGGTTCTAATTTCTCCTTTCTGTGCCTTCATTGGAGCTATGCTCCAAGGAATAAACATTTCTATAAACCACGCATCTCCTTCAATGTGAGTGGCTGAATCCCAATCCGCATCCCAGTCATAGTTAGCTTCGTTCTCATTTCTATAGATGCCATCGCTTATAGAGCCTCCGGCAGAAACAGTGAAGCCATAAGCGGTAAGACCATCACCATCAAAATCTATCGCTAAGCCTGCTTTATCAGCATTTGCCATTTCATCATCTCTTTCATGCTTATTCGCACGTATTGATTCTCTTGGCTGCTCATTAATAAAACCAAAATACATTCCTTTCTCATCCTGTTGAACTAGAACTTTCTGAAAATGCTTAGGCTCCGCTAAAGAAAACGGCATTGATTCATAATATTTGGTCCACTCTCGGGCAGAAGACCAATCCGCATCATCTAAAACACCGTCAATCTTGATATCCACTGAATAAACTGGCAATGCAATAAATAAAGAGAATGTTAAGGCTAGGCAGGAAAAAGGACTTAGCTTCCTATGCAAGGTATTTACTCCTAAAAATGAGGGGCTATTCTAAGGCTAGAATGAAGAAATACAAGCAATCAATATATCCATCCTGATATATAAAAAATAGTTTGGTTAAGAAATTATTTTTAGAATCTATACCGTAATTTCACAGTAAAAGTATCAGTCTGAGGATCTTCCCAAGGGCGTTTATAGATTTTTCTTAAACTATCTTCTTCATCTATTCCCACTACCCTTCCGCCTTTGGTGTAAACCACATAGAGATAAGAAAGTGGCATCAATTCATATCTATAGCGAATTTGGAAAGCCAGATCGCTTAATGTTATAGGAGGTACGGCAATCTTTTTTGGAGAAATATTTAGATTTCCAAACTGATCTGCTAGAAAGGGCATTGGATTTCTTGCCGTAAAAGCTACCATTTGTGCTTTAACTCTTAACTCATGTTTTTCGCCTTTAAACCAATTAAGACCTGCTACTGTGACTCTCTGCTTCATGTCGTAAGTGGCTAATAAATTTTCCTGAATCCAATTTAACCAATCATCCTCTTCGTGTTCTTGGTAAAACACAGACAGAGATAAAGATTCAGAAGGAGATACCTCTAAAAAGAAATCATACATGGTAGTCCAGCCCAAACCTGGCATGTATTCTTCACCTTTTCTTCGATTGAAATGAAACATGTACTGGAAAAATTCTCGCGAAGGGCCCATGTACTCAAATTCATAACCATACCCTGTGGGCATATTTACAAAAGGAGCTTGCTCATATTTTCTTGTAATTAAAGTGTCCCTTCCACTCAATCTGTAAAAAGTTTTTAATGTCGCCTGCGAAGAACTCTTAAATCCATTCGTCAGCGTTAGTGAAATTGGTGGAGTCTCTTTATTACCCTTACTATCAGTTTCATAAGTAAAATCTAATTGGTACCTTCTTTCTCTAGTCAAAGAAGTTTCAGGGAACTCAGGTTGCTTCCATTCAAACCTTCCTGAAAAAAAGGCCTGATCATTTCTAAATAAATACCCCATGTCACTCAAATCTATTTTTTCATCGAAGTACCAAATCCCTAAGCCTCCAGAAAATGTTTTAGAAGGTGTATAACCGTATCCGACCCTAAATCCATACCCATCTTGATCATCCACCTTGGAATTCATTAAAACTCCACTTACCCTGAGATCTTCAGAAGCCCAATACTCAAAATCAGCAGTGTGTACAGTTGCTTCTCGATTTAATACAGGCCTTTCAACATAAGTACCCAAATATCCAAATGAAAAGTTTTTATTGGTTTTTCTTAATTTAGTGGCATAAAAATCTCTTCCTTGACTAAAGTTTTCATCTTTTTCGGAAGCTCCTAAGAATCCAAAATCTAGATTCTCTGTTTGTTGGATATAGCGAACAGCCAAGTCTATGTCTGAAGTCCCCTTTTTGCTTGCATTGCACAAGGGGGTTAGGTTAGAAGACAATATGGAACAGTTATAGTCTGGTGCTGCGCCTATGCGTCTGGTGTTAATCACATAGAACATTTGGTAACCCTGAACTTCAAACATAGATTGATTTTCTGCAAAGAAGGGGCGCTTATCAGAGTAATAGGTTTCGGTAGCTGAAAAATTAACAACCAGCTCATCACTCTCAACCTGACCAAAATCTGGATTAAATGTGGCATTTAGTTGTTTACTTGAATCAATTTTCCAGAAAACTTCGGCGCCCACCTTAGTATCATTCTCTTTCGTTGCTGTATCATCCGATAAGGTTACATAAGGAAAGAAGTCCAACTGGGAAACTTCGTATTTTTTAAAATTCATTACATCAAAGACTGAAAGAAATTTATTTACGTAAGGGCTCCCCTTGCATGTAGCAGATACCTTGTATTCGGCAATCATCATTCTATAAAAACAAAAGCCTATTGTTCGCTCCTCTCCTTTTTGAGATTTCATGGAAGTAATTGCCCAAGGGATAAATATCTCTGCATACCAACCAGTATCTGAAATGCTAGTTGCAGATAACCAATCACCATCCCAATCTAAATTTTGTTCATTCTCATTAATAACAGTGCCATCGTTAATTGAATTTCCTGCATTAACTGAAAACCTATAAGCAGTCTTTCCGTCATTATCAAAATCTAAAGTTACTCCAACTTGATCTCCTACAGGAGGTCTTGCTCCTTGATCTCGTTGATGCTGATTGGCCCTTATAGATTCACTGGATTGAGTGTTGATAAATCCGAAATAGATTCCCTTCTCATCATCTAGTATAAGAACTCTTGTATTTCCTGAGACATCATTTAAAGAAAAAGGGAATACTTCATAGAATTTGTTAATTTCTCTGGCAGTTTGCCATTCTTTTTCTGTTAGCTCTCCATCTATCAGGATCTCAGACGAGAGAATTGAAGAGAAAGAAAATAAGATAAGGGGGATATAAAAGAGATTAGAGAGGAGCTTCCATGCGTAGTTATTTTTCATTTTGATTAGACCAAATAATTTCCATCTTTATAAAGTAAAGGGTTGAAACTACTTTGATTAAAAACTTCAATGATTTCACCTAAATAAATTGTGTGTGTAGTGCACTCTATCGCCTTAATACAATTACAGAACATATTGGATTGAGAATCTTTGTTGTAAGGAATGTCATCTAACTCTGACCAATTCCCTTCTAAAAATCTTTGTCTTTCCTTGCCTTTAATACTGCATATATCTGCTAGGCTTTCTTGGCCTACAGATAAAATATTAATACAAAACCCCACTTCTTCTTTCATAACATCATGAATGAGAGCTTCATGATTTATACAAACTAACATTGTTGGTGGATCAAGAGATAAAGAAGCCACAGAAGTTGCTGTCATTGCTTGTTTATTTTCTCCGTCTTTTGCAGATATGACTGTAACTGTAGAAGTAATGCCACGCATGGCTAGAAGAAACTCTTTTTTAACTGGATCAGGGTCCATGTTCCGGCAAATTAGCATGTCTATAACCCTAAATCTACTTTAATTTAAATTAGCTGATATGATTTAAGCATGAGAAGACGTGTTTCTAATGTGAGAATAGTTGCAGGTAAATTCAAAGGATTAAAGATCCCTTTTAAATCTTCTAGATACATAAGACCGACAACTAATAGAACAAAAGAAACTATCTTTAGTTGGCTGCATAATGAGATCAAAAACTCTAGGTGTTTAGATATGTTTGCTGGAACTGGCAGCTTGGGATTGGAAGCAATCTCAAGAGGAGCATCTTTTGTTTATTTTGCAGAAAAAAATAGAAAAATGTGCGAGGAACTCTACAAAACTATTGTTAAATTAAATATAAGGAAACAGTGTGAGGTCATGGCAGTTGATTCATTAAAATTTCCTTTTGAAAAGAAAATAGAAAAACCTCTTGATATTGTTTTTATTGATCCTCCTTTTAGACTGAATTACTTAAAAAAGGCTTTCTCATTAATTGTTGAAAAAGAACTAATAACCGAGGATTCTTTTATTTGCACTGAAGTTGAAAAAGAGAAGGAAGTAGAAGAAATGTTTGAGGGGTGGAAGTTGATTAAATCTAAAATAGCAGGCCAATCAAGATATTGCCTTCTGCAGAAGAAGTAATGCCTAGAATCTATTTATTTTCCATAATTTTAGCTGTGTTATTAGCCTTAATTTTTGGCGATACTCAATTCTTATTTGATACAAAACCCATCACCATCTGGGAAAAAGAGATCAGTCTTAACACGCAAATAATTATCAGCGGTTTGACAGTTTTGATTATCTTAACTTTATTGTCTTTAGGTTTAGTAGAAAAGATAGTTACCCTATTTAAGGAAAGTAAAAGAGCAGAAAAAAAGAAAGAGATGGCAGTAAAGAAATAAGCTTTACTTGCGTTTCATGGATTCAAAAAACTCAGCATTTGTCTTGTAGTCCTTCAGTTTGTCCAGGACCCATTCCATCGCAGCAGTGTCCTCCATTTCATTGAGTAATTTTCTTAGTATAGTTATATGTCTAAGTTCTGCATCTGTTGTGAGTAGATCTTCTCTTCTGGTTCCAGTTCTTCGAATATTGATAGCTGGGAACACTCGTTTTTCTGCAATCTTTCTATCTAAATTGATTTCTGAATTTCCTGTTCCTTTAAATTCTTCGAAAATTACCTCATCCATTCTTGAGCCTGTATCTATTAGTGCAGTGGCAATAATTGTTAAGCTACCGCCGCCTTCAATATTTCTTGCTGCTCCAAAAAATCTTTTAGGCTTTTCAAGGGCATTGGCGTCTACACCTCCGGTTAGAATCTTTCCAGAAGCAGCTTGTGTTGAATTATAGGCTCTGGCTAATCTTGTTATTGAATCTAAAAGAATAACTACATCATGCTTATGTTCGACGAGCCGTCTGGCTTTGTTAATAACCATATCTGCTACTTGAACATGTCTCGATGGAGGTTCATCAAAAGTGCTCGCAATGACTTCTCCTTTAACAGACCTGATCATTTCTGTTACCTCTTCTGGTCTTTCATCAACAAGCAAAACCATAATCTTGCATTCTGGATTATTTTTAGCAATTGAGTGAGCCATACTTTGTAACAACAGAGTCTTTCCTGCTTTGGGAGGCGATACTATTAAAGACCTTTGACCTTTGCCCGTCGGAGCAGTTAAATCTATAACTCGTGCAGAAAGATCTTCCGTACTACCACTTCCTGATTCTAAAACCATTCTTTGATCAGGGAATAGTGGAGTTAAATTTTCAAAGGAAACCTTATTCTTGGCTTTATCTGGTTTTTCAAAATTAATTTGTTCTATTTTTAGTATTGCGAAGTATCTTTCACCTTCTTTGGGGGGTCGAATCTTTCCTTGGATAGTGTCCCCTGTTCTCAATCCAAATCTTCTTATCTGACTGGGAGATACATAAATATCATCTGGCCCCGCTAAATATGAAGAATCAGGAGATCTTAAAAAACCAAATCCATCTTGAAGAATTTCTAAAACTCCTCCGCCGTCAATATCCTCTCCTTGCTTTGCTTTATTCTTGAGAATACCAAAGACTACATCCTGTCTTTTCATTCGTGAGGCATTATCAAGACCACACTCCTCCCCAAGAGATATGAGTTCTTGTACAGGTAAAGTTTTTAATTCTGATAGTTGCATCTTAAAAAAATTTCCCGGATTTAGGTGTATCAGGAAAAGATACACAAATCCAATCTACCATCCTATATTGAGGACGTCTAGTTATTTAGATATGAGTTTCTATAAATTCTGTTAATTGTGTTTTGCTTAATGCGCCCACTTGTTGTGCCACTACCTGACCTTCTTTAAAGATTAGTAAGGTAGGGATGCTCATAACATTTTGCTTAGCAGCAGACGCTTGATTATTATCCACATCTAATTTTCCAACCTTTAATTTACCTTCAAACTCAGTGGCTATCTCTTCAACGATAGGACCAACCATTTTGCAAGGTCCGCACCAGGTTGCCCAATAATCAACAAGTACAGGTGTTTCTGAAGAAGATACCTCTTCCTCAAAATTATCATCAGTTATGGTGACAACTGTCATATTTCCTCCACGGAATAAATAATTTGGATGTTCAAAGGGGGTGTCTCGATAGACTTGAAATAAGCATTCTTTTTCTTATTATGGGGAGTACTATTTTTTTTTCAAGTATATTCTTAAATACTTCAATTAAGTCGTTACTGCACCTGAAGAAGCTGATCCAACCATTTTTGCGTATTTGCGCAACACACCTTGACTCTCTTCCTTTGGATTTTTCCAATTCTTTTTCCTAACTTCTAATATCTCTAAATCAACCTCTAGACTTACTTCATTTTTTTCAGCATCAATTCTTATCTCATCCCCTTCTTTTACTAGGGCTAACGGCCCACCAAGATGTGCTTCGGGCGATATATGTCCTACAACAAATCCATGAGTTCCACCTGAAAATCTTCCATCTGTTAAAAAGGCGACTTTATCTCCCAGACCTTTGCCCATAATTGCTGAGGTTGGACTTAACATTTCTCTCATGCCAGGGCCCCCTTTGGGACCTTCATACCTTATTATCACCACATCTCCTTCATTTATCTTGCCTTCCATTATGGCCTTCATGGCTTGTTCTTCTGAATCGTAAGGTTTAGCCTTCCCTTTAAATAAAGTACCTTCCTTACCAGATATTTTTGCTACTGCACCTTCTGGAGCTAGATTTCCATAAAGAATTCTTAAATGACTGTCTTTCTTTACCGGGTCATTAAAGTCTTTAACTATGTTTTGGTCTTTAGAATATGCTTTTACCGAATCTAAATTTTCTTCTAGAGTTTTTCCTGTAACAGTCAGCGCATCTCCGTGCAACAAACCTTCGTTCAAGAGAGTTTTCATTAAAGGAGTAATTCCTCCAATAGCTATAAGCTCTGACATTAAATAATTACCACTAGGTTTCAAGTCTGCAAGTACAGGTACTTTTTTTCCTATTCTTGTAAAGTCATCAATACTAAGTTCAACTTTAGCTTCATAGGCAATGGCTAGAAGATGTAAAACTGCATTGGTAGAACCTCCTAGAGCTATAACAATGGAAATTGCATTTTCAAATGCCTTTTTAGTTAGCAACTTTCGTGGGGTTAGATTTTGGTTGATTAAATTTGAAAGAGCCTCTCCAGCCTCAACGCAATCTTCATTTTTGGAAGACGAAACAGCTTCTTTAGCAGAGCTGTTAGGAAGACTAAGTCCTAAAGCTTCAATAGCTGATGCCATTGTATTAGCTGTATACATTCCTCCACATGCTCCGGGACCCGGTATGGCTTTAGATTCTACTTCCAGAAGTTCAATGTCAGAAATCTTGCCTTCAGAATGTGCACCTACAGCTTCGAAAACAGAAATTACATCTGTTCTATCCTTTCCAGGCTGGATACTTCCGCCATAAACAAAAATAGCAGGCCTGTCTAATCTTGCCATTGCCATCAAACAACCAGGCATATTTTTATCACATCCTCCTATTGCTAATAAGCCATCAAATCCTTGGCCCTCAACTACTGTTTCAATAGAGTCTGCTATCACTTCTCTGGATACCAGACTGTACCTCATTCCCTTAGTTCCCATTGATATTCCATCAGATACACTAATTGTGTTAAAAATAACTGATTTACATCCAGAACTATTTGCTCCTTGTGCTGCTGCTTCAGCTAACTGATTTATATGCATATTACATGGAGTAACCATGCTCCAAGTTGAAGCTATACCTACTTGAGGTTTTAAGAAATCTTCTTCTTCAAAACCTACCGCTCTTAACATAGCTCTTGATGGAGCTTGCTCAACTCCATCGACTATTTTTGAAGAATACTTTCTGTTCTTATTACTCATTTACCTTCTCAAGATAGATATTTTCTTAAATTGATGCTCTTATTAGTTCTTTAGTGTAATCATTTTTGGGTTCATTGAAAATTTGATCTGCCATTCCTTTCTCAACTATCTTCCCCTCCTTCATTACATAAACGAGATCAGATAATGCCCTAATAACCTTAAGGTCATGACTAATACATAAATAGGAAAGATTATTCTTTTGTTGTA
>ERZ724560.75-NODE-75-length-17724-cov-5.111553_pt1 | contig 17724 bp, 17 predicted proteins | sample MGYA00375854_ERZ724560 | MGnify/ENA primary metagenome ERZ724560 (study PRJEB28725, sample SAMN03264854) | marine sediment metagenome | biome: marine pelagic biome; feature: marine oligotrophic desert; material: ocean water | place: Pacific Ocean:North Pacific... | reverse complement strand
GCTTTCTTTTTAGTAGCCTTTCGTTTAGGAGCTGCTTTCTTTTTAGTAGCCTTTCGTTTAGGAGCTGCTTTCTTTTTAGTAGCCTTTCGTTTAGGAGCTGCTTTCTTTTTAGTAGCCTTTCGTTTAGGAGCTGCTTTCTTTTTAGTAGCCTTTCGTTTAGATGGTCTTCTAAGATCTTTTTTCAGAGATTCTAGTTCTTCAGTTAAAGTGGCCATTTCTTTCAGTAATTGTAATTCCTTTCTGATTTTTGATACTTCATTATCAAATTCTTCTTTCTTCTTTAGTTCATCTTCTGATTGATTTTTTGCAGCTGATGAAGCTTGAACTTGTGCAGCAGCGTCAGCCTGTACTTTTTCAGCTTCTTCTACTGTCATCTCATTTCTAACTTCTTCACTTTTTTTAACATCATCATCTTTCAGTTTTCCCTCATTGGCTAATCTTTGCAGATATTCTTTCTCATATTCTAAAAGGAGTTCTTCTCTTGATTTTTCACTCATGGTTGTTTCTTGAATTGCTATGATTTAAATAATTTTTAAAAATTATTCGAGCTGTACTTCTCTATTCTATTTTAGCTACTTCTTTTCTATAATCCATCTTGAGCCAAATTGGAGTTATGATTGTGGTAACTGCTACCATAAGAACAATGGTTGTGTAAACATCTCCTGTTAACACTCCTGATGATAATCCTACTCCTGCAACAATTAATCCTACTTCTCCTCTTGAGATCATTCCTATTCCTACTCTCATTCCTGCAGTTTTATTTTTCAAAAATAGAATCGATGGTAATCCACATCCAAGTAATTTAGTCGAAATTGCAATTGCAATAACTACTGCACTTAGCATTAATACGTCTAAGTTTACCGTTCTAAAGTCTACTTGCGCACCAATTATCGCAAAAAACAACGGCGCAAAAATTAATCCAATTCTACTAATGAAATTCTCTATCTTTTCAAACACTTTTGTTGCTGATAGTGCCATTCCTACTGCAAATGCTCCTACAATTGGGGATAATCCTAAAGTTCCTGCAATTGCAGCTGCTCCAAAGAATGATGCGGTTGCTATTCCTTCTACACTTCCAGTTGATTTCCATATTCTTGGTGTAATGACTTTTGGAAGTATGAAAATGGCTGCAATCAGAATTGCTGCAAAGAATCCTAATACCTTAAGAATTGTAAATGTAACGTCAAGTAAATCAATATTGTCTATTGCCTCTGCACTTCCTAATGATGTAACTACAGATAATACTGCGATTGCCAAAATATCGTCTACAACTGCAGCTGCTATAATTAACCGAGCCTCTGGTGATTTAATTTTATTAAACTCCTTTAGTACCTGAATTGAAATTGCTATACTTGTTGCAGTAAGTGCTGTAGCAATCATCATTGCCTGTAATGCATCGTATCCAAATGCTTGAAATACTAAAAGTCCTGCAAAGAATGGAACTACAACTCCTAAGGTTCCTACCGTAAATGATGCCTTTCCACCTCGAAGAAATTCTTTTGGTGTCATTTCCAATCCTGCCATAAACAAAATTACAATTGCACCAATTTCTCCTAGGGTTCTAAGTTCTGGTCCGATTTTTAAAATTGATTCTCCTGTTTCTGGATGAAGCAAAAATGCACCTAATGCAAATGGTCCAATTATCATTCCGGCTAGTAATTCACCTAAAACAATTGGGAGTTTTATCCTACTGAATAATTCGCCCATTAGCTTTGCAGCTGCTAGTAAGATTCCTACTGCAATGATAACTTCAATGAAGCCTGCTTCTGCTGCCATTATCTAAGATTTTTAGGATTACGTCATATAAGCCAAATCTAGTAAAATTTTTTGTATTGATTTCTATGCAATTTTCAATTTATTAATAAAAACGCCCTTGTTTTTACTGATTCTGCCGATTTCATAAGATTTCGTCTTATGTTTTTTGAAAATTTTATGAATATTTTTGGTTTGATTCTCTGGAGCGATAATACAAAATCCTATTCCCATGTTGAATGTCTTGTACATTTCTTCATTTTTCACACCTGAATCTTCAATTAATTGCATCAATGCTGGAGTTTTAGGCATACTGTCCAAGTTATATCCAATTTGTTTCAGTCTCAATAATTTTGTAAATGATCCTCCCGTAATGTGTGCTAATCCGTGAATTTTACATTTTTTTACTGCTTCTAAAACTGGTTTGACGTAAATCTCTGTTGGACGTAAAAGTGCATTTCCTAAATTTCCAATTCCTTTGATATTGTCTTTAACTGAATATTTTGTTAAAAGTGCTTTACGTGCTAATGAGTATCCGTTAGAATGTAATCCTGAACTTTTAATTCCAATAATTACATCATTTGGTTTTATTTTATCTCCCAATACCATGTCTTTTTTTGAAAGCATCCCTACTACCATCCCTGCAAGATCAAATCCAAAACCTTTGCCTGCAATTAAATCTGACATTATTGCAGTTTCTCCACCTACAATTGGCATTGAGGATTTTTTTGCACCTTTAACCAATCCTGATACTATTTGTTTGAAAATTTTTTGATCATTTTTGTTTGCAGCAATGTAATCTACAAATGAAATTGGTGTTGCACCAATACAAATAATGTCATTCACATTCATTGCAATACAATCTATTCCAATTGTATCATATTTTTTCATTAAATTTGCAATCATAACTTTGGTTCCTACTCCATCAGTATGTGTTGCTAATAATTTTCCACCTGGAATTTCAACAATTCCTGCATAATGCCCAAATCCATGTGTCATCTTTGCCATTTTTTGTAAATTATGAGTTGAGCCAATTAATCTGCCAATTGCACGTTGACTTTTTTTTATCTCAGTTATGTCAACTCCTGCTTTCTTGTAACTTATTGTCATATTCAATCACCTACATGTACATATTTGAATCAATTTTTTTATGTTCCGAATATTTATCAGATAATTCTTTCAAATCTGTGCTCATCTGCTCTTTTTGTTTCTTTAAATTTTTTGTATTAATTTCTGTATCGTAAACTCTGTTAATTGCATCAATAATTGTGGCTGCTGCGACAGGATCTGGTGTTAATTCGTCCGCTTTTGCAAGCAATGTAATTCCACGAATTTTCCTAATTAGACATTCATTTAGTATTCCTCCTGAAATTCCAGTAATGAATCCTTGAGGGACCATTTGGATATCATTTTCCTCCATAACTCTACACAGGTCAACTTCTGCTGCAAAAAATGCATTTCCATCGTGCTTTTTGTCGGCAACACCATCCAGCACTATAATCTCGGTTGAACCTTTTTTCTCGGCCCAATCTAGAATCGCCATGGCGATATTGTAAATCCCATCTTGACTGATTACTATCTCACAAATTATTGCACAGATACTTCCATCGCTGTTTGAATAAATCCGAAATGGATGCCTTAGTCTACCTTGCATGAATACTGTTGATGGCGGTAAATGTTTTGAGCGGAGAAAACCTACCTCTTTCATATCCAATTCGTTTATCATATGATCCACTGCTATAGTTCCAACTAATCCTGCTCCTACAAAACCAACAAAAATTGTGGGATTTTTCAACTTATTTTTTCCTACTTCGTAGATCTCTGCTTCAGGTATGTTTGGCTGCAACACTTTGTTGTTTATGTTTTGTTTAATTACTTGTTCGCTTCATCAAAAATATGACTCGTATGTCTCGTGGCATGATACGGATACTAATTTTTGGAATTGGTTCAATTCTTTTTGTACTTCTATATGCATCTAGAATATTTTGATCTAATTTTTCTCATTTATTGTAAATAATTCTAACATTACTCTTCCTTTGTCTGTAATGGTATAGATCACATTTGATCCAACCCTTTCTTTTTCTATGAATTTGTATTCTACACAAAAATGTAGATAGTTTAGAAATGACTTTTTCATTCTAATCTTTGATTTTGAATACAGGTCTGAAAATGTCATTGGGTTTGAGTTTAGTTGATACAGTAATTTCAATAAAGATAGTGTGCTGAAGTCCTTTGTTTTTGCTCTCACTGCGTCTAGTACTTGTTCGTCTCGTTGAATTATGAATCCTTCAAAACGTTCTGCAACTTCTAATGGCACATATGTCAATCTTGCTCTCATACAGTATAGTACCGTACTTTACCATATTAAGGTTAAGTCATGGTTTGTTGAGCTATTTGATCAGTTTTCCTAAACTTGGGTAAACATCATATCTATTTTCCTTGTTAGAATTGTGAAATATACGGAAGGAATGTGATTTAAACAAGATATCTTGGCATAGTTGTTGTGGACGTACTTCATATTGGAAGTGTACTCGCAGGATTAATCCTTCTATGTATTGGAGGTTATGCAATAGTTTCTGGTGGTGTTTCTCTTGCAAAGAAACTTCGAATTAGTAGTATGATTATTGGTTTAACAGTAGTGGCATATGGTACCTCTACGCCTGAGCTAGCTGCTTCATTACTTGCTGCTTTCAACTCTCACACTGAATTAATTCTTGGAAATATTATTGGAAGTAATATCAGCAATGTTGGAATGGTGATTGGAATTTCTGCCATTTTTGCACCTCTTCTAATTAGCAAAATTACTGTTAGTAGATGGATTCCGATAATGATTGGTGTATCGTTATTAGTTGTGGCTATGTCATATGATGGGGAAATCTCGCAGGTTGATGGTCTCATATTGATTGCTGCACTCATTGGATTTACAGCTTATACTATCAAAACTGTCAAAAAACAAAAGATTCAACAAAATGAGACCGTCGAAAATGATGAGCTTGAAGGGGAATATTTCTTATCAAAATATAAAATTGAAACTTATCCTCAATCGATTGGTCTGATAGTAGCTGGAGTGATACTGCTGTTTATTGGCGGCCATCTTACAGTTGATGGTGCTGTAAATATTGCTGAAACTTTGGGATTATCCCAACTAGTTATAGGAGTTGTAATTGTTGCAATTGGTACATCACTTCCAGAATTAATCACATCTATTATCGCAATAGCAAAAAAACAAACCGATATTGGTGTAGGAAATATTGTTGGTAGTAACATATACAATATTTTATTGATATTGGGGGTTTCTTCTGCTATAGTTGGAATACCTGTTGTACCTGATGTATTTTCTAATTATTACATAATGATTGCATTTAGTCTTGTTTTATTCATTGGATTTAGAAAATATATTCCAAGAGTTGTTGGAGTTGGGCTTGCAATAGCATTTGTGGTATATCTTGCAAGTCTTTTAGTTTAATTTTTTCTAGGATTTTGGTATTGATATTTTTTGATTTTAATTAATTCAAAATATGAACCAAACTTCTTTGTATCCTCAACATCATCCAATCCTTCTGAACCTGTAGGTTCTACTTGATATTCTCTGATTTTCTTATATGTTGTATCTCTTTCAGCAGGAATTCTTCCTATGCTTCTGATCAAATGTCGTATTTCTTTTGGTCTTAACAGCTGACCAAATTCGGCACCTGCTGCAGTTGATATACTTTCGTTGACTAATGTTCCTCCGAAATCATTTGCACCCCAATTGAGAAGTAATTGTGAAAACTTTGGTCCTTCTTTGACCCATGACATTTGGATGTTATCAATTACATTGTTTAGCATTATTCGTGAGATTGCATGGACTAGAAGCGCATCATTTGAACTTGCACCTTTTCTGATACCCTCATGAAGTTGATGTTTATACATCGGTGCTTCTGAATACACAAAATTAAGTGGAACAAATTCTGTAAATCCTCCTGTTTCTTTTTGAATTTCACGAATTGTATCCAAATGATTGACTCTATGTTCATTTGTTTCTAAATGACCAAACATCATCGTTGATGTAGATTTTATTCCCATCTTATGTGCAGTTTTTATTACGTTTGTCCAGTCTTTGACTGTAATTCTGCCTGGAGAAATTTTATCGCGTAGTTTTTGATTGAGTATTTCTGCCGCAGTTCCTGGAATCGTATCTACTCCTGCATCTTTTAATCTACTTAGATATTCTTTTGTTGAAATCTTAGATCTGGTTGCACCATAAAGAATTTCTTCTGGAGAAAATCCATGTATGTGTATATCTGGAACCTCAGTTTTAATTTCTCTACAAATATTCTCGTACAACCCTGCATCCATATCAGGTGGAAGTCCTGCTTGGACGCATACTTCTGTGGCTCCATAGGTGTATGCTTCTTTTGCTCTTCTTGTAATTTCTTCAATAGGTAGTGTATATCCTTCTTCTTCTCTAAAATCTCTACTAAATGCACAAAAGCCACATTGTTTTATGCATACATTTGTGAAATTGATATTTCTATTAACAACATACGTTACTGTATCTCCTACCTTCTCTTTTCGTAAATAATCTGCAACTCTACCTACAAGTTGAAAATCAATCCCTTTTGCATCAAATAGAACTAATGCTTCTCTTGAGGTAATATCTTTTCCAGAAATTGCTTTATTGAGAATAGCTGCAATTACTGGGTCTGCATACTGCAAAATTCCGTCTACATCTTTATTTTCTAAATTCATTTCCAGTAACTCTCTTCTACATAATTTTCTTCATCAGCAATTAAAGATATTCTTTGTTTCAATTCATTATTAACTAATGGAATAAATTCCGGATATACTGGAAATCGTGCTTTGAAGGAAAAACCTAAGTCATTACATTTCTTTTCAACATTTTGAATATTTGGCCATGAGAATTCTGGGTTTACATAATCCGATGTTATTGGAGAAATTCCTCCCCAATCATTAATTCCTGTACTTAAAAATTCATGATAATTATTCGGTGACAAATTTGGCGGAATCTGAATATTTGCGTCTGGCATCAAAATTCTGCATAATGCGACAACTGTCTTGAAATAATCTTCTTTTGGTGTGTTGTAATTGGACATCAATGTTTTTGGTTTTGGATGGAAATTTTGTAAAATGATTTCTTGAATGTTGCCATATTTTTCATGAATTTGTTTAATGTCTAAAATTGATTGAATACATTCTTCCATGCTTTCTCCAATTCCTACTAAAATTCCAGTTGTCATTGGAATTTTTAATTCTCCTGCATTTTTCAAAACATTTAATCTTACTTTGGGTTCTTTACTTGGTGCATCTTCATGAGGCATTCCTTTTTCTCTTAATCGTGCACTAGAATTTTCAAGCATTATTCCCATGCTTACATTACTTTTTTGAAGTTCTTTCATTTCACTTTTGGTAAGATTTCCTGCATTAGTATGTGGAAAAACACCTTCATTCAGTACAATCTCAGAACAATGAATCAAATATTCTGCTGTCGATGAAAAACCTTCATTCTTTAACCATCTTTTTGCTTCTGAATATTTTTGTTCAGGTCTTTCACCTGTAACAAATAATGCTTCAGTACAATTGTATTTCTTTGCAAGTTTTGATAATCCTTTTACTGTCTCTAAATTCATCATTGATAATTTTGCATCATTTGGTTCTGCCTTGTATGTGCAATATGAACACGTATCTCTACATAGATTAATTATGTTGAAAAATGCCTTTTTTGAAAAGCTGATTCTTTTTCCTTTTCTCTCATTTCTCAAATTAGATGCAGTATCAAAAATAGTTTCTTTTGGAACCTCTTTTAACAATTGAAGAATTCCTTCTTTTTTGATCTCCTTTAATTCGTTAATTTTATGAATAATTTCAAAATCAAATTGTAATTCACTCATTGCTTAAAAATTCAGTATGGTCTATTTAATTTTGTAGAAATGCTATTGAGGTCTTTCCTCAAGAACCATGGTCAATTCTAAAATCTCCCCACCTCTATTGACAGAAAGAACCATCTCATCCCCTACAGATTTTTCTCTTTGTAAGTGAACCAATATGTCTGAGATTTTTCTAACAGTTTCTCCATCAATTGATAATATTATATCGCCATCTAGAGCAAATTCTCTTCCATCTGTCTCTTTTGTTTCTGTAACTCCTAGCAATCCTGCAGTCTCTGCAGGACTTCCTTCAATTACTGATACGACCAAAAATCCTTTGGAACTATTCAATCCTCTTACTTCGGCAAGCTCTGGGTCCACATCTGTTCCTGAAATTCCCATCCATGGATGCTTAAACTCTCCATCTTGAATTAAAACTGGAACCACTTTTTTCACCGTATTTGCTGGGACTGCAAATCCAATTCCTGAAAATTCTCCTGTTGCAGATTGTATGGCTGTATTAATTCCAACAACTTCTCCTTTCATATTGATTAAAGGTCCTCCTGAATTTCCAGGATTTATTGCAGCATCAGTTTGTATTACATCTGGAATTGAATATCCTGTTTCTTGTGGCAACAATCGTCCCATCTGACTTACAATTCCTGATGTCATGGAACCAGATAATCCAAATGGATTTCCTATAGCTGCAATTTTTTCACCAACTTTTAGTTTTGATGAATCTCCAATTTTGATTGGTTGCAGGTATGTATTGGTTGGTTCAACTTTAACAACTGCAATGTCCAGATCTCTGTCAGTACCTATGACATTGCCAATGTATGCTTCTCCATCGAGAAATGTGATCATCACTCTTTCTGCATCTTGCACAACATGTTGATTAGTTATTACATATCCTTCATCTGAATATACAAATCCTGAACCCATTCCTCCATCAGATTCACCTCTTACAACGCTCACTTGTACAATGCTAGCTTCAGATTTTTCAAAAATATCAATTAGTGAATATTCATAACTTCTTTCTATTCCTGTTACTTCTCCTACAGTTTCACCATAATCTCCATTTGTAACAATTAGTTCACCCGAATCATTATTTGTGATTGAATTGAATGAAACAAAAACTGCAAATATTATTGCTGCAGTTGCAATTACTCCTCCAACAACAATTCCATTATTTGCCATAACAAAATTATGTTTGATTAAACTATAACCCTTACTGATTTTTGCTACAATATATCATACTTTGAGATAGTTTTGAGAAAATTCTTTGACTGAATATTTTCTTCCTCTCCACGATACTGCTGAAGATTTGTTTGCATGCAAGATACCTGAAAGAAAACCAAGTACTACAATTATTCCTCCAATAGGTGCACATGTTGAATTTATTATGCTTATGTTTAATCCCATTTTGGCTTCCATTACAGATGCTGAAAAAATTGTTATTGTTGAAATAATTGCAGAAATCAACAAAGTTGTGAATGATATGTTTGGTTCAAATGCAATTATTGAATATCCCAATAATGGAATCGGCATAAATAAAATGAATAGTACGGCAAAAAATACTCCTACCGCTGTTGAAGAACTCTGATGATACAATGGAACCATTAGACGTTTCAATCCATTCCACATCTCTTTTGCACTTCGTGAATACAATGCTTCAATCAAGTGTTCACCCCTGACCATCTTTAATGCATAACCTGACTCTTTTGTAATCTTGCCCAATGCGCCATCTTCAATTATTTCTTGTTTGACCTTCTCATGGGTTCCAATTTCTTCGTACACCTTTCGTTTAATCACAAAAAAACTTCCAAAAAAATACCCTACCTTCTTTTTTGGGTTGTTCACATTTAGGGCAGAATATCTTGAATGCAGAAATGTTGATAGCATTGGTAGAGTTATTTTTGTAATTGTATCAATACAACGAAGTCTTGGAATTACTGTTAATGCATCAAGGTTCTCTGATTGTAGGTGTGATACTGCTAATGTGATTACATTTTTTTTAAATTTTGTATCTGCGTCTGTAAATAGCAATATCTCTCCAGTAGCTTTTCTGAATCCTTCCATACATGCCCAATTCTTTCCCATCCATTTTTCAGGTTTTTCTTTTGCACTTACGTGAATAATCTTTGAATTTTCTTTTGAAAATTTCTCAATTATCTCTCCTGTTTTATCTTCTGAAGAATCATCAATTGCTATAATCTCAAAATTTTCATAATCTTGTGAACCTAGAGTTTCTAAACATTTTGAAATAAACTCTTCTTCATTTCTTGCTGGTAAAATAACTGATACCTTTGGGGTTGTTGTACTTTTATTTTCAAATACATCTAAAAATGGTGTTTTGGTAAATGATTGATACATAGAACTCAATAATGAAAGCCATGCCAAAAAAACTCCTACTAAAATTACTGTAAAAATAAAATTAAAAACATCTATGAAAATGTCTGCCATTAATTTTCAACTTCTTCTTTAATTGCTTGCAATGCTTGCTCTGTTCCACTTTTGATGTGTTTTTTAATTATGCCTGTGAACATTCCCATTTTTCCAGAAAGTTTCACATCCCATACTGCTTCTAATTCACATGAATTTTCCATATCTTTCAATGTTAGAATTTTTTCTCCTACTATGACCCCTTTTGTGAAAACTGCTTTAATTGTCTCTTTTGGAACAATTGTTACGTCTTGTAGGCATTTTTGATCACGAAATGCAATTGTAATCTCTCTTGATATTTGATTACCGTCTTTTGAAATGTTTCTAACTTCTTTCGTACCTTTCCAAAACTTTGGTTCATTATCGATATCTGATATTACATCCCAAACTTTTTCTTGGGTTGCATTAATTATTACAGATGTTTTAATTTCTGCCATATTTTCACCCAATTACTCGAAAATATTAGGTTTATCAAATTTTTTCTGCCAATTATGGTCCATAAATTTAGAAATTAATTTTAAACCGTCAATATTTGATGCATTATGGATGATATCTCATACGATGATTTCTCAAAATTAGATCTACGTGTAGCAAAAATTGTATCTACCGAAAAAATTCCTGAAAAATCAAGAATTATCAAAGGTACAATTTCTTTGGGAGATGAAGAACGTGATGTAATAATTGGAGGCGCTCAATTTTATGACCCTGAAGATCTAATTGGGAAAACAGTAATTGTTGTTGCAAATCTAGAACCTAAAAAAATGGCTGGTGTTGAATCAAATGCAATGTTATTAGCTGCTGATATTGACGATAAACCATTCTGGCTAACTGTCAGTGATGATGTTCCTGCAGGAACAAAAATCAAATAATTACTTATTCGTAAACCATTAATTTTTTTTCTTCTAAAAGTGCGTGTAAATTATTAACTGAACGGTATACGTCCTCTTCTTTTTTTGCACCTGTACAAACAAGCTTTCCTGAAGAAAATAACAAAATGACTGTTTTTGGATCAAGCATTCTGTGAATCAAACCTGGAAATTGTTCTGGCTCATACATGCTTCTTGGTAGCGTTCTAGCTGCTTGCTCAAGATGAATTCTTCCTCCTAAGTTTATTGAAGCAACAATATTCTGAATTGTTACCACTGCATTTTTTTTAACCTTGATTTTCCCTTTTCTTAATTTTTCAACAACTGTCTTTACAGCATTTTTTGACATTTGTTCTGATTTTGCACCTGTACATACCATCTTTCCTGAAGTGAAAATCAGCGTAGCTGTTTTTGGGCTTTTCAATCTGAAAACTAGTCCTGGAAACTGATCTGGATGATATTCTACATCTGGAAACTTTTTTGTTATATCGTTAAGATCCATTTTCTGGTCTACTGTAGCTGATGCCACTACATTTTCAATACTGATGATAGGCTTTGTCTGTGGCATATCACAATTTAAAAAATATCATTAATAAAAATACTCGTGAAATGACTCATTTTTACTCTTAATTACATGGATATGATTAAATTACAAAATCAAAGTAATTGATTATTGGAAATTTTAGGTTATAATTTTGATGAATTTTTGGCATGGGTTGGTGAAGATACTGACACGCTAATGATGCTCATATGGATTCTTCCTGTCATAATCTTTGTTTTTTATGGACAACGAATACAGCTTATGATTTCATCAAATGAAATTAAAAAAGACATTGGAAAACTAGACGAATACACTACATCTACAAAAAAGGACTTTCTGAATTATGTAAAAAATAATCTTACCTCAAAATCTGACCCTTCAAAAAAGTTGGACAGCTTTTTTGATTATTTCACAATTATGCCTGTAGATATGGATCCTAATGGAATTATTACAAAAATCAATCATCTGATTCGTTCAAGGGAAGACTTCATTCGATTACAAATTAATGGAATGTTCTCTAATTTGTCATCTGTGGAATTATCTAAACTCCAAAATTTATTGGAAATAGTTACTACATTACAATTATTCCATAAACATACTCGTCATCTTTACCTCACTGCAAAAAAACAAAAAAACTTCCCATTAATTTTGCCATTACAAATGATGATTCCATTTATCATGGAAGAAGCTCTTGCTTTGAAAGATGCAATGCCTGCAATCAAAAATGGCCAACCAATTGGTGATGGCATTGGACCAATGATTGTCGGACAAATGATGTTGGGTACTACTAAAGAATCGGCCGCATTTGAGACAGTCTGGTCAAAAACAACTTTTGAAGATAGAGAATTATTCTTAATGAAAGCTGAAGGTCCAAATGCAACTGTTGGCCGTCCAGGAGATGGACTTGAAAAAATAATCTCAATCAAAAAACCTGATCTTGTAATCATGATTGATGCCTCATTAAAACTTGAAGGTGAGGATTCTGCATCTATCGCAAAAGGTTTCGGCGCTGCAATTGGTGGTATCGGAACTGAGAGATTCAAAATAGAAGAAATTGCCACCAAAAATAATATTCCAATTCTTGCTCTTGTTGTAAAACAATCAATTCATGAAGCAATCACTCTGATGACTGAAGATATTGCAAATAGTGCAAAAACTGTAAAAGATGAACTTCATCAAATGATTCGAGAAAATACTACTTCTGGCCAATCTGTTCTTGTTATTGGTGTAGGAAATACTATTGGTGTCTCACAATGAGCAAATCGAAAAATAAAATTTTTACATGTTATACCTCTACGGAGTGTAATTCATGTAAAATCATTAAAAAAAGAAAATTCACTGATGGTGATATCGTCTTCGCTACTGCTGAAAATTGTTCTGAATGTGATGGAAAAATGGTTATCACAAAAATTTTCGGCGTAGCTATGGATTAGTGGTTATTGTCACTCCATTCTCATTTGGAATGAATGTGTGTTCTGCTTGAGCGACTCTTTGACCGTTTCCCTCTACTAGTACTGGATATGCATGGACTGCTTTTTTCTTCACTAAAATTTCTAAAATTCTTTTGGCATCCTTTTCTTCCCATTTCTCAAGTAACCATCTTAATGCAAATGGAAGCATATTGAAATTATTCCATATGTAATTTAACATCTCATCTGCCTCTTTATCTTTAGTTTTCTTCCTTGATGCTAGAGCAAAAATATTCTTCACTTTTCCTTCATGAACAAACCCTAACCCATCTCCTGTTGTCACAAATGGCTCACATGCAAATGCTTGTTCACTTGGAAAATTAAAAGAACCAATTGACCAAATATTTGGAACTGATTTTCCTGCATGAATTGTATACTGTTCTAAAGAATGTCCACTTAGATTTGCAATTGGAATTAATCCTAACTCTTTGATAGTTTTCTCAATTGTTCTTCCAACATCACTTGATTTAATTCCTGTTTTCATCATTGACATTGCATTTTTTAATGCAGATTCTGCACCTTGTACAAGCGTATCAAATTCTGGATTGTAACAAACTGTTACCGCAGTATCTGCAATGTATCCATCAATTTGTGCACCAAGATCAATTTTTACAAGATCATCTTCTGTAATTGTCATTTCATCATTTGGTTCTGCTGTATAATGTGCCGCTACTTCGTTAATACTTGTATTTACAGGAAATGCGCATTTGGCTCCTCGTTTTTTGATCTCTCCTTCTACATGTTCACAAATCTCATATACTGTTTTTCCAACCCAATCTGTTTTTCTAACATTCTCTCTAACTTCTCCTGCAATTTTTCCTGCTTTGATATAATCATCAAGTCCCATACGCTACGTTTGATTTACTCAGTTAAGATTCTATTGTTTAAATTGGGCAATTGTTTTTGTTCGCTGGGAGCGTGGTCTAGCTTGGTATGATTCTGCGTTTGGGACGCAGAGGTCGCGCGTTCAAATCTCGCCGCTCCCATTTTACATATTTATACAAAGAATTATGATATTATTCGCTGAACGATGAAGAAGAGTTAGAGTATGGACAATTGAATGAAATAATCTATTGGCTCTGAGTTTGGCATTAACTTTTTATCAATATGTGAGATTGGAACATTACTTGGCTTTCAAAAGAAAAGATTTTCTATTAATTGTTGGAGTTCTTTTTTTTCTAATTGGATTAATGGGAGTTGGGCTTCCTCCAATTTATGCAATAATTATTTCATTGACTATATATTTTGGAATTCGTATTTTTGTAGGACGTAGGAAAAAGATGATTGAAGAATCTGTAGGTGAAGGAATATGTGTAAAATGTGGTTCAAAAATTGAGAATAAGAAATGTCCAATATGTGATAGAAAAAAATTCAAAAATGTATGATTTCTACGAGCGGTTTATACTGATTCATGCCTAATTTCTCATATTGACCTCAAAAAGATATAAGACTTTGACAAACGGATCAACTTTTTCTCAATTTGATTCTATTATTGCTAAAAAAAGGAATATGAGTAGTAAATGCATTTGAAAAATCCTCTATTATTTGGCCTAATGGCGATTTTATTACTAGCTGGTACTATAACCCCTGGAATATCACAAAGTTCCTTTGATTCAAAAATTTTAATTAATGAAGTTGAAACTAATCCTGCTGGTTCAGACACGTCTGAATTTGTAGAACTTTATAATCCGACACCAATAGACATTGATGTTAGTGGATGGACAATATCTCCTTCTGCAACTTGGAAAACATTAGAAATTCCTGACGGTACAATCATCGAGTCAAACTCATTTGTTGCTTTTACACATGTCAATTTCTGGTTTAAAGACTTTGGTGAAACTATTACACTTCGTGATACAACTGGTAATCTAATTGATGAAACTCCATTAATCGAAGATTTAGAAAATGATAATTTTTCATGGCAAAGAACTACTGATGGATTTGATACAGACTCTGCTTCTGATTGGGAGTTGAAACGAATGACACCGAAATCATCTAATGGAAAACTTGTTGAAACTGAAGAAAGTGTCTTTTCTCTATTTGCAACTCTTGGTGATACTGAATATGTGTTTAATGAAACTGTAACAATTGCTGGAACTGTATCTGAAGAATTGTTTACTAGCATGTCTACTCCTGAAATGATTAAAATCAACATACAAGGTCCAAATTATTTCAAAAATCTTGCTCTATTTCCTGATCGAGATCTAGGTTTTTCAACAACATTGAATCTTCAAAAAGTTTTAGGATTTAACCAAGGTAGTTATGATGTAAAAGTTTCTTATGGTGAATATACTTCTGATCTAAACTTTACTCTAGGAAATGAAGAATTTGCAACTGAATCTAAATCTGGAAGTGAAAATTTAGAAATTGTCACGGATAAGGAATCATATATTCCTGGTGAAATTGTTATACTTTCTGCAGACACTGACTCTGAAATACAATATGGTGGACTAGATTATACTGTAACTAATCCAAACCAAGAAATTGTTTTTGAAGGAACAATTTTTCCTAATGAAAGATTTTCAAAAGTATTCCAACATGGTGCTGGAGAATTATTTGCATTTTCAACTCAATTCTTCATGGAAACTGTAAATCCTGTTTATGGAGTATATACAATTGAAGGTACTTACAAATCTCAAAACCCTCGTTATTATTCATCTGAAGATGTCATAAATGCAAGTGCCAGTTTTGTCTTATCTGAAGATGTAAAAGAAGATGTTTTAATCTCAATATCTACTGATAAAGAAATCTACTCTGTTGGTGATATCATAAAAGTCACTGGCAGGAGTAATGATATCTGGGTTGAAGATCTTGAATTACGTGTAATGCAAACTGGTATTTTATCATCATCTGCATTAGGTGCGGATGCAAGATACCTAGCACCTGACCCATTTGATTTGCAAGATAGAGTAAGATTGAATGGAGACGGCACCTTTGAATATGAATTTAAAATTGTTGAAAATAGTTCTGCTGATGAAAGCTATGCAAGCTCATTTGGTGATTACAAAATAGTTGTTTCTGAATACTTTGGAGATGGTACCACATCCTTCAAAGTTGTTGAGGATCCTGAATCATTTGTTGATGTAAGGACTCCACTTGGTCTAAAACTTGATAAGTCTAGCTATGTCCTTGGTTCCAGTTTATCATTAACTGGAAAAGTCTTGGATTACCACCAATCTGAAATCAGTAACAACATGCGTAATTCTGTAGAAATAACTTTTAGCGATTCTTTTGGGAATACGGTAGACTATGTTTTTGATAAAAATAATGCAAGTAATGACGCAGCAAAAGGAAATGCCGGTGCTGCATCCAAACCTATAGTATTTACTGCATATCCTGACTCTGTAGGAGGTTATCAAGTGGATGTAGTATTACATCCAATACAATTTGATTACGGAATTTACACTGCAAAAGCTGTACATCCATTTTCTGGCACATCAGAATCTATTACATTTGAAATAAAATCTGCACAATCTGATATTATTACTGAAGTTGAATCTCAAGAACCACTTACAATGGAAATTTGTAAAAGTAATCGTGCACATGTTGATGAAATTCTAAAAGATTTACGAAGTATAGGTAAAGGTGAAATTCCTCCTTCCATGGAATCTGTTGTTTGCGGTGAGAATTTAAAATTTGAAGTAGGTGATAAATTAGTTGTAACTGGAAAAGTCGTTCAAAAAACTGGTGTTGAATTAGATCAATCATCTACTAGAACTAGTGGACAAACACAAGGTGGTTCCTCTTATGCAACTAATTATGCACAGGCAATGATGAACTATGTTGAAGTTTCAATACCTTACCCTCATTCAATGACTGTTTCTGGTGGTTCAAGTGTAACAACTGTGCCTGACGCAGATGAAAATTATACTTCAAAAAATGAAGATTTAGTAATTTTTGATTATAAAGCCACAGTTGATGGAAAAGATTTTAAAGGAAATGAAGGAAAAGCCACACAATTAGTTTTAGGAAAAGATTTATTTATTAAAGGTTTTGATAAACAATTGATAGGTACTAAAAAAAAGCAAGAAAAAAATGTTACCGTAAATTTACCTGAGAATTATCCTAATAAAGAATATGCAAATAAAACAGCAATTTTTAAGTTTAAAATTTTAAATATAAAAAAACCAGAACCTATAAAAATAAATGATGAATTTGCAAAAAATCTTGGAGCGAAAGATCTAAATAATTTAAAAGAATTGATAAACAATTTAGAAAAATTATTCCCTGGGATTAAATCAGAATTAGTTGAAAATGAAAAACTTAAACCTGGTCTTTCAGCTGTTATTGATGGTCGTACTACTAGATTAGGCTTAATTCATAAAATCAATGAAAATTCTGAAGTCCATTTTCTACCTGCAATTGCTGGAGGATAATTTGGTTACTCAATATAATGAGAATTTTCCCTGGAGAATATTCGTAAGCATGAATGTTCCATATATCATTGGAAAAGAATTATCTGAAATTAAAAACCTAGTGCCTGATAGTTACAAACACTTATTGAAATGGGTAGATTTATCATTGATCCACTGTACATTAATATTTATTGGCGATTCTGTAGAAAATCAAGTTATATCTGTAAGGGAAGTTATAGAAAATCTTAAGTTTGATTATGAAATTAATACATTTGTTGAAGAATTTGGATTTTTACCAAATCAAAATCATCCGAATGTTTTTATTGCTAAGTTAAACCAGTCCACCGAAATGTTTCATCTATATAATCAATTAAGATCAAAATTGTTAGAAAATAATTTTAAATTACAAAAAAAATTTATTCCTCACATTAC
>ERZ724560.74-NODE-74-length-17869-cov-2.849453_pt1 | contig 17869 bp, 12 predicted proteins | sample MGYA00375854_ERZ724560 | MGnify/ENA primary metagenome ERZ724560 (study PRJEB28725, sample SAMN03264854) | marine sediment metagenome | biome: marine pelagic biome; feature: marine oligotrophic desert; material: ocean water | place: Pacific Ocean:North Pacific... | reverse complement strand
GCAGGGCGAGTGCCGGGGTGTGGTAGGCGCCGGCGGGGGCACTCGCGGCGGGGTGGGCGCGGCGGGGCCGGTCGCGGCGGGCGGAGACCAGCAGGTCGATGCGTTCCGTGGGGAGTGCGCCGACCGCGGCGGCAGGATCGTCCGCCGAAGGGCTGGCCGAGGAGGAGTGGGTAGTCCTCACGGGGCCTATGGTGGCTCCCTCGGGGAGCCAGTCGGTACCCATGCGGCCTTCGCTCGACACCCACTCGATGCCTTCGAAACCGGACCTCCGGAGCTTCGAGAAGTACTCCAGCATCAGCCTCATTCGAGGTCCCGAACGGTCCTCTGCGCCCTTCGAGCGCGCCAGCTCGGCCTGTCCGTCAGAGCCTTTTAGGCCGAGCCTGCCGCCCAGGCCGGCGTCAGGATTCACCAACAGGCCAAGACGCACCATGGACGGCCCAAAGGGCACGTGTTCTTATCGCTTCACGCTTGCGCGCCGGACTCATGAGAGTCGTGGTCGCACTGGGAGGTAACGCGCTCCTCAAGCGAGGTGAGCCGCTCTCGGCCGAGAACCAGCGCCGCAACGTGGCGATTGCGGCCCGTGCGTTGGCCCCTCTCGCGCACGACTACCAACTGGTCATCTCGCATGGCAATGGGCCGCAGGTCGGCCTGCTGTCGCTACAGTCTGCGGCCTACGACGAGGTCGAGGAGTATCCCCTCGACATCCTAGGCGCCCAGACCGAGGGAATGATTGGCTACATGATCGAGCAAGAGCTCGGCAACCTGCTCCCGATGGAGGAGCCTCTAGCGACCATCCTCACGATGGTTGAGGTGGACCCCGATGATCCGGCCTTCAACAATCCAACCAAGCCGATAGGTCCCGTGTACAGCGAGGAGGAGGCGAAGCGGCTAGCCGAGGAGAGAGGGTGGAGCATCGCTCCCGATGGCGAGCACTGGAGGAGGGTGGTGGCGTCGCCGGAGCCGCAGAGGATTTTCGAGATGAGGCCGATACACTGGCTACTGGAGAACGGGGCCACCGTGATTTGTGCTGGAGGGGGCGGCATTCCGACGGCGTACAAGCCGGACGGAACGCTGGAGGGCGTGGAGGTGGTGATTGACAAGGACAGGGCCAGCGCGCTGCTCGCCTTCGAGCTCGACGCCGGCCTACTGATTCTCGCCACCGACACCGATGGGGTCTACCTCGACTGGGGCACCGCTGCGGCGAGGGCGATTGAGCGAACCACTCCTGAGCAGATGGATCAACACGAGTTCGAGGAGGGCTCGATGGGGCCAAAGGTCGAGGCTGCCTGCGACTTCGTGCGCCGTTCAGGCGGCAGGGCCGTAATCGGCTCGCTCACTGACATGCAGGGTATGGTGGCTGGTACCGCCGGCACCCAGTTTGTACTAGAGTGATTCAGGCCTACGGCCTGTTTTTCGCTATTGGATTCATATCCGATGCGCTTCGCCAACGCGTCGAGGACGACTTGCATGGCAATGATCTCGGTTGACGTAGGGGGCGCGGAAAGCCACGAGTACGCCTCCGGAATCGCCGTCGGTGAGGTGGTGGTGAACGTACACGGCAAGAAGTCAGGCGCCGTGGCAGCGCTTGTCGATGGGGTCGAGCGTGACTTCTCTCACGTCCTCGACTCGGACTGCTCCGTACAGCCCATTGCGGGCGACTCCGATGAAGGGCTGTACATCCTACGCCACTCCTGCGCCCATCTGCTCGCACAAGCCGTCACCGAGATGTTCCCCGACGCCAAGCCGACCATTGGCCCTCCGGTGGAGAACGGATTCTACTACGACTTCCACATGGACCCCATCGGCGACGAGGAACTCAGGGCCATCGAGAAGAAGATGAGCGAGCACGTCAGAGCCAATCACGCCCTCGAACGCGAGGAGCACGACAACGAGTCGCTACGCGGGATGTTCGCCTCCAACCCGTTCAAGCTGGAGATAATGGACGACAACATCGGCCACGACGTAGGCTCCTCAGCGTATCGGCAGGGTGACTTCGTCGACCTGTGCCGCGGCCCTCACGTGCCCAGCACCTCCCACCTGCGCTGGTTCAGGCTGACCAGCACCAGCCAGGCCTACTGGAGGGCGGACAGCAAGCGCGAGTCGCTGGTCAGGATATACGGCATGTGCTACCCCAGCAAGGAGGCACTGCAGAACAGGGTCCGCCAGATTGAGGAGGCCGCCAAGCGTGATCACAAGAAGATCGGCAAGGAGATGGAACTCTACATGATTGACGAGCTGATTGGTAAGGGACTACCGGTCTGGCTGCCGAACGGCGAGACTCTCAAGTCGGAGATAGAGCGCTACGCGGTCGAGACCGAGGAGGCCTACGGCTACGTACGAGTCACCACGCCGGTGCTGGGCAAGCAGCAGCTGTTCGAGGCCAGCGGGCACCTGCCTCACTACGCAGACTCGATGTACCCGCCGATGGAGATGGATGACGGAGCCTACTACCTGAAGGCGATGAACTGCCCGATGCACCACCTCGTGTACCGCAACAAGAAGCGTTCCTACCGCGACCTCCCCCTGCGTATCGCCGAGTACGGCACCGTCTACCGCAACGAGCTCTCCGGGACTCTGACCGGGCTGCTGCGCGTCAGGATGCTGTCGATGAACGACGCGCACATCTACTGCACCCTCGACCAGGTGGCGCAGGAGTTCGCTGACAACATCCGCATGGTGCAGGATTACTATGCCGCCTTCGGCTTCGAGGACTACCACTTCAGGCTCTCGCTGTGGGATCCGAGCAACTCTGAGAAGTACATCGACCAGCCAGAGAACTGGGCTGCTACGGAGAACCACCTCAGGAACATCATGGACAGCCTAGGCGTGCCGTACGTGGAGGCCGTCGACGAGGCTGCCTTCTACGGGCCCAAGGTCGACATCCAGTTCACCACCCTGCTCGGCCGGGAGGAGTCAATGTCCACGATTCAACTCGACTTCGCCGCCAAGGAGCGCTTCGGGCTGACCGACAAGGACGAGACTGGGGCCGAGAACGGCGAGGTCTTCGTGATTCACCGCGCCCCGTTGTCTACCCACGAGAGGTTCGTTGCCTTCCTGACCGAGCATTGGGCAGGCAACTTCCCTACCTGGCTCTCTCCTGTGCAGGTGCAGGTGATCACCATCTCGGAGAAGCACAAGGAGCACGCTGCTAGGGTGGCCGGGGCGCTGCACGAGGCCGGGGTGAGGGCACGGGTAGACGACTCGGACAGCACCATCGGAAAGAAGATCCGTATGCACCGAAAACTGCGCCCGGCCTACATGGTGATCATCGGCGACGAGGAGTCGCAGAACGGGACTGTTTCGATACGGGGACGCAGTGGTGGCCAGCGAAATGGGGTGGCCCTAGAGGAGTTCGTCTCCGATATCTTCGCCGAGATAACCAACCGCAGCACTGAACTCGGAATCGTGCCTCCGGAGTGATGGTGCGCATGGTCGTCAACATCGCGGGATACCGCTTCGTCGACCTTCCTGACAGGGACGAACTGCGCCAGCCGATGCTCGATGCCTGTCTGGAAGCGGGACTCAAGGGCACGGTTCTGCTGAGTCCGAACGGAATCAACTTCTTCCTCGCGGGCAGCGAGAAGTCGACTAACTCTTTCCTCTCACATCTGGAATCAGACGAGCGCTTGGCGGGCATCCCCATTAAGCTCAGTCACACCGACTACCAGCCGTTCCACAGGATGTTGGTGAAGAGGAAGAAGGAAATCATATCGCTCGGTATGGATGATATCAGGCCTGCCGAGTTCACCGCCCCCCATATCTCCCCCAATGAGTTCAAGCAGATGCTTGATGGTGGCGAGGACATCGTGGTCCTAGACGCTAGGAACGACTACGAGACTAGGGTTGGGATGTTCGACGGTGCGGTCGACCTCGACATCGCCTCATTCCGAGATTTCCCAGGCGCAATCGAGTCGCTCCCGGACGAGTACCAATCGAAGACCGTGGTGATGTACTGCACCGGCGGGATACGCTGCGAGAAGGCGTCGGCCGTGATGTTGAAGGCCGGCTTCGAGGACGTCAGGCAGCTGGAGGGAGGAATACTCGGGTACTTCGACGAGTGCGGAGGCACGCCCTGGCGCGGTGACTGCTTCGTGTTCGACCAGAGGGTAGCCCTAGATCACCAATTAGAGGAGACCGAGGTCGTGATGTGCTTCCGGTGCCGCGAGCCGCTTTCTGTTGAAGAGCAGGAGTCGCAGCACTACGTCATCAACCGGCACTGCCCCTACTGTTTCCAGAGCGGCCCCTAGACCCTGCGCCCCTGAGACTCGAGCATCTCGCTGGCAGCCCCTAGTGCCTTGTGACAAGAATCGATGTCGCCCTGCTCCAAAGCATTGGATGCCTCGGATACTGCCTTCTCTGCAGCCATCCTGCCTGGGTCCGCCGGACCGACCCCGGTAGAGTCGAGCCTGCGACGCAGGACCCTCCACTCTTCGTCGACGAAGCGGACGAGCTCTGCGGCCTCAGACAACCTGTGCTCGTGGGACTGCAGGTCCGAGGTCAGCGTAGCCATCGCCTGGGCTGCGTCCTGCCACTCGCCTGCGTCAGCCATCTGCGAGACCTCCTCCAGCCGGGCCTCCCACTCGGTCTTGGACCCGGCTGGGAACCTAGCTTCGACCTGCTTCCTCTGGCGCAGCGCGCGCTGCACCTCCTGCATCGCGTCCGAGGTGCTGCGAACATCCCTCAGAACGCTGTCCGCCAAGCCCTTCGCGAGATCCGTATCGCCCGAATCCATGGCATTGCGAGCCTGCTCGAGGCGGCCCTTGGTGGCAATTCGAATGTCGTCCTCGGCTGCGGCCACGGCATGTTCGGCGTCGCTCAGCGACTTGGCTGCGGCCTCCTCCGAGGAGCCCAGGCTCTCTAGGTGCTCCGGAATGGACGAGGCGATGTGCAAGGCCTCTTCCGGTTCCTCGGCCTCCAGCGCCTCCTGCGCCGCTCTGAGTATCTCACGCACAGAGTCGGCCTGATGGCCGGTCTGGTCTCCGATTGCAGCGGCCGCTTCGTTGACCGCGTCCGCTGCGCTCTGCCAGTGCTCCTCGATTACCGCGGCCTTCTGCTTGGCGCGTCGGTACAGCATCTCTGCCTCACGCGGAGAGCCCAGCTCGGCCTCCCTGTCACCTGCCTCGAACGCCTTCCTAGGGCCGAGCGCGTCGACGGTGACCTCCTCGGCGCGTTTGACGGCCTCGAGCGCGTCGGAGCGTATGGCATCGAGGTCCACGGCGACCGCCTGGCTCCGCTCGACCTCAATCTCTGCCTGAGCAATCAGCACCATTCCTCTCGAGGGGTCCTTCCAGCCCTCCTCCCGGGCGGTCTTCAGCAGCGAGGCCGACTGCTCCAAACCGGATCCCCCCTCACGCAGTGAGAGAATCCGGGCCTCCGCCTCCTCGAGTCTGATGGCGAACTGCGCCCTAGCCTCGTGGTCGTCGTCCTTAGCTAGCAGGTCGGGTGCCATCGTCACTAAGGATGCCCCGATGACAACTGCCCACAGCACAGCGTCTCCGCCCATCGAGACCAGCACCGCGATGGCAATCGCCAGTCCGGCGATGCTCGTGAGCCCCCTCCACCTCCGGGTCTGGAGGCTGCCACCCAGCAGGTGACCGGTAAACTTCCAGAGAAAGGCAGCCACCGCTGCCAGCATCAGCGATGCGACCAGTCCGTCTCCCGGGCCATGGTGGATGCCGGCGAAGGCCAGCACGCTTGGCCAAGCTATGTTCGCCGCCGCACCGAGCCTAGAACGCTCGACCGGGCCGTAGTCAATCAGATCGGGGAGGAGCAGCGCCGAGGCGAAGAGGACTAGGACGGGACCAATCCTAGGAAGCATCTCGGCTCCGTCGATGACTGCCGGGGAGAGCCACCAACCGCCCCCGCCGATTAGCAGGAGAGTGCAGGCGAGTGCCAGCCTCTCGACCCTGAGCCGGTGCGCGAGCACGACCTTCTCTGGGTAGTCGGGGAGCAGGACCATGCAGCCCACCCCGAGTCGGGGGTCAAGAGGTGTGCGGATGGTTGAGCGGTGTTCACGGCCTCTGCGAGTCCTGACCCCAAGTGCGGTGAGCGAGCCAGGCCATCAGCATCAGCACTGTGAGCACGCCCAGCAGGACCTGCATAGGCATCTGCCACTGGGACACAACGACATAGTCGTTGTCGATCGTCAGCACGCCCTCGCTGCCCACGCTGTCGCTGGTCCACTCGAACCTGAGTTCGATTCGGTCGGTGCTGTTCAGGTTCAGGACTAATTCGGCGCTGAACACGCCCGGTCCGGAAGCATCGGCGGGACTGACCAGTACCTCGTCCGAGCAGGTGTCCTGCGAGCACAGGACCCCCGAACCGATGCCCGCCCCGGTGTTCTGCATCGTTACAACGATGTTCACGCTCTCCCCTACGATGAGGTCACCAATCGCATGGTGGTCCAACACCGATGGGAACACGCCGAGGGCCGGTGAGACTGCCAAGCCGAAGGAAATCTGCTCCATGTTGCCAACGGAGTCCCATGCCAGAATGTGGATGAGGTAAGTCCCGGCCCCATTAACAGGCAGGGGAATCTTCTCCGCCTCGCTCCAGAGAGCGGTCTGGAGAATCACCTCTCCGTCCACCCTGACCTCCCATGAAACATCGTCAATGGCATCGAGGTCGTCGAAGGACTCGGTCAGCGATAGCAAGACTTCCTCTCCCGCGCGCGCTGGTGACTCGGGAGACACCATGGTGCCGTTGGAGATGATGTTGGGAATTATCGTCGGGCCTGACCCGTCGGAGATGATGATGGTCCAATCACCAGTCGCCGTGTTGGTGGCGTCGTCGGTGACCGTGAGTGAGAGATTGTATTCGCTGGGCTGCTTGGCCTGGTGGCGCTCGGTCACGTTGAGGTGCATCCCGTTGACCTGACTGCCTTGGAAGAAGCGGTCCATGAACTCAAGGTAGTCGGACCCGGCATGCCTCCATCCCTCGGACTTGTCGGAGGTGACATCAATCATGACTGGTAGGCCGTTGGGGTCCGAGGCGCTGAAGGTGAAGTAGAACTCGCTGCCCGAAGGCACCTCGATTAGCGTCTGCCCACTGTCCAGCACAGTGCTGTTACCGTCGACTTGGAGCTCGAAGGTCGCCTCCCAAGTGGGGTTAGATCCATCAATTATGATGTTTTCATACCAATTGCTCGAAGAGGAGAATGCGTCCATGCAGTGCATAACGACTGATGCGACTTCTCCGTCTGAGTAATTCAACTCTGATGCAGTGAAATGTATGTCCCAGCCGTCGGAACGGAGCATTTGGGTGCCGTTGTTGTGCACCGTCCACCACTGCTGGGTATCATCGAGGACGCTGTCAGTGCACTCACCCGTGTACACAGTCGGGCTATTCAGGGGAATTCGGTTGTTTCCTGTATGCCTCTCCGCAATTGCGTTGGGGGGCATGTTCTCCCCCAATGTGATGCGGATGTCGGAGGCTACCGGTGCCTGGTGGCGGAACACGGTAAAGTCGCCGGGAGACCCTTCTATCACGCTCTGCATGGCGCTGTAGCGCAACTCCCACTGGTCCGGGAGGATTACCCTGAGCGGAATCTCCTCCAGCACGCCACCCACGCGCGGGACATCTAGTATCCTCGTCGATCGGCTGTCCGTCAACCCAGTGAGGTCGGCGCTCTCCATCCAGCCCCAGCTGCCGTTGCTCTCGACCGAGCCGTTCACAGGAGGTATCACGATGACCTCCACTCCCTTCGACATCTGCAACGGCAAGTAGTCGACCACGCAGCAGCCCAGCGACTCGGAGTCAGTGAGGTCACGCGCGTTCTCGATTAGAGATACGAAATCCGCGATCTCGGGGATGCTCAGCCAGCCGTCGCCATCACCGAGGTGCTGGTCAATCTGGGCACGCACCCCGAGCGCCCTGTCGGGCAACAGGTCGACGCCGTAGTCTTCCCTCAGTGAGATGTTCGCGGCCCATGTCGCGGTGATGTTGGAGGACGCGGATATCGGGCCGAAAATCTGCAGCTGGGAGCTGCCGATGACGTAGTCGTCCTGGGGAGGCAGCGGCTCGGGCCACTCCCACTCGAGCTCTTCGGAATCGAGTGGGGTGGCTTGGCTGTAGTCCACTGCGAGCATCGCATCGGTGATGGTGTCCTCCCTATCGCTCCTCCAAGCGTCGTAATCGTTCGGCCTCGTGTTAGCGAACATGACAGCGATTACGGGCTCGGAGTCCACGGTGGCCCGCTTGAAGTTGGTAGACGAGCCCGAGAACGCACCCCAGTGCCGCCATACCTCGTCGCCCCCACTCATCACGTAGATTCCCCTGCCGTAACGGCCGCCCCAGGTGTCATACGGGTTTGCGATGAAGTAGTCGAATGGATTGTCGAAGACCCCCGAGTCAAGGGTGCCGTCGATGTGCGCGATGAACCTCGCGTAGTCGGCCGCTGACGCGATCCAACCCCCACCGCCGTCCTTCTCCTCGATTACGAAGCCACCGCAGTCCGGCCCCGGTGCGTCCTCGAATATCGGATTGCCGTTAGAGTCCTGTCCGGATGGGAAGTGGCACTCGTCGACGAGGTCGTCGAAGTAGGAGACCTCGCCTTCGGCCCTCTGGTCGGGCATGGTCATGCCGATTGACATGCTGTCGATACCCATCGGGGTCAGGACGTGGTCTAGGATGTAGGACTCGTAGTCCATTCCGCTCTGTGCCTCGATAATCTGCCCGAGGATCTGGAATCCTATGTTGGAATAGTACACGCTGCTACCCGGACTGTAGTCCAGAGGCCGCCTCAGCCACTCAGAGAGTATTCGTTCCATGGGTACGGGGGCTAGATTTCCACCTTCGAAATCCTCTATCAGCGAGTCCTTGTCGACGCAGGGGTCATTGTTCCAGCTAGCAGTCCATCGATTCCAGTGCCAGTATGTTGGATCGGAGGTAGGATTGAAGCCACCGCGATGATTGAGTAGATGAGAGACATTGATGTCACTAATCGAATGGCCGTTGGAGTGGTTAGGATAGTCGCAGCCATCCATCTCTTCAGGCAGTAGATTGGGTATCAGGTCCACCATCTTGTCATCTAGGGAAATCGTGCCGTTCTGAATCAATGTCAGAATCCCGGCTGAAGTCACTGCCTTGGACAGGCTGGCTATCCTGAACTTCGAGTCGACAGTCACCTCCGAGGCCCAGTAATTGCCGTTCTCGTCGGTTCCGTTGGCGGCGATGCCGTAGCCCTTGTTGAAGACCAGCGAGCCGTTGTGCATCACAGCGACTTGGGCTCCCGGAATCTGCCATTCCGCTAGCAAATCTGAGATTTCGGTATCGAATTCGGAGAATGGGTCGTCCTGCAGATGCCCAGGCTCGTCTGCGAGAGCGGGTACGGTGAGCGTCCCGGTTAGCATCAGCATCGCGAGGGTCAAGGAAGTCGTTCGCGAACCCATCGTGACACCTAGTCCTCGTGGATGATTACTGAGCCCTCGCCATCCACATCTAGGGGGATCATCCGGTTTTCCAAACCGAGTTCGGCCAAACTATCTCGCAGCCCTCCCTTGCCATGCACGAGGAAGAATCCACCACCGCCAGCACCTAGGAGCTTGGCCCCAGTAGCTCCCATGGTCATGATACGGTCGTGCAGGGTGTCTATCTCGTCGCTGCTGACTCCATGTGAGATGCCTCGCTTAGAATCCCATGCATCGCCAATCAGCGCGCCGAGCGCACCCAGATCGCCCGACTCCAGCATCCCTCGGGCCTCATCGGCCTGCTCGCGAATAGCTCGCAGCCTAGCCAACTTGTCGGCCGGGTCCTCCGGGGCCTCGCTCAGAACCTCAGAGGCGCTGCGAGAGGTACCGGTGAAAACGAGGGTGAACTCCTCGGAGAGGCGATTGATCACGTAGGGGGAGATCTGCAGCGGATTCACTCCGACTCCATCGGGACCGAAGGTAATTGAATTGACGCCGCCGTATGCGGCTGCGTACTGGTCCTGCCTGCCGATTGGCTGCCCGAGTACGTCGATCTCTATGCGGCAAGCCTCATCGGCGAGTTGCTCGGGCGACGCGACGCGTCCCGCGAACCTGTGCAGCGCATTGAGCAGACCAACTGTGACTGCGGAGGAGGAACCCAGTCCGGTACCTCTCGAGGGTATATCGGCAATAGTCGTGATCTCGACACCGGAGGTTATTCCGGTCATCCTCATGGCCTCGCGGACCAGCTCGTGCTCGAGGTCCTCGAAGTCGTCCACCAGCTCCATTGACGAGTAGGAGACCCTGACCCTGTCGTCGAAGCGCCGATTGACCGTTACGTGGATGTGCCTGTCGAGCGCTAGGGAGGTGACCATGCCCCCATTAGGCTCCGACGAGGCGAACCAATCGACATCGGTTCCGCCGCCGCAGAACGAGACTCGGACCGGGGTCCGGCTGATTATCATCAGTCGCGCGGGATAATTACCCCACATCAAGCCGACGGTACCCTGTTAGATGGCCCAGAGGGCTACAGTAAGACACATAACCGGCACGCTCCCGGCTTCGCTGAGGAGAAGCGATGGGCGACCTCATCACGATGGATGATCTGAGCAACAAGGAGATTGAGAATCTCCTCGACAACGCCGAGCGTCTCCTTCCTGTCGCCAAGGGCGATGTCCACCTCCCTCTGCTCGAGGGCAAAGTACTCGCTAACATGTTCTTCGAGAACTCGACGAGGACTCGGATGTCCTTTGAATCGGCGATGAAGAGGCTTGGCGGCTCGGTGCTGAACTTCAGCTCGGCCGGCTCGTCAGTGGCCAAGGGGGAGACCCTGTACGACACCATGCAGATGATTGACGGCTATGCGGACGTCGCAGCCATACGCCACCCGCGTCAGGGGGCTGCCCAGTACACCGCCGACGCCATCGACATACCGGTGCTGAACGCCGGCGACGGCGCGGGCAACCACCCCACCCAGACCCTCCTCGACCTGTTCACCATCCGTGAGGCTCACGGGACACTAGAAGGGCTCAACGTTGTCCTAGTGGGCGATTTGCGCTACGGACGCACCGTGCACAGCCTGTCGCACGCGCTGGTTCGCTTCGGCGCGACTCTTACTCTGGTGTCGCCCGACTCGCTGCGTATGCCCGCCGAGATAGTCTCCGACCTAACTGCGGGTGGAGCGAAGGTGACTGAGACCACAGACCTAGCCGGAACTATCGACGAGGCCGACGTCATCTACATGACCCGAATCCAGAAGGAGCGCTTCCCTGATGAGGACGAGTATTCCAAGGTCGCTGGAATCTACATGCTGACTGCATCTGACCTAGCCGGTGCCAAGGGTGGCATGATCATCATGCACCCGCTGCCCCGGGTGAACGAGATCCACCCTAGCGTCGACTCGACTCGCCACGCTCGGTACTTCCAGCAGGCATTCAACGGCGTGGTCGCGAGGATGGCCCTGCTGTGCGATTGTCTAAGCGTCAAGATCCCAAAGAAGGTGAAGTGATGAGCGAGATGAGGCGTGTTACAGCGATTTGCAACGGCACCGTGGTTGACCACATACCCGCTGGCCGTGCAATCCAGGTCCTGCGCATGCTCAGGTTGGACATCGGGCGCTCGAACCCAATATCGATGGTGATGAACGTGCCGAGCGCGAAGCTCGGGCGCAAGGACGTACTGAAGATCGAGGACCGCGAACTCAGCCAGGAGGAACTCGACAGGTTGGCCCTAATCGCACCTGCAGCGAGCGTCGCTATCATCCGCAACTACAGTGTTGCCGAGAAGCTCAAGGCCGAGCTGGGAGAGGAGCTGGTTAACATCGCCCGCTGCTCGTTCTGGAACTGCATCACCCAGAATGCGCGCGAGCCGCTGCCCCAGAAGCTCCGGGTGATCAATGTCGAGCCGCTAGAGATTCGCTGTTCCTACTGCGGACGCGGACAGGATATGGACGAGATCGTAGATAATATACTCTAATCAGAGGTACTCTAGACTCAGCTCTCGAATTCGGCGAGATCCCCTACTGACTCGAACAGACTGGGGCCGCTTCCTAGGAAGTAGACCGACCCGAGCCTGCTGCGCGAGTCCTCCGGCGTCGAGTTGTTGCCGGAAGCGCACGAGTCGGTGCAACCGTCCGCGAAGGCCACGTACACCCTGCCCTCGCGGTCTATGTGCAGGTCGTTGAAGTCCAGTAGGTTGCGGTTCGAACCACCGATGTCACGACAATCACCACTGTTCAGGCAAATGCTTCCCACTTGGACCGGATCAGGAGAGACCCTGACGGTGTGGAAAACCGGCGCAGGATCCAGTGCGTTGAGACTGTAGGTGATGTACAGGTAGTAACTGACATTGGCGGGCGCGTAGTGCGCATTACCGTCCCACGGCTCTCCGTCGATATCGGATCGGTTCAATTCACTCGCGTTCTCACTCCCAAGGTAAGTAACCGCAATCCTTCCTGGGTCACCTGCATCAATCTGGGGGAATACTGTCGAGATTACCTCGCTCGGACTGATTCGGATGCTGGTCTGTTCCCATGTTTCTCCTGAATTAGTACTTCTCGACATATAGATGCCTTCGTCTGCTCCCGTCCAGATGTGATATGCATTGGATTCAGTGTCGGTTGCAACCTCTGAGTTCTTGCGGGGATTGGGCGTCCCTACATCCTCACCCATGGATCGATCAAACCAAGTCAAACCATTGTCATCGGAAACGATGACGGTTGGTGTCGCAACTCGAGGTGTGACATAGACTGTGCCATCCGGCGCAGAAGTGATGGCACCATGCAGTCCACCGTTCGTGGTGGCCAATCCAAAGATCAGTCCACCTGTGTTAAACGTGGCACCTCCATCAAAACTGGTGAAGCAGAAGATACCTACGAGTTTGTTGTAACAATAGTACACAGCCGTCTCGTAGTAAGCCTGAGTAAATTGGCCGCCGATCCCATACCCACTGCTCGTCCAAGGGCCGGTTGCTAGTTTGATGTGATCATTAATCGGGGTCGTGCCGGAGTCGTGTGGATTGCCCACCCACGTTGCCCCATCATCATCGCTATAACATATCCAAGACGTCTCTAAGCCCTGCATCTGCACATTGAATACTCGATCTGTAATCGGATCTACCCATCCCCACGGATCATTGGTTTGGAACGCACACATGGGGCCTGCGACGTTCTCCCAGGATTCTGCGTGGTCACAAGAACGCATGACCTTCTCAAAGGCAATGAAGAAAATGCAACCACTCGAAGTGACGCCGATGCTGGGCTCGGCCCCTTCCTCGCCAACATTGCTGAACACGAAATTGAGATTCAGCGGTTGGTATAGGTCCAGTGAGAGGCTCTCGCCGTCTGGCCCGGTGATGAAGACCCCATCCGGCAGAGTCGGTTCGGGAGGAGGGGGAGGAGGAGCATCATTCGTAAAGCAACCAGCGAGCGATGCCGACAGCATCAGAATCCCGATTAGAAGGACTCTCACCCGCATGTCCTCGCCGAAGGCGCATCAGCGAATTATCTTGCCCTCGGCAACTATCATAGAATAATGGCGTTGGCACCCCAGGCTAGCCCACCGCCGAAGGCTACGGTGACCACGAGATCACCCGATTCAATCAATCCCTCATCACGCGCCTCGCGTAGGGCGATGGGCACACTCGCTCCAGCTGTGTTGCCATACTTCTGCAGGTTCGTAAACGTCTTTTCCATCGGCAATCCGAGATTCCCCATGCCCGCCTTGATGATGTTCAGGTTGGCCTGATGGGGGATTATCATGGCGACTTCTTCCAGCGATCTACCGACCCGCTCGAGGACCGCATTAACCGCTTGCGGAAAGGCTTCGGTCGCGAAGTCCCAGACCGCAGGACCATCCATGTGGAAGTACTGGTCACCGTCCTCGAAACCCGGGGACGGAATCGGATTCTTGACACCGCCCGCCGGAATCTCGATGACCCCGGCTCCGGCGCCGTCGGACATCATCCAGCTTCCAAGTAGGCCCCTGCCCTCGCCCACTTGCTGGAGAACGGCCGCCCCGGCGCCGTCGCCGAAGAGGACGCAGGTGGTGCGATCCTCCCAGTTGAGAATGCGGCTGTAGACCTCGGCACCCACGACCAGCACGTTGTCGTATCCGGGGGTGCCGGCGAAGCGCGCCCCGACATCGAGGGCGTGGACCCAGCCAGCGCACACTGCATTGATGTCGAATGCGGCCGCCTGGGTGCAGCCGAGCTTGTGCTGCGTGATGCCGGCGGTGGATGAGAGCGGGACATCTGGCGATGAAGTAGCGAGGATGAGCATATCGACATCCCTGGGACCTATGCCCGCCTCGTCCATGGCCTGCTGACAGGCTATGACGGCGAGGTCACTGGTGCAGACGTCGTCGGCTGCAATCCTGCGCTCCTCAATCCCCGTCTTCGTGGTAATCCACTCGTCGCTGGTGTCGACTATCTCGGCCCAGTCGTCGTTGGTCATGACATCAGGAGGGACGTATGCTCCCAGACCGACGATGCCAACCGGCGCCATATTGCTCCGCATCGCCCAAGTGCGGACTTTCACTGTTGCTGCATCAGTCGTGCTTGACACAGACGTTCATGGCCTCGGAGAAGAAGCCCAGACTCCACCTGCCACCCTCGCGCCCGACCCCGCTGTCCTTGACACCACCAAACGGTACTCGCAGGTCCCTGTGCAGCCAGGTGTTGACCCAGACCATCCCAGTCTGCAATGCCTCCGACACCCGCTTGCCACGCTCTAGGTCACTCGTCCAGACGCTGCCTGCCAACCCGTAGCGGGTGTTGTTGGCGATGCCCACTGCCTCGTCCTCTCCGCTAAACGGGTGGAGGGTGACAACGGGCCCGAAGATCTCCTCGGTGGAGCATCGAGAGTCGGGGCTCAGGCCCTCGATAACCGCGGGCGCCATCCAGTTGCCGTGCTCGAAGCCGGCGGGCAGGCAGGGCTCCCCTCCAGTCAGTAGAACCCCTCCCTCCTGCTTGGCCAGATCAACGTAACCGCTCACCTTCTCGAGGTGTTCGACGGAGATCAGCGCCCCGAGGTCTGTGGCCTCGTCAGAGGGATCACCGATGCGCATAGCCTCGACAGCGTCGACGAAACGGTCGCGGAATTCATCGTAGATCGAGTCCTCAACTAGCACGCGCGAGCCGCAAAGGCAGACTTGGCCCTGATTTAGGAAGCCAGCCCTGACCACTCCGGCCACGGTGGAGTCCATGTCACAGTCCGCGAATACGATGCTCGCGTTCTTTCCGCCGAGCTCGAGACTGAGTTTCTTGAAAGCGGGAGCGGCCGATGCGGCCACCTTCTCGCCGGTATCCGTGCCACCTGTGAAAGAGACTAGGTCAACATCAGAGTGCGCCACTAGGGGGGCACCCGCCCCGGCACCGTCTCCGTGGACGAGGTTGACGACTCCGGCTGGCAGACCGACCTCGTCGATGACCTGCATCAGCAGATTCGCGGTCATAGGAGTGGTCTCGCTCGGTTTGCAAACCACTGTGTTCCCCATTCCGATTGCTGGGGCTACCTTCCACGAGAGCAGGTAGAGGGGCAGGTTCCAAGGAGTGATCAGAGCGCCGACACCAACCGGTTTTTGAATCACATAGTTGGTCGCACTGGCCATCTCGAAGACCTCCTCCTCGCGCTCGCGTAGGAGGTCCGCGAAGAAGCGGAAGTTAGCGACTGAGCGGTGGGCATCGACGGCTCTGGCCAGCGAGATCGGCTTGCCGGTGTCCCGACTCTCCAATGAGGCGATATCCTCGTATCGCGCCTCGAGGGCATCTGCAATCTGGTCCAGCCAATCGGCTCTCTCCGAGATGCTCAGGGCCGCCCATGCCGGCTGCGCCTCACGCGCAGCAGCGACCGCCGCGTCTACATCATCCTCGCTGGACAGCGGGACTCTGGCGAAGCGATGGCCAGTGGCCGGTTCGAGCACGTTCATCCAATCGTCGCCGGAGTGACAGACGAACTCGCCTCCGACGTAGTTGCACAAGTCGAGGGGCTCCTTGCCGTCGGGGTCGCGCTCGCACGGGGTGCATCCCGAATCGCAGCACTTCTCGGGCTCCATCACGATTCCTCCGTGCCCTCGTTGGAGAATGGATCCGAACGGGTCATGGCAGCTGCGTACTCTTTCCAGTCCAGCGTGGATCTGTCCCTGTCGGGGTCCCACTCGTCCCAGGTAACAACGCTCTCGAGGTCATCGAGGTACTGGGGCGGCACTATCTTCGGGACGATGAACGCCTTCTGCCTGTGCAACGGGTAAGGGTTCCTAAGATGGATTCCGAGGACCCCCAGAACGGCCCGGGCGACGTACCATGTGGCTTGGCTGTTCCAGCCGTGCGCGATTTTGATGACGATACCAAGCCCCTCAGGCCAGTCGGGATGGATCACCGAGAGTCCGAGCAGACCATCTGCACCCTCCTTGGCCAGTATCCTTCCTTCGCCAGCCTTCAGACAGGTCGAGTCTAGGCGGTTGAACCCGCCGATGAGGTCAGGATGGCTGTTCATGGCGCCCCAGATCCAGTCATCGTCCTTCTCGCGGGCTAGGCCTGCGAACATCACGGCCAACTCGTCGACGGTGTTGGATACGGTGGGAAGCCCGCAGCCGTCCTTCGCCACCCGCTGCGGTTCCCAGTCCAAATCTCCCATCATGCGCCTCAGCACATCTAGGTACATTGGGAACCAAGGCGAGCTGGGCAAGGTGTAGCCAGCCCGGTTGATTCCCATCCTGCGTAGAGCCTTGAGCATCGCGGCGTGCTCGCCCGAGCAGGTGTGGAACCAGCGCCGAGGGCGCCTGACCTGACGACCGAACTGGATGAGGGGCACGTCGAGTGGGCACTGCATCAGACCCCACTCGGACTCCGAGAGAAGCGACTGCGCTGCTGCGACGTGCTCCGTGTCGCCATTGTGCGACGAGCAGGATATGGCCAGTTGCTCGCTGCTCAGACCCTCTGATGACAACGCCTCCTGAAACGTCTTCATCATCAACGGCTTCATCATCGAGCGGCCGTAGACTAGGACGTTGCCACCGAATGAGTGCACTATCTCGGTGCCGTGGGCCCAAGCGATGGCGCCATGAATCGTGTTCTCAGAGACGTCCATCCGTCGGAAGTCGACCAGTGGCTCCCACTCAACGTCGCGACCCGTCGCTATCCCGTCATGCCGCTCCCCGAGGGGGTTGGTTGGGTAGATTGCCGAACCCGGCCTGCCGGGGGCCACGCTCGATGGCCTGCCGCTATCGTCCTCGCTCATCTCATGACCCCCCGTTGACACGCGGAGCGACCTTGGTCATGAATGCCGTCATGTTCCTCTTCACTCTCTCACTGTCGTGGTTGAAGAAGTCGAACCAGCACATCAGACGGTCCTCGGGGTGAAACCTCTCGAGGATCTGCTCGCACACACTCTCGACGTTGCCGATTACTGCATTGTCAGCAGCCCTCTCAATCTTGGTCGGGTCTATGGTCCCCTCCAAGGCGCTCCAGTAGGTCGTGAGCGCTGCCCTCGCCTCTTTCATCGCCGCCTCGTCCTGCTGCTCGAGAGTGAGTCCCTCCTCGTCGTTGACGAACACCATCACCGTCCTCGGCATCATGCTTCTCTCCCAAGGGCCACCGTCGGGGTGGTAGTGCTGACTGAATCTGTCATGGGTCTCCTCAATCACGTGCGGAGGAGTGATGCTGAGGTTGAAGACTTGGACGGGCCGGAGCTTGTTGACCTCCTCTTGCAGCTTTGAATCGTGGCTGCCCAGCACTAGGTTGAGAAGTTCCCTGCGCCACTCCTGCGGTATCGTCTTGATATCCTCAAACTCGTATCGCTTGGCGAACTCGATGGAGTCAGGGGACGAATCGAGCCCTCGAACGGACATCGCCGCCCCCTGCACCTCCGCCCAGTCCTCGTCGGAGCGGACGTTGTCCCGAGTCAGGACAGTCGGGCGAATCCTCTCCGAGGAAACGATCTCGCCGTTCAGCAGGCGCAGGAAGAA
>ERZ724560.72-NODE-72-length-18163-cov-1.872976_pt1 | contig 18163 bp, 16 predicted proteins | sample MGYA00375854_ERZ724560 | MGnify/ENA primary metagenome ERZ724560 (study PRJEB28725, sample SAMN03264854) | marine sediment metagenome | biome: marine pelagic biome; feature: marine oligotrophic desert; material: ocean water | place: Pacific Ocean:North Pacific... | reverse complement strand
CAGAAAAATGGTCTACAAACTGGTCTCCCCTTATAGATCTTGCTGCTTCAGTTTTTTTAAGTACCTCTGCTGCCTCCAATAGATTACTAGGAACTCTGTAGGTTTCTTCTATCTTCATGGTGTAGGCTTCACCGGATATAGGTTCTGTGGGCTGTAGTTTTTCTTTAATTCCTAAAAAGCCTGCAGCGAAAGTAGCAGCTAAAGCTAGATATGGATTAGCATCAGCACCCGCCAGTCTATTTTCTATTCTTTGCGAGTCCGGTGATCCCTCAATCACTCTAAATCCTGTAGTTCTATTTTCTTTCCCCCAAGTCATGTTAATTGGTGCCCAAGCTCCCACGCACAAGCGTTTATAAGAATTTGTAGTTGGTGCGATCATCGCCATAAACTCTCTACTGTATTTTTGTAGCCCGCCAAGGAAATTAATCATTAACTCACTCATTCCACCACCTCCTTCGTTCCAAAATACCGGTTTATTTTCTAGATCTACTAAAGAACAGTGTATATGGCCTGATTGACCAGGGTATTTTTCAGACCATTTGGCCATAAAGGTAGCCATAAGGTTTTTTCTTTGTGCTAAAACTTTCATAAAAGTTTTAAATAAAACAGCTTTATCTGCTGAGTTTAGAGCTTCATCTACTCCGATAGCAGCCTCTAAAACACCCGGTCCTGTTTCTGTATGTAAGCCTTCAAGAGGAAAATCCATAACCGAGCTCATTTTTAATATTTCCTGATATAAATCTGAATGAACTGAGCTTCTCAACAAAGAATAACCAAACATCCCAGGTGTAAAATAGGACAGGTTTTTAAATCCCTTGTCTCTTACAGAGATTGGAGATTCATTAAATAAAAAGAATTCATACTCCAGAGCTGATTTACCTTTAAGACCAGATTCTCTTAAAAGTCTCAGGACTTTTTTTAAAACACTTCTAGGGCAAACTTCTCCGTCTTTTAACTCAGAAAGGAAAAGCGGAGTATTTTTTTCAAACGGGATTGTTCTTTTAGAGTCTAAAAGAATTTTGACAGTTTGATCAGGAAAACCTGTATGCCAACCTGTAAATAAATTCTGCTCATCAGAAACTTTAAACTCATAGAGTGCATCGGAGCTATCCCAACCAAAAATGACATCACAAAATCCATAACCAGACTCAATGGATTTGAGAAACTTATCAACATGCATGTATTTACCTCTAAGCACGCCATCAAGATCTGTAATTGCAACCTTTACATATTCAACACCTTTCTGTTGAAGGGCTAATTTTATTTCTTGGCTATCTACTTCCATGTCGCAATATTAACTCGGATTGATAATAATCATAAAGAGGCTGTTAAAATAGCTCCAAAATTCAAGATCTTGTTTATTAAGCTTAATTCATTATGGAAAGAGAAATTGCTGTCTTAGGAGGAGGAAGTTGGGGCACTGTTTTGGCAAATCTAGCTTCAATAAATGGAAATAAGGTGACCCTCTGGATGAGAGATGAATCGAATATTAGATCAATAAATGAAGCCAACTTAAATACAAGATACTTACCCGACTATTTGTTAGATGAAAATCTAACTGCAACTAGTAATATTGAAGATATTAGGTCTAGTCTATTTATTCTTTTTTGCGTTCCCAGTAATTCCTTCAAGGAAGTTTTAACCAAAGCTATTCAACATATTAATCCCGATGCTTTTTTGATAAGCGCAACTAAAGGTATTGAAGAAGAAGGATTCCTTCTCATGAGTCAAATCTTAGAGAATGAGACAAAGGGTCATGACATAGGAGTAATAAGCGGCCCTAATTTAGCTCAAGAAATTTCACTTAATCAGCTAACCGGCACGGTAATAGCCAGTAAAAGTAGGGTTCTACAAGATGAGTGCATAAAAGTATTTTCTTCAGATTCATTCCGTTTGTATACCAACGATGATCCATATGGAGTTGAACTGGGCGGAGCTTTGAAGAATATTTATGCTATTGCCTGCGGGATTGCTGATGGTCTGGATTCTGGTGAAAATACGGTAGGTATGATTATGACCAGAGGTCTTGCTGAGATGAGCAGATTTGCTGTAAATCAAGGGGCAGATCCTATGACTTTTTTGGGCCTTTCTGGAGTGGGAGATTTAATAACAACATGCGCATCTCCCTTAAGCAGAAACCATGCTTTGGGAAAGTTAATAGGCAAGGGGCTTACAATTGATGAAGCTCAAAAAGAGATAGGTCAGACAACTGAAGGCTTGAAGACGCTAAAGGTTGTTTGGGAGAAGGCTAAAGAAGAGGGCATTGAAATGCCAATAGTAAATTCCTTATATAAAATCATTTATGGGAAAGAATCTCTAGAGGGATCCATTGAGAAAGTTTTAGGCACAGACCAACCTAAAGATGTAGAATTCTCTAGATAATTAAAAAGTTATATTTATGAGTAAAAAATTTGAAGAAGAAAAAATAGACGCAGAAGAGTTGAAAGAAAATGTCTTTAATCAGGGCAAGTGGTTAAGGCTTCTATGGATTGCCTTATTTTTATTTATTTATGCATGGGCCTCAATGGTTCTTTACATAATAGCCGTGTTGCAATTCTTATTTAACTTATTTACCGACAGTCCTAATAAGAGCTTGAGTGAACTGGCCGCTTTATTTAGGGAATGGATGGTTCAAATTATAAATTTTGTAACCTACCAAGAAACAGATAAACCTTACCCTTTTAGTGAGTTTCCAAATAAAAAGGGAAAAAAATGATAGAGCTTTATACAGCTCCCACTCCTAATGGTCACAAAATCAGCATTGCTCTGGAAGAAATGGGCCTATCTTATGAAGTAAAGCTTGTAAATATTGGAGAAGGGGAGCAAAAAAAAGAAGAATTTTTAGCTATTTGTCCGAACGGTCGTATTCCCGCAATAGTAGATACCGATAACAATAATTTTGCTGTATTTGAATCTGGGGCAATTCTTTTGTACTTAGCTGAGATTTCTGGCGGAAAGTTCTTACCGCAGGACTCACTTAAACGCTCTGAAGTTATTCAATGGTTAATGTTCCAAATGGCTGGAGTAGGTCCTATGCAAGGTCAGGCCAATGTATTTTTTCGATATTTTCCAGAAAAACTTCAATCGGCTATTGATAGATATCAGAATGAAACCAAACGGCTTTATACAGTACTGGATACTCAACTCAACGGTAGAGACTTTATTTGTGACGAGTTAACCATTGCAGATTTTGCTACTTTTCCCTGGGTTAATATTCATGAGTGGTCTGGTGTAGAAATCAGTGACTTAAAAAATTTATCTGCTTGGGTTGAAAGGTGTAGGGAAAGGCCTGGTTTTAAAGCAGGTCTAAATGTACCAAAAAGACCTGACAGAAAAGAGGTTGACCCTGAAGAGGTAAAAAAAGCAGCAGCTAAAATGTTACAAAAATAGTTTCTTCTTAATTTAAATATGGATAGTTTTGAAAATAAGATTGCCGTAGTTACTGGTGGCGGCGCAGGCATGGGAAGAGAGTTAGTCAGACAGTTAGCTAAAGAAGGTTGCGACATTGCTCTGTGCGATGTGATGGAAGAAAACATGCAAGAGACTGTCGATATAGTGTCTTCAGAATCTCCCGAAGTAAAGATTACTGGTTTCAAATGTGATGTCTCCTTGGAAGGAGATATCCTTTCTTTCAAAGACAAGGTAATAGAAGAGCATAAAACTGATCACATCAATCTTCTTTTTAATAATGCAGGAATCGGAGGCGGAGGTAGTTTCTTGCAAGGCGATCAAGAAGAATGGGAAAGAACTTTTGCCATATGTTGGTACGGGGTTTACTACTGCTCAAGGGCTTTCATGCCTTATTTAGTAGCCAGCACAGAAGGACATATCATCAACACCAGTAGTGTTAATGGATTTTGGGCTTCTTTAGGCGGATTCCCTCACACCTCTTATTCTGCTGCAAAGTTTGCTGTCAAAGGTTTCACTGAAGCCTTAATCCAAGATTTAAGGCTTAATGCACCACATGTAAATGCTTCTGTTGTTATGCCTGGTCATATAGGAACATCTATAGCCCTAAATTCTGGCAAGATTTTAGGACACGCAGACGCCGAAGAATTATCCGATGAGGAAATAGAAGAAATGAAAAAAGTATGGATCTCATTAGGTGCACCTGTACATAACTATTCTAACGATCAGATAAGACAGATGGTTAAGGAAAGAAGGGAGAGCTTTAAAACTAATGCACCCACCAGTGCTGCACAAGCTGCGGAAATTATATTAAATGGTGTGAAAGAGAAAAGATGGAGAATATTAGTGGGAGATGATGCCAAGAATCTAGACAAAAAGGTAAGAGAAAATCCTGAAAAGGCTTATGACCCTGACTTTGTATCTCCTTTCAGCATTGAATAATTTAGGAAAATAAAAATGAAAACTTTTAAAGATAAGGTCGCGGTAATTACAGGAGCTGGTTCAGGAATGGGTCGTTATTTGGCTGTTTTATTGGCTAAAGATGGAGCTGATATTGTGGCTTGTGATGTAAATAAAGAGACGCTAGATGAAACAGTTGAAATGTTACGTAAACATAATGTTTCAGTTTCTTCTCATCTTTTAGATGTGGCAGACAAAGAAGCTATCGAAGCTCTTCCTCAAAAAGTAATTGATCAGCATGGAAAGGTTGATTTGGTTTTCAATAATGCTGGGGTTACAACTGGAAAACATTTTAAGGATATGGAAGAAGAAAACTGGGATTGGGTTATGGATATAAATCTTCATGGCGTAATTAACAGCACTAGGGCTTTCATTCCCCATTTGATAGATAGACCTGAAGCTGCCATCGTTAACACCTCTTCAATTTTTGGTATGGTAGCTGTTCCAGGCCAAACGGCTTACCACGCTACTAAGTTTGCAGTTAGGGGTTTTACTGAGAGCCTTGCCTTAGAAATGGCTCAATCAAATGAAAATCTACAGATTCATTGTGTCCATCCAGGACATGTAGGAACAAACATCGTATCCAATTCACGATTAGATGATGAAGGGCTACAAAACGAAGAAGAAAGAAGGTCAAGTATTTTTACCAGGGAACAACCTGACACAGTAGAAGCAATGGCAGAACAATTTAAGGAAGGAGGAATGCATCCAAGTAAAGCTGCTCAAATAATTCTCAACGGTGTTAAGAAGAATAAAAGAAGAATATTTATAGGTTTAGATTCAAAGCTTCTTGAACTATCTCAAAGAATCTTTCCAAATAAGTATCACAGAGTTTGGCCCTTTTTCATGATTCCCCTGATGATATTCAGGGACAAGAAACCACTTAAATCACTCGATTAACTTCTTGTAAGTTGAATATTTAGGATTATCAACAGAGATTTTCTTCTTAGTGATTTCAATTAAAACTTCTTGAAGTTCTTTGTTATCAAGTTTTAACTCACCCGTCTCTATTTGTTTAGCTAATTCTCTAATATTAGCCTTGTTAGGGTCTTTGAATAAATTCAAAAGTATTTCTTTGGATTCTTTTGAGAGGATTTCTTCATTTTGTTGTTCTCTTTTAACAATATTTAGAACATTTATCGCTATTTGAGTTTTAAATGCTAAATGGTCAGGCAAATTAATTTTTATTTCCTTCTCTAAAAACTCTGAAACCACTTCTACTAGCTCCGCGTTTGTGGGCCTGTCAAAAATCATCATTTTCCTCCAAGAAATAATAAATCGACTAAATCAATTTCAGTTTCAGATACTCTTCTACCTATTGCAGCCTTTTCGAGTGAATTAATATCTCCATTTAAATGAGCATAGACTTGAATGAGGCAGATTACTCCCCACCTAAGTGTTCCCAGTACCTGCCAAATTTTAACTTCTTCGTTATCAATTTCTTCATTACTTATAGAGCTATATCCTTCAAGAAACTCTTCCAAATCACCAAAGCCACCAACTACTTTTTCTGATTGACCAAATCTCCACGAGTTGATACACATCCAGCCGATATCCAACATCGGGTTTCCTATGCTAACCATTTCCCAGTCTATTACAGCGGCTAGACCAGACTCATCAATCATTAAATTTCCCAATCTAAAGTCGCCGTGTACTAAAGCATCTTTTCTTGTTGTAAAGTCTTGTTGGTTCAACCATTTAAAAGCGTATTCAAAAACAGGCAAAGGTTGGTTAAAAGATTTATAAGTTAAGTTCAATCTTTCCAATTCCTCTCTAATAGGTTTCTTAGGCACTTGATTAAAGTCGTTTGTATCAACTGAGTGTATCTTTGCTAAAGCTTCGCCACATTGAAAAGCTAATTTTTGCCTGGCTTCACTGAATTTATTATCTCTCAGAATCTTTCTAGCTATAGATTCTCCAGGTATGAGATTCATAAGATAAGCATCCCCTAAGTCTTTATCATCAGATGAAATAGCCACTATCTCAGGAACAGGAGCACCCGAAGATCTTACTTTTTGCTGTATCTCTGCTTCATCAGACTTAAGAACTGCTAAAGGCGATTTTTTCCCTGAACCTTTTCTTAGAATAAGCTGTTCAGTGTTTTTATTATCTGAAAAAGTAAACTTCCATGTTTCGGCTGAAGCACCTCCTGTTAGAGGAATTAGTTTCGAAACTTTTCCTTCTTTGCCATTTTTAAGTAGAAATTCTTCTATCTTTAATTGAAGGTCGTTAGACATAGCGTTTAGGATTCAAGATCAATCTCTTTTTTATATCCTTTTAATTTAATTTTTTCTTGAGTAATTTCTAGATCATCTATACCTTCCAAAACTTCATGGTTAAATTTGTATATAGTTTTGTAGTTACCTTTAGAAGCATTTTCGTTATAAGCTTTTATTGAATTCCTAGTTTTTTCTAATTTTTTTTCATAATCCTTTAAAGCTTTATTGGTATGACGTTTTTTTATTTGAGATAAAGTAATATCCGGACCCAAAATTAAAGCGGTACCATTCCTTCTTCCGAATCCTTTTGCATTTAAAAAAGCAGCTTTAAAGAAATTAGGCTTTTCTACTTTATCGTTTATTAGAATATCTAAATTATCATCATAAACATCTTCAGCAGGTTTTTGAATGGAATGTATTCTTGGTATCACACCTTTATCCCAAGTTCCTAAGGCCCTAATTAACTGATCACCGCCAGCAACTGCCATACTGTGACCCAGGAATGATTTAAGGGCAGAAACAGGCCATTTTTTAATTCCAAAGGCTTTTGCTACCTTATCTAGAATATGCGATTCAGAAGTTCTGTTTGCAGGGGTTCCAGTTCCATGCGCATGAATGAAAGTTTGTTCTTGTAAGGTTTTTGATCCGAGAATCTTATTAGCTGAAGCCACGCATTTAGCCAAAGTTATGTAGTTTCCAATGCCTGGCCCACTTATAGAGCTTTTAAATCCATCTGCATGAGAGGCAACAGTAGGCACAGAGCCATATATTTCTGCACCTATTTCTAAAGCTAGCTCTTCATCCATAAGGATTATAAATTGGGCTGACTCTCCTAAAACCATGCCAATATTGTCTCCAAAAGGTCTGCAGGCTTTTCTTTGATTAGGTTCTTTTTCTTTTTCTTTAAGTTGCGATTGGAGAGAAACCATACGTTTGTCATCAGACAAACCACTAATTGCAAAAAACCCATCATATATTTCTGGTGTAATAGGGGCTTCAGCACTACCGACAATCACTACCCTTGAAGTTCCATTCTCTATAATTTCCTTCCCCAGCTGTAAATTGAATAAAAAAGTTGCACATGCACCGGCTGCATGACCAGTTCTCCCTACATTTCCTAACATATATGCATTAATAAAATCTGCGGACATGCCAATCAAACCAAAAGCTAGATTTTTAGAACTAGACCTTGATCCTTTAATTCTTGATTGCATCATTCCACCAAGCCCAAAGTGATCTAGATTACCCATAGCGGATCCGCTAAAAACTGCAATTTGATCTGGCGACACTTTTTCTTCTATCTCAGACCATTTAATTCCAAATTGGCCTAAGGTGTCACTCATACCAAAGATGGTCATTTGTAAAGCTCTGGCATGCTGTCTTGAAGAATAAAAACTTCCAGGATTGAAGCCCGTCGGTAATTGACCGCCTGCACTGGCTTTAATCTGATCTAGAATTATTCCATCAGGGTCATAGAGCTCTCTATTCAATTTTCTAACCATAGTATTTGATCGAATTTGGTCTGAGTTTTGGCTTAAGAAATCATTAAGATTTTCAATCTTTTCTAAATCCTTAAACCAACTGCTGCCCGAGGGTTTAATTAATCCCTGCATTACTGCAAGGTCCTTTAAAACTTTGGTTTGATCTTTTTTAGATAGGGAATCAAAAACCGTATTCTGATAACCAACATGATCGGAACTACGGCCGGAAGCGTTTACACCTCCAAAAGAAGTACTTACTGGTATGGGTTTTGTTGTCACTTATTTTTTTACAACTATTTCTTAAGAATCTATTGTATGGCAATATCTGCAAATATTAATTCAAAAAATATTTTAAAGGACTAATTATGCATCCAGGAGTAAACGGAAAAAAATTTCCCGATAAACCGGCAATTGTAATGTTGTCTAGCGGCAAGATAGTTACACATGGTGAATTGAATGATTTATCAAATCAAGGAGCCCAACTCTTCAGGTCTTTAGGATTAAAGCCAGGTGACTCAATAGCTTTTATGCTAGAGAACCATCATCTTTTTTTCCCTATAGCATTTGCTGCTTGGAGAAGCGGTTTAAGGTACACGGCTATTAGTTGGAGATTGCAACCTGCAGAAGTTGAATACATCGTTAAAGACTGCGAAGCCAAAGTTTTTATTACCTCTAAATTTTTGGAGGAAACCGCAGCAAATTTAGAGGAAGTTTTGGGCGGAGTAAAAAAGTTCATGTTAGATGGAACTTCTTCGGGCTATGAGTCATATGAAGAGAGTATTGCGTCTATGCCAGAAGAACCAGTAGAAGATGAATGTCAGGGCGGATCCATGCTTTATTCTTCTGGTACAACAGGAAGACCCAAAGGAATCTACCGAGAATTACAGCTGAACCCTTTGCCTTATACTCAGGAGGAAGATGACCTTGGTTTAGGTAGGGTAGTGGAGGGTGTTTATGGGGGCGATGAAAATACGGTTTACTTATCTCCAGCACCTCTTTATCACTCAGCACCTTTAGGCTTTAACACAGGTTTTCTTTCTTTAGGAGGCACCTCTATCGTTATGGAGAAGTTTGATCCTGAAGCAGCACTAAAGGCAATTCAAGATTATAAAGTCACCCATTCACAATGGGTTCCTACTATGTTTGTCAGATTCCTTAAGACAGATGAGTCCCTTAGATCAGCTTATGACTTATCTTCGCACAAGGTTGCAATTCACGCAGCCGCTCCATGCCCCATTGAAATAAAGGAGAATATGATTAATTGGTGGGGCCCAATACTATTTGAGTATTATGCTGGGACCGAGTTTAACGGTATGACAATTGTGAACTCTGAAGAGTGGATGGAGCACAAGGGAACCGTTGGAAGACCTTTGGTTGGAGAACTACATATACTTGATGACGAAGGCAATGAAGTTCCATCTGGAGAAACAGGAGGAATTTATTTTGGAGGCGAAACTGCTACCTCATTTGAGTACCACAACGACCAAGAAAAGACTCAAAGTGCAATTTCAAAGGAAGGCTACAGTACTCTAGGTGATATCGGCTATGTGGATGATGAAGGGTATCTGTATTTAACAGACAGAAAAGCTTTTATGATTATTTCTGGAGGTGTAAATATTTACCCTAAGGAAACGGAAGATGCACTCATTATGCACCCTAAAGTTGCGGATGTAGCAGTCTTTGGGGTACCTCATCCAGAAATGGGCGAAGAAGTGAAAGCCGTAGTTCAACCGGCAAACATGTCTGATATAGGAGAAGATTTAGAAGCCGAACTAATCGCTTTTTGTAAAGAAAAAATTTCTCATGTGAAATGTCCTAGGAGTGTAGATTTTGAAGAAGAATTGCCTAGACATCCAACTGGCAAGTTATATAAAAGACTTTTAAAAGATCGTTATTGGAAGTAGATAACTATTGATTTGCAGTCTTAAAATGTAGGTCATTATCAGTTATTGATCCCCACCTTACTTCTGTTACATCGGAAAGGTAACTTTGATTGCCTTGCCATGGCGCTTTCGAGCCTTGTTTGGGCATCCTATCAATAGCTCTTTTTACGTAACCGGAAGACAGGTTCAAATAAGTACCTTCTTCTTTAACATCTTCGCCTACTTCGGGAGTACAGTAATCATAGCCGTGCTTGTCCATATAATTCAAAAGTTTGCAGGTGTACTCTGAACTTAGGTCAGCACCTAGAGTCCAGCTGGCTCTCGCATAACCAAAACTGCAAGCAAGATTAGGAATGCCATTAAACATTCTTCCCTTAAAGGCTAGTTTTTCAGATATATCAACTTTTTCATTATCCACTTTGACATCAATCCCATTCAGGAATTGAAGATTTAAGCCAGTGGCCTTAATAATAATGTCTGCTTTCAGCTCTTTTCCTGACCTAAGTCTTATACCGGTTTCTGTAAATTCATCAATATGGTCAGTTACGACTGAAGCCTTACCGGCGTTCATTGCTTCAAAGAAATCTGCATTAGGAACAAAACACAACCTTTCATCCCAAGGTTTATATCTGGGAGTAAAATGTGTCTCAATATCGTAATCTTTTCCTAAGTGATCCCTTACACCGTTTATTAGCATTTCTTTAACTTTTTCAGGGTTCTTAATACACCGATTATAGAAAAAATTTCCCATAAGAATATTTTTCCATCTAGTAAGGAAATAAGCAGTTTTCTGAGGAAATATCCTTTTAAAAAAATTGCCTATCATGTCCTTATCCGGAGCTGCCATAAAGTAAGTTGGTGATCTCTGTAGCATAGTAATGTGCTCTACATCATCAGCCATTGCAGGAACTATGGTTACAGCTGTGGCTCCGCTTCCAATTATGATCACTTTTTTATTTTGATAATTTAAATCTTCAGGCCATTTTTGAGGATGGATTATGGGTCCGTTGAACTGATCTTGGTTCTTAATGGCAGGGTTGTAGCCTTCTTCATAGTTGTAATAACCGCCACAACACATAAGAAAGTTACATGTGTAGTTATCAATTGTTCCTGATTTAATATTCTCTACTTCTAATGTCCATTTAGATTCAGAAGAAGACCAAGAGGAGGTCAGAACCTTATGTTGATATTTAATTTTATCTTTGAGATTATTTTCAGAAATTGTTTCATCTAGGTAGTTAATTATAGAAGGTCCATCGGCAATAAATCTTTCGTCTATCCAGGGTTTGAATCTGAACCCCATGGTATGCATATCTGAGTCAGATCTGATGCCAGGGTAACGAAACAAATCCCATGTTCCTCCAAAGGTTTCTCTGCCTTCAAGTATTACAAAAGATTTATTTGGGCATTGTTTTTGTAAATGGTATCCGGCACCAATACCTGAAATTCCCGCGCCTACGACGACTACATTAAAATGTGATTGATCTGCTTCCATTTTTATATTTTGTTACTAGATTACTAAAAATATAGGTCGAGGTCATTTTTGAATACTTTTTTCACAAGCTTCAACTGTCTGCATTAATAAAGTATTTATGGTCATTGGGCCTACTCCACCTGGAACTGGAGTATATGCAGAACACTTTCCTTCAACTTCATCCAGGTCAATATCTCCACATTTCTCAGGGTGGTAACCTGCATCTATAACAACGGACTTGTCTTTGATCCAATCTGATTTGATAAATCTTGGAATGCCAACAGCTCCAACTAATATATCTGCTTTTTGAATGTGTTCAGCGAGGTTCTCAGTTTTTGAATGACAAACAGTTACCGTTGCATTTTCATTTAGCAACATCAAAGCCATGGGTTTTCCTAAGATCGGACTTCGTCCAACAACTACAGCATGTTTTCCAGAGATCTCTATCTTGTAGTTCTTTAAAAGTCGCATAATGCCAGCTGGTGTGCATGAACCATAAGCAGGCTCATCCATAGACATTTTTCCAAAGCCTAGGCAAGTAACACCATCAACGTCTTTTTCTAGGGCTATTGCATCAAAACACTGCCTTTCATTTATTTGCTCAGGCACTGGGTGTTGTAAAAGTATTCCGTGAACATCTGGATTCTTATTCAATTTTGAGATTTCTTTTAACAGCTCAGTTGTAGAAGTGTTCGAAGGTAATTCTACTTTCAAAGAATCCATTCCAATTCTTTCACAGGCATTTCCTTTCATTCGAACATAGGTTGCTGAGGCTGGATCCTCCCCAACCAAGATAGTTGCCAAGACCGGCACTTTCTTTATTTTTTTCTTGATTAATTCAACTCTCTCTACCAAATCTTTTTCCGTTGATTGGGAGAGTGATTTACCATCTAGAATTATTGTCATACAAGATTGAGATTAATAAGCAATTTTCTCATTATTTTTGACTGCTAGAAAGTTAATCTTTTATTTGACGCTTAATAAAAGCATACTTAACATGCACGGCCTTCGGGGCATAGCGCAGTCTGGTAGCGCACCTGCTTTGGGAGCAGGTGGTCGCAGGTTCAAATCCTGCTGCCCCGACCAGGCTTAAATAGATGAAAGAGAATCCAATAATTATCATCGGTGGAGGTTTGCAAGGACTCGCCACTGCTAATGCACTTATAGACAGAGGAGAAGAAGTTCTATTATTAGAAAAAAGTTCAGGAGTAGCCACTCAGACTAGTTTTGCGAATGCAGGAATGTTAACGCCTTCACAGGCTGCTCCTTGGAATTCAATGGCTGATATAGTAAATATACTTTCAGGGATAGGTAAGAAAGATTCACCCATGCTCTTAAAGCTAGATCAAGTGCCCTCTCTGTTTTTTTGGGGGTTAAGATTTTTACTTAATTCTTCTAAAACAAAATACCGCTCTAATACAGAAAACATATGCAAATTAGCACAACACAGTTTAGAGCTTACAAAACAGATAAGAGAGAAATATGGTTTCAATTACGACCATTCTTCAGTAGGCACCATGAAAATTTTTCGTGATGAATCAAGCTTCAATAAAGCTTCAAAAGAAGTTGAGAGATTAAGTGATCTAGGTTTAACTTTTAAGGTTCTTACTAGTCAGGAAGTGGTAGAACAAGAACCACTCTTGAGAGATGTGTCTGATAAGATTTCTGGAGGAATAATTTTTCCCGATGATGAGACTGGAGATGCTTACAAATTCTGTAAGGAGCTGGAAACTGCTATAAGAGAAAAAGGTGGAAGAATTCATGTAAATACTGAAGTTAAAAAGATTCATTTTAATAAAAGAAAGGTAAACTCAGTTGTTACAGATAGAGTCGAAATAAAAGCTTCAAGAGTGGTACTGACTTCAGGTAGTTGGACAAATCATCTATTAAAAAACACTAGATTAAATTTGCCCGTTAAACCAGTTAAAGGTTATTCATTAACTTTAGATACTTCAATCCTAAATGACACCCCTAAAATGCCAGTTATAGATGAGGATATTCATACTGCTTTTACTCCATTAGGTTACTCGTTAAGGGTGGCAGGAACAGCTGAATTTGCTGGCTTTAATGAGGATATTCATCAAAAAAGGATAGATTACCTGTATAAAACTTTAGAAAGTATTTACCCATCTATTACGTCTAACTTAGATCTTGATAAAGGGGCTTTGTGGTATGGATTTAGGCCAATGAGTCCGGATGGCATGCCTTACATAGGACCTACAAAATTATCAGGTTTATTCGTTAATACGGGTCATGGGCATTCAGGCTGGACTTTAGCTATGGGGTCAGGAGATGTACTGGCTGATCTCATGCTTAAAAAGCAACCCAAAATAGAAGTTAAACCTTTTTTGGCTTCTAGAGCAGTTTAATTTTCAACCAATAAGAGATGTTGTTAAACTTAAGACCAAACATATCTTTAAAGCTAGCAGGCATATTTTTTTATATAATTTCATAATCTCCTCGTAGCTCAGTTGGATTAGAGCAACTGCCTTCTAAGCAGTGGGTCGCAGGTTCGAGTCCTGCCGAGGAGGCCATCCTCAAAAAATAATCTAAGAAGTTGATTAAAAGTGCTTTGAATATTATATTTTTCTCATAGATTTATTTTTTATGGCCATTAAAGCTGTAGTTAGATTAATGATTGCTCTTCACATAAGTATTTACGGTAGGGTCCAAGCAGTCGGCTTCAGGAACTGGATGAAAAAAAGTGCAGAAAAAAAAGGTGTGTTTGGTTGGGTTCGCAATGCATCAGATGGCTCAGTAGAAGCTTTTATTCAGGGGGAGGATAAGGCCTTAAATGACTTACTGGCTTTATGTTGGGAAGGCCCAGAACTAGCTGAAGTTGAAGATGTTCTTACTCAAGACAGTAATGTGGATGAATCTATAGATTCCTTTGAAATCCACTAGACAATAAATTTTTGTTTAAATTTAAGAGCCTCTTTAAGTTTCCTATTGGTTAAATGATAGAATGCCAAAAAATTGGTGGGTGTAGCTCAGTTGGTAGAGCTCTGGCTTGTGGTGCCAGTGGTCGTGGGTTCGAGCCCCATCACCCACCCCAAAATACATAGGAAAAGAATATGAGATTCTCTTTTGGAAATAAAAACGAGGTAGAGCAAAGTCTTACTATTTCAGTTGCTGCAGATGATATTGAGAAACAGGTTAAGAGTAAGCTAAATTCAGCACAAAAAACGGCAAAAATTAAGGGCTTTAGAAAAGGTAAAGCTCCTTTGGATGTAGTTAAAAAAATGTATGAACCTGAGATAAGGCAAGATGTGATTAATGACTCAGTAATCAAGAAATTTTATGAATTAGTTGAAAAACAAAATTTAAAACCTGTAGGCCGACCCAACTTAATACCTGAACGGATAGAAATAGAAAAAGATGTCATCTTTAAAGCAACTTTTGAAGTTTATCCGGAAATATCTCTAGGTAACTTAAGTAGGCTGAGCTATACAAAAACTGTGAGTTCAGTTACTGAAGAAGATGTAAATAAAACTATAGAAAACATAAGAAAGCGGATGTGCTCTTGGGAATCGAAGGAAGATAATGCTTCTACAGGAGATCAAATCAAAATTGATTTTATTGGAAAAATTGAGAATGAAGAATTTGAAGGCGGATCAGCTAAAGATTTTGTTGTAGAGATTGGATCTAAATCAATGATTGAAGGTTTTGAAGAAGGGCTAATAGGGCTAAAAAAATCTGATAAAAAAGATTTAGAACTAACCTTCCCAGAGGATTATGGAAAAAAAGATTTAGCTTCCAAAGAGGTAGTCTTTAGTGTTGAAGCAAAAGAGGTTCTTAAACCTAAGCTTCCAGCATTAAATGAAGAGTTTTTTAAGTCCACTGGGTTAGTGGCTGAAAACTTAGAGGAGTTTAAAAAAGAAATAGAAACAAAGTTACAGGAAGATCTGGAAAATCTTATAAAAAATAAAAGTAAAGTCAGTGTATTAGATTCAATAAGGGAAGCTAATGTCTTTGAAGTTCCTAATGCAATGATAGAGTCAGAAGTAAACAATATGAGAGAAGATGCTGCTAGAAGAGTAGGCATGGATCCAAAGGATTTAAAAGAAGATCTTTTTCCTAAAGAAACTTTTGAAGAAGAAGCAAAGAAGAGAGTTAGTGTCGGTATAATTTTAAATAAGATAATTGAGGAAAAGAGCATTAAGGCAGATGGAGAGAGGGTAAGAAAAATAATTGAAGATCGTGCTGCAATGTATAAGGAACCTCAACAGGTTGTTAACTGGTTTTACTCAAACGAAGAACAATTAAGGAACATTGAATCCATCTCTTTAGAGGAGCAAGTTGTAGAAATTCTTTTATCTGAAGCCAGCGCAGTTGAGGAGGAACTAACTTATGAAGAATGTGTCACTGGTAAGTGAGAGACTTGAATTTTTAACCTTTAACCCAAAATAGTATTAAATAATAGGTATGAGTAGTACAAAAAACACAACTTCTATCAATCAATTGGTGCCAATGGTGGTTGAACAAACCCCTAGGGGAGAAAGGGCTTATGATATTTATTCTAGATTGCTTAAAGAGAGAGTGATCTTTTTAACAGGTCCTGTCGAAGATATTGGAGCAAATTTAGTAGTCGCCCAAATGCTTTTCTTAGAAGCAGAGAATCCTGATAAAGACATATCTCTTTACATTAATTCTCCTGGTGGTTCTGTCACTGCTGGTCTTTCTATATACGATACTATGCAGTTCATAAAACCTGATGTAAGCACGTTATGTGTTGGTCAAGCAGCTAGTATGGGTGCAGTGCTCTTAACCGGAGGTGCAAAAGGGAAAAGGTATGCTTTACCAAATTCAAGGGTTTTAATACACCAAGTAATGGGAGGCTTTCAGGGACAAGCAAGTGACGTTGAAATACATGCACAAGAAATACTTTATATTAAAGAAAAATTAAACACTATTCTTTCTACTCATTCAGGCCAAAACATAGATAAAATTGCAAAAGACAGCGATAGAGATAATTTTATGTCTCCGGAACAAGCAGTTGAATATGGACTGATTGATAGCGTTATGGAAACTAGGACTTAAAGGAATAATGGCAGATAAAAAAGACAATAACGAAGAAAAACTACTTTTTTGTTCCTTTTGCGGTAAAAACCAAAATGAAGTAAGAAAGTTGATAGCTGGCCCATCTGTTTATATCTGCAACGAGTGCATAGATCTTTGTAATGACATTATTCAAGAAGAGATAAATGAAGCAGCTGACACAACTGAAGAAGAGAGTTTTCCAGTACCCAAGGAAATTAAAGAAAAATTAGATGAATATGTCATCAGTCAGGAGGATGCTAAGAAAAACCTTTCAGTAGCCGTATACAACCACTACAAGAGACTTAGAGAAGAATCTAAACAAGATGAAAAAGAAGAAGTCGAACTAACAAAAAGTAACATTTTACTATTAGGGCCAACTGGTTCCGGAAAGACATTACTAGCTCAAACTTTAGCTAGACTATTGGATGTACCTTTTACAATTGCAGATGCAACCACTTTGACTGAGGCTGGTTACGTTGGAGAAGATGTCGAGAATATCATTCAAAAACTACTTCAAAAATGTGATTACGATATTGAAAGAGCACAACTAGGTATTGTTTACATAGATGAAATAGACAAAATTGCACGGAAATCTGACAACCCCTCTATTACAAGAGATGTTTCTGGGGAAGGAGTGCAACAAGCCCTTTTAAAATTAATAGAAGGGACAGTTGCTTCGGTTCCACCGCAAGGAGGTAGAAAACATCCTCAACAAGAGTTCTTACAAGTTGATACATCAAATATCCTTTTTATCTGCGGAGGTGCATTTTCAGGTCTTGAGAACATTATCAGGCATAGATGTGAAGAAACCGGGATTGGTTTTGGAGCCACAGTTACTTCGATCAACCAGTCAGGCAAATCAGATGAACTAATTAGCCAGGTGCAACCAGAAGATCTTATAAAGTACGGTTTAATACCTGAATTTGTAGGAAGACTTCCAGTAACCTCTACTCTCAAGGAGTTAGATGAAGAAGCTTTAGTTAAGATATTAACTCAACCAAAAAATGCTTTAACAAAGCAATTTAAACGTCTATTTGAAATGGAAGGAGTAGAACTGGATATTAGAGAAGAAGCGCTTCATGAGATTGCAAAAAAGGCAATGGAAAGAAAAACTGGTGCCAGAGGATTGCGATCAATTATTGAAAGAATATTAATGGAAACAATGTATAAAGTGCCATCTGAAACTAATCTACAAAAAGTAGTTCTAGATGCCTCTGTAATACAGGGCGATAATGAACCTTTAATGGTCTATGAGAGCACGGAAGAAAAAAAGAGCGGCTAATTAATTTTTGAATAAAACTAAATATGGCTAATCCAAGAACAGAAAATCTACCTCTTTTGCCATTAAGAGATGTGGTTATTTTTCCTTCGGTCGTAACACCGTTATTTGTTGGCAGAGAAAAGTCGATTGTTGCTTTACAAGCATCCATGGCAGCAGATAAACAGATAATGCTTGTAGCTCAAAAAGATCCTCAAAAAGATGACCCTAACCTTAAAGATATTTATGAAGTTGGAACCATTGCCACAATATTACAATTAATAAAACTTCCTGACGGAACAGTAAAGGTTCTAGTTGAAGGATCCCAAAGGGCCAAACTTAATAAAATAAAAGACTACAAAGACTACTACGCTGTCGATGTAAGTCCACTTGAAGAGGAAGAAGAAACTAAAGAGTTAAAAAAATATGTACCTAGCTTG
>ERZ724560.70-NODE-70-length-18528-cov-6.122222_pt1 | contig 18528 bp, 21 predicted proteins | sample MGYA00375854_ERZ724560 | MGnify/ENA primary metagenome ERZ724560 (study PRJEB28725, sample SAMN03264854) | marine sediment metagenome | biome: marine pelagic biome; feature: marine oligotrophic desert; material: ocean water | place: Pacific Ocean:North Pacific... | reverse complement strand
AATGTAACCATTCCACCAACACCAATAGTAACTGTTGCTGGGATGAAACAATCTGGTTCACATCCCGGTGTTGAAGAACCCATTGCGTTCTCTACTGTTGCATTCATGCTGTGTTCAGCAAATGCACTAGGTGCGGCATAAAGTCCAATAGCAAAAGTGAAGATTATTGATAAAATCAGTATATTTTTCGTATTCGTTATACAAGTAATTTATTGATAAAAGTTTCTAAGATGTTTCAGACTGAACATTTTCTGCTTTATGAGCAAAGTGAAAGCATACTACAACGCCCACTACGCCAACCACAATAAACGGAATGGACATGCTAAACGTTTCAGTGGTAAAACCGTAAAACATTATCAAATTACTTGGAAATATCCCTGCAACGCTTCCAAATATGCAGCCAATGAACATGAAGATGTTTTTAGATAACACGATTACTATAATTCTCTAAAAGATATAGTACTTTACTATAATACAATAACTGCAAAGAATACTGGTACGAATACGATTGCAATTGTGTTTAAGAGTTTGATTACTGTGTTTAGTGCAGGACCTGCTGTGTCTTTGTAAGGATCACCAATGATATCACCGACTACTGCGACTTTGTGTTCTTCAGTACCCTTTTCACCTTTCATTTCAATGAGTTTCTTTGCGTTATCCCATGCACCACCGGTGTTTGCCAAGTGATATGCTAAGAATATTCCAGAAACAACTGCTCCCATTAAGAGACCTGCAACTGCAGATGGACCTAATAGAATGCCCACAATGATTGGTGCTGCTACTGCAATTGATGCTGATTTCCATAATTCACCAATTGATGCAAGAGTTGCTACGTCTACACACTTTGCATAATCAGGTTTTGATTTACCGGTTAAAATTTCAGGATCTTCTTTGAATTGTCTTCTTACTTCATAGACCATTTTCTTTGCTGCGCGTTCTACGCCGCTGATTAATTGGCCTGTGATGATAAATGGAATTAATCCACCAACTAAGAGACCTACAATTACAGATGGGTTTGATAGACCATAATCAATTACAACGTCTTGGAAATAATGTGATGCTTCGAATTGGAATGCTTGAATCATTGCTAATGCTGCTAGTGCTGCACTTGCAATTGCAAAGCCTTTGGTTACAGCCTTTGTCGTATTTCCGACTGCGTCAATTTCATCAGTGATTTTACGATTTTCTTCACCCATTTCTGTCATTTCTACAATACCGCCTGCATTGTCTGCAATTGGACCAAATGCGTCAATTGAAAGAACAATTCCTGCAAGAGATAGCATAGCCATTGCAGTTAGTGATGTTCCAAAGATTCCGTATAGTAGTGGGTCAGTACCTTCTGGTGCTGCTGCAGATGTAATTGCAAATGAAACGATAATTGCTGCAACTAGTGCAATCATGAATGGTCCGGTTGATTGTAATCCTTTGATAATTCCCATTAATGTTAATGATGCATAACCCCACTTTGCAGATTCAGAGATTTCTACAACAGGTTTTGAGTTTGCGTTTGTGTAATAGTCTGTAATTTTTTGTATAACTGGAACCAGAATTACACCGATAACTGTAGCGCCAAATAATGCATAAGCAATTGGAGTGTCTCCTAAAACTATTTGAGTGAATACAAAGTTTAGTGCAATTGCTATTGCTGCTGAAACATAAAATGAAATATTCAGCGGCTTCATCACATCAGTAATCTTTCTTGAACCAATTGTTGCAGTACCAATGATTGATGCTACTAATCCAGATGCTCCAATTAGGATTGGATATGCAAAGTTTTCTGGTGAACCGATTAGTGCTGCAATTAGTAATGATGCTAAAATTGTTACAATGTATGATTCGTATACGTCTGAACCCATGCCTGCTGCATCTCCTACGTTATCACCCACGTTATCTGCAATTGTAGCAGGATTTCGTGGGTCATCTTCAGGAATGTTTGCTTCTACTTTTCCTACCAAGTCTGCACCCATGTCTGCAGCCTTTGTGAAAATTCCACCACCGATTCTAATGAACAATGCAATTAGACTTGCACCAATTCCGATACCGGCAATAGTAATTGGGTTTGGATAAATCATATACAAAATTGCGGTTGCAGCTAATGCCATTGCAGGAACTGCAAGACCTACTGTTGCGCCGCCTCTAAATGTAATAGCAAAAGTTTTTCCTAAACCGGAACCTGTTGCATGTGCTGCTCTTACTGCAGCCTTTACTGTAACTTTTAGTGAGATAAATCCTGCAACTGCAGAAAGTGTTGCACCTACTGCAAAAGCAATTCCGTTTGAATCACCAATGAAAAATCCAATGATGACAGATAATCCAATTGCTATTGGAACAATAATTCTCATTTCACGTCTCAAAAATGCTGCTGCACCAACTCTTACGGCTTCAGATATTTCCTGCATTTGTTTTGTACCAGGATTTTGTTTGGCAACCCAGCCAGTATATCCGGCTGCAACTGCAAATGATGCAATTGCTGCAATAATTGGTATAATTACCTCTATAGGCAAACCCAGAATAGTTTCAGTAGCCATCGTATATTTGAAAAACGAATCTGTGAAGAATATAAATCAACAAGAGATTTCAGGAGAATTTCTTTTCCTATATGGATCAAATGTCTTTCCACGTAAGCCTTGGCGGACTAATTTGTTGAATCTTTTACCATGACTCAGATATGGAAATCTTTGATGAATCAATTCATGTACAATTGTATTTTCCAAAGTCTTCTCATCAGGGATTTTTTTTACATTGATGAAGATTGTGTTTTTTTCCATGTATGATACACCGTAATATTTGTAGGCCGTAGTTCTGCAACCTTCAGTGATTTCTTTTGGAGCAGCCATTACTTCCTTGTTTGTAAAAAATACTTGTGGCTCAGGAGTTGAGAATCTTTTTGAGTATATTCCTACTTTTTCTAATACGACCAAACGGAGCTCATCATCTAGCTTCATGATTAGATTGTAAATTTCAGACTTTATTGGATTGTGTCAAATGATCTTGGCAAAGTGTAAAAGATGGTCAGAGTTTAGTGTTGTAATCACAAGTCATACAGCCACCGTCTCATCATCCCTTATTTCATTTGATTTACTATTTTTTGAACCTTCTCTCTGACTTCATCAGTGATTTCAGCAATTACTAATCCTTCATTTGGTTGACCATACATTACAACTGAATTTTCAGGTGCAAATAGACATACAGGTAAAACCAGCAAATCTTCTTCACCGTCAACTAGCAATCGTATAGGAGGTTTTTGATCAAAGATAGTTTTTAGAAGATTAAAACTCTCAGTACTAATTTCGCCAGGATTATTCTTTATAGTTAATTCTGTACTGATGGATTCAGTTTCAGGAGGTGAACGTTTCTCACGTTTTTCTTGTCCGTCAACTATGTGTAATAATGGAATTAGGCCCATTTCTAAAAGTAATTCAGATGTTGCATCTCCAACAGTAATTACAACTTTCTCAGAGTAGATTTTCCTAATGTAAGATTCTTTTTCAGATGAATCGTTTGGAATTAATTTACCAAGTGGGATTTTTAATTCGTCACGTAAGTTTGATGGTAAAATCATGTACTAGTTTGTAGTAGCTTCTGCTTGTATTTCTTCTTGTAGTTTTGCTGCAACAATACTACATTGTGCTGCAACATTTTTTGCTGCAATTCTAAATGCATCTGCACTAGGTGATTCTGTATTTGTCATCATAACAGGTTTACCTAAATCAGAACCTTCCATAATTCCAGAGTTTAATGGAATTTCTCCTAAGAATGGAATTTCATGTTTTTCACTAATCTTTTTTGCACCACCATTACCAAAGATGTAATGTTTCTTTGTGCAATCAGGACATGCAAAATAACTCATATTTTCTACAACGCCAAGTATTGGTACGTTTAGTTTGTCAAACATTCCAATTGCTTTGACTGCAACATTACTTGCAACATCTTGTGGAGTAGTTACAACCAAAATTCCAGTAATAGGAATTGTTTGTGCTAATGTTAATGGTATATCACCTGTACCTGGAGGAAGATCAACTATAAGATAATCAAGATCTGTCCAGTTTGTATCAACTAAAAATTGTTTTAAAATTCCAGAAATAATTGGTCCACGATAAATTGCTGCTTGATGTTCTTGTTCTGCAAAGAATCCAAAAGAAACTACTTTTAGATCATTAAATGTTGCAGGTTGTAATTTGTTATCTTCTACTTCCATTGCACCGTCTTTCATTCCCAACATTAACGGGATACTTGGTCCGTAGATATCTGCATCAAGTAATCCAACCTTTGCACCTGTTTGAGATAATGCAAGTGCAAGATTCAACGATACGGTAGATTTTCCAACTCCTCCTTTTCCGCTAGCAACACCAATTACATTTTTGACAGTTGCCATTGCTTCATCGGCATCAAGTGAACGACCTTCCATAACTTTTGCAGTAACTTTCATATCAAAATTTTCAATGCCATCAATTTCGTCAATAGCTTTTCTTACATCTTCTTCAATTTCTTCATTGAATGGACAAGCAGGAGTAGTTAATTCTAAAGTAAATTTAAGATCACCTGAGTTTAGTTCCAGATCCTTTATCATTCCCATTGAAACAATATCTTTTTTCAAATCAGGATCAACGACTGTTGCCAGTTTTTCCAATACTTGATCTACGCCAACCATTGTGCAAATTACTAATTCTCTTCATTTAAAATATTCTTTACTTAGTCCAAACTAATTAGATGATTATAGTGAATTGAGGCGCATAGATACCAAAAAAATTGGAATTTTTTGAAAAAATCTTGAAAAATACCCAAAGGTTCATAAATAAAAATTCCATCAAAAAATTGCAATTGTTTTCTGTTTCAACTCTAATAGATATTGTAAGAATTCCACCTAGTCTATTTGGTTCAACATTGAAAAAAGCCGCAGAAAGTATTTTGAAATCAAAGTATGAAAGTATGATCAATCAAGAATTAGGATATATCATTATGGTAATGGATGCCAAAGTAGAACCAATGGGAAAAATGATTCCCGGTGACGGAGGTACATTCCACAGAGTAGAATTTCAAGCATTAACATTTTATCCAAAATTACAAGAAATTGTTCAAGGTGAAATTGTAGACATTACAGACTTTGGCGCTTTTGTAAGAATTGGTCCAACTGATGCATTGTTACATTTGTCACAAGTTATGGATGATTATTTGAAAAGTGATGTAGCATCAGGAATGATAATTGCAAATCAAAGTGGAAGAACATTAAAAGTTGGTTCAATGTTAAGAACTAGAATTACCGCAGTGTCATTAGGTAAAGCAGCTACAATGGGAAAGATTGGAATTACTTGTAGACAACCATTCCTAGGTACAGAAGAATGGATTAAAGAAGAAATTGCAAAAGCCAATGGTGAAGAAGTCGATGCAAAAGAAGTTGTAGTTGAGGAAAAATAATTGGCAAAAGAATTAGCTTGTAGAGAATGTAGATGTGTGACAACAGCAAAAGTTTGTCCAGTATGTAAATCAACAGACCTTTCACCAGATTGGAATGGAATAGTATTAGTTGTAAAACCAACTAACTCAAAAATTTCTAATACATTAGGAATTACTAAACCAGGCAAATACGCATTAAAGGTAACTTAAATTGAAATATTCTCCAAAAAGAGAATTAAAACGATTTTTAGATGAAGATGTTGCAAAGGGCGACATTACAAGTAAATTATTAAAAAAACAAAAAATCGTTGCAAGAATCATAACTAGAGAAGAAACTGTTGTTGCAGGTACAAAGTATGCAAAAGAAATTTTTGCACTAAAAAAATGTAAAACAAAAATTCTCAAACAGGATGGAAAAACAGCAAAACCAAATCAAACTATTTTAAAATTAAGTGGAAATGCAGGAGATATTTTGACGTGTGAGAGAACTGCGTTAAACCTTCTCTCAAGAATGTGTGGAATTGCAACACAAACAAACAATCTAAGAAAACTTGTCAAATCTACAGGCTCAAAGTCTAAAGTTTTTGCTACAAGAAAAACTGCTCCAGGTTTGAGATTTTTTGATAAAGAAGCAGTGAAGATTGGCGGTGGTGAGAAACACAGAATGAATCTTAATGAAATGATTATGATTAAAGACAATCATTTAGCAGTACAAAAATCAATTGAAGAGATTTTAAGAAAAGCAAAAAAGACTAGAGGTAAAATTGAGATAGAAGTTGAAACATCAAGCGATGCAATTTTGTGCGCAAGAATGGGTGCAGACATCATCATGTTAGATAATTTTTCTCCAACTCAAATTAAAAAAACTATGAAGAAATTAACCGAGCTCAAATTAAGAAATAAAGTAATTTTAGAAGCATCAGGAAGAATAAATTCAAAAAACATTACAAAATATGCTGAAACAAATATCGACATGATATCTGTTGGAAGTATAACTAATTCAGTTGACGGTATAGATTTGAGTTTAGAGATTTCTTAACTTATTGCAAGCATTCTTTCAATTGCCAATCGGGCTTTGTCAGCAGTTTCTTTTGGAACAGTAACTACATTTGTTTCATTTAATAGAGAATTGTATACTTTTTCCAGTGTAATCATTTTCATATACTCACATTCTGCTTTTTCAGATGCAGGAATGAATTTTTTGCCTGGATTTTGCTTCTTCATTCGGTATAAGATTCCTGTTTCAGTAGCAACCACAAATTCATTTGATTTTGAACTTTTTACGTGATTCATCATTCCCTCAGTAGATAAAATTTGTACTTGGTTGGAGCTGTAGCTTCCATTTGCAACATCATACATCATAGGAGTGGTACAACTGCATTCAGGATGAATCAAAAATTCAGCATTAGCAAGTGAATTTAGTTTTTCTTTGACATGATCAGGTGTGATACCTGCATGCACATGACATTCTCCTGCCCAGATTAACATATTTTTTCTACCAGTCATTTTTGCAACATAAGATCCTAAGAACATGTCAGGTAGGAATAAAATTTCTTTGTCGTCTGGAATTGCTTTTACAACATTTACAGCATTTGATGACGTACAACAGTAATCCAATTCTGATTTTATTTCAGCAGTAGTGTTTACATAACCAACTGCAATTGCGTTTGGATGTTCTGATTTCCATTTTTTAAGTTGTTCAAGATTTATTGAATCAGATAATGAGCAACCTGCGTTAGTATCAGGAATGAGTACTTTTTTTTCAGGACTGATTATCGCTGCAGTCTCAGCCATAAAGTGTACACCGCAAAATAAAATTGTTTTATGAGGAGTTTTTGCAGCCTGTCGTGCAAGCCCCAAAGAATCACCAACAAAATCAGCTATGTCCTGAACTTCAGGAATTTCGTAATTATGTGCAAGAATTACAACATCCTTTTCTTTTTTCAATTGTTCAATCTTATCTTTTAACATCCGAAATCCTCCATCCGGAAATCATTTAAAGTATTATTATTTTACCAAAAAATTACATAGAATTTTTGTTTCAAGGTAATTCTTGCCTACATTTCCCTATTGAAATTATAAACGGATCCGAAGGGATTCGAACCCCCGACCTAATGCTCCGCAAGCACTCGCTCTATCCATGCTGAGCTACGAACCCATTAATTTACTTGGAAAAATTGTTAAAAACGTTTGGAAAAGAGTTATGCTTCTTTTTCTGCTGGTTTGACATACAAGTAATTCATTACTACACCACCAATGATACCACCGATGATTGGTCCTACCCAGTATAACCACTGTACTTCCCATAAACCTGCATCTCCAGATACAACTGCTGGGGAAAAGGAACGTGCAGGATTCATTGATGCACCTGTTAAAGGCACACCAACTAAGTGAAGTAAGAAAACCATTCCACCAATTGCACCGCCGTAAATCTGCTTTGGTGCTTTTGTATGAACTGCAACCATATAGATTACAACAACTAAGAAGAATGTCAAGATAATTTCAACTACTAATCCAGACACCATACTGTTACCAATTAATTCACTAGGACCTCCATGAGCACCCCAGAATACTTTTTTACCAATTTCTGGAAATAGAGCCTGTAAGGTTAGGGTAGCAACAATTGCACCCATAATTTGGAACAAGATGTATCCAATTCCATTTTTAACATCAATTTTCTTTGTAATCATCATAGGTATTGTAACTGCAGGATTGATATGCGCACCAGAAATATGTCCGAATGCATAAACCATTAAAACAATTATTCCACCGTGACCAAGTGAAATGAAAATTATTGCTTCAGTTGATAATCCATCACCGTACCATGCAGCAGATAGAATTACAGATAATGGTCCAAAGAATACTAGACCAAATGTTGCGATTGCTTCTGCAAGCCATGCTCGTGGATTTACCATATTCGATGTCGAATTTGATATCCATATAAAACATACTAGTCAATTTTTACTCAAAGAATATTTATCGGGAAAAATTGTACGAGATACATGATCGAAGAAGGTAAAGCAGTACCAAAATTTCAACTAGAGGATGCAGATGGAAACTTAGTAAAATCATCTCAATTAAATGGGCAAAAGTATGTCGTGTATTTTTACCCAAGAGACTTTACTCCAGGATGCACAACTGAAGCAGATGAATTTTCAAAAGATTATAAAAAATTCAAAAAAGCTGGAATAGAGATCGTAGGAATTAGTAAAGATGATGTAACATCACATAGAAAATTTTGTGATAAAATGAACATACCTTACATTTTACTTGCAGATGTAGAAACAGAGGTTTGTAAAAAATTCGGAGTATGGGGATTAAAAAAATTCATGGGACGTGAGTTCATGGGAATTAATCGTAGTACATTTTTAGTAAATGAGAAAGGAAAAATTTTCAAAGTTTTTCCTAAAGTGAAGCCAAAGGGACATGCAAAGGAAGTCCTAGAGGCTTTTCAAAAATAAAATAAAAAGAAGAGTAAAGGCGTTTAGTGTCCAGTGTTTGCTTTAGCACCTTCAGGTCCAAAACCTTTTGGTAATGAGCCTCGATTAGATTGTACTTTAGCGGCTGCTGCTGCGGCTTCAGCTTTTGCGGCTTCGGCTACTGCTTTTGCATCATCAACTTTTTTCTGTTCTAGACGTGCCAAGTAATCTTTTTCATAGTCTTCAAGTTGCGCTTGTTTTGATTTTCCATCAGATGCACTTCCAGCACTTGCCTGAGGTTCAGGTTGTGGTGGTGGAGGTGGTGGAGGTGGAGCAGATTTTGCTTGATCACCTGCAGGAGCATCATTAATCCAAGTACCGAATTTTTTGGCTTCTGGATGATATGCAAGTCTTTGTCTTGTTGCAAAGTACTTGTTTCCTGGTGCTGTGTAACCAGTAACTTTTGTTTTTTGATCATTCCAGTTGGATGGTGTAACACTAGTTTGTGCTACAAGTGCTCTACTACCAAAGTATCTGTTACTTGGTGCAGTGAAACCAGTGATTGCAACTTTTTGTGTGTTCCAGTTTCCGGTTGGAATTTCACGGAATCTTTCGTGAAGTGGAACAGAAGGTGCTTTCTCTGCAGGTTTTGGTGGTGCTTTCTCTGCAGGCTTTTCATCATGTGCATGTGGGCCGCCACCGCCTTCTGGTTTTTTAGCTTCTGCTGGTTTTGGAGCTGGTTTTGGAGCTGGTTTTGGAGCTTCTTTTGGTGCTGGTTTTGGAGCTGGTTTTGATTCAGCGCCTTCAGCAAGACTTGATAATCGCTTTTCTAATTGAGCAATTTTTGCTTCCAAATCAGCTTTTGTCGTTCTTGAAGATGTGGATTTGCGTTTTGTTGTAGTTTTACGTGTAGTTTTACGTGTAGTTGTACGCTTTTTAGATGTCGCCATTGGTGGAATAGGGAATTAGTTGCTTATGTGCATTTTGTAGTGACATAAAATTTTTCCAAAAAAATAAACAAAAATTTGTAAAAATTTGAAAAAAGGAGTTGTAATGAGGATAGTAGATTTTTCTATATTCCCATTTCTTTTTTAAGCTGGGCACACCAGTTTTCTACTCGTTCTTGTGTTCTATCGTTTTCACTATCTTCATCGACAGGAAGTCCACAGAATTTTTCACCATCTTCTGGTGGTGTAATCTCATTGAGATGTGGAATCAAACATCTTGAACTAGTAAAGTTCTCATAGCCGTCAAGACTTACGTATCCGACCATTTTTGCGCCTGCTTTTTCGAAATATCTGTGTAGTTCTTCCATTGCATCGACATAATCTTGTCCATAACCAACAGAGTCACCCAAGCCAAATACTGCGACTGGTTTTCCTTTGAGATCTAATGCACCAATTTTTTCTAAAAGGTCATCCCAAGCTGTTCCAGATCTTAGTTCTTCGGCACCAGTATTCCATGTAGGAATGCCACATATGAGACCGTCAAAACCGGCAAAATCTGCCAAGTCACTTTCGGTAACATCTTTAGCATTTGCTACTGCATCGCCTAGTTGTTCTTTGATAATACCACAAACTGTTTCTGTTTTACCAGTTTGAGTACCAAAATAAAGTCCGATTGTCATTAAAAAAAACTCATGGTATTCATATTTAATTCATACTATAATCTAACCGATCTAAAAATAAAGAAAAAAGGAATTTTTGGACTATAGATTAGTGTCCTGTGTTTGCTTTAGCATCTTTGATGAATCCTTTAGGTAAAGTGGCTCCTTTTTTTGCCATTTTTGCTGAATATTCTTCTTTTTCTTTGTCAGCGTCGTCAACTTTAGCCTCTTTCTTAGGTTTTTCATCGTGTGCGTGTGGTCCACCCATGATTCGCAAAGACGTTAGTTGTTTATTTATGTAATGATATGAAATTTTTTCAAAATATGATATGAATTTAGGAAAAAATTAAAGAAAATTAAAGAAAAAAGAAATTGATTTACACTAATGATTAGTGACCGGTGTTTCCTGCTTTAGCATCTGGTACAAATTTTGCAGGAAGAGGACCTAATAATGAAGCTCCTCTTTTACCGTCTTTAGCCATAGTGTTGTATTCTGCTACATATTCGTCTTTTGCCTCGTCGGTTCTCCAAAAGTTTTCATCTCTTTTTGGTGCCGCCTTCTTTGGTTTTGCTTTTTTTGTAGCTTTTGGTTTGTCGTCATGTTCATGTGGACCAGCCATGACGAAGATCTGAAAAGATTGTATTTAATTCAGATGATAATTCTAGAATTAAGTTTCAAAAGATGAGAAAAAATATTTTGATAATGAAAATAAATTCAAGATATTTTTAAAAAGATAAAAGAAAAAAGAATGTTCTAGAATTACACTAATGATTAGTGTGCACCAGCTGCTTTAGCATCTTTGATGAATCCTTTTGGTAAAGTGGCTCCTTTTTTTGCCATTCTTGCAATGTATTCATCTTTTGCTTTGTCAGCGTTTGTTTCTTTTTGAGGTGCAGCTTTAGCTTCTGCTGGTTTTTCATCATGTCCGTGTGGACCACCGCCACCTTCTGGTTTAGATTCTGCTTCTTTAGCTTCTGCTGGTTTTTCTGTTTTTGGTGCAGGAGCATCATTAATCCAAGTACCGAATTTTTTGGCTTCTGGATGATATGCAAGTCTTTGTTTTGTTGCAAAGTACTTGTTACTTGGTGCTGTGTAACCAGTAACTTTTGTTTTTTGATCATTCCAGTTGGATGGTGTAACTTCAACTTGTGCGACAAGAGCTCTACTACCAAAGTATCTGTTACTTGGTGCAGTGAAACCAGTGATTGCAACTTTTTGTGTGTTCCAGTTTCCGGTTGGAATTTCACGGAATCTTTCGTGAAGTTCTCCTGATGCTGGTGGTGCTTTCTCAGCTGGTTTTGGTGCAGTTTCTGCTGGTTTTGGTTCCGGTGCAGTTTCTGCTGGTTTTGGTTCCGGTGCAGTTTCTGCTGGTTTTGGTTCCGGTGCAGTTTCTGCTGGTTTTGCATCTTGTGCAGCTGCTAATTTATTCAATTTTGCTTCTAAATCAGCAATTTTGGCTTCTAGATCTTTTTTTGTTGTAGACTTTCTTGTAGTCTTTTTTGCTGTAGCCATAATTTCTCGTCATTTGAGGTGTTTATTTAGCTTATGATGTTTCTATGAGGATATTATTGATCTAATTTTATTAATTATACACGTGTAGAAAATGGGTGGACGATTTCGAAAAAGAATATCCTGATTTTGATTGGAAAAATACACCAGCCTATAAGCATCCAGGGGGTAAAAATTGTCCATGCCCAAAGCATGAATATATTCGAGAGCAGATAAATTTTGCAAAACAGGTCAATGATGCAGGATCTGATGCTGCACGAGTAACGCTAAAGTTTTGCCCAGATCATTATCAAGTTTACATCAAAGAGGTAATTCCAGCAATGCCACTAAAGTATAAAATTCTCACAAAAATCGCATTGAAAATTGGTGCAATACAGATCGAACACCTGACTCACATGCAATCAGATCTGTGTTTTTACTGCAAATTTGGTTCAGGTGGACATGGAAAGAAAAGCGAACTTCCGCCAATGCCTTAGTTAATTGGACTTATTCTAATTTTTGGACGATGCGGAGTATCATGATGACATTTCTCTCCACAAATTGGACACATCTTTCTATCAAGGAATATGCATTGACAGATATGGGATTTCATGTAACTCTCTGCTGCAGTAGAGTTTTCACCAGTACCATTACAGAAAGGGCATTGAGAATCAATTAATTCAATTGTTCCAACGCCTTTACAAACACCACAAATGTCCGAATCAGTCACAAACGAATTAAGTTAAAACAGAATTAAACTCTTGCTGAAAGCAGTTTTTGAGTACCGAGTTAGGCTTATACCTTCTTTTTGAAAAGAGGTAGCACATGCCAATTGAGGACATTCATGAGTTAGTCGAGGTTTTAGAAAAAGCCGGAGAATTAAAAAAAATTACAACAGAGGTAGATTCCGAGCTTGAGTTAGCAGAAATTTTACGTCGCACTATGTATGACAATGGGCCAGCGTTACTTTTTGAAAATGTGAAAGGGTATGATATGCCCGTTTTAGGAAATGCATTTGGTTCAATGAAGAGATTGGAATTATCACTTGAAACTTCAGATTTTACAGAAATTGGACAAAGAATTGCAGATATGACAAAGATGGAAATTCCAAAGGGAATGTTGAATAAAATTAAGAAATTACCTGAGCTCTCAAAGATGAGTGAATCATTTCCAAGTTTAGAAAAAAGTGGTCCTGTAACCGAAGTAATAAAAGAAAATCCAACTTTCGATGACATACCAATTCTGAAATCATTTCACAAAGATGCAGGAAAATTCATAACATTTGGTTTAACAGCAACAAAACATCCTGAAACAGGAATTAGAAATTTAGGAGTTTACAGAATTCAGATTGTAGATAGTACACATGCCCTGATGCATTGGCAAAAACACAAACGAGGCGCAGAGCATCATGCTATCACAAAATCAACTAAAACAGAGGTTGCAATTGTTATTGGAGGAGAACCTGCAACTGTTTTTTCAGGAGTTGCACCAGTTCCAGAAGGATTAGACAAGTATCTCTTTGCAGGAATTACAAGAAAAAAAGGAATCAAAATGGTAAAATGTAAAACAATTGATGTGGAAGTTCCTGCAAATGCAGAAATTGTATTGGAAGGTTATGTCGATTCATCAGATATTAGAGATGAAGGACCGTTTGGAGATCATACAGGATATTACACACCAAAAGAACCATTTCCAACTTTTACATTGACCGGAGTAATGCAAAGAAAAAATCCAATTTACCTTACAACAGTTGTTGGAAAACCAATCTTAGAAGATGCATACATAGGCAAAGTAATTGCAAGTTCATTTTTGCCAATGATCAGAATGTTCCATCCAGAAGTTGTTGATTTTGAAATGCCTGCAGCAGGATGGTTCCAGGGTTTGGCAATAATTTCTATAAAGAAACGATATCCCGGACAAGCAAAAAAAGTCATGATGGGTTTGTGGGGAATGGGACAACTGGCATTAACGAAAATGTTTGTAGTTGTAGATGAAGATGTGAATGTACACGACATGAATGATGTAATATGGGCAATTACAACTAGAACAGATGCTGCAAGAGACATTACAATCATAGATAGAGCCCCAACAGACACACTAGATCCTGCATCACCGTTAGTGAATCTAGGCTCAAAACTAGGAATTGATGCAACACAAAAAACAGCAGAAGAAGGATTTGAAAGAGAAATTCAAGAAAAAGTTCAGGTAGATGATGAGACTAAGAAATTAGTGGATTCCAGATGGTCCGAATATGGAATTTAACGCATAGATACTGTTTCGTAAAAGTTATCACGTTCTTCAGCAGAATAACCAATTTGTTTTATTGATTCAATGATTCTTTTATCAGTTAGTTCAGTGGAACGAGCACCTGTACAAGAAACAACTTCTTCTCCAATTAATGTACCACCAAAATCATCAGAACCATATTGTAATGCTAGTTGAGCCATACCAACACCGTTTGTTAGCCATGATGATTGAATATGATCAATTAACCCATCAAAGATTATCCTAGAAATTGCAATCATTTTGAGTAATTGTATTCCGCCAGCACCGGTTGTAACAGTTCCTTCCTTTTGCATTAGAGTATTGTTTGGTTCGAAACTCCATGGAATAAATGCCATGAACCCATTAAGATCTTTTTGTAATTTGGCAATTTTGTCATAATGTTCCACAATATCATTATCAGTTTCAACATGACCATACATCATTGTTGCAGATGCAGGAAGTCCAAGTTCAAATGATTCTTTCATAATTCTAATCCAATCATCACTATCAATTTTTTTTGGACTAATAATTTCTTTAACAGAATCAGTTAGAATTTCAGCACCTGCACCAGGAACAGATTGTAAACCTGCATCTTTTAATCTTGATAAAATTTCTTTTGTAGATGACTTTTCAACTGTAGCAATCATGTCAATTTCAGAAGTAGATAATCCATGCACACCAACATTTGGGAATTTAGAACGAATCATTTTAAATGAATCTTCATAATATTCAATTCCAAGTTTTGGGTTATGGCCACCTTGAATTAGGACCTGTCTAATTTTGAACATATCCCAACCTGTTTTTACTCTAGCTTCAATTTCATCTAAAGTTAAGGTGTAGGCTTCTTCGTGATTAGGAGGTCTATAAAATGCACAGAATTTGCAATCAGTGATACAGACATTGGTGTAATTCAAGATAATGTTATTTACAAAAGATACTTTTTTTCCAAATTTCTTTCTGGTTATGTTTCCGGCGACGAGTCCCATTAGATATACATCGTCAGATTTCAATAATCTTAGATAATCTTCTTTTTTTGGTCGAATACCATTAAGTGAATTTTCTAAAATATCTCCTATTTCACTAGAGTGGATTTGTTGTGTTAATTGACTCAATCACAATCTATCGTTTGAGATTGATATTTAATTCTTAGATAAAAAACGAGCCTAAAATTACATTTTTGGCAATTTTTAAGTATGGTATACCAAAGATATCACTAATGGCAACAGGTACAGAAATTCGATTAAGTAAGATTATGAAAAAAGGCAAGATGCTATGTATTCCAATGGATCATGGTATTTCAAATGGTCCTATTGAAGGATTAGAAAAACCTCATGATGTAATTTACAAATGTGAGAATCACGGTTTAACAAGCATCATAATTAACAAAGGAATTATCAAAACATTACCAAGACCAACCAAGGTTGGAATTTTAGCCCACTTTTCATCTAGTACCGCATTATCATTGGCTCCAAATAGAAAAATGCTAACAGGTTCTGTAAAAGAGGCAATAAGATTAGGAGCAGACGGAGTTTCATTGCACATCAACATTGGAGGAAAAGAGGAACCAGAGATGGTTGAACAACTAGGAAAAATTTCAGAAGAATGTCACGAATGGAATGTTCCATTACTTGCAATGATGTATCCTAGAGGAGAGAATGTCAAGGATCCACATGACCCAGAAGTAGTTGCACATACTGCAAGAATTGGTGCAGAGTGTGGTGCAGATATTGTCAAGACATTATACACAGGAGATATTGATTCATTCAAAAAAGTTACAGAAAGTATTCCAGTCCCAGTAGTTATTGCAGGAGGTCCAAAATCAAAAACTGACTTGGATATTTTACAGATGACTGAAGATGCAATGACGGCAGGTGCAAAAGGAGTTACATATGGAAGAAATATTTTTGCACATAAAACACCAGATAAGATGGTAGAAGCATTAGCAGGAATAATTTTCAAAAAGCAAACAGCAAAAGAAATGGCAAAGAAAATTGGCAACTGAAAAACTTTTGATTGTCCAACCAAAAGTTGGAAAAAATCAATTAAATAAATTTGTAAAAAATTTAGAGGATGAAGGTGTAAAACACATCTATGCAGATCCTAAACTAATTACGGATAAAAAAAGTAAAATGAAAACTGTCTTTACAACATCTAACGCAGATTATGTGGTTCTTGGTAAAGATGGAAAAAAGGTAAAGGGTAAAAAAAATGGAAAACAGTTCAAGATTTTATCAAATAAAGATATTGATGGAGTTTATGAAACTGCAAAAAAAGGACTTGATTTTGTCATAATCGAGGTAAAAGATTGGAAGATAATTCCTCTAGAGAACATTATAGCAAAATTACATAAAATTCACACAAAAATATTCACAATAGCAAAAAATCAAAAGGAAGTTAGAAAGATGTTTTCAATTCTAGATGTTGGAGTTGATGGCGTAATCTTCCAAACAGGTTCCATAGGCGAAGTGCAAGAAACTTTGGTAAATCTTGGAACAAAGAGTTTTGATTTGAAAACTGCAAAAATAACAGAAATTCAAGAGGTTGGAGATGGAGAACGAGTTTGTGTCGATACAGCATCAATGTTGCACAAAGGAGAAGGAATGTTAATTGGAAGTAGAGCAAACTTCATGTTCTTAGTTCATAACGAATCAGTTGGTTCATCATTCACATCACCAAGACCATTTAGAGTTAATGCCGGGGCAGTTCACTGTTATACATTATCACCAGATGGAAATACAAAATATCTATCAGAATTAGAAACGGGTAGTGAAGTACTAATTCTCAATTCTAAAGGAAAAGCAAGAAGAGCAGCTATTGGAAGATGTAAGATTGAAAAACGACCAATGCTTTTGATCAAAGCAAAAGTGGGAAATGAAGTAGGCGGCATTATAGCACAAGATGCTGAAACTATACGATTTGTAAAGGCAAATGGACAATTAGTGTCAGTAACACATCTCAAAAAAGGTGATTCAGTTTTGGCATTTTCTAAAGAAGCAAGTGGAAGACACTTTGGAATGGAAGTAGCCGACGAATATATTCTCGAAAAATAATGAAGTATAAGACCTGCGTATCAATTGGCGAGAAGAATCCAAAGAAACTCAAAATAATTCTAAAAAAAGCACTTTCAAAATCAGATTTTGCTGAAATACGATTTGATTATTTGAAAAAATCAGATATTCCAATTGTTTTAGAAAGTTCTAAGAAAAATCTATCAAGATGCGTATGTACATTACGTCCAAAATCCGAAGGAGGTTTATTTGTTGGAAAAGAAGAGGAGAGGAAATCGATTTTACGACTAATTGCAGAGTATAATCCATTTTTGCTTGATGTGGAGTTTAATACAATTCAAAAAGACAAGAAACTGGCATCATATCTTAAAAAATCTAAATGTAAATTATTGATTTCATGGCATGATTTTAAAAAAACACCTAATGAATCACAATTAAAATCTAGATTCAAAAAGATGCAAAAATTTTCAAATGTTGTAAAGATTGTGACTGTTGCAAAGAATGTATCTGATGCTTCAAGATTGTTATCACTTTATTCAGTTAAATCAAAAAATAAGATGGTAGCATTTTGTATGGGAGATCAAGGGAAATTCTCAAGAATACTATGTTTGCATTTAGGAAGTCCATTTACGTATGTGTCATTGGGAAAAGCAATTGCCCCAGGACAATTTAGCGTTGATGAAATAAAATCTTTAGAGAACTAACCTCTATCGTAGTTTGAAGTTCCATAGAATTGATGAATCTTTTCTGTAGTTTGACCATCTAGTGATACAGTAACATTAACGGTATACAGATTATTTATCATCCAAAGTGTACCATCTTGAGTGGTTTCACGTGCTAATATCTCATATCTGAAAAATCCATCTTTGGTAGTTCCAGAAAAAGTATGAATCAATCCTTCTTCATTGTGTAATTCTATTTCCACATTTACTCCATCAACGGTATATGATGCATTTCTATTGAATGTTGGAGAAGCCTGAGGATACATTTCAGCATCAAACACCAAAAGATCTAAAACAAATCTTTTTTCAGGTGTCACTGTATCATATCCTTCAAGTAACAACATTAATGGTACTCCAGTTGTTTCTGGAGTTTCAGGAATTTCTTCTATGGTTTCTTCCTCTATTACTTCAGGACTTGATGCATCAACTTCGATAAGTCCAATTTCAATCAAATACTTCATTGCATTGATAAATCCAGAATCAGGTATCTTGTCATCTGCCCACCAACCAGCAGTATTTCTAACCCAATCTGGAATGATTTTATCAGGCCCAGCAGGACCAGGTTCTGTTGGAGGAATGTAGATAATTCCTTCATTTATCAAAAATTCAAGACCATTTGTAAATT
>ERZ724560.69-NODE-69-length-18555-cov-3.510148_pt1 | contig 18555 bp, 10 predicted proteins | sample MGYA00375854_ERZ724560 | MGnify/ENA primary metagenome ERZ724560 (study PRJEB28725, sample SAMN03264854) | marine sediment metagenome | biome: marine pelagic biome; feature: marine oligotrophic desert; material: ocean water | place: Pacific Ocean:North Pacific... | reverse complement strand
CGGCGTCATCGTGGTATAAGAGCCAGCACCACCACCCCCTGTGCGGATTTCCTCGGTACCTACATTCTGGAGCTCAACGGGACCGTGGAGTGGAACATCACCGATCCATCAGAGCCTAGGCTGGATGTGGCATTCACCCCGCCCTGGGAGACCGTCGCCGGCGACTACAGCTGGGTTTTGAACTTCTCGGGCTCGACCTGGCTGCAACCGGCTGAGGCAGTCGACGTGGTACGAATCCAGGGCAGGGCCAATGCCACCGTTCAACTGGGGCTCGAATGGACGCCCAGAGGGGCAACCAACTGGGTGGCCGGGTTCGCCAACGATATCTTCCACGACATCCCAGTATTAGGCAACAATTCCTCTGTGGTGGTGCAGTTGCTGGTGCCGTCCACCCTGCCCCCGGCGCCTGACGGCTCCCCGGCCCCGCCGGTAATCCACAGATTGGCTTCCGGGTGGATTGACAACGCGACCGGGGGCTACAACCTCAGCTTCGAGATGCCCTCGGGTGTAGGCTCCGGAGTGTATGACCTAAGGGCCGTACTCGACTTCAACCAGAACCCACCCTCCGGCGGAGTCTTCTTCAAGGTCCAGGACGATGCCGTATACGCCGCCGGCATACAAACTGAGTTCGTGGTAGATGCCGCTCCGAGCGCACTGATAGTGGTAGCCGGCTCGACCATGATAGTCAATGCCACCATCACCGACGTCGAGGACAACTCTCTGCTGCAGGGTGTGCTCGCTGACATCTACTTCGATTGGGGCGGCGCTTCCGAGGCAATCATGGAGAATCAGACCACCGGGTCCGACGGTGTCGCGGCGTTCAGTCCGGTGATTCCCGCCGATACGGCGCCCGGGTACTACACCATCCGGGTGCACGCACCGGACGACAAGTCGGACAACCTGACCGTCGCTGACGCAGGCAGATGGCTTGGCAACGACAGCATGGTCAACCTCACGGTGCAGGTATCTAGCTTCGTCGAGATAGACAGCATACCCGTTGAGGTCACCGCAGGGCAGGCGTTCGCCATAAGTGGCAGGGTGATTGACGCGGTCGACGCCAACAGGACCGTCAATGGGCCGATGGCAGTGGAGGTGTTCTTCCTGGCCGACTCCAGTGAGACTCTAGTGCAGAGCGCCACCACGACCAGCAACGGCTCGTTCGCAATCTCAGTACCCACGGACCCGTTGGGTGACGGCGTCACCAGCGGACTCAAGACCGTGGTGGTCAGCGTCATCAACGGCAGCACGCCGTTCTACCTAACTGGCACAGGAAACGCTTCGATACTCGTGCGTGGGGTGACCCAGTTCGTCGACAAGAGCCCAATCATCAACACCGTCGCGGACCGTGGTTCATCGATTAACTTCGGGGCCCGACTGGTGGAGTCGAGCGACAATGACAGGCAGATCCGCAACGCGACCATAGGGGCGAAGTTCCACGACACGTGGCTGCCAGCGATTCAGACGAACGGTGTGGGCGTGGTGAACTTCTCGTTCGCTATACCGCATTCTCATCCGCTTGGACTGATAGCCATCACGCTGTTCTTCAACGGCTCATCCACTCTGCACTCCACCACCACCACCATCACCACCATCACTGTCAGATCCCCTACCATCCTCACCGTCGACCCAATCACGGACAACCCTGCGGCGGGCGATTCGTTCTCGGTCAACGGCACGCTGACCTCCAGTAACGGCAGTGGCATTACAGACCGCGATGGCAACAGCCTCGCTCTGTCACTGACATTCTCGATTGACGGGCAGAGCAACACCTTCACAGTTCCACACGGGCATGCGCACTTTACGCCTAACGGCTCTTGGCACGTCGAGATACGCCTGGATCTCACCTTCCCGAGGGGCACCCACGACCTGATGGCCACCTATACTCCCAATGTGAACTACTACGGCGCAAGCTCAGGTAACTCGACCTTCGACAGCCGTGGGTACTCACTGCTGACCATCACCGACCCTCAGGACCTCGACCCGGACAGCAGGACCATCCGAGGAGACGTAATCAGCGTGAACGTTTCGCTGATTGACAACGCCGGTCAACCAATCGTGGCAGAACCGGTCGACATCCTGATTGACGGCATCTTCACTTCAAGGGGCTCCACTGACATCAATGGCAGCATGAACGCGCTTATCGATGTCAACACCAATAGGGTCCCTGGCCCGATGACGATAACCGCCGACTTCGGCGGAATCAGCGGCACCACCGGGCTGCTGGGAGATGAGTCTTGGACCCGCGTCATCATCCTCGCACCGACCGAGCTGGAGATTACCTCCATCACCGGTTCGGCCATAGCCGGCGAGAGTGTGACCTTCAGCGGCACCCTGCTCGACGAGCACGGCCAGTTCCTGATCCACGGAGGCAACCCACGAGGCGGAATCATCCACCTTGAGATAGACGGTGCCACTGTCGGTCCGGTGTACTCCACACAGTCCAACGCCAGCACCGGAGAGTGGTCGATAACCTACGACCTACCGCTGGATGCAGACTACGGCTTGCACACAGTTACGGTCAGGTTCCTCGGGGGATTCACCTGGGTGGACCCGATGGGTCAGGGTGATTCGCTCAACCCCGAGTACTACCTGCCCTCGTCGTATACGACGACGTTCAACGCAACCCAGACCTCGCAAGTGGTTCTGACGACTCCTCCGGGGGAGGTTGACAGGAACGAACTACTCCTGATTGAGGGTATGCTGACTGACGGCTCCGGCAGGATACTTCCGAACAGGAACCTAGAGGTCTCGATGAACGGGGAGTTCCTGACCGGGCTCTCTGTGGGCGAAAACGGGACCTTCAGTCTGTACATCCCCGTACCTCCTGACATGGAGCTGGGGCCACGAATAGTACTGATCACGTACCAAGGAGAGGAGTTCGTACTGGGCTCCAACTCCTCTACCATCTTCACCGTGTACGGACCCGTCGAGATATCCGTGGTTCAGCCCCAAGCCGTAGCGGTCGGAGACCCTCTGATGCTGAGCGGGACGGTCAGGGACAACCTGCCCGGGGGCTGGCTCGCCAACCACTCGCTACAGATTTTCGTCGACGGGATCCTCGTCGGAATCACCAGTTCGGACGAGAACGGAGAGTGGTCGTACCTGTGGACCGTGTCGGACTTCCTAGAGGTCGGCAACCACACTCTGACAATCAGGGCGCCCGAGCAGGGCTACCACCGGGTCGGCTCCATTGAGACCGTCCTGATAATCGCCTACCACACGGGAATGACCCTGCAGGTCGATTCTCCAGTAGTAACGAGAGGAGGCTCTTGGAACTTTACCGGGCGTCTGTTCGACGAGGACACCTCAGGTCGTCCGGGGCTCGAAGGCAGGGAGTTGACCGTACGGATCGATGGCGAGGTCGCAGGCACCGTCACCACATCCATCGACGGCACCTTCAGCTACACCCACGATTTGGGGTACGCAATCGCACGCGGACCGCACAACATAGCCTTCGCCTTCCTTGGCGAAACCTACTACCTGCCAGTCCAGTACAACGTCACAGTGTACGTCAGGGCGGACATAGAGATTGAGGTGTTCTCCAACAACCTCGACATAATCCGAGGGGACCCATTCGCCAAGATCAGGTTGCAGGGGCGGATTCTTGAGATAGGCGGAGAGTCCAACGTGATGAGCAACATGACGATATCATTGCACTGGGATGATCTGATTCTACCGCTGTCCGGGAACCCCTGGGACGATGACGGGACCGAGCACTTCGGCCTCGCCACCAACGCAATCCACAGCATGCCCCCGGGTCCACTGACCCTGACCGTAAGGGTCGAGCCCGACGGCTCGAGGTACCTCAACGGCGCCACCGTCGAGGTCGAGGTCGAGATTCTAATCTCCGTGGCCTACCGATTCAATCCCGAGTCCCTGTTCGTAGCCGAGGACCAGAGGCTGCTGTCAGGCTCCATTAACGTCACCGCGCTCGACACCGGGCAGGTGGTGCCCGACTTCCCGATATCGGCCTATCTGGTGAACGGCAGCTGCGTCAACAAGGACTCGCCGCACTTCGCCGTGGTCGGGCTCACCGACCAGAACGGCCTGTTCACCTACCAGTTCGAATCATTCACCGGACTTCCATCATTCCACAACCAGACCTTTTGGGGTGGGCTGAGGGTGTGTTTCGCGACTGACTCCGAATTTGTCGATCCGATTAACAAGACGTGGCCCCCTATGTTCCGCGACGGTCTCGACGTCGAGTACGAGCAGCAGTCAGGCAAGGCCTTCGGATTCTCAACCATCCTGCTGGCCGCGCTGCTCACCCTCGCACTGCTGATTGGGGCGGCCATGCTGATGCGTAGGCGCAAGCAGGCCGCCATAGACGAATTGGCTGGTGTGTTCAGCTACACGGCCGAGCTACTGGCTGCCGGCGACGAGGTCAGGGAGGCCATCTTCAACTGTTACGAGAGCCTGTGCCAGATCCTGATGCGCAGGGGGTTCTTGCGCCGTGACTTCGAGACCGTACGCGAATTCGAGCTGGCGATTCGCAACGCCCTACCAATCAGCGAGCAGGCCCTAATCGCGCTCGACAGGATTTTCGAGGAGGCTAGGTACTCCAGTCACGTGCTCGGGGAGCCTCATCGGCAGAACGCGCAGATGGCACTGTCCACCGTCCTGCAGGAGATCGACGAGCTGCAAGAGGTCCCTGAGAGAGACTCCTATGTGGTCGACGATGGAATCAGGTGAACTCGAGACTCAACTCGCCTTCCGACCAGACGGCCCTCGCCAGTGCGCTACCTTCTGGCAGGGCGAACTTCCTGAGGATGCCCCCAAAGCGCTCCGGTGCGATGAGTCGGACCACATCTCCCCGCTCATTAGCCAGCCTCTCTACTACTAACTCCTCGGGGAGAGTCGAAGGAAGGGGGATGCTGATTCTGTCGGCACTCAATGAGCCACCCAGTTCAGCTAGCATCTCGTCCAGAGGCTGGATGTCCCTAGCTAGGGACTTGGCTGCCTCAATCGGCTCGGATACGTCTGACACCACTTTGGCATGCTCTCCGCGCACCTCCTCGAGATGAGGTAGGTCGGAGAGGAACTCCTCATGCATCCGCTCCGCCCCCAAATCGAGGCCAGGCGTTACGACACCGAGAGAGGACTCATGTCCTCCTAGCCCGGGCATCTCCACTTGCACCCGAGACCATTGCATGCGCACCATCACGAGAGCCGCACTCGGATGAACCCATTGCTCATTCAGTGTACCTAGCTGGGTCAGGAAACTTCCTGAAGAAGCGCCCAGTGTGCCTCGCAGTTCTGTCCGAATCGACCGATTCCACCGCGTGGATTCCATCAGGCATACAGATTCTGAAGCCGCGCTGGAGCAGGCGCTTCTCCAGTAGCACCACCAGAGCACGGTCGGCCGCCTTCCTGATTGGCCTACCAATGGCTTGCAGGAGCCTGTTCACAGCTGGCTGAGAGCCGGCGTATCTCCATGCCAGCGCACTGTCGTACTCATCCTCGTAGTACTCCCTCAGAGCGTCCTGACGGGCGCTGGGAGGAGGCAAGGGCAGGCCGATGCAAATCACCGCATCGAGGATGTTCCCAGGGTAGTCGACGCCCTCGGCCAGCTTGCCACCTAGGACCCCCGCGAGCAGGGCTGGGGTCTTCGAACGCCTCAGTTGGTGGAGTCTGTCAACCATACTGTCCATCTGCTCCTTAGATGCTCCCGAACGCTCTTCCAACAACTGACGACTGCGCACTACCCAGTCCTCGTCTTCTAGGACTATCTGCTCCAGCAGGGCGTAGCTCGGAGCGAACACGGCGACGTGCCCTGGCGTCTGGCGCAGTACCGAGTGGATGTGCGCGCGTATCCTAGCAGTATTCTCTTCGCCCCGTTCAGCGTATCGACTGGTGACATCCTTTGCAATGAGAACCGGCCTCCTCTCGGAGAGGAAGTGAGAGGTATATTCCTTGACTATTGATACTCTGGATTTAGGGACCTTGAGTAGGTCGTAGTACATCTGCGGAGGGAACAGAGTTCCTGACATCATGACACCACCTCGACACTCGTCAAGAAGCCCCTCGCTGACCACTCCAGGGTCCAGCAGATGAGTAGTCAGTCTGTGCTCTTCGCCCCCTAGTTTATCGTGGACGAGTGCGAAAGCGGGACTATCGTGGTGCTGCATGCAGGTGTGCAGCAGGATGGCCAGCCTAACGCAGGCTGTCTCTTCCTCGATATCGTCATCATCCTCGACAATGTCGACTCTTATCGATTGCAACATCCTGACTAGGTCGCCTAGCTCGATGGCTCGCTCGACGTCTTCGACCAGTATCGTCGAGATTCGACTTAGAAATTCCGTCATCGAGACTCTTTGATCATCGGTCCTGCTCGAAGATAGGCCACCGTCTATCTCGGCGAACCACTTCGGCAACTCGTTTCTCAGTCTGCGCATTGTAGCCTTCATTCTTCTGAGTCTGTCTAGTTCAGCGTTGTTCGAATCAGCCTCGGCTCCGTCAAGCGATGCGCCCTCTGACTGAGTCCTCTCTGTATGCTCTTCAATCTCGTAAATCGCGTCCCTAATCACCTTCATCCTAATTGTGCGTTCGAATCCCTTGCGAATCCTATCTGGGAGATTGTGTGCCTCGTCAACCACAAGCAGCGTGTTCTCCAACCCTATGCCCATCGCTGAGAGGGAGGACTCCCTCACGGCCTCTACGAATACGTGATTGTAGTCGCATACCACCACATCAGCAGACGAAGCCGACTCTCTCGCTGCCTTCCAAGGGCAGATACCGTGGGGCATCCCCTCGTCGCCGGCCTTGCACATCGAGACGAGCTCGTCTACATGCAACGGATCGCGCAGTATCCGGGGGCGGATAAGATTGGCATCGGCGAGCCACCGCCGACAGGTGCGCGAGCCTCGCTTCTCGGCACACAGCCTCGAGAATAACGCCCGGTGCTCGTGCCTAATCTCGTTGATGCACATTCCCTGCTGCCCAATTAGGTCCACCCGCCTGACCCCGGGAGTGTCAGGCCCGAGCCTCTCGTTGATTCTGCGGACCGTGTCGACTACTATCCTGTGCTGCGACTGACGACCAGTCAGGAACATCACCACAGGAGGTTCTTCCGAGCTCCTCGCGACCTCGATTGCAGCGGCCAGAGCCGCCGCCGTCTTGCCAATTCCCGTTGGCGCGGCGGCCAGCAGGAATCCCCCGGCCCCGAGTGCTGCGATACCGTCGCCAATCATCTCAGCCTGGGCGTCACGAAGGTCCTCGTGGGCGATGAAACTCCCTGCACCGGACGTTGGACCCGCCTTCATGGAAGCGGACCTGATGATAGACCGACCAAGAAGATTGGCCATCATCTGGTGATGATGGCTTCGGAATCGCGGCTGTCTAGGATTACCTTCAGCGGCTCATCCAAGCTGACATGGCGGAGGGCCCCGGAATCGGTTGAAGCCTCAACCGAGTCCAACCACTCCCAGTCGACGAAGTCGTCGGGACCTATCGTAAGGTAGCCGATGTTGAATGTGATGATGTTCTGGAAGAAGTGAGTACCCTGCGAAGGCTCGACATGGATGTCCGTCATGGGAACCTCGACAATCACACTGGAGCCCATGATGTGGTCCCACTGGGCCGGGATGCCCAGCGAGGGGTCCGATGACCCCCATCTGCCCGGCCCAATCAGCACGTAGGGTCGGTCCTCCGCCCGTAGGGCTGCATCTATGGCAGCAATCTCGGAAATCAGGTCCGTCGTCCGCATCCTATCCAGCCTCTCCGGGTGGACGTACACCACGTCCCTGATGCCCTCAATGACCCCGTTTCCGAGGGATTGGCTGCATATGCACATTGCCTTGGAACGTTCGACATCGGCCAGATCGATGTCTATGTCGACGGACTCCTCCATCATCGGTCTGACCTGCAGGATGGCGAACCTCCGTTTCCCCGAGTCCTGATTGATGGACATCGCGAACTCGAGCTCGACGGGGGAGCCGATGTAGTTCTGGCAGGTGTTGAGGACGTGACTGAGTATCTCCGAGAGCGGAAACCTCCCGTGCTTGAGTACCGGGGCGAAGGTGACGACCCTCGGACCACCATCCACAGTCAGAGAGTCGACCATGCGGTCGTCCGAGACAACATAGGTCGAGCCTACGAGAGCCAGACAACCGTCCTCCTCGGCCTCAGCCAGACTGAGATTGAGCAAGTTGTCCTCCTCGTCAGCGTGGACTTCTCCGTCCTCCTGCCTCATTGGAATGGCGAAGAAGTTGCGTTGAGAGGTATCCAGGGTGGCTTGGTTGTTGTAGAACTGGTGGATTCTACGAGGCTGGCCCGGGCTGTACCTCAGGCACTTACCTCCATTGGAGACCTGACGACCCAGCCCTATGCATATCGCTGCAATCCCATCTTCTGCTAGAATGGGTTCTACGGGGTAGTGATTACGACTCCTAGCAGCCCCCGATATGGTCGGGTAGAAACGCCCGTTTACCTCGTCACCGACCAGGTCCTGTATGACCACAGCCATGCGCTCGTCCTCTATGGTGCTCGGCGTGGCTGCGACGTACGCCTTGGCCCTGCGGTAATATGTTGAAGCGTAGACCAGTTTGATCGCCTCGAGGACCCTCTTCAGCCTGACCACGGGATCCGGGTGGTCGTTGGCCAGCATGTAGGTCGCGTACACCCCCGCGAAAGGCTGGTGGCTGGAATCCTCAAGCAGGCTCGACGAGCGGACGGCCAAGGGCCACTTCGTCTGTTGCAGCATCACCGAGATCTTCTTCTCCATCTCGTCTGTGAAACCGGCTTTCAGGAAGGCCCCGTTGACCTCCTCGTCCTCGTGATCCTCGTGAGCGAATCTGCCAAGGCCATTGTCCTCTACAAACTCCTCGAACACGTCAGTGCCGATTACCACCGACCTTGGCACCACGAACTCGACATCGGGGAACTCGCTGCCCAGCCCCAGATCGAGCATGCGGGTGAATAGGAAGGCCAGCCCCCTGCCCTTACCACCTAGGCTGCCCCTCCCTATCCTCTGGAAGCCAGCACCCTCACGCTTGGCGTCGTAGTCCCCAATCGTACGCATCCTGACCTGGACGATATGACTCCTGACGGAGTCTGCAAGATACTTCCTGATTCCCTCTGTGGTGTCGAAGTCACCAATCTTCTTCGGCCTCATCCCTGCCGCCAAGCTGAACTCCGAACGCGTCCTCAGCCAATGAGAGAACTGATTTCTCCCGGCATGGTACTCAATCGAGTCAATCGGGACACTCTCGAGCCCGTGCATGAATTCCTCGAGGTTCGAGGCCCTAGTGACCTCGCTCCCGTCAGGCATTCTGAATACGAAGTCGCCGAAGTTCATCTCATCGACCATGAACTCCTCTATCCTCCTGTACAACTGTGTGTCCTCCTTGTGCAGGAAGCGGACGCCCAGCGCCTCGGCATCCTCCTTCAGTTCGATGTTCTTCGACTGGAACAGTATGGGCATGTAGCGATGACCCTCCTGAGCGTAGCGCACCAGCTCAAGGCCAGCCGTGTCCCTCTGTCCGCCTTGGTTGGGGAACTTGCCGTCGGTGAAAATTCCGATTATGTTGTTGTGGTACCTGTCGATGATCGACTTGGCGGAATTCATGTCTGAGGCCAATAGAATCTTGCCCCTAGCCCTGAGCCTCAGAAGCTTCTGATGGAGGTTCCCGCCCTCTCCCATCAGACGCGTTGTCTGCTCCACCAACTGCCTGTACAGCAATGGGAGGTACATGGAGTAGAACCTGCGACTGTCCTCGATGAGCAGGATGACCTGAACATCGCCGTCCCTCACGTCGTTCTCGACGTTTCGCTCGTCCTCAATCAGCTTGCAGATTGACAGCAGTATCCTGCTATCACCAGTCCACACGAAGATTCGATCAATCCCCTCGCCAGCGCTCAGGGTCGCTAACTCGCGGGTATTGTGACTCAGCATGACCACGGGCAGCCCCTCGACGATTCGCTTCGCCTCGGTCCCGAACGCCTTGACGTCCATCTCCCCGACCCTCGTCATGGTGATTACGAGATCGAACTCGCGCGTGCGTAGCAGCCCGAGGGCGTCCCGGGCATCGGGGCTGTGGATGATGCGGGGAGCCTGAGAGAGGTTGAGGTCGGAGTACTCCTCCTGCATAATCTCCGCTAGGTACCCCGATTCTTCCAGCAGATAGTGGTCGAAGTGACTGGCGACGAGAAGGACGTCTCGGACTCTGAACGGCGTCAGTCGCTCGAAGCGACTCCAGTCGGAGATGCTCTCGCCCATGCACTCGGATGGGAGCATCATGCATCAAAGTTCAGACTGAGATGGTAGGGTGTCCCGCACGAGACGTGCGAGACGGTGTGTGTCGAAATTCAACGAAAGCGCTCCCGATCGGTCTTGCGTGACCTGCCTCTGGCAGCCCTCGGCACATCACGGGAGTCATAGCCGACCGCGTCGGAGAGCTTGGCTCTGGCTCGCAAGCCCTCTAGGCCGCAGAGAACGGGTTGGGCGAGGGGGCGTCGGTGACGCCCCCCCGCGTTTTTCTCGTGCATCCCATCATCGCTCATTCTCTCACCTCATAGAGCGTTTGAATCGTCATCGAAGCGCGCACGCAGATCGTCCATGCGCATAGAGAGTACCTGGTCCACCGTAGCACCCTCAAGAGTAGCCTTGGCAATGTGCTCGCGGGCAGCTTGCCGCAGCACCGAGGCTGCCGTCTCTCCCCGTAGCCTGCAGAAGTCCCGCATCCTCGCCGTGAGGTCGGGTCCGAGGTCAACCTCAATCCGCTCTCCCATCGAGGGCAGGGGCGAAGCGAGGTACCTGCGGACGGCCTCTCTAATCACGTCGGAGCGGTTTCGCATGCCGTCGAGGCCAACCCGCTGGTCGATTTCTAGCAAGTGATCCTCGGGGACCCTCAGCGAGACCATTGGACTGACACCGGCCACCTCATGCTCCTCCTGAGTCCGGCAGACCCGGTGGGGGCACTTAACTGTATTGCAATTGAAAGACAAATGAAATACGATGATTGTGAAACGACTCCGGGAATTTTCGCACGTCTCCCAGCGACCCGGCAATAGTGCGTTTCAAGGCCAAACGTCCTTTCGAAGTCCCGCAGGGTCGGGCATGAAGGTCATCAACGATGCGATACACGGCCAGTTCACGCTGGATGGAGTTCGCGGCGACCTGCTAGCCACCCCGGAGATGAACAAGCTCAGTCACATCAAGCAGCTCGGACTGGCGCACCTAGTCTTCCCCGGGGCCCACCACACTAGGTTCGAGCACTCCCTAGGGGCGTCGCACATCGCAGGCATGATGGCCGAGTCATTGGACTTGGACGAGCACGAGACCGAGACTGTCCAAGCAGCTGCTATGCTCCACGACGTCGGTCACGGACCATACTCACACACGCTCGAGCACATCCTGCACGAGCGCGGAGGGATGGACCACATGTCGATTACAGAGGGGATCATCCTCGGTGATTACGATGTCCTGCGAGAGGGCGAGCAGTCATCGGTGCCCGAACGCCAGACGGTTCCGGACATTCTGGAGAGGCACGGCTTGGAACCCAAGGAGGTGGCCGACCTCATCAGGGGACCTGGAGCCGGCGGCACCGAGCGCTCGCTGACAGCGTGGACCGAGGGCAGCGAGGACTTCGTGGACGAGGACCTGACACTAGCGCATCTGGTTCACGGGCCGGTGGACTGCGACCAGTTGGACTACCTGCTTCGCGACTCGCACTTCACAGGCGTCAATCATGGTAATGTCGATCACCGCAGGTTGATTTCATCTCTCCAAAGGCACGCCGGCGATATAGCTGTGGAGGAAGGCGGATTAGCATCGCTGGAGGGGATGTTGATGGCACGAGCGCTAATGTACAGTGGAGTTTACTTCCATAGGGTTAACAGGATTACCGAAGTTATGCTCTCGAGGGCGGTAGAGCGCAGTTCGGAAAACATGCCCGAAGTTATGGATCTTCAGCGCAGGGTCGATGCAGAGATATGGGAGGTCCTAGCAGCTGCCGGAGATTACGCACAGGATATCATCAGGAGGCTGAAGTACAGAAATCTCCTCAAGGTATCTTGGGGTCTCCGGGTAGATGAACTCGATGAAGAACAGAAAACTCTCCTTCAGGGGATTGGAACGAACTCTGAATCACGCACGCAGTTAGAGGACGATCTTGCACATCGAGCCGGGCTCGAACCAGGATACGTAGCCATCGACGTCCCTCAGGCCAAGGTCCTACTGGGTGAGGACCGAATGGAGATGGTAGACGTCAAGATTGTTGGCGACGACGGCCGCACTAGAAGATTGCAAGATCACACCCCGATCGCTGATGCTCTGAAGAAGCGCCAAGTGAGCCAGACAGCGGTCTACGTGATCACTCTCCCGGGCCATGAGTCGGATGTGGCGCAGTTGGCCGAAAGACATCTTTTCTCCTGAGTTTTATCGGCCCCTACGGGGCCGTTCGATTCACTAATCCCATTGGGATACCATTCAAAAGCACCCCCTCGGTCGCGCAAGCGCCCGGTACCTCATAGTAGGAATCGTTCAATCCCCTTGGTGAGCCAATGGACAGCACAATGAAGCAAGTGTATGACAGCGTAATTGCAAGAGATCCCAACCAGCCCGAGTTCCATCAGGCGGTCGAAGAGGTCTTGGACAGCCTAGAGCCTGTAGTCAAGGCCAACCCCGAGTACATCTCGGTTGTTGAGGCGATCGTCGAGGCCGAGAGGATAATCCAGTTCCGGGTGCCTTGGTACGATGACGATGGCAACCTCCATGTCAACCGTGGGTTTCGTATCCAGTTCAACAGCGCGATTGGCCCGTACAAGGGCGGACTCAGGTTCCACCCCAGCGTCAACCAGTCGATACTGAAGTTCCTCGCCTTCGAACAGCTCTTCAAGAACAGCCTGACCGGTCTTCCGATGGGCGGAGGTAAGGGCGGCTCCGATTTCGACCCCAAGGGTAAATCGGATGCCGAGGTCATGCGATTCTGCCAGTCTTTCATGATGGAGTTGTGGCGCCACATAGGGGCCGATCTTGACGTCCCAGCAGGCGACATCGGTGTGGGTGGCAGGGAGATTGGCTACCTCTTCGGCATGTACAAGAAACTCGCGAATGAGTTCACCGGTGTGCTCACTGGGAAGGGGCGCTCATACGGAGGATCTCTGATTCGCCCGGAGGCGACCGGCTACGGACTGGTCTACTTCGCTAGGGAGATGCTGGCAACCAAGGGAAAGTCATTCGAGGGGGCCACTGTCGCAATCAGCGGCTCGGGCAACGTAGCGCAGTTCGCCTGCGAGAAGGTGCTAGATCTGGGTGGCAAGCCGGTGACCATGTCCGATAGCAGTGGATTCATACACGACTCATCTGGCATAGACAGGGAGAAGCTCGCTTGGATTATGGACCTCAAGAACAACCGCAGGGGAAGGATCAAGGAGTACGCAGACCACTTCGATGGGGCTGAATACACCGCATCGAAGCCGGAGCCGAACCTGAACGGACTCTGGGACACTAACGTCGACATAGCACTGCCGTGCGCGACCCAGAACGAGATCAACGGTGAGGAGGCCAAGATGTTGGTTGACAACAAAGTCATCGCGGTCGCCGAGGGGGCCAACATGCCCTGCACGCCCGAGGCGGTGGAGTGCTTCCACGCCAATGGGGTGCTGTTCGCGCCCGGAAAGGCCTCGAACGCAGGAGGTGTGGCTACTTCCGGACTGGAGATGAGCCAGAACAGCCTGCGGATGAGCTGGACTAGGGAGGAAGTCGATCAGAAACTCGAGGGCATAATGGTGGACATCCACAAGAACGCCTTTGAGACCGCAGAAAAGTATGGTATGCCCGGCAACTACGTCGCTGGAGCAAACATCGCCGGCTTCCTCAAGGTCGCCGAGGCGATGCAGGCTCAGGGAATGGTGTAGGGAGTCAGACAAACTCTCTTCGTGGCCTCTGACCTCGCCTTTCACCAGTGGCTTCGCCCTCCTCTTCATGCACTTGTTCGGCGACTTCGTCCTCGTGCAGTGATGAGAGGAATTTCTTGAGTCTCTCGCTCTTTGGATTGTTGATAATTGAAGAGGGTCCTTCCTCCGCCACAACGCCCTCGTCCATGTAGATCACCCGGTCAGCCACGTCTCTGGCGAAGCCGATCTCGTGGGTGACAATCAGCATCGTCATGCCCTCGTCCGCCAGCCCTCTGATGGTCTCGAGGACCGAGCCGATTAGCTCGGGGTCAAGGGCGCTGGTGGGCTCGTCGAATAGCAACACCTCGGGTCGCATCGCCAGAGCACGCGCTATTGCGACCCTCTGCTTCTGGCCGCCTGAGAGATTCCCCGGGTAGGCGTCAATCCTGTCTAGCATGTCGACACGCTCGAGCACCGACATGGCCCACTCCTCGGCCTCGCCCTTGCTCATCTTCCTAACGTGCCTGAGCCCCAGCGTGACGTTGTCCAATACCTTCAGGTGGGCGAATAGCTCGAAGGACTGGAAAACCATCCCTATCCTAGACCTCAGATTGTTCACGTCGGTGTGAGGCGTGTTAATCTGCTCGCCCTTCAGGTAGATCTCACCCTCGGTCGGCTCGATCAGTCGGTTTATGCAGCGCAGAACAGTCGACTTACCGCTGCCCGAAGAGCCGATGATTGCCACCGACTCGCCTTGGTTGACATCGAAGGATATGCCCCTGACGGCATGGACTCCGCCAGAGTAGATCATGTGCAGATCTTCTACGTCCAACACCTTGTCCGGCAATCAATCACCCCCTGTCATCCCCAATCCCGGTATCCTAGTCTTCTCCTCCATCCACCTGAGGAACAGTGCTAGCGTCCAAGTGACCACGAAGTACGATATCAGGACCATCCCCCAAGCGTATGCGTACTGGAATGTACTGGCAACTATCAGCTTCCCTTGCCTAGTGAGCTCAGCGTACCCAATAATCATCGCGAGCGACGAGTTGAGGACCAAGTTGACCATCTCGTTGCCCATCGGGGGGATGCAGATCCTAATCGCCTGTGGCATTATCACCCTGCGCATGGTCTGCAGGTAAGTCAGGCCAACGCTCCTGCCGGCCTCCATCTGGGCCGAAGGTATGGCTTGGATGGCGCCTCTGATGGTCTCACACTGGTACGCCCCGGAATTGAACCCGAGGGCGCAAATGGCGCTGATGAAAGCCGAGTCGTAAAGCAGTCCGCCGATTAGCGTGCCATAATTGTCCTCAGAGTGGTCGTATGTGGCGAACATGTCCGTTATGAAGTTGTGATCCTGCTCCAGTTTGTCGAAGCTGAATATCTCCAAACCAGGATCCTGTATCAGGGCGCCCAGTCGGAGCCCAAAGTGGATGAACAGGAATTGCACAATCAGCGGGGTGTTGCGGAAGAAGTCGGTGTACACGGTAGCTATGGTGTTCAGCGGCCTGACCCTCCAGGGGTTAATCGTAATCGTCCTTATCTTGACTTTGGAGAACCTGCCGTTGTTGCTGAGGAACAGCAGCCCAAGGAATGTCAGGGCAATTCCCAGGAGTATCTTCGCGAAGGATTCGGGTGCACCAACAGGGAGGAAGATGTACTCTATACCTTGCAGCCCAAGGCCCCTAGAACCTGGTATGGCCGAATTGATCAGATACAGACCGCTCGCCAGTATCGGAATACCTGTGATCCTGACGTGCCTGGGATTGAAACGCTCCACGATGTACCTCAGGGACGTCGGAGATGTCTTGCACATCGCAAGGGTCACTCCGAGGAAGAATCCGAGTATTATTCCGAAGGCGACGATCTTCACCGTTGCCATGAATCCGTCTAGGAACATCTCCTTGGTCTCATCGACGAAAACGCCGAAGTTGCTGTACTCGGGTACTACGAAGCCGACTTGGTCGTCCACGCCTGCATCTTCGGTCCACAGTATCGCACCACCGTCTCCCACGGCTATTCCGATAAATCCAGTCAGCATCTGTATGTGGTTGAAGTCGGAGTCGTTGCCCAACGGGTTGATCTGCTGCGAGACGATGGTTCCGCCGTTGGTGCTTATCGAGAGGTACCCCCCCTCTCCGGTCATCATCAGTTTGGTAGTAGTGACTACCTCAATCGATGTGAGTTCCACACCAAGATTGGAGGGATTCAGGACGTACTCATTGCTGGCTGGAGGATAGTGCCTCTCGAAGTCGATTAGAGTCCAGAGGTAACCGACCTCAGTCCCTGATACGACATTGCTCATCGACATGAGAATCCGACCGTCATCGGTAATCGCGTATATCCTGACGGGGCTGTAGAACTCAACCGCGACGATTTCCGCTCCGCCCATCTCTTCGGGGGGTTCCCGGTAGTCCCAGGTCGCACCTCCATCGTCGGAGAACAGGATGGTCCCATTCGCCCCGACGATGACCCCTAGTTCATCATCGTAGAACGAAACCGCCATCAAGTCGGATTCTATGGACAGTGAAACACTATCCCATCCCCCGTTCTCATATCTGGAGATGGTCCCCCCATCCCCGACGACGACGACGCTCTGGCTACCTGTCAGAGAGACCCCATTCACATGAGAGCCCTCTGGTAGGGAGATATCCAACCAATCCGAATCCTGATCTTGCTTAAGGAGCACCAGTCCGGAATCCCCGGCGACCAAAAGCGCACCAAATCCCGATTCGGAGTGGTGAATGTCGACTACAGTGGGTGACTCGGCAATCTCCCAGGTCAATCCGCTGTCACTGCTATTGAGCATCACCCCCCCGGTACCGAACGCCCACACCTGGTCACCGAAATCAACAGCGGTGAGAAGGTTCTCCGAGGTACCGCTCTCTACAATCTCCCAACTGCTCTGGAACTCCTTGGCCTGACTCGGCGAGACGAAGGTGACAAGCACAATCAATGAGGCGATGGCAATTATTCGGGTAACTTTGGGTGCCATAGGTTGAGTTGACCTAGAAACCTGCTTTTGCATGGCTACCCTCACTGCCTGAGGCGCCCGGTTGAATATAGTCTAGGCGGACCACCAATTCTAAGTCGGCATCGCAGCCTCTCGGACCATGAGATGCATACCGACAGCCCTCTGCCTCGGCGTGCTGTTGCTGACAGCACCCAGCGTCTCGGCAGCAGGGGACGTCCAGTACGTCGTGGGCACTTCCGAGGAGACGGACCCCTCGGGCCTGTTGGAATCCCACCAGCACATCACCGAGGTCGTTTTCCAAGACTACAACATGGCCATGCGTGACCTGATGGTGGGCAACATCGACTTCTTCCTGACCACTCACTCCATCGCGGCCGACCCGGCGAACTCAGAGAACACCCCTGGCCTTTCCATCGTCGGTATGGTGGAGGAGATTGAGTCGTACGTGCCTGTCGTTCGCCCCGACTCTCAAACCGTCATCGGGAGCATGGAATTGCTAGACGCCATGAACGTCGCACTGGGGGAATTAATCTCGTCAAACTCTCTGTCAGCAACATACATGACTTGGTTCATCGGAGAGTCAGAGATGGAAGCATCCTCATTCGAGGGGAGCATCGGCGAGTGGCCTACTCCGACCGAGGGAGGCGTACTCCACTCGATTGTTGATAACCAGAGAGAGATGGTCGCTTGCATGTATGATCGGGACTCTCCCATGTCCTGGCAGGACGCCTCCGCCCAGATGAACGGCTACGAGGCGGAGGTTGCTCAGATGATGGCAAACAAAATGGGGACTCACTACGGGACACACATCACCTTCAGGGGCCATGACAGCGGTGGCGAGTTCGAAGCCATAGAGGACCTGAAGAGAGGAGACACCTGTGATTTCATCATGGCCTCCATAACTCCTCAGAAGGCCATGTCGAAAGGCCACATGGGAGGCATTCCGTATCACATCGAGGGATATGTGCTGATGGCATCCCTAGAGTCCCCTCCCTTGCAGTCAGCACAGCATCTTTTCCTTTCGGCAGATGAGGATGGAGGCAGTGAGTTCGACCAGCGATGGATCGCAATCACCTTCCTCTCGGCGTTCATCGTATACCAGTTGGCCCGTAGGCAATGACGTGAAGTCCGACCAGCAATGTTCATCGTCGGATTCGCGCCAAACGATGTCATGGGAGAGCTGCTGTATCAGGGTAAGGTCAAGCAAGTTTGGAGCACCGATGACCCGAATGTCCTCGAATTCAGGTACACGGACCAGATTTCAGTCTACGACCAAATCATCCCCTCGTTGATTCCTCGCAAGGGAGAGAGCCTCAACCGAACAACGTGCCACTGGTTCGACCTAGTGAGTGATGAGGGGGTTTGCGAGACCCACCTAATTGAGATGAACGCCCCCGATCGTTGCCTTGCCAGACGCTTTGAGGTCATCAAGGAGCCCGGCGCCATACCCCGCGACATGGAAAACGTCTTCGTACCGCTGGAGGTGATTTGCAGGCACCACCTGTCGGGCTCCGGCTGGCGCAGGTATGCCAAGGGTGAGGTCGGGGCCGAGGAGTTCGGCTTCGAGCCCGGAACCGAGATCGAGGCGGGCTGCAAACTACCTCGTCCGTACCTTGAGGTGTCTACAAAGTTCGAGGCATTCGACAGACTTCTCGACAGAGAGGAGGCATTGCAGATCACGACCCTCACCGAACAGGACTTAGACTCATCGCTCGCTACGGTACTGAGGCTTGATGACATAATTT
>ERZ724560.67-NODE-67-length-18625-cov-3.338956_pt1 | contig 18625 bp, 17 predicted proteins | sample MGYA00375854_ERZ724560 | MGnify/ENA primary metagenome ERZ724560 (study PRJEB28725, sample SAMN03264854) | marine sediment metagenome | biome: marine pelagic biome; feature: marine oligotrophic desert; material: ocean water | place: Pacific Ocean:North Pacific... | reverse complement strand
ATGCAGCTGCCCCCGTCAGGTCTGGTCGTGAGGTCAAGTGGTGTATAGGAGACAGGGCGTGTCGCGTCAAAGTCCACCAGCCAGGGGCCAATAGCCCATGTCGGCCTCGGCCCCGATGGCCCCTCAATCGAGATGGGAGAACCGTCCGCTTACGACGCGAGGACCGAGGCCATCGCGCCGATGATGTTCGAGGAGTCAACCAGAATCGCCCAGTTCGTGGCCGACGCCCACCTGCAACCTGACATGGTGCAGGCGGCTATCGATGCGAATTACGACGCTATGCTGTTCCACGGCACCGGCCTGGGCCATCTGCCGATAGCCGACCCTCAGGAAGACAGTCCCGAGAACACCCGACTGCGCATCATGCTAGCAGACCACTGCGCTGCCGGCGGCGTTGTGGTCGTTGTGACTCAGACCATCCATGGCCCCATCCACATGGATGTGTACGACAAGGGCCGCGATCAGCAGGAGATGGGAATCATCGGTCACGGCTCGCTGTGTCCGCCCTCTTCCGCTCTAGTCAAGTTGCACCACCTGCTGTCGCGAGACGAGGGCAGGGATGCTGTGGCTGAGGGCTGGGACAGTGACCTAGTCGGGGAGAACCCACCTGACGCGTTTTCGTGATTTCGCGCCGTCTTGCTGATGAACCGACTCGCACTTGGCTGAGCCATGCCGGACTCGCGCAGCGACGAGCTCGACGCCATGAGGCAGGCCGCGCAAAGCCCCGGTGACAGCGCCAGCCTGAGGGAGCTGCGAGAGTCCGGGCGCCAGTCCGCCCGCGAGCGCATCAACGCGCTTCTGGACCCCGACTCCTTCGTCGAGGTCGACGCCTTCGTGCAGCACCGCGCCGGCGAGCACAACATGCACCTCCACCGGCCCCTAGGGGACGGAGTGGTAGCAGGGCACGGCATGCTGGACGGAAGGAGGGTGGTGTGCTTCGCGCAGGACTACTCGGTGTTCGCCGGGACGATGGGCGAGATGCACGCGCGCAAGATCGCCAAGGTCGCGGAGTTCGCAGAGAAGTCTCAGTTGCCCATGATATGCATCTGGGACGGCGACGGCCAGCGCGTCGAGGAGGGAGTGACCTCTCTGGGCGCCACCGGCCAACTGCTCGACATATTGGTGGCCTGCTCGGGCAGGATTCCAGTCATCTCGGTGATTCTGGGGACGGTCTCGGGAGTCAGCGCTCTGGCTGCCGGCCTCTCTGACTTCGTCATACTGGGTGCCGAGCACGGCCAGATGTTCATGCGCAGCCCGTACATGATTCCCGAGATAGTCGAGGGCGAGCTCGATGAGGCGAGCCTAGGCGGGGCGGAGCAGCACTCCAGTCGCAGCGGGGTGGCCTGTCTTGTGGCAGAGGACGAGGAAGACGCCATAGACATCGCCGCGGAGATCCTCTCCTGCCTGCCCGACCACACCCTCGCCGAGCCCGACAAGATTCCCAACACCGACAAGTGGGACAGGAAGTGTAAGGGGCTGGGCAAGACAGTCCCCTCGGACCCGAACCGACCGTACGACATGCGCAGCGTCATCGAGGAGGTCGTTGATGAGAAAAGATTCCTCGAACTGTTCCCGGGCTACGCCGAGAACATCGTCATCGGATTCGCCCGCCTCGACGGCCAGTCGGTCGGGGTGGTGGCCAACCAGCCCAAGGTGCTGGCCGGATGCCTCGACATCGACGCCTCGGTCAAGGCCGCCCGCTTCATCCGCACCTGCGACGTGTTCAACGTGCCAGTCGTGACCTTCGTCGACGTCCCGGGGTTCCTGCCCGGGACCGTGCAGGAGTGGGGCGGCATCATCCGCCACGGCGCCAAGCTACTGTTCGCCTACGCTGAGGCCACCGTACCCAAGCTCGCCGTGGTCACTCGCAAGGCCTACGGCGGCGCGTACCTAGCGATGAGCTGCAAGCACCTCGGCTCGGACTACAACGTGGCTTGGCCTGGCGGAGAGCTGGCGGTGATGGGGGCCGATGGCGCGGTCAACATCATCCATCGCAAGGAGCTCTCGGAGGCCAAGGACAGGGATTCTGTCCACGGCGAGCTGATGGAGGAGTACCAGAGCAAGTTCGGCGATCCCTACGCTGCAGCCCGCAACGGCTGGCTAGACGACGTCATCGAGCCGTCCGAGACACGCAGGAAACTAATCCAGGCGCTGCGCCCGCTGATGAGCAAGAGGGAGTGGGTTCCTCCCAAGAAGCACGGCAACATCCCGCTGTGATCACAGAGACGCCAGCAGTTCCGAGAGCGATGGCAGGTCGGCTGCTCGCTCGGGAGCGAACATCATCTTCCAGGCCTCGAGGTGCTGGGCAGCCACCATGATGACTGCGAACTCATCAGCAGTAGCTCCATCTCCGTAGGAGATGGAAACCTGTGTTCCCGCGTCTAGGGGAGTACTATCGCCACCCGCCGGAGCCGCATCGAGGTCGATTCCGATAGCCGCATGCCCGGACTCCACAATCGACAAGTCCCAAGGCCCGCTCACCAGCCTTCGCCTCCCTTCCTCAGGGACAATCAGGCCCCCCTCTGCGGACCAGGCCGCTGCGATGGCACGAGCCGCCGAGCCGCCTCCGCGAATACGCAGAACAGTTCCCGAAGGTTCGACTCCGATGTGCCGGCAGGCGGCAACAAAGCCAACCCCGGCAGTACTGGTCCCCGACCACTCGCTTCCGACCCTCTTGAGCTGGTTGACCGCGTTCACCCCTTCGGGTCCGCTGACCCCGAGTCTGTCCTGCGGTGAGTGCTTGAGAGGGGCTGTGCAGGACAACCAGAGATCACCCTCGATTTCCGCTATCCTACTCTCGAACTCCTCGATGCCATCCGCCTCTAGGAAAACCTTCTGCGCACCACCCATACCTAGGTGCTCGCCGACCGCGGCGAACAGCCTCGGCGTGAGTGAATGCGAGATGGGATAGCCTGCGATGCCCCAGTAGTCCGGCATGGAATCCCTATGGGCCGCTCCGAATTCTCCGAAATGAAGGTTTCAAGAGAGGTGGGTCCTCGCCGCGAGTGATGGACAGCGACCTCGATATCGCCCGAAATGCCACGATGCGCCCCATTGAGGGAGTGGCTGAACAACTCGGGTTGGCTCGCAGTGACCTGATTCTGCATGGCCCGCACATAGCCAAGGTCAACTGGGAGACCATCAAGGCCAAGCGCAACGGCAAGTCAGGATACCTGATTCTGGTCACCAGCGTAAGCCCGACCGCCTTCGGAGAGGGCAAGACGGTGACCACCATCGGCCTGAACCAGGGCCTCAACGCGCGCGGGCACAACGCGTGCTGCGTGATTAGGGAACCCTCGATGGGACCAGTCTTTGGAATCAAGGGCGGCGCGGCCGGCGGCGGCTACTCGCAGGTCCTGCCGATGGAACAGATCAACCTGCATTTCACCGGCGACCTGCACGCGGTCACCTCAGCCCACAACCTGTGCTCCGCTATCATCGACAACCACCTTCACCGCGGCAACGAGCTCGACATCGACCTGAACCGTATCTACTGGCCCCGTACCATCGACATGAACGACCGCAGCCTCAGACAGGTCACTATCGGTCTGGGCGGGAAGTTCAACGGAGTCGTCCGCACCGACCGCTTCGACATCACCGCGGCAAGCGAGGTGATGGCCATCCTCGCCCTGTCGAAGGACTACGCCGACCTGCGCGAACGCCTTGGGCGCATCGTCATCGCCAAGTCGAACTCGGGCAACCCCGTCACAGCCGACGAGCTCGGTGCTGCCGGAGCGATGTGCCTCCTACTCAGGGAGGCCCTGATGCCCAACCTCGTTCAGACTCTCGAGGGTAACCCCGTCTTCATCCACTGCGGTCCGTTCGCCAACATCGCACACGGTAACTCTTCGATAATCGCCGACGAGATCGCCCTCTCGTGCGCGGACTATGTGGTCACGGAGGCGGGCTTCGGCGCCGAGATGGGCGCTGAGAAGGCGCTCCACATCAAGGCGCCAGCAGCCGACAGGGCGCCTGACTGCCTGATTCTCAATGCCACCGTGCGAGCGATGAAGATGCATGGGGGAGGCTTGGCCTCCGGCGGCGGCAGGAGACCCACTCCCGAGGAGCTGGAGACCGAGAACGTCGAGGCAACTAGGGCTGGCGCGGCCAGCAACCTGCGCCGCCACGTCCGGAACCTAGCCGAGACGAGCATCCCGGTCATCGTTTCGATAAACCGCTTCGAGCACGACACCGAGGCAGAGATTGAGGCCATCAGGGACGAGGCCGTCAAGGCCGGCGCCAAGCAGGTCGTCCTCAACGAGGCCTTCGCTAAGGGAGGAGAAGGGGCAGCCGAGCTGGCCGACGCTGTGGTCGCGGCCTGCGCGAAGCACGATGAGGCAGGCCGGCCATACACTCCTATCGTGGAGCACGGCATGCCAATCGAGGAGACCATCCTGAGAGTGGCTACCAACATTTACGGAGCCCAGACGGTCGACTTCAGCGACAAGGCCCAGGCATCCCTCAAGACCCTCGACGAATGGGGCATGGGGTCTCTGCCAGTCTGCATGGCCAAGACTCAGTACTCATTCAGCCACGAGCCGAAGGTCCTCGGCTCTCCCACCGGATTCACCCTTCCCATCCGGGAGATTCGCGTCAACGCCGGCGCTGGTTTCGTCGTCGCAGTATGCGGCTCGATGATGACCATGCCCGGGCTACCTACAAGACCGGCCGCCCTCGACATGGACATGGACGACGAAGGCAGGCTGACAGGCGCCTTCAGATGAGGTTGTGATACCGTGCGCAGAATCAAGCGCTTGGACGAGGGAGTCCGGTTGCGGCTTGAGGATGAGGACGACCTGTGGGCGACCGCTCAGCTGTGCAGCCCCGGCTCGCGAGTAGGCATGCTCTCCCACCGCAGGGACTCAACGACAGGGACACAGTCTGACAGCAGGGCGAAGAGCGCCGAGCGCAAGCCGATGTGGATAGTCCTCGAGGTCCAGGAGACCGCATTCCAGCCGTTCACTGACAACCTACGCATACACGGCATCATCACCGAGGCCAAGATCGACATCGGCAGCCACCACACTCACCTAATCAGCCCCGGATCAGAGATTGAACTGACCCGTGAGGGCGGACTCTCGCGGGCCGACACATCGCTTCTGAGGGAGTCCCTCTCAGCCGCCCGTCGAGCCAAGTGTGGACTTGTGGTGGTTGAGTCCGACGAGATTACCATCTTCGAGGTCGCAGCCCACGGTATCCGCGACGTCTCGCAGTTCTCCATGCGCGGAGGAGGCAAGAAGGCGGACGACTCGACGAGCGTGCGCCGAGGCTTCTTCGAGCGCGTCGCCAAGGAGACGCGACTTGTCTTCAAAGACCAGATGCCACTGGTGCTTTGTGGGCCGGGAATGGCCCGCGAGCAGTTCGAGTCCCACCTCAAGGGCCAGGGTGCCCAGAACCAGATTCTCAACACCGCGACCTCCATAGGAGGTCGGGCTGCGGCGAACGAGGTTCTCGCAGAGGGTCTAGCTGACTCGTTATTGGGCGAGTACGCCCTCGTCCAGCAGGTTCGCGCAATCGAGGAGGGCCTGAAGCGAATCTCCACGGGCGGAGCGGTCTCGTACGGCCCGGCCGAGATAGCAGACGCGGCCAAGCAGGGAGCGGTTGAGACTCTGGTGATTGAGGCCTCCATATTGCGCAGCGAGGACAGCGAGTTGTGTGAGCGCTGGACGGGGATAGCCTCGACCGTGGAGTCCTCGGGAGGCAGCCTCATCCAAGCCTCCATCGACCACGATTCGGGCCAGCAGTTGCTCGGCTTCGGCGGGGCTATCGCCCTGCTGCGCTGGAAGACCGATTAGGCAAGGCTCATCACCGCCGAGCGCCAGCAGGGAGCATGCCAGCCAGCGATGTCAGGATTGTCGCCTTTGGCAGACCGGAGCGCGACGATCCCCAGTCCAGTGTGCTCACCGCAGCCACTGCCCTCGGAGCCTCGACCAATCTGGTGACAAGCTCCGAGGGCGAGGACTTCTCCAGCATGGACCACGGCTCGATTGACTGGAGCGCAGCCCTAGAGGGATCACACTGGCTGGTGACCTCGGCCTCGACAGCCCTCGAGGGCGAGTCCGCTCGCTACGCATGGGGCGCGGGCATGACCTTCGGCGAGCGCGAGGGATCGCGCACTGTGATGGTCGCCGACCTTCCTGAAGACCTCTCTAGGTTAGCTGAGTGCTGGGGAGCGGTCATTGAGCGCATCAGACAGGTCCACGTCCTCTTCATCGACCCAGAGGCGCTCGACCTCATCTCACGTCTGGAGGGAGTTGGGGAGGCGGAGCTTCTGCAGCAGGTTCGTCAGCGTGGACTGGTTCCCCACGTGTGCACCGTGGGTGGCAGCGGGGCTCTGGTGGAGCACGCCCTCGGCTCGGTCAGAGCACCAGCAGACCCTTCTCTAGGTCCGTACGGCTGGCTGGCCGCCTTCATCTGCGAGCTACCCGCTGCGGGCCCTGGCAGCGAGGGTGTGGAAAGAGCGGTCCACGCGGCGGGAATGGCGGATTCAACCCCAGTTTGACACCGTTGGCAGAGACCCCTTTTGAAGGGGGACCCGTTCGCCCCGACCCTCGGGGGGCGAGAGCGTGTCATTGAGACTAGGTCCAGCTGGTGTTCCACTGTCCTGTAAGGGACGCACGATAGTCGAGGGAATGGACGACATCACCACTCTCGGGCTGGATGCTATGGAGATTCAGACGGTCCGGACGGTGCAGCCGAAGAACTTCGACCAGTACTGGCAGGCTGGGATTCTGTCGTGGAAGTCGGACCTGGAGATGAACCTCCATGGGCCCTACTACGCGGAGTTGCTCGGATCCCGGAGAGAGCGCAACCGCACCCTGACCAAGATGGAGGCCAGCATGCAGGCTGGTAAGATAGTCAACGCTAGGCATCTGGTCTACCACGTCGGCCCGTATGGGGAGTACGAACCAGGGGCCGAGGCCAACGAACAGGTCGCCAACATATTCGCTGGCGTGGTCGATAGGGTCGGCCAGATATGGGGGGACGAATCGGAGGAAGAGGACTATGCCGCCTTCCCCTGGGTACACGATGCGAAACCGTCCCTCGTCGGCATCGAGACCTCAGGGCGGCAGGACCTCTGGGGCACCGTGGAGGAGGTCATCGATGTCTGCAACCACGTGGAAGGAACGGTACCAGTGCTCAACATCGCCCATATCCACGCGCGTGGGCACGGCAGGATGAGGACCAGTGAGGACTACTCCGAGCTGTTCGAACAGGTTCGTAAGAAGTACGGCGGCAAGAAGTTCTACTGCCACTTCGCCGGTATCGAGCACAGGATGGGTAACGCGCTCCACTACACTCAGATCAAGAAGTCCGACCTCAAGTTCGAGCCGTTCGCCGAGTTCCTGGCTGAGGAGGGCGACTGGCTCGACATCACCATCATCTCGGACTCACCCCTGCTCGAGCACGACGCCATGTACATGCTACAGCACTACGACAAGGCTAGGCAGAGGCTGCTGGAGATTCAAGCTCGCGACGAGAGGCGAATCAAGCTGGCCATCGAGGCCGGTATGTCGCCCGAGGAACTGGAGATGCTGGAGAAGGAGGTCGCCGAGTCACGCAAGGGTGACAGCGAAGAAGCCGAGGAGGCTCCGAAGAGCAAGAAGAAGCCAGCAGCGAAGGCTGCCAAGAAGAAGGCCCCAGGCAAGATGATGTCCTTCGATGAAGACAAGGACAAGGACGACGTATTCTAGTCGGAACCGGCTCGGAAGGCTTGAAGTCGCAACCACAGTGGCGAGGGTGCTACGGGACTGTAGCTCAGCTGGGAGAGCGCCGCACTGAAGATGCGGAGGCCGCTGGTTCAAGTCCGGCCAGTCCCACCATCAACTCGCTTCTGCGAGTACGCTGTCCTGGAAGGCGTGGAGCTCGGAGATTCCGATTGTGGCAGCCTCAATCATGGCATCGAGCTCCTCGCGGGTGTAGGTCGCCTCCTCACCGGTCCCTTGCACCTCTACGAAGCCCCCGTCACTGGTCATCACCACGTTCATGTCAACGTCAGCATTGCTGTCAAGGATGTAGTCTAGGTCCGTCTTGACCTCTCCGGCGACCATCCCCACGCTCAGGGCAGCAACGTCGTTTGGCATCACCGCGAGTTCGTGAGCCGATTTCTCGTCCTCGCTCAGTTCGGGTGCCTCTACCCCCTTCTTGACGTCCTCACTGCTGAGGCGCCTGTCCTTGGGCAGACACTCCCCGGAGGCTATGAGGCGTCGGACGGCGAGCCTCAGAGCCAGTGATGCGGCCGTGACGGAGGCACATCTGGTGCCGCCGTCGGCGTTCAGCACGTCGCAGTCGACAGTCAGGGCGATAGGTCCGAGCTCGTCGAGGTCCACCGCACCGCGCAACGAGCGGGCAACAAGCCTCTCGATCTCTTGGGTCCTGCCCTTTGCTCCGTTGCGCTCGCGTCGGAACCTACTGTTGGTCGAGCCTGGGAGCAGCGCGTACTCGGCATGGACCCAGCCGCGCCCCGAGTCCCGTGGGAACCAACGAGGAAGCCTATCGGCCTTGGTGGCGCAGGCCAGTACTATGGTGTCACCCTGCCGGTAGACCAGTGAGGCGAGGGCGTTGGGTGTGAAGTCGAGAGCGACCTCTACCTCTCTCATCTCGCCATCGTCCCTTCCGCTGTCAACCGCGCCCGACTTCGGCTTCGCCATGGCCCGGCGAGCGGTGAGCCCGGCATGAATCATTCGCGTCGGGCGTGTGGCGGTCGAAACGCGTCCACGACCGTAGGATTCGTGGTGATGTAGGGACCTCCGATGAGGTCGACGCAGTATGGGACGGCGGCGAACACCTCGTCAAGAATCTCACGAATCGAGCGCGGGGAGCCTGGCAGGTTGAGAATCAGGCAGGAGCCGCGTATGCCTGCGGTCTGTCTCGACAGCACCGCAGTCGGGACGTGACGCAGTGAGACCGCCCTCATCTGCTCGCCGAACCCGGGTAGCATGCGCTCGCACACCGCCTCGGTGGCCTCCGGCGTCACATCACGAGGCGCCGGCCCCGTACCGCCAGTGGTCACCACGACCGAACAGCCCTCGCCGTCAACTAACTCCTCTAGCGACGCTTCGATTAGGGCCTGCTCGTCGGGCACCAGACAGCGCACCACCTCCCAGGGTGACGTGACCGCCTCGCTGAGGAACCGCTCTATGGCTGGTCCGCTGAGGTCCTCGTAGTCGCCAGAGCTCGCTCTATCGGAGGCAGTCAGCACCCCGAACCTGCACATCTCGCCCGACTCCATCGTCATCCGACAGAGGGGCTCCGTGAATAAACGCAGCCACCGCCAGCAGAAGCCCTGTGATGCACATCTTCAAAGACCGCCGAGTCAAACGCGAGGTCCCAGAGGTGATGATGTGCTGAGTCTACCCCAACACGCACGAACGAACGTTGCCCCAACATCGCTGCCAGAGACCTCCCCGGAGGCTACCGCATCAGTGGTTTATGTAGGCTCAGACCTCATTCGCTGATGTAGGTGAGCAAATGACGGAAGACGGAAGGTACGCAACGCAGGTAAAGATAGTCAAACAGGAGTGTCCGGACGCGGACGAGGGAGAGATCGTTCAGGAGTTCCGGCGCTATGAGGAGGAGTTCCTCATCCCTCCCGAGGACGCCTTGCGCTCGGTGGTCAGGAAGTTCCAGGCCGCTGCTGGCATGGAGCAGACCAAGATATCGGCCCCCTCGAGGGCGGAGATGAAGGTCGACCGCTTTTCCGAGCTCGGGGCCGACGACCGCAACGTCACCATCGAGGTCGCGGTGATTACCTACACTCCCCGTATCCAGATGGTCCGCGGCGAAGAGCGTCAGGTGGCCTTTGGCTGGATTGAGGACAATCCATGGGAGGGCAGCGACAATCGCGAGCGCTGGGACTTCAAGGACTGGGGCGAGCAGGCCGAGAATCTGGCTCCCGGATCGGTGGTCCGACTCGAGGGCGCCTCGGTGAACGAGTGGAACGACAAGCGCTCGCTGAACATCAATCGTACGACACGCGTAACAGTGTTGAGGGAGGGCGGCACCCCGGCGACGCAGGTCAGTAGCGACCCCGTCGACATAGCAACCGCCTCTGCGAACGAGGGCTACATCAACATCGTCGCTCGATTAATCTCGGCCAAGCCCGACGTCATCGTCAAGCGCGATGGGAGCGGGGAGCTAGACGTGGTCCGAGGCAGGCTCGGCGACTCCAGCGGCAGCATAGGCTTCCTGTCTTGGGTCCCCTTGGAGCACGAGCCTGGAACCCTGCTCAAGATTGACGGCGCATCGGTCAGGAAGTTCAGAGAGACCCCTGAGATCAACATCGGCGACCGCACGAGGATAGAGGTCTATCACGACACCGCGTTCGCCAGCATGGAGGACCTCTCTCAAGCCAACAAGGTCGCCATTTCGGACCTGCGCAACGGCATGCGTGACATTGAGGTCACCGTGCAGGTGGAGTCGTGGGTTCAACGCTCATTCTCTTCTGAGGACGGCACCGAGCGGGTGGTCCGCAGCGGGGACGTCATCGATCCCAGCGGCCGCTGCCGCCTGACCGCGTGGTGCGAGGTCGACCCTGAGCCCGGCGACTTCCTCCACCTGACCGGAGCGAGGGTGCAGGAATGGCAAGGCTCGCCTGACTTGGTCGTCGACGACGCCGCACAGATCTCGAACCTATCCGACGCCCCTTGGGAATCGATCGACCCCGAGCAGCACTGGGTCGATGTTGACCTCACATCCATGGTGAGTGGCGGCTCGCGCCGGGGGATACGCACCAGCGGTACGGTTGTCGCGGTACGTCCGGATTCTGGTATAGTCGAGCGCTGCCCCGAATGCAGGCGCGTCCTCAGGGACGGCTCCTGCATGGAACACGGCCCGCAGCGCGGAGAGGAGGATCTCAGACTCAGGTTCGTAATCGACGACGGGGTGTCCAATGCATCGCTGCTGATGTCCAAGGATGCCTCCGAGGCGTTCCTCGGGGTAAATCAGGAATCCGTCAAGGAGGAGATTGCCAGAGACGGTCGCGATGGCTTTGTGGCCTCTCTCCGTCAGCGTGTTTTAGCGCAGCGCTTCAGCATCAAGGGGCGCTCGATAGTGGACGACCAGGGCGCCATGCTGCTCGCCGACGAGACCGAACAGATTCAGACAACCGCTGCTGACGCGGCCAATGACGTGATGCAGCGCTGGGGGGTGGTCCTGTGATTCAGGAGTCGGCACGTCGAATCTCCCGCCAGAGCGCCATAAGGCTGTTCGCTCAGGAGTACAAGGAGGCCTCCCTGACCGAGGAGGGCTCCGGAGAGTACGACCCGTCCTTCGTCATCACGAAAATCGGCGCGAAGATCAATCGAGCGCTGGTCTGTGGGGTCATCGACCGCATGGAGCGCCGGGAGGGTGACAGCGGCCCGAACTACACTGGTTACATCAGAGATCCCACTGGCAGTCATCTGTTCAACGTGGCTTCCTTCCAGCCGGAGTTGCATCCCGATTTCGAGGAGCTGATGGCACGATTCGAGAACGGCGATCGCTTCCTTTTGGCCCTCGTGGGCAAGGCGAGGTGGTTCGAGACCGAGGACGGCGGCATGTTCACCTCTCTACGCGCCGAGGAGTTCACAGAGATAGACAGGGAGTGCTACACGAACTGGCTAGTCGAGACGGCTGAGGCCACCTTGCGACGCATCGACGCCCACTCCACCTCGCTCGAGGCGGACCTGAACCCTGCAGCACTCGAGGCCGCGGGAGTCCCTCATGACCTAGTCGAAGGTATCGTGCTGGCTCGCGGGCACTACGGCGACTTCGACCCAGAGGGCTACCGGGTAGGCATCCTACAGGCGCTCTCCATGGCGACCGGCAGGACCAGCTTGGACGAGCCACCCCAGCCTGCCGCCCCCACACTGGATGAGGCGACCCAGCCCGAGGCGGCGGGCGAACAGCCCACTCCCGAGCCGGGCGACGCGATTGACATGATCATCGAGACCGTACGCTCACGGGATGCCGGCGAGGGCGTCGAGTACAACGACTTGGTCACCGCACTCGTTCACGCTGGCCACTCGCGGGAGTCCGCGGAGGACGCGATTGACCATGCTCGCGACCAGGGCGAGGTCATGGAGCCCCGATTTGGCTTCTTCCAACTGGTGCCGGAGTGACTACTCCTCGTTCGACTCCGAGATTAGCGTCTCGGCGTACCGCATCCTCTCTCTGACCCTGTCGAGCGCCTCCACCGAATCGACCCTCTGCTTGGGGCCATCACCGATTTCAGCGCCCTTGATTTCAGCTATGTTGGTGGCCACGCCAATCACCCTGCTGCGAACCTCATCCCGCTCTAGGGGCCAACCCCGGCGCTCCGCTAGCCGGATGAGCAACGCCTCCTCCTCGTTGCCCCACCTCCCTCCGTGCCCCCTGAGGATAGTCCCAATCATCCTCTCAAGGTCCTCGACCCGGGCTTGGATCGTCAGCAGGTCGCCCTGCACCGAGGGCTCGGCCTTGTCGAGCTCGTGAATCAGCGCGTCGCCAGCGTCCTCGAGCACCGCGTTGGGAGAAGGCACTTCGAACTCAGGCTCGAGGTCGACCACCGCATCGTCCTGCTCCGCTTCGACCATCTCCGAATCGTCCTCAGCGGCGACCGCCTCCACCTCGAAGACTTCGGGCAGCCCTGACCTCCACAGGCTCCGCTTGATTCTCCCCCATCCGTTGGCCTGACTTGTCAGGACCCCAGCAACGTGCCCCATCAGCACCGTCCGGTTGCCGGTCAGCGGGAGCTCAAGCCGCTGGCACAGCTCGTGGAGCTCGTCACGCTCCATTTCCGCCAGACGCTCGACGGTGAGTCGGCGTGAGTCGAAGTTGAGGTGCAGCCACAGCCTCTGACGCCTCTCCTTGTGGGAACCAGATGACTTGACTCCGAACAGCTTCAGCACGCCGCCAATATCCTTGTGCGACATCGATTGGATGCTGTCCCAAGATAGGTCGACATCACCTAGCACTTGATTTTGGATCAGTCTGGCCCGTAGAACCTCGACCGAACCACTCTTGCTCAGACCAGCCTCTTCGGCCCTCTCCCGCAGTTCCACGAGACGCCCTCTGAACAGGGCATCGAGTAGCACTCTATCCACATCCAACGCAGAACCCTCCTACCCTCTCCCGCCACCAACGGTCATATCGCTTACGCAGCACCGCAGGTGCCGGGAAGTCAGTTTGGGATGAATCTCGCCCGGCCGCTACTCCTCGAGGTCGATGTAGACCGGGGCCTCGATGTCGGTGTAGAAGTCCTTAGGCACCGGCCTGGACGCCTCGCGAACCAGCACCTCCCAGTCACGCAGCATCGAGATGGTGGCGTACTGGTATTCGGCATGGCTGATGAGACGGTCGAGGCCAAGCGACCTGTGTCCGTCCTTGGAGACCACTTCCAGTCGGATTTCAACGTGTACGTCGTCATCCAGCACCTCTCCCTCAGTATCATGGCAGGACTGCTCCAAGGCGATGTCCTTGTGCTCCTCAGCCTGTTTCATCAGGGAGCGTACGTGGCGGTGCCTGACCAGCACCGCAGTACGCTCCAGCATCTCCTCGCTCAGACCGGATATCAACTGGTCCTGAACCCACCACGAGGTGTTACCCTCCGGTTCCGCGATTTGTTCCGTTATGCTGTTGGGAAACCTCCTTCTGGCCATCAGGATGACCAGATCGGCGTATGGCAGGGGCAGGAAGTGGGCACCGCCTCGATCTTTGGGGTCGGGCAGCAGCGCATGTCTGCGACCACCAATCTCCAACTCGTCGTAGATCGCTCTTGAGGTGATGTAGCCGTCTATCTCACCGTTCTGCCTCAAGTCCTCCATCCACTCGGTCAAGGGCAAGGGGTCACTAGGGGGGCCGTCAAGCTCCGATATGGCGGCGTAGGCCACGGGCCCGAGCACCCTGAGGCCCCTGCGAGCCCGCCGCAACTGCCTGCGCACGTTCTTGTGCTCCGCCAGTATGAAGGCCGATTTGGGTTGGTAGGCGATCTTGTTCTCGGAAACCAGAATCAGGTTCGGGCGTCTCGGGGCCCTCGCTCCGACCACCTCGCAGCCGGCTGCCAGCATTTCGGCCTGCTTCCCGTGGAGCATCGTGGCAGGCAATGCCACCATGTCCAGCTCACCTTCCTCTAGCAGTTCTAGGGCCTCGGAGAAGCCGTCCACTACGCGACTCTCTATGTCGATTTCCGGGGCGTCTCCGGAGGCCATCAGTATGGCGATGTGCTCCGAAACTCGGCAGTCTGGTGAGTCGATGGTAGCGAGTGTGAGTTCGTCCATCTTCGTCCACCTCTGGGGAGGGGGCACGCAACGTGCCCAGCAGGTCGGCGAACACACTTGTTCATAAGGCGACCCCTGTCAAGGATGAACGAATTAAATGGTCTCGATGCATTCCTTCAAGGCCGAGATGGATAGACGTAGAAACGTCGTCGAGGAAGCGCTCGAGGAGTTCGTGCAGCAGAGCATGACCGGCCCGGGCGCGCCGGCGATGAGGCTGGCAGGCGACATACTTCTCGCTGGGGGTAAGAGGTACAGACCCGTAATGGCTACCCTGGCCTTCGAGGCCGCTGGCGGCGAGGACACATCCAAGGTCATGAACCTCGCAATGGCCTCTGAGATAATCCACACGGCGACCCTCGTCCACGACGACATATACGACCAGTCCAAGTTGCGTCGAGGCAAGCCCACCCTGCACACCTCAGTCGGCCTGCCTGAGGCCATCATAGCGGGGGACTACCTGTTCGCACTGGGCTTCGGCCTCGGGGGTCGTCATGACGACCGGGTTGTCGAGCGCATCGCCGAGGCTTGCGGGCGCATAGCCACAAGTGAGCTGAAGCAGCTCGAACACATCGGCAACCTCGCTACGACTCCCGAGGACTACTACGCCATAGTCGATGGCAAGACCGCCTTCCCAATCTCCTCAGGCTGCTGGGGTGCCGCGGTGTTGGCGGAGGCCCCCGAGCACATCGTCGATGCATTGGAAGAGTTCGGAATGGAGTTCGGAAGGGCGTTCCAGATGGTCGATGACCTGTTGGACCTGACCGGCGACCCTTCGATGGGCAAGCCGAGAGGCACCGACGTCCACGACGGCAAGATGACCCTCCCAATCATCCACGCGCTGACCATCCTGCACGGCGCAGAGCGCGAGCACCTGTCCGACGTGCTCCAAAACTTCAGCGACGAGCGCTGGGAGGAACTGATCGAACTGCTCGATTCGGCCGGCTCCATGGGATACGTCAGGCAACTCATCGACAACCACCTCCAGCGCGCGAAGGACGCCCTCGAGGCTCTGCCCGCGAGCGAGGGACGCGACCTGCTGTTTGAGCTAGTAAGGATGTCCCGGTCGCGCCGGAACTGAGCCCATGCAACCTACCCGCACAGACTGGGACGCCATAGTGATAGGAGGAGGCCCGGCAGGGAGCACCACTGCTCGTTACATCGCCGAGGGCGGCGCTGATGTGCTGGTGATTGACGGCAGGGATCCTATAGGCTCGCCGCTGCAGTGCGGTGAGCTGGTACCGAGCAACGAAGAGATGCGCAGACTGTGCCCGGACGTGCCCGAAATTGACGATCTTCTGAGGACCCCGGAGTCAGCAATCTCCATGCGCACCAGCGAGATGAGGCTGGTGCCACCTTCGGGAAGGCCACTGCGCTACGACTTCGAGGGCGTGGTGCTGGATCGCGTCGCGCACGACGAGGCACTGGTCGAACTGGCTGAGTCAAGCGGTGCCCATTACCTAGTCAGCAGCAGGGTCGAGAGCGTCGAGAGCGAGACGGTACGCCTCAGAGACGGCTCGGAGTACACAGCGAAGGTAATCATCGGGGCCGGCGGTCACAACGACCCCCTGCGCAAGTCCGAATGGCAGACGGAGTCCCTCGTCATCCCCGTCAAGTTCGTGCTCATGTCTGGGGACTTCGATGAGGCCCTCGAGCTTCACTTCGGCTCAGTGGCCCCCGGTGGGTACGCCTGGAAGTTCCCCAAGCAGGGCGGCGCCAACATCGGTCTGGGCATCCAGACCGCCCTGGCTCGCGGCAAGAGCCTGAACGACTACTCGGAGAAGTTCTTCTCGAGGTATGAGGGGAGGGTGGAGTTCAGCGGAGCAGGCTCGTTGCCGATGTCGGGTACGATAGCATCCTTCGTCAAGGGCAACCACCTTCTCGTCGGCGACGCTGCCGGCATGGTCCTGCCCTCGAACGGAGCTGGAATCACCATCGCGATGATCGGCGGGCGAATCGCCGGGCAGGTCGTCGCAGAGCACCTGCGCGACGGCACCCCGCTCGGCGAGTACGAGATCAGGTGGGAGTCGCAGATGGGAAGGGTGATGCGCAACTCGAAGCGTGCGTTCAGGCTCGGTAGCCTGCTGTTCCGCTCTCCCGACTGGCTGCTAAACCTCGCCTTCAACAGGCTGACCAAGCCATTCATCTGGAGGGCTGTGACGTGCCGCTCGCTACTCTTCTAGGGCGAGGAGGCCTGCCAAATCGTGGCCATCCCAGGGAACACCACCTTGGCACGGACGTCGACGAAGCCAACCTCCTCGAGCATCCTGACGTAGTCGCGCGTTGTCCCGAAGCTTTGGTAGGTTTTAGCTAGCCACTTCCAGGGGTGATCAGACCTCCTGAATAGCAGTCTGGCGTACGCGCCGACCCAGAGCCTCATCCAGAGCCAACCTAGAACGCCATGCAGACGGTTCATCTTGGCTGGGTCGACAATCACCACAGTTCCTCCTGGCCTTAGTACCCTGAGGACCTCCGCGAGGCCCGCCCGCTTGTCGTACCAGTCCCTGAACGAGAACAGCGAGCACACAGCGTCGAACGAGGCGTCCTCGAATGGCAATTCTTCGGCCACCCCCTCGACGAACTCAACGACCGAGTCACCCCTAGCAGCTCTCTTGGGGTCTACTCGGGCCTTGGCGACCCTGAGCATCTCCGGAATCGGGTCGAGGCACACTAGTTCCCCTCCCACAACATCCTCCGCGAAGCTCCCCGGCCCGCATCCGACCTCGAGGACGCTTTCGCCGCGAGGGAGCCTGTCCCTAACCATCCTGCGCCACTTGGAAACCTGTCCCAGGGTGGCGAATCCGTTGACCCTGTCGTAAACCGGAATGCTTTCCTCGAGGTTGCGCTGGAGTTCGCGCCAATCCTCTGCACCGATTCGCTCGGTATCCACGCGTTCCCCTCCAGCCTCCTGTATTTGGTTGAATCCCGCTGAAATGCTCCAGCAAGACGAAGGAATGAGAAGGTCAAAGTGATATACTGTTCGACATTCGCGCGTGTCACCGAAGGTGACACAATGGGACGAGCAGAAGTACTCCGCACTATCAAGGAAACAGAGAGCGAGGCGGAGAGGATCCGCAACGAGGCCGAGGCCAAGGCATCAGAGACCATCTCAAACGCCCGGGTAAAGGCGGCCGAGACATCCGCTTCAGGCCGGCAGAGCGCCGATGACGACGCGGCTTCGATGATTAGCGAGGCTCGCGCCTCCTCGGCCAAGGAGGCAGCCAAGGTCGCAGCAGAGGGCGATGCCCAATTGGAGGAGGTCGCAGCGAACGGCAAGAAAAACAGGAAGTCGGCTGCCGACGCGGTGCTCTCCGCATTCCGCGAAGCCTGAGGCGACAGAACGAGGTGCAACATGAGCCAGCTAACCACCGAGGACATGTCCCGGTTGGTTGCCGCTGGCACACGGGACCAGCTCAAGACGGCGATAGACGTGATTGCAGGCCTGTCGCTGGTACACATCAACGACTACAGCAGCACCGAAGAGGGCCTGTCCATGGGAACCCCGTCGGACAAGTCCGAGGAGATTAGCAGACGACTCACCAAGATGCGGGGCGCGGCTGCGAACATGCAGGCAGAGGACCAGAAGCAGTTGCTTGCTGCTCCGGAAGTCCGCAGGACGCTCTCAGGGCCGATTGACGAGCTCGTAGAATCGGCTTTACAACTCTTTGACGAACTGGACTCTCTTCGCACCGAGTCCTCGCAGATTGACGAGGAACTGGAGGTGCTGAAGATGCTGGCACCCCTCAGCCTCGAACTCGACCTGATGGGGGGCTACAGCAACCTGACCGCGTTCATCGGCACCGTTTCTTCGCTGGCCAAGGCCAGACCGGCCCTCGCCGGACTGGGTGATTCGGCCATCCACATGAGCAGCGATGCCGGTAAGTCGTCAGTGGTGGCCGTGTTCTGCCGCAACGAGGACTCCCAATCCGTCCAGGAGATGCTGGCGGCCGAGGACTTCCAGGCAATCTCGGTGCCGGAATCCGAGGGCCTGCCCTCAGATAGGATTCTCAAGCTGGATGAGAGGAAGTCCGAGATTGACGGGAGGCCGGAGGATCTCGAGTCCGAGATGTCCTATTGGTCCGAGTCGAATGGCGGAATGCTATTCGGCGGTATGGAACTCCTTGAGAGGGATCTGGAGATTGCTACTGCTCCAGTCAGAGTTGCAGTGAGTGATCACGCTTTCGTACTAGATGGCTGGATTCGCTCGGATACTGCCCCCGAGGTCGAGGCCGCACTATCTGGAGTATGTACTCACATCAGTATCGAGAAGTTCACTCCTCCTGCACACACCAGTCACCACCATTCCGACGAGAACGCGCCCGAACTCCCCCCCATCGCATTTTCTTCCAGGAACTACAGCAAACCCTTCGAGATGCTGACCTCTGTGCTGG
>ERZ724560.65-NODE-65-length-19096-cov-1.962307_pt1 | contig 19096 bp, 19 predicted proteins | sample MGYA00375854_ERZ724560 | MGnify/ENA primary metagenome ERZ724560 (study PRJEB28725, sample SAMN03264854) | marine sediment metagenome | biome: marine pelagic biome; feature: marine oligotrophic desert; material: ocean water | place: Pacific Ocean:North Pacific... | reverse complement strand
GGTTTGGTCCAGGCATTAGAAAATTTAAGATTTCCAAGATGGTTGTCACTTACTACTTCGTTGTTAGTATTCTTTGCTTTATATACCAGTCTTTTCTTGATCCTTCCTGTAATAGGTTCACAGATAAATTCTTTCATTCAAACCTTACCGAATATAGTTGAATCTCTTCAGGATGTACTTTCTAATTTAGCTAGTTCTTACCCGGAATATTTTTCTGAAGATGAATTACCCAATCTTTTTGCTAATTTAGGTTCACAATTAAATAATCTTTTAGCACAAGCTCTGGGTCAAATTGCAGGGACAATTAGTTTTGCTTTTAGTGCTTTAATCTATGCAATTTTGATTCCGTTGATGGTTTTTTTCTTTGTTAAGGATAAGGAAACCCTTTTACCTCTAATTAGCTTCTTTGCCCCAGAACAAAAAGGTTTGATGGACTCAATCTTTAATGAAATGAACGATCAACTCTATAACTACGTTACTGGGAAACTAATAGAAATTTTCATAGTGACTTCAGTTAGCTACTTAGCTTTTAGTTTTTTGGGACTCCCGTATACCTTTTTACTTGCTTTACTAGTAGGCCTGTCTGTGATGATTCCTTTTTTTGGAGCTATTTTAGTTACTGTTCCCGTTTTACTAGTAGGGTTATATGAATGGGGAATATCAACAGAATTTTGGTGGCTCCTTGGCTTGTACCTAATAATCCAAGCTCTTGATGGTAATGTGCTGGTACCTTTACTTTTTTCAGCCAGAAATAAACTTCATCCTGTAGTCATAGTAATAGCAGTATTATTTTTCGGTGGTATTTGGGGTTTCTGGGGGCTCTTTTTTGCCATTCCACTGGCAACGTTTGTCAAAGCCATAATCAATTCTTGGCCTAACCCTCTTTCAGAATAAATTTTATTTCATGGCTTTTATTGTATCCAGTACTTCCTGAGCATGACCTGTTACTTTTACTTTTCTCCACTCTTGTAGTAATTTTCCCTTTTCATCTATTAGAAAGGTACTCCTGTCTATGCCCATGTACTTTCTTCCGTACATACTTTTTTCTTTAATTACATCGTATTGATTGCATATTTTTTCATCTGGGTCTGAAATTAGTTCAAAAGGGAAAGATTGTTTGGCTTTGAAATTTTCATGAGATTTCAAAGATTCCCTGGAGAGGCCAAATATTAAAGCACCTTCTTTTTTAAAGGCCTTATATAAATCCCTAAAATTTTGTCCCTCTGTTGTACATCCGGGGGTGCTGTCTTTTGGATAAAAGTAAAGGACCACCTTTTTTCCTTTAAGCTTAGAAAGGTCTACGCTTCCGTCTCCAGTGCAAATTCCTTTAAAAACAGGTGCTTTATTGCCTACTTTTGGTGTTGCCATATATTCTCCTTATTGTTGATATAATAAATTTATTAGAAATTTATTTAAATAACCAGAATTACTTACCCGATTAGTTTGTTGTGTTTAGTGTAAAAGGATCAATAGTTGCCTTAGTTACTCCAATGGAAGCTGACGGTAATATTAGCTGGCAGTCATTATTTGATCTAATAGATTGGCATATAGAGTCTGGCACTTCTGCTATTGTTTCTGTGGGAACAACTGGTGAATCAGCGACTGTAGATGTTGCTGAACACGTTCAAATAATAGAGCAAACTGTAAACCACACAGACGGAAGAATACCGATAATTGCTGGCACTGGTGCTAATTCAACAAAAGAAGCTACCTACTTAACTTCAGCGGCAAAGGAAGCTGGTGCTACAGCTGCTCTTCTTGTTACCCCTTATTACAATAGACCAACTCAAAAGGGGCTAATTGAACACTATTCAGAAATAGCTTTGGATGTGGATATTCCACAAATACTCTATAACGTACCAACAAGAACGGCTTGTGATCTTTTACCTGAAACTGTTGCAACCTTATCCCAAATAGAGAATATTGTAGGAATCAAGGAAGCTTCGCCCGACCCACAAAGATTAACTGAATTGAAAAGTTGTATCGAAGATGAATCCTTCCTTTTTTATTCTGGTGATGACTTAACAGCTTTTAAATTTCTTAGTGAAGGGGGTCATGGAATAATTTCAGTTACAGCAAATGTAGTGCCAGAAAAGATTTCAAATATTTGTAACTTGGTTTTAGAAGGAGACTTTAAAGGAGCTCAAGAAATAGATTCAGAATTAACCGATCTTCATGAAGTGTTATTTATTGAAACCAGTCCAATTCCTGTAAAATGGACGCTAAACAAATTGGGAAGGATTCCCTTAGGCATAAGGCTTCCACTTACAGTTTTAGATAAACAGTGCATACCTGAAATTGAACTTATACTAAATAAATTAGGTCTTACAAATTAAATGAAAGTTTCATTAGGAAAAAAATATTTCTTTTCTTCGATAATAGTTTTAACACTTTGTTCTTGTGGATGGATTCTGGAAGATCATAGATATGATTACTTAAAAGAGAGGCAATCTGAACCTATAAAAAGTTCTTCTGAGGAATCCACCAGACCTATAGTTGACTATTACCCGATTCCCAATGCTGCAGAAAATCTAGTAGGAGACTCTTACGAAATTCCATTACCAGCACAGGTATTTTCTTCTGGGGCAACAAACGAAATAAGAATGCATAAATTAGGAGAAATTAGATGGCTTTATGTTGAGGCACTTCCCAGTAGCGTTTGGCCCTTAATGAAAGACTTTTGGGCATCAAGTAATTTTGGTTTGTCCTACGAAGATCCTAATACAGGTATTTTTGAGAGTGATGAACTTTTAGTAAGTTCGAAGCAAACGAAGTTACAAATGAAAATAGAGCATGGCATAAGACAAGCAAGTTCTGAGATCTTCCTTTCTCACCTAATTAAAGATGATGATGACAACTGGGTTCGTGTCAATATGGAAGACAACCTTGAAGATTCTGTTTTAAGAACTGCTCTCGAATTTTTATCAGAAGCCCCCTCATCTGGTGGCACTTCTTTAGTTGCTTTGAACCTTAATGTAGGGCAAAAGGCTGTTCTGAAACAATCCGAAGATGGCTCAAACTTCATAGAAATGAACTTAGAGTTTCCAAGAGCTTGGGCTGCAGTCGATAGAGCACTTAAAGAAGCAATGATTACTGTAAATGATTTGGATCGCACAGAGGGAGTATTTTTTGTTACTTTTGCTCAAGAGGAAGAACAAGGGTTTGCAAAAAGATTGTTTAAAAGGGGTGGTAATACAAATAACACAGACTTTAAAATCTACATCAAAGAGTTAGATCAGAATAAATGCACAGTGACGGTTGATAGTGCTAGTGAGGAGGGAGAAATATTTGAAAGAGATGTTCTCTCGGAGATTAACCAATCATTATCGTAGTTAATGTTATGGAAAATATAGAAAAAGGAAAATTAATCAGTTCAGGTAAAGCAAAGTCATTATATGAAAGTTCTAATCCGGATTATTACTTTATGCATTATAGAGATGACACCTCTGCTTTTGATGGGGTTAAAAAGGAAAGTTTAGAAGGAAAGGGTTCTACTAATAATAAATTCAATGCTTTCATCATGGATTTTCTTGAACAGAAAGGAGTTCCCACTCATTTTGAAAAACTAATTTCAGAAACTGAAAGTCTAGTTAAAAAGTTAGAAATGATTCCGGTTGAATGTGTTGTTAGGAATATAGCAGCAGGTAGTATTTGTAAAAGGCTTGGCGTAGAAGAAGGTATAGATCTAAATCCTCCAACTTTTGAATTCTTTTATAAGGATGATGAACTCCATGATCCAATGATTAACGAATTTCACATTAAATCTTTTGGCTGGGCCTCAGAGGAACAAGTAAAACAAATGCAGGAAAAAACTTTTCAAGTAAATGACTTACTCAAGGAGTTGTTCGCCGAAGCTGGAATGATACTTGTAGATTATAAGTTAGAGTTTGGCTCGTTTAATGGCGACTTACTCTTAGGTGATGAGTTTACTCCCGATGGTTGTAGGGTATGGGATTCTGAAACAAGAGAAAAACTTGATAAAGATAGATTCAGACAAGACTTGGGAGATGTTGTTGAATCTTATCAAATAATAGCTAAAAAACTGGGTATAGAGTAAATCAACAAAGATCTTTATTGATTGCTTGTAATTTCTCTGCTCCAGGACACAAATCCTTTTCATTAAGTTGATTTAAAGGCTTATCTACTACATTTAGAGTCTCTTTTAAGTCTTTAGATTCTGTATTTATGTAAAGGAGCCCCGTTAATACCTTGCCTTCCTCTTCCGCTTTATTAATTTTTGCAAGAGAAGAAGCTTTATTGCTCGGATCAAAGTCTTTTGATAATTTTTCTAAAGAGATCAATGAACCGTCATGTAAAGGGACTTGCACACTTTGGCCTTCTTCATAGCTGGTAGTTATTTCCTTCCCTAAAGGAACAAAATCTGGTCTAGAAACTGATTCATTATGTTCCCTGATGAAGTCATAGCTTTTCGTTGAAGTACCGTGATTATTAAAGGTTACACAAGGTGAGATAATATCTAGGAAAGAAAACCCTTTGTGTTTCATTGCGGCTTTTAAAAGAGGGACAAGTTGTTCTTTATCTCCTGAAAAACTTCTTGCAACAAAGCTCGCACCAAGCTGTATTGCCATTGCAGCCAAGTCAATTGAAGGAAAAAGATTGTCTTCTCCGTATTTACTTTTTGATTCTAGATCATTAGTAGCAGAAAATTGCCCTTTAGTTAGTCCATAAGTTCCATTGTTTTCTACTACATAAACAACATTTAGTTGTCTTCTAGCAGCATGGACAAATTGACCTATACCAATAGAAGCTGTGTCTCCGTCACCTGAAATTCCTAGATACAACATTTCATGATTAGCTAGATTTGCTCCAGTAGCTACAGAAGGCATTCTTCCATGAACTGAATTAAATCCATGTGACTGGTTTAAAAAATAAGCTGGAGCTTTTGAAGAGCAACCAATTCCTGATAATTTTGCAACATTGTGAGCAGATAAACTTAGCTCAAAACAAGCTTCTAAAATAGCTGCACTAATGGAATCATGTCCACAACCAGCACATAAGCTAGAAATTGAGCCTTCATAGTCTCTTCTTGTTAGCCCAAGCTCATTCTTTTCTAGGTCAGGATGATGGTTCTTCGGTTTAACTATATAAGTCAATTTATTTTCCTCCAACAGCTGTTTTAGATGGACTGCCTGTTAAGTGGGAGCTTATTTTATTTGAGATGAAATCAGCAGTTATAGGTTGGCCATCAAAACATAAAACTGAAACTAGCTTATCTGGAATAATTCCGCCCTCTGCCATAATTAGAGTTCGCATTTGACCATCTCTATTTTGTTCAACTATAAAAAGCAAATCATGGTCTTCTATAAATTCCCAAACTTCCAAGTTAAAAGGGAAAGCTCTTAATCTCATGGCATCAAGGATTACTCCTTCTTCATGCAGCAGGTCGAGAGCTTCTTGCATGGAAGCTTCAGTACTTCCATAGTAAATGACTCCTATAGAGCTTGTGTTTGTTTCCTGTTTAAAAATAGGATTTGGGACTAATTCTGAAGCAGTTTGATACTTTTTGAGCAAACGAGATAAGTTTCTAGCATTCACTACTCCATCTTCCGTATATTTAGCATACTCATCATGCGATGTCCCTCTTGTAAAATAGGCACCTTTCTCTGGATGGGCACCAGGATAGGTTCTATAAGGTATTCCATCTCCATCCACGTCCAAATATCTACCAAAATTCTCTATTTCTTCAAGATCTTTTGCATGCAAAACTTTACCTTTATCGAATGATTTAGTGTCATCCCACTTGAATTCTGGACAGGTCCAATCATTCATTCCTAGATCTAAATCCGAAAGAACAATAACCGGTGTTTGTATCCTGTCTGCAAGATCAAACGCTTCAGCTGCAAACTCGAAACATTCTTTTGGGTCTGAAGGAATCAGTAAGACATGTTTAGTATCACCATGAGAAGCATAGGCACAAGACAAAACATCAGATTGTTGGGTCCTTGTTGGCATGCCTGTAGAGGGTCCGCCTCTTTGAATATCAAAAAGTACTAGAGGAACTTCTGCAAAATAAGCTAAACCTATGAATTCACTCATTAAGGATATCCCCGGACCACTAGTTGCAGTAAAACCCCTTGCTCCATTCCAATTTGCACCTATAGCCATTCCTACTGCTGCTAATTCATCTTCGGCTTGAATAATGGCGTATTTATTTTTATTGGTTTCTTCTTCCACTCTCAACTTTTCGCTATAGTCTGTAAACGCTTCAGCTAAAGAAGTGGATGGTGTTATTGGATACCAAGCACAAACTGTAGCTCCACCATAAACACATCCAAGTCCTGAAGCATCGTTACCGCTAGTTAGAATCATTCCTTTTGTTTTATCGGATGTTTCTATTTTAATTTCACAAATTTCTTTAAGATTTTCTCTAGCGTAGTCGTACCCAAGATTAAGTGCCTTAACATTTGGATCTATGAGTTTTTCTTTGCCTTTAAACTGTTCTTTGATGAGGATTTCATAAATTTCTTTATCCATATTCAATAGATATGAAAGCGCTCCGACATACACAATATTTTTGAATAATAATCTTTGCTTGGGGTTTGAAAATTCTTCTACACAGAGTTTTGTAAGGGGAATTTCAATTACATTTATATCAGATCTTTTAAAGTCCCTTTTCCATGAAGAGTCATACAGTAAATACCCTCCAGAGTTCAATTCCATCAGATCTTGGTTATAAGATTGAGGATTCATAGCAACAACTATATCCACACCCTCTCTTCTGCCTAGATATCCTTTTTCACTAACTCTCACTTCAAACCAAGTTGGAAGTCCTTGTATATTAGAAGGAAAAATATTCTTAGGACTTACAGGCACTCCAGATCTAAAAACTCCTTTAGCAAACATTTGATTAGCGCTAGCAGATCCTGAACCATTTACGTTTGCAAATTTTATGACAAACTCATTTGTGCTTTTAATATTGCTCATCAATAGACCTTTGCTTCTTCATAAAGGTAAGTCTGCATGTCCCAAGCTCCGGTGGGGCACCTTTCTGCACAAAGTCCACAATGAAGGCAGACATCTTCATCTTTTACCATTACTCTTTGGGTTTGTATTAGTTTGTCTGAAACAAGCAGATCTTGATCCAGATTTAAAGCTGGTATTCTTAAATTGTTCCTTAAATCCTCTTCATTTGTATTATCAATGAAATTAATACAATCTGTTGGGCATATATCTTCACACGCATCACACTCAATACATAAATCTTCTGCAAACACTGTTTGTACATCGCAATTAAGGCATCTTTGAGCTTCTTCAAAAGCTTGCTTATCGTCAAAACCTAACTCGACTTCAACTTTTATATCTTTTAAAGAAATTGATTGGTCAGCATGAGGTACCAGGAATCTCTTAGCTTGAGAAATGTCATTATCATAAGACCACTCGTGCACGCCCATTTTTTGACTCACAATATTTGTTGTAGGGTCAGGCCTGTCATAGAGATCTTGGTCATTAAAGAATTTATCAATAGAAATTGCTGCCTGATGGCCATGGGCTGCGGCCCAGATAATATTTTCTGGTCCCCAAGCAGCATCCCCACCAAAGAAAATTTTAGGATGGGAAGACTGAAAAGTAATCTTATCCACAACAGGCATATCCCATTCACCAAATTCAATACCTATGTCTCTTTCTATCCAGTCAAATGCATTGTCTTGACCGATAGCAACAAGAACATCATCACACTCAAAGATTACTGGATCTTCACCTGTAGGAATTAAAGATCTTTTGCCTTCTTCATCAAAGACAGCTTCAACCTTTTCAAACTCCATACCCACCAGCTTCCCTTCATTTAAAAGGAATTTTTTAGGTACATGGTTTTCAAATATAGGTATATGTTCTTCCATTGCTTCTTCTATTTCCCATTCAGAAGCTTTCATCTGGTCAAATGGACTTCTTACTACTACTTTTACATCTTCAGCCCCAAGACGAAGTGAGGATCTGCAGCAATCCATAGCTGTATTTCCTCCGCCTAGAACTAACACTTTTTTCCCTATAGAGTCAGTGTGTTCAAAAGCAATACTGGTTAACCAATCAATACCAATGTGTATATTTTTTGCGGCTTCTTGCCTTCCTTCAATATTAAGATCTTTACCCTTAGGTGCGCCTGTTCCCACAAATATAGCGTCAAAGTCTTCTTCAAGTAATGACTCCATACTCGTTATTTCAGAGTTAAACCTCGTTTCAATTCCCATATTTATAATTTGATCAACCTCATCATCTAGAACTTCAACTGGTAATCTGAAAGCTGGGATATTAGTTCTCATCAGTCCTCCTCCTTGAGGATCCTTTTCAAAAAGTATGCATTCATGACCAAGAACAAGAAGGTCTCTAGCCACAGTAAGTGAAGCTGGGCCTGCACCAATAAGAGCTAGTCTTTTTCCTGTTTTTTCTTGAGGAACTTCAGGTAAAAGATGGGTTATATCATCTTTGTAATCGTAGGTTACTCTTTTTAGTCTACATATTGCTACAGGCTTTTCATGAGTTCTAGTTCTTCGACAAGCTGGTTCGCATGGTCTATCACATGTTCTTCCTAAAATACCTGGGAAAACATTTGATTCCCAGTTAATCATATAAGCATCTGTATAATTTCCCTGAGAGATTTGTCGTATGTATTCAGGAACAGGAGTGTGAGCAGGGCATGCATATTGGCAATCTACAACTTTGTGATAATACTGAGGGTTAGTGGTATCAGTTACAGGCATAAAAGTCTCTACTGATATGCTTGTTTCTTCTTCTTTATGATCTTGGAGAGGAGATTGCCTAGTTAACTCAATTTTCTCCTTTAAGGACTCAATAACTGACCACCTTAAATCTTGAGCTTCTTCTAGATTATGGGTCTTTAAAGACTGCCTGAGATCATATCCCAACTGGTTTCGTAAGGTTCTTGGAACAGCTACCTTAACCCACCAAGTGTTGTGCCTTTTAAATAGGTATCTAGTATCCATACTGGTTAATTTTTAATCTCCCTTTAGTTAGACTGTACCTTACTTTTTTTGTATGGTACATAAAAATGCTTATATTAAAAGCTTTTTTTAGAAAAAAAACTTGTTTTTATAATAGAACTAAAGCTTTACTTTATTCTTTTTATATATTTAAAGGTACATATAGCTAATTCTTGACAAAATTACTCGGAAATATAAAATTGCGTTCCTATGAGGCTTACTACTAAAGGAAAATATGCTGTAACAGCTTTGCTTGACCTTTCTTTGCACCAAATAGACGGGGATTATATTTCACTTTCCAAGATTGCAGAAAGACAGGATATGCCAGTTTCCTATTTAGAGCAGTTATTCAGAAACTTGAGAAAATCAGGAATTGTACAAGCTTCTCGAGGACCAAGAGGAGGATATAGGCTGGCTAAACCCAGTACAGAAATAAATATCTCTGAAGTAGTAGTATCTGTAGAGGACACTCTGGATGCTACACAATGTGGAGGATCAGCTGATTGTCATTCAGGAAATAGGTGCCTTACACATGATCTTTGGTCTGAACTTAACAGTCAGGTAGACAACTTTTTGATTAATACGTCTTTAGAAGACGTTATTGCTGATAAGAGAGTCTCTTTCCAAAAAAAGAATAAGGATTTAATAATTGCAGGTTGATATGAAATTACCGATTTATCTTGACTATGCTTCGACCACTCCAGTGGACCCTAGAGTAGTTGCAAAAATGCAAGAGTGTCTTTCATTGGAGGGGAACTATGGAAATCCTGCTTCCAGGTCACATGAATTTGGTTGGAAAGCTGAAGAATCTGTAGAAGAAGCCAGGGCAAATGTTGCTTCTTTGGTTAATTGCGATCACCGAGAAATAGTTTGGACCTCAGGAGCCACTGAATCTGACAATTTAGCTATTAAAGGAGCTGCAAGGTTCTACAGAAAAAAAGGAAATCACGTTATTACTTCCAAACTTGAGCACAAGGCTGTTTTAGACAGTTGCAGGCAGCTCGAAAGAGAAGGCTTTGAAGTAACGTATTTAGATCCTGATGCTAAAGGAATAATTAAACCGGAAGAGCTAATTAAAAATATTAAAGATGAAACTATTTTAGTTTCTTTAATGCATGTTAATAATGAAATAGGTGTGATTAATGATATTGCTGCTCTTGGAGAGATCACTAGAGAAAATGGAATAGTGTTCCATGTAGATGCGGCTCAAAGCACAGGCAAAGTACCTATAGATTTAACTAATCTAAAGGTTGATTTAATGTCATTTTCTGCGCACAAAACTTACGGTCCAAAGGGAGTAGGAGCTCTTTTTGTAAGAAGAAAGCCAAGAGTGAGACTTGAAGCTATGATCCATGGAGGAGGTCACGAGCGTGGAATGAGATCAGGTACTCTGCCCACACACCAAATAGTAGGGATGGGAGAGGCTTTTAAATTGGCTGAGGAAGAAATGAGTGCAGACAATGCGAGAATTAGTGCATTAAGGGAAAAATTTTGGCTTGGATTAAAAGATATAGAGGAAGTTCATCTTAATGGCCACGAAGAAAAAAGAGTGGCAGGGTTTCTCAATGTGAGTTTTAACTTTATCGAAGGAGAATCTTTGATTATGGCCCTGAAAGATATCGCTGTATCTTCAGGATCAGCTTGTACTTCAGCTAGTTTAGAGCCTTCATATGTATTGAGAGCTTTAGGTTTGAAAGATGAATTGGCTCATAGCTCTATCAGATTCGCTTTAGGTAGGTTTACAACAGAACAGGAAGTTGATTACACAATCAATCTAGTCAAAGACTCTGTAACAAAGTTAAGAGAGTTGTCTCCACTTTGGGACATGTATCAAGATGGTATTGATTTAGATAAGGTTGAGTGGGTTCAACATTAAATAAGGGAGGTGCTTAATGGCATACAGCAAAAAAGTAATAGATAAGTTTGAAAAAACTTTAAAAGAACCAGAAAAAAATAGCGTGGGAAGATGGGATCCATCGGAAGATGATATTGGTACAGGAATGGTTGGAGCTCCGGCTTGTGGTGATGTGATGAGGCTTCAAATTAAATGTGAAGCTAAAGATAATACTCATGTAATAAAAGATGTGAAATTTAAAACTTATGGCTGCGGATCTGCAATTGCTTCATCAAGTGAATTGGTTGACATGCTTAAAGGAAAAACCTTAGAAGAAGCCAAAAATATAAAGAATGTTGAAATAGCAGAAGCTTTAGATCTGCCCCCAATAAAGATTCATTGCTCAGTATTGGCTGAAGATAGTATTAAGCAAGCCGTAGAGGATTACGAAACAAAGATTTAAGCATACCAATGAGTCAACCAAAATCCTTTGATCCTAACGGATTCTCGCTTTCAACCGCTGCAGTAAAGCACTTTAAAGACAGTCTTTCTTTAGAGAAAACCGTTAGAGGCATAAGATTTTCTGTTGAAGAAGCTTCCGGTTGTTCAGGTTATACCTACGCTATGGATTTTATAACCGATATACAAGATGAAGACTTAGTATTTAACTGCGAGGACCTGCAGATCTGTATAGATCCTCAATCTTTCACATACCTTAAAGGAACAACTGTAGATTTTGTTACAGAGGGTGTTAATGAGGAAGTTAAGTTTTTAAATCCTAATGTAAAAGCGGTCTGTGGTTGTGGTGAAAGCTTTGAAATAGATTAGTTATCTTTTTTCCTTTCGAAGTTTAAAAAATGACAAAAGTAAAGCTGTATCCGCACGAAGAAATATGTCCTGAGGGTATCGAATTAGAAATCTCTCCAGGTGAATATCTCTGTGAAAAGCTTTTAGACAATGGAATTCCTGTAGAGCATGCTTGCGAACTCTCTTGTGCTTGTACAACTTGTCATGTCATTGTAAGAAAAGGTTTCAATTCATTAGAAGAGGCATCTGATTCAGAAGAAGATATGTTAGATAAAGCTTGGGGTCTTGAACCAGAATCAAGATTAAGTTGTCAAATAGTAGTCGGTGAAGAAGATTTAGAAGTTGAATTACCGAAATATACTATCAATATGGTTTCTGAAACTAACTGAGTTTTTTATGAAATGGATAGATATAAATGATATAGCTATTGAATTGTCAGAAAAATTTCCTGAAGTTGATCCTAGGTATGTCCTTTTTACTGACCTACACAAATGGGTTACAGAATTAGATGATTTTGATGATGAACCAAATAGGTCAAATGAAAAAATCCTAGAGGCTATTCAAATGGCTTGGATAGAAGAAGTCGATTAACTATTTATCCACTTAATAAGTATAATGCCGCGCAAAAACCGGCTTTCTAAAGGAAAATAGATGCAAAATACGCTATCAATTATTAAACCTGATGCAGTAAAGAAGGGGTACACCGAACAAATTTGTGCCAGGATTGAAGATTCTGGTTTAGATATTGTACTCAAGAAGGAGTTATTACTAACCCGGAATCAAGCTGAAGGCTTTTACGCTGAGCATAAGGGAAAGCCTTTTTTTGAAGCATTAATTAATTTTATGACTTCTGGTCCAGTTCAGGTTCAAGTAATAGAGGGCAAAGAAGCTATATTAAGATATCGTTCTTTGATGGGTAGCACAAACCCAAAGGAGGCTGATCCAGGAACATTAAGACATGATTTCGCAGAATCTATTGATGCAAATGCAGTTCATGGTTCAGATTCATTAGAATCAGCAGCAAGGGAGGTTGCCTACTTTTTTCCAGAACATTAAGTAGAGAGCGGCCAATGTCCGAAAAAGAAGAAAGAATTTACCCCGGACAGCTTCTAAAAGAAGCGAGGAAAAAGACAAGACGAGGATACAAAAGACTATCTTCTGAGCTAGGTATTCCAGAAAAATATTTGGAAGCTTTAGAAGAGAATAACTTTTCTATCATGGCCGGACCTACTTATGTAAAAGGATACTTAAGAGCCTACGCAAAGAAATTAGATTTAGACTCAGAAACTGTTATTACAGCTTTTGATAGATACTTAAAAGATCAAAGAAGGCTAAAAAAGAAGGCTGAAAAAAAAGAACAGAAAAAGGAAATCAAGCAAAAGTTTTCCTACATTTATGCAGTTACTTTCCTCTTAATTACTTTAATAATACTATTAATAGTTTTCATTCCTGAAGGAAATAATAATTCTGAGAAGAAAGGAGATATAAGTTCTTATTCAGAAACTGAAATTCAAAACTCAAATGATATTCCACTTATTTTAAATACAAAAACAGCCTTAAGTATTGAACTTGAGAAAGATACTTCTCAGGATATTTCAGATTTAAATATCCAAGAAGAAGTAGTTGCATCTGAGATAACTCAGGAGGTAGAAGAAGAAACCATTAAGCTTTCAATCAAAACAATCAATACTATAGAAATGAATTTCTCAGGAGATTGCTGGATTGAGTTAATGGACAAAAAAGGAATTATTGAATACAGGTTAGCTAAAGCTGGCACTTCAATTTTTTTTGAAGGAGTAGGTCCGTTTAAATTACTGATAGGAAACAGTAAAAGAGTAGAGTTATTTTACAATGATGTAAAAGTTAGCCTTGCCTCTACCACAAATGTTAAAACTAATGTAAGTTGTTTGGTCTTACCTGAAGGGAGATGTAGTGAATTTACCTTGTCAAATTAAAAGGAGAAAATCCAAGCAAATAATGGTTGGTGATGTTCCTATTGGAGGGGGAGCTCCTATTTCAGTGCAAAGTATGACAAACACTGATACTCGAGATGTGAAGTCTACTCTAGCTCAAGTTAATAGCCTCAAAGAAACTGGAGCTGACTTGGTAAGGATTTCCGTACCAGATGAAGACTCTCTTGCTGCTTTCTCCAAAATAAAGAAAGAATCAAAAGTACCACTTATAGCAGATATTCACTTTGATCATAAGTTAGCTTTAGGAGTAATTAAGAACGGGGCAGATTGTTTAAGAATAAATCCAGGTAACATTGGGAAAAGAGAAAAGGTTGAAGAAGTTGTTTCTTCTGCTAAGGATCATGGCGTACCAATTCGAATTGGAGTTAATGCGGGGTCATTAGAGAAGAAGCTGCAAAAGAAATACGGAGAGCCAACTGCAGATGCATTAGTTGAGTCAGCTATGAATCATGTTGAAATTTTACAGTCTCTTAACTTCAATAACTTCAAACTGAGCATCAAAGCTTCTGATGTTTTTCTTACTATGGATAGTTATAGAAAGATTTCTAAACTAATTGAACAACCTCTTCATTTAGGCATTACTGAAGCTGGAGGCTTTAGGTCAGGAACTGTTAAATCTGCTATAGGTCTGGGATCACTGTTGTTGGAAGGAATAGGAGATACCATAAGGATCTCTTTAGCTTCTGAACCAGAGAATGAAATAAAAGTAGGTTTCGATATACTCAAAAGTTTAAAGCTAAGATCTCGAGGCATTAATTTCATTGCTTGCCCTAGTTGCTCAAGGATGAATTTTGATGTTATAGGAACTATGAATGAGCTTGAAAGACGTTTTGAAAATGTAGCTGAAGACTTGGATGTTGCGGTAATAGGATGTTACGTGAATGGTCCGGGTGAATCTAAACATGTAGCTTTGGGCGTAACTGGTGCTTCACCAAAAAACTTAATTTATGTTGATGGCAAGCCTGATCATAAAATAGAAAGTGAAAATTTAGTTGATCATCTTGAATCTTTAATAAGAGAAAAAATTAACAAGCAAAAGGATAATCAGGAAACACTTATAGCAAAATCAGATTAAGAAATGACTAAATTTAAAACAATAAGAGGCATGAATGATGTGACCCCAAGCGAGGTTTCAGTTTGGCAATTTGTAGAGGCAAGTATTCGATCTATCTTTGCTTCATATGCTTATGATGAAATTCGGTTTCCTATAGTAGAACAGACAGAATTGTTTTCTAGGTCTGTAGGGGAATCAACAGATATTGTTTCTAAAGAAATGTATACATTTGAAGACAGGAATGGAGATGGTATTTCTTTAAGGCCAGAAGGTACAGCAGGTTGTGTGAGGGCTTGTTTAGAAAATGATCTTTTAAGAGTTGATTCTCCAAGGCTCTGGTATATGGGCCCGATGTTTAGGTACGAAAGACCCCAAAAGGGCAGATCCAGACAATTCCATCAGGCTAGTGCGGAAGTTTTTGGTATAGATAATCATAATGTAGATGCTGAGCTAATGATGATGGCTACTAACTTATGGGATGTTCTAGGGATAAAAAACCAGGTTAATTTAGAGATAAATAGTTTAGGCAATTCAGATACTAGAAAAAAATATAAAAGTCTTCTACAAGAGTTCTTACAATCATTTTCTAGTGAATTAGACGAAAATTCTCAAAGACAACTAAAACAAAATCCTTTGAGGATTTTAGATTCTAAATCTAAAAAAATTAAAGAAATTTTAGTTAATGCACCTTCGATTTTAGACCAGCTAGATTCTGAATCTGAAGATCACTTCAATAAGTTAAAAGATTTACTCACTAAATCAAATATTGAGTTTGAGGTAAACGATAAGTTGGTAAGGGGATTAGATTATTACAACAAAACTGTCTTTGAGTGGAAAACAAAAGAACTTGGGGCTCAAGACACTGTTTGTGGGGGTGGAAGATATGATGATCTGGTAGCTCAGCTAGGCGGTAAAGATAGCCCTGCGGTTGGATTTTCTATGGGTTTGGAAAGATTGATCTTGCTTGTCAAAGAACATTCTATGGACAATGTTTCGACAGAAACTGAACTTGACTGTAATTTCATATGTCTAACTGATGACTCGGTTTCCTATGCTCTTATCAATGCTGAAAAGATTAGAGAAGCAATTCCAGCTATTAATTTGAAGGTAAACTTACAGGTCACAAGTGCTAATTCTCAATTTAAAAGAGCAGATAAATCAGGATCCAAAATCGCATTGATTGTGGGCGAAGAAGAGTTAAAGGATAATACGATCTCAATTAAGGACCTCGAAATAAAAGAATCTCAAGAGACCCTTAATTTGGATCAAATTATAAACAGACTAAAAAAACTATACTAATAATCAAATGGTTAAGCTTTCTTCAACGGAAGAAGAGAACACAGAATTTCTGAGTTCCTTGTGGGATAAGTATAAGTATCTGATATTGCTTTCATTAGTTTTATTGGGTGCAGGAATTTTTGGGTGGGAAAGTTGGTCACAAAATAGAATAAGTAACTTACAAGATTCTGCAGACATGTATGAATCTTTCATTAATTCACTAAATGAGGAAGATTTAGATCAAAAAGCATTAGCTGACCAGATTATTAAAAAATATCCAAATACACTTTATGCAGATTTAGTAACTTTTCATCTTGCTAAAATTTCAGTTGAAGAAGAAGATCTCAATAAAGCTGAAGAGCATCTTACGTGGATATTACAAAGGCACGATTCAAAATGGGGGTCAGATTTTGATCCAATTGAAACAACTGCACGTTTAAGACTAGCTAGAGTTTTGATAGCAAATGATAATTCAAATAAGGCTTTAGAAATAATTAACGAATCAGAAAATATGAGTAGCTCATTACATGAAGTTAAAGGAGATGCTGAAGAAAAATTGGGCTTCTATGCAGAAGCTAAGTTAAGTTATCTCAAAGCACTTGAATCAAACCAAAGTCAGTCTGTAGAAGCTATTTTAAAAATGAAATTAGCTAATCTGGATACCTGAAATGCATAAAACCCTAAAACTTTTTACTATTTTTCTGTCTTTAATAATTTTAAGTGGCTGTTCTTCTTTAAGTTGGTTGAAATTCTGGGGAGATGATGAAGAGGAGATAGAACTTCCAGCTGTCTTAGAGGAAATAACTCAAAGGGTCAGTATCAATAGCTTGTGGGAAGCAAAGGTAGGAAAAGAAAAAATTCAGGGGAGAATTTTACCTTCGATAAGCGGAGAAAGAATTTTTTATATAAATGCTGAAGGAGAATTATTTGCTTTTGAAAAAAGTAATGGAAGAAAGCTATGGGAAAAGGAAACAGATGATCAAGCTTCAGGAGGAATAGAGACTGCTTTTAGAAAAATTATTTATGGAACTTTGGATGGTGAAGTAGTAGTTTTAAACCAAGAAAATGGAGAAGAGACTTGGAGAGCTCAAGCTACTAGCGAAATACTTTCTTCACCAATTACAAATGGCAGTGTTGTTGTAGCTCAAGGAGCAGACGGGAGTGTAACGGGATTTGATTTTGATGATGGGGAGCAGAGCTGGATACACCAAGTTACTGTACCTAACTTAAGTCTGCGTGGAACTTCTACTCCAATATTAAAACAGGGGTTTATTTTTACAGGATTCGCAAATGGAACAGTGGCGATGATTTATCCAGATTCAGGCGCTGTAAGATTAGAATTACCCATCACAATTAATGAAGCTGCCTCCGAGCTGGAAAGAATTGTAGATATAGATGGGAAAGTTGTAGTTGCTAGTGATGTGTTAGTGTCAGCTTCATATCAAGGCCATATAACTGCCATAGATTTGCAACAGGGCAGGCCTATTTGGCAAGAAAAGGTTTCAACTACCAAAGACTTAGTTGAGGTTAGATCTAGAGTTGTTGCCATAGATGATAAAGATATCTTGAAAGCTTATGGTTTGTCTTCTGGTGTAGTTTTATGGCAACAAGAAGGGTTAAAGTTAAGAGGATTAACTTCTCCAGTAAGCGTTAGAGGGAATATAGCTGTTGGTGATTTTGAAGGGTACATTCATTTAATTAATGGCGGTGATGGTTCTTTCTTAGGTAGATTCCGAGCTTCTAAGAATCCAATTGTCGAAATAGTTTCTGAAGGAGACAAGTTAGCAATAACCGATGATAAAGGCAGGTTGTTTTTCTTATCTCTTTCATAACTCTTTATAATTACTTATTTTTCATCGCTGAATATATTGAGTCATGTCTTCTATAGTAGCTATTGTTGGGAGACCTAATGTAGGCAAATCTAGCTTATTTAATCTATTAACTGGATCCAGAGCTGCACTTGTAGCTGATTTTTCGGGCTTAACTCGGGATAGGCAGTACGGTGGAGACTCTATGTCTTCGGCCATATTAATTGATACTGGTGGCTTAGGAAGTGATTCTTCAAACCTAAGTAAAGATGTTATCAAACAAACAAATTTAGCAATTGAAGAAGCCGACTTCTTGTTCTTTATGGTGGACGGAAAAGACGGATTGGTACCTCTTGACGAAGAAATCGCTAAGAAGTTAAGAAAAACCAATAAGCCCGTTAAGCTCATAGTTAATAAAGTCGACAACGCCAAAGACTTTGAAATCAGTACAGAGTTTGATCAACTAGGGTTCCAAGATAAGGTCATAATTTCTGCTGCACATAACCAAGGTTTAGATAAGATAAAGAAAGCTCTACTAGAAATTTCACCTAAGTCTGAACCAAGCCTAGAAAAAAGAAATAACTTAGTTGTTTCCTTGTTAGGTAGACCAAATGTTGGTAAATCGACTTTATTAAATAAATTATCAGGATTCGAAAGAGTCTTAGTTTCTTCAGAATCAGGAACCACAAGAGACTCAATAGAAGTTCCCGTTAAAGAAGGAGAAATAACTTTAATAGACACAGCAGGGGTTAGAAGAAAAAGTGCTGCCAAGGGTAAAGTGGAACAATTTTCTATTTCACAATCTTTAGAAGCAATTAAGAAGTCCAATGTTGTTATCCATATTTTAGATGCTGTAGAGCCACTTGTTGATCAAGATATGCATTTATTAGGACTTGCTTTATCCATTGGAAAGCCGGTTCTACTTGTGGCTAATAAAATTGACCTTTTGAATAAAGAAGAATTATCTAACTTAACTGATCATATATTCAGAAAGTTAAATTTTGCAAAGTTTGTAAGCGTAACTTTAATTTCAGCCAAAGAAGGTAAAGGCTTAAAGGAATTATTAAATTTAGCTGAAGAAGCTTACCTATCTAGCAGCAAGGACTTCGACACATCAGCACTCAATAAGATTTTAAATGAAGCCATAAAAAAACAACCCCCTCCATTAGTAGGAAGATTTAGACCAAAGTTGAGATATGCCCATCAAGGAGGAAAAAACCCTCCTTTATTTATTATTCATGGAAATAACTTAAAAAAACTTCCTTCTTCTTATGAAAAATATATAGAAAATTATTTCAGAGAACATTTAAAACTGAGATCTACACCTTTATTCATAGAATTACGTGAAAGCGATAATCCCTATAAAGACAAACCAAATACATTAA
>ERZ724560.63-NODE-63-length-19227-cov-2.035707_pt1 | contig 19227 bp, 18 predicted proteins | sample MGYA00375854_ERZ724560 | MGnify/ENA primary metagenome ERZ724560 (study PRJEB28725, sample SAMN03264854) | marine sediment metagenome | biome: marine pelagic biome; feature: marine oligotrophic desert; material: ocean water | place: Pacific Ocean:North Pacific... | reverse complement strand
GCTGGAGGTCGTTCAAAATACTTATTTGATAATTGACGCAGTTCTTGGAACCGGCGTTAACCGTACTATAGAGGGTAGTCTGGCAAAATACTTGAAATTGGTTAGCGAGTTTGCTCAACCGGAAAGGAAAATAATTGCAGCCGACGTTCCTTCGGGAGTTCATGCCGATACAGGTCAAGTTGATCCATTAACACTCTTTGCTGATCGAACTGTTGCCTTTGGATATCCCAAAATTGGAAATATCCAGTATCCTGGAAGTGTGGCATGTGGTGAACTTACCGTCGCCGATATAGGTATACCTGCTGGTCGGGATAGTGATGTGAAGACTTATTTGATGGATTCTAATTTCGTCCGAAACGTCTTGCCAGTAAGACGTTTGGATGCCAACAAAGGTACCTTTGGAAAAGTTATGATCGTTGGGGGGTCTGAAGACTTTGTTGGTGCGGCAGCTCTTGCAGCACATGCTTCTCTTAAAAGTGGGGTTGGCCTTGCAACTGTGGCGGCACCAACCAACGTAACATCGGCCATCACAAGCATTATTCCTGAAGCTACCCTGCTGAATCTTCCTGTGAATAAGTCAGGAGAAATTGATGGTTGGCGTTCTGCCAGGAAAATATATCGACGTTTTGATGGCTACTCTACCCTTCTAATTGGTTGTGGTATGGGTGTGTCTAATGAGACTCGCCTGTTATTTTCTAATCTTTTACTCTCATCAATTGACATTTCTGTCCCAACGGTAATTGATGCGGATGGTTTGAACATTCTTTCGACCCATTACCGGTGGTGGGACCGATTGCCTGAAGATTGTGTGTTAACTCCTCATCCAGGAGAAATGTCTCGTTTGACCCGAATACCTGTGGATAAAATTCAAAATAGCCGATTGGAAATTGCCAAAGAATTTTCGGTCAAATGGGATCAAACTCTTGTGTTAAAAGGATCCAATACTGTGGTGGCATTGCCAAATGGTGAATCGTGGGTAAGTGATATTACAACCCCTGCTCTTTCATCGGCCGGTACCGGGGAAGTTCTAGCTGGGTTAATTTCCGGTCTCATTGCTCAAGGGTTAGACACAGGAGATGCAGCGATATCAGGAGTTTATATACATGGAGTTGCTGGTCAAACTATGGGAAAGAAGATAGGTGATTCAGGGACCGTAGCTTCTGATTTGTTGTCAGAAATTCCGTTGGTAATGAGTGAGATTCGTAATTCGTGAAGACTTCATAGATGGTTCAACTTAGTGGCAAAGACAGGGCTGAATTTGTTGGAAGGATGTTTGACCGTATTTCCGGCCGTTATGATTTTTTAAATACTGTTATGACAGGGGGAAGGCATTATTCCTGGAGAGCTAAAGCAGTTGAGTTGTTGGAGGCAAAAGAAAGTGGAGTGGCTCTTGATGTAGCGACTGGTACTGGGGATTTTGCATTTGACCTACTTAATAAATCATCTGTGACGAAGGTCGTTGGGGTAGATTTTGCGGGGGAAATGTTGAATACCGGTGTTAGGCAGGCCTATGACAGAGGATTAGGATCAAAATTCATACCCAATATCGGTGACGCCCACAAATTACCTTATAAAGATGATTCTTTTATATGTGCCACAGTTGGTTTTGGAGCTAGGAATTTTATTGATCTTCCCGGTGCTATGTCTGAGCTTGTTAGAGTGATAAAGCCAGGGTCTAAGGTTGTGGTACTGGAGATTGTCAGGCCTGCTGGGCTCATAATTTCGAAAATATTCTTATTTTATTTCCGCAAAGTAACCCCTTATATAGGCGGGTTGCTTGCTGGAGACAAAGAGGCTTACACCTATCTACCTGCGTCAGTACAGAGCTTTATGACCGCTTCTGACTTGGCTGACGTAATGGCAGATACGGGACTTGGAGAAATTTCTGTTAATAGGGTTGCTTTGGGTACAGTGGCTATTATTTCTGGCAAAAAACCTGATTAAGGACTTGGTCGCTCAATAAGAGTAACAGTGGTCGTTTGAGGCTTTTGGTCAGAGATAAAGTCTACTTTCACGGTTTCACCTACAGTGTAGCTCCATAGTAGTGTAAGAAACTCTGCCATATCATTCGTTTGGTTTCCATCGAGAGCTGTTATTACGTCCCCTGCTTTAAGACCCCCATTGTCGGCCGGTTTCTCCGGAGCGATCTGAGTGATTAATATTCCTTCAGAAGTTCCTAGGGCGAATCTATCCGATAGTTCATTGTTATTAGTCATTCCGCTTAAACCTATAAGTGGCCGAATTACTTTACCTTTCTCGATTAGGCTACTAATTATTGGCTTTGCGACTCCTGAGGATACTGCAAATCCCACCCCTTGAGCTCCACCATACACAGCAGTATTAATACCAATGACTTTTCCATCCATATCAATTAAGGGCCCCCCACTATTGCCTTTGTTTATTGCGGCATCTGTTTGGATCATGTCGTAAAGATCGCCTCTATCGGTTCTTATTGTTCTCCCAAGGCCACTAATTATTCCTAGCGTCACGGAAGGACCTCCTTTCAGTCCTAGAGCGTTGCCAATAGTTGCCACCCAATCTCCGGTGCGAATATCATCCCTCTCAGTGAACTCTATTGTAGGTAATTGGTCGGCACCGATCTTGATTACCGCCAAGTCAGACAATAAGTCGAGCCCAACGATTTCAGCGGAATAATAGCTGCCGTTTGAAAGTCCGACTTCAATATCTCTAGCATCTTGTATGACATGGTAATTGGTGACAATGTAGCCGTTGGGTCGGACGATCATGCCGGTGCCTGATCCCTCATCGGTGAAATCGTAAAAAATTCCTCGTGACAGTATATCGACTGATATTGAAACAACTGCGGGTTCTACCGTTTTTACGACGTCAGATATCGTTGGGAGGATAATTTGAGACTTTTTTGACTCCTCATGAACCGTGGGTGTTTCTATTTCTGTGAGTGTGGTGGGATTGGTATCTGTAGGATTACCTATATTTGTGCAACTAAAGAAAGCCAAGATTAGTAGTATCAAAATTGGAATATATGGTGAGTATCTGTAATGCATTGTTCTATGACTCATTATGAGGACGAGAAGGAACTACCCTAACTCTGACTCTCCCGAGTCCGGTCCAAAAGCGCAAGGATCCTCTGGGTCTTCCTGCTCTCGTAGCGTACTCGTGAAACATGGAAGTTATTTGTGCGCCAAAAAGCAATATGATTGCAGAAACATAAATCCATGCCAATAATGCCATCAGAGCACCTATCGAACCATAGACAACGTTATATACCGAAAATTTTCCGATGTACCAAATGAATCCCATTTGGGCTGATATGAATACTAAGGAGGCCAAAAAGGCTCCAGGGACTACATAAATAATGTGTATGTTTGTATTTGGTATCCATCTATATAAAGTCATAACGGATAAGAATATAAGTACTGGAGAAACTAGCTGTGCAATAATTTCCCAGACCAAGTCTGCTGGTAGTTCACCGTCGATGGCAAAAAATTCAACCATTCCTCTTATGACTTCAATGATCGGAGCTGTGAAGAGTACTATTAGGACCAACATTCCTGCACCAAGGACCAGTGCTATGTCGATCATCCGTTCTCTCAAAAATGGACGGGGAGTGGTCACACCCCACGCTGTGTTTATACCTTTCCGGACCGCTCCAAATACCGCTGAAGATGCCCAAACCAAACCTAAGAAGCTGGCTATTCCTGTAATTGTTCTTGCGCTTACGATGCCTTCCATGGTGGAACCGATTAATTCACTGGATACAGGAAGTACGCCGGCAATTTGCTGGGAAATGTCAGATTCCTTTGATTCAGGACCAATTAAAAATCCCAACGCTGTAATAACTGCTAAACCAAGCGGGAACATGGAAAAAAGGGCATAAAATGATATTGCTGCCGCTAGATACTGACAGTTCTTGTGCAAGAACTGTCTGACTGCATCATTCATAAAAAGTACTAATCTTATTGGAACCAAAAATCATTCCTAGCGTATATCTTTTTGTCGACTACAGTGAATATATTAATAGTTTACCAATCCTGTTTCTCAAAAAGGGGTAGAGGTAAAAATCAAAACATATAAAATTCGGCTAAAACAATATTCGGGGAATTTTCATTTTGAGGACTAGTGACTTTGATTACGACCTTCCAGAGGAATTAATAGCTCAGACACCGCTTGAGCCTAGGGATCACTCAAAACTTATGCTCGTCGATCGGGATGTAGGGGGGTTATCACACGATCGATTTTTTAATCTCCCCAAATACTTACGACAAGGTGACGTATTGGTTTTTAACGATAGCAGAGTTATCTCGGCACGCCTTTTTGGATCTAGGGATGATACTGGAAATAAGATTGAGTTGTTACTTCTGTCTAGGTTAAGGGAAGGTGTTTGGAGATCTCTTGTTAGGCCGGGAAGAAGAATGCGGGAAAATGATTCTTTCATTATCCACGACAGGGATGATAATAAGAGTGAAATGACGGGCCATGTACTTGAAGTTGAGGACTCAGGAAGCAGGATTGTAGAAATAACTAATGAATTTCTTATTGAAGATATAGGTAACGTTCCATTGCCGCCCTATATCCATGAAAAAGTGTCAGATCCCGAGCGATATCAGACTATTTATGCAAAATCAGAAGGTAGCGTAGCAGCTCCGACTGCTGGACTGCACTTCACAGAAGAGCTGATGTCTAATATTCGTGACAAAGGTGTTTTGACGGAGTTTGTAACCCTTCATGTTGGTTGGGATTCATTTCGTCCTTTGAAAAGTGAACATATCTCTGATCATAAAATGCATTCAGAATATTGGTATTTGTCTAATGAGACCGCCACAATCATAAATGAGGCGAAGCGGGAAGGGAGAAGGATTATTTCTGTTGGTACTACCGCTGCTCGACTATTGGAGAATGTTTTTGAAAAACAGGATGGTTACCCAATAAGGGAAGGATCCGGCTGGGCCGATATTTTTATCACTCCTGGCTACGAGTTTAAAATTCTAGATGGATTAATAACCAATTTTCACCTGCCTAAATCTACTCTTCTTATGTTAACAAGTGCTCTTGCAGGAAGAGATCTTATGCTAAAGGCCTACAGAGAGGCTGTGGATCATGAATATAGATTTTATAGTTTTGGTGATGCAATGTTGATATCTTGAATATCAAGGCTTTGCTCACATGTATAATCCGCCCAATCTTGTTTTTAGGTTCGCGTGATTTTTAAAATGGAGTTTGAGATGGAACTACCAGCGCCTGCAGAGAATATTCTTAATGAGCTAGGTTTAAATCCGGTAATTTCTGCGGCCGGTACAACAACTGCCTATGGGGGAAGTAGGTTGCGCCCAGAGGTCATGGATGCGATGAACCGTGCATCAAATACCATGGTAAATATTGATGCACTAAATGCGGCGGCGGGAAAAGTCTTGGCACAATACAGTGGTGCCGAAGCTGGCCTTGTTACCAGTGGTGCTGCTGGAGGGCTTGTTTTACAGGCCGCGGCGGTTATTGCTGGTACGGATCCAGTCAAGATGAATAAACTTCCAGATACCGATGGGATGAAGAATGAAATTATCATTCACCGCAGTCATAGGTTTCCTTACGATCAATGCTATCTTTCAGTTGGGGCAAAGTTTGTTGAAATTGGAGATGGTAGGCGATGTAATGAATGGGAACTTGAAGGTGCCTTTACCGAGAATACGGTGGCAGCAGCGTATCTTTTTTCACCATTTATAACTAGGAGAGCTATCCCTTTTCCCCGTTTTTGTGAGATATCTCATGCTAATGGAATTCCTGTGATAGTTGATGCTGCTTCATACACTCCCCCTAGGTCAAATCTAAAACAATATATTGCTCAAGGAGCAGATCTGGTTATATATAGCGGAGGCAAGGGGGTGAGAGGTCCGCAAGGTACAGGAATACTTTGCGGCAGGGCAGATTTAATTGAAGCTGCCTACGCCAATGCAAGTCCACACCAGTTTATCGGTCGGGGATTAAAAGTCGCCAAAGAAGAGATCATAGGGCTTGTAAAGGCATTGGAGATATTCGTAAACGAAGACGAGGATGCGGAAAACGAAAGATATAAGCGTATGTGCTCTAAAGTGGTGGATGCGCTGGTTGAAGTCCCCGGGCTGTCTGTGAAAATTGTTCATGACAGATATGATTACCTGATACCTATGGCTCAGATCTGTTTCACAGATGAGTGGAATGGAGCATCAAGAGATACTATTTGGGAAGAACTTGCTAATGGTGACCCAGCGATTTATCTGGGTAATATCGGGAATCCTGATGAACTCTTGGTGGACCCGTTTAACCTGACAGATCCAGAGTTAGAGGTAGTAATTGAAAGATTGCATAATAAGTTAGTCGGTTAATTTAAAAAGAATTGTAAGGGTAGGTATATTAGATATGTTAGATAGATTTAAAGTTCCGAAAGAAGATATTGTGAGAGTTGATCATGAGTCTCTAGAGGAAACGGTGAAAAACGTTTTCATGAAAATGGGTGTTGTGGAAGGTGATGCTGAGGAAGGGGCTCACGTTCTGGTGTCAACAGACCTCAGAGGCGTTGAAACTCATGGTGTGTCTAACATGTTGAGAAGTTACGTCTCTAGCTATAACGAAGGGACTCTTAACCCAAGACCAAATTGGTCGATAGAGAGAGAGTCTCCAGGTACCGCAACGATAGACGCAGATAAGGGTCTGGCAGTTATCCTAGGCCCAAAAGCAATGAGGATAGCCATAGACAAAGCATCCAAGGTGGGTGTTGGGGTCGTTACCATGAAAAATGCCGGCCATTCTGGAGCTATTGGGCATCATGCGATGATGGCTGCAAAACAGGATATGGTCGGAATGACTGCCACCGCTGGAGGTATGTCTGTACTTCCTACTTTCGGTGCGGAGCCCAGGTTGGGTACAAACCCAATCGCCATAGCAGCTCCTGCTAGAAACAACCCGCCCTTTTTATTTGATGCAGCTACTTCAGCAATAGCTGGTAATAAATTATCATTGGCCACCAGAGTTAATGCTGACCTTCTACCGAATTGGATATCAGAGTTGGATGGAAGCCCCATCTCCGATGAAATTCCAATGAGGGAAAGAGGGCAGTTCTATCAACTGCCCCTTGGCGGTACAAGAGAGCAGGGTTCTCACAAAGGTTATGGGTTTTCCATGATGGCTGAAGTGTTAGCCACATTACTTAGTGGGGCGATTTCTCCGATGGTACTTGGAAGTGGAGGTTCTGGGCATCACTATTTCTGTGCTTACGATGTCGCTTCGTTCACAGATGTGGACGAATTCAAAGACAATATGGATAACATGTTGCAGACCTTGAAAGATACTCCTCCTGCTCCAGGTCATGAAAGAGTTATGTATCCTGGACTCTCAGAGTATGAGGAGGAACAGGAAAGAAGGAGTAATGGTATTCCCCTTCATACTGAAGTTGTGGAATGGTTCACTGATATAACAAGTGAATTGTCTATTCCAATGGTGAAGATTGTTTAACGGGTAGATTTAGAGTCTTTTTCTGAATGCCTATGCTCAATTGGTATAGGCATTCCTATCTTTATTAAATAGCTACTGGCGTTAATCATTTGAATTTATTGACCGATAGGATATCAAGTATTCAAATTGGGACCTATAGGATTTCACCAGTACATGATTTAATTTAATAGGCGTTAGCAATTTTAATTGTGGAACTGCCTGTAGAATTTAGTGAATTATTTCTTATTTAATAAGAAGAGTCTTTCCTAAATAGATCGGACTTTGGCTAATAAGGTGGAAAAATAATAATGAGTTGGCTAATTGGTAGCGGAAACACCCTTTCTTTGTTTATGGGTTCAATGCTGTTATTGGTAATGCTTGTTGTTGGTTGTGGTGATGACTCGAATCCTTCTTCCAATTTAGACCTTGTCGACCCGTCCCGTGGGGACATTAATATGTCCGGATCTGTTGAGATTGATGGCTCTAGTACGGTATATCCGGTCTCTGAGGCAGTTGCGGAAGAATTCAACGAGTTATATCCAAACGTGCGCGTAAATGTAGGTGTTTCTGGCACTGGTGGGGGATTTAAGAGATTTACTGCTGGAGAGACTGACATATCAGATGCGTCTCGACATATTAAAAATCCTAAGGAGACAAGTGCAGCAGAATCGAATGGTATTGAGTATGTTGAACTTAGGATCGGAACTGACGGATTATCTGTAGTGGTCAGCCCGGATAATGATTTCGTAGAATGTTTGACCATTGATGAGTTGAAGAAAATATGGGAGCCAGGATCTTCTATCAATAATTGGAGCCAAGTTCGTGTTGGATTTCCAGATCAGAAGATGAGGCTATATGGCCCTGATACTGACTCAGGCACATTTGACTATTTCACTGAGGAGGTAATGGGAGAGGTCCAGTTGTCGCGTCCTGACTATACTGCCTCTGCGGACGATAATGTACTCATTCAAGGTATATCAGGAGATAAAGGATCGCTTGGTTATTTTGGGTACGCTTACTATAGAGAGAGTAAAGATAAGCTAAATTTGGTAGCAGTTGATAGCGGTGCGGGGTGCGTTGCTCCAAGTGAGATTACGATATCTTCGGGAGAATATAGCCCCCTATCTAGGCCACTTTTTATTTATGTGAACCTTACAAGTTTGAAAAGGCCGGAAGTTAGGAAATTTGTAGACTTTTATATGGATCATGGACCTGCTTTGACTGAAGAGGTAGGCTACATTTCTTCGGATGAAACTGTGTATAGTGAAAATAGAGATCTGCTTAAATAGGCACAGATCCTTTGCCCAGTTTCAGTAGATATTATTTCATTTATATAACTGTCTTCACTTTCGCTGGAATAAATTCATGCGAACCTAAGTTTATTAGTAACTTGTTGACGTCAAAGAATGACCGTTTGAGACGTTGTGATTAGTTTAACTGTTCTGGGGTTTTGAGAACGATAGTTTTCCTGAACCTGTCTGGGATGATTGAATCAGTCTATTGATCCTTCTCTTTGGAGGGTGAATAATGGACTAAGTTATTTGAGATACGTTTAGCCCTGCTAAATTGGGAGTGAATTCTAACAACGTCATGACAGGAAGAACTAGTCCAAGGCGCAGGAAGTCTGCTCACTTCGAAGGATCCATCGTTAAGTGGATATTTTTTGGATGTGCAACCTTATCCATTTTAACGACTGTGGCGATCCTGGTTACCTTGATATATCAGGCATCCAGTTTCTTTTTTGAAGTAAGTTTGTGGGAATTCTTGACAGGTACTCGATGGACCCCTATTTTGAAACCCCGTGCTTATGGAGTTCTACCTCTTGTATCTGGCACATTACTGGTCACGCTCATAGCGGCTGCGGTAGCCTTGCCGATAGGATTAATGACAGCTATATTCCTGTCTGAATATGCTCCGGATAAGATTAGAAGGATCATAAAACCCATTCTTGAAATTCTTGCGGGGATTCCTACTGTGGTATACGGCTATTTTGCTCTCACTTTTGTCACCCCACTTTTGCAAGGTGTTTTTGATAACCTCATCATTTTCAATGCTCTCAGTGCGGGGTTAGTAATGGGAGTGATGATCATCCCCATGGTTTCTTCTCTTAGTGAGGACGCAATGATGTCCGTTCCTCGCAGTTTGCGCGAAGCCGCTTATGCTCTTGGAGCCACTCGATATGAGGTTAGTTTGCGTGTGATTGTTCCAGCTGCTTTGTCCGGCATAATCGCAGCTTTCATTTTGGCATTGTCACGGGCTATAGGGGAGACGATGCTCGTCACTATAGCTGCTGGAGCTACTCCTAGAATGAGCTTCGACCCAATGGAAAGCATACAAACAATGACGGCTTACATAGTTCAACTTTCCTTGGGAGAAGCACCAGTGGGTTCTTTGGAATACAACACTATATTTGCTGTGGGGTTGCTACTCTTTGCTATTACATTTGTAATGAATTTGCTGGGTTTTTGGGTAGTGCGTCGATTTAGGGAGGTCTACTGAAATGGGGAGTAATAATCCTACCTCAGGTCAGTTGAGACCCAGGCGTGTTTTAAGACGCACGATTGGTGGATTTGTTTATGCTGCCTTTCTTTTATCGGTATGTGTGGGAATTGTTGGGCTGATGGTTTTGTTATATGAAGTTCTTACGACAGGATTACCTTGGCTAAACTGGCAATTTCTAACTGACTATCCATCTCGTCACCCCGAGGAGGCCGGTCTTTTTTCAGCTATAATGGGGACAGTCTGGCTAATGGCTATGACTGCTATTTTTACGGTACCTGTTGGTGTAGGAGCTGCGATATATCTTGAGGAATATGCTCCTCGTAATTTATTCACCAGAATTATTGAGATAAATGTCGCTAACTTAGCAGGAGTTCCATCGATAGTGTATGGATTGCTTGGTCTCGCTCTATTTGTAACATGGTTTGAACTGGGAAGAAGTATTCTTGCTGGGTCAATGACGTTGTCATTACTAGTGTTGCCGATCGTTATTCTAGCCTCCAGAGAAGCTATAAGGGCGGTGCCAGATTCATATAGGCAGGCCGCTTACGCAATGGGCGCGGACCAATGGCAAGTTATTAAAGGGGTTGTGCTACCGTCAGCACTCCCAGGAATATTGACAGGAACTATTCTTGCGATGTCTCGAGCAATTGGTGAAGCAGCACCGGTTATAGCGATTAGTGCACTTGTGTATCTTACCTTTATTCCATCCCATCCAATGGAAAGATTTACTGTGCTACCCATCCAGATTTATAACTGGGTTGCCCGACCTCAAGATGAATTTAGAGGACTGGCTGCGGCTGGAATAATAGTTCTTTTGGTAATTCTTTTATCAATGAATGCAATAGCTGTATTTTTGCGCAACAAATACCAGATACGTTCCGAGGAATAATTTGTATGACGATACCAAACGAACACCTATCAGAGGATGGATCCACAGGATCTAAAGATATTGTGTTACAAGTCAGGAATCTCAATGTGTATTATGGGGACTTTTTGGCAGTAAAAGATGTAACTATGGATGTCAAAAAGAATTCAGTTACAGCTCTTATAGGGCCTTCTGGATGTGGTAAAAGCACTTTTCTGAGGTGTCTAAATAGGATGAACGATCTCATCATGGGAGCCTCAGTTAAAGGCGAAGTGATGTTTGAGAATCGTAATCTTTATGACGATGACGTGGACGCCACTGAAATTCGATCCCGTATTGGGATGGTTTTCCAAAAACCTAATCCTTTTCCGAAATCGATATACCAAAACATTGCATTTGGGTTGAAGGTAAATGGGTTTGATGGGGATATGGATGAGGCGGTGGAACGCTCATTACGTCAGTCGGCGTTATGGGAAGAAGTGAAGGATAGACTAGGCGATAGTGCATTCGCTCTTTCTGGTGGACAGCAGCAAAGATTGTGCATAGCTAGGGCACTTGCAATTGAACCTGAGATTTTACTTATGGATGAACCTGCCTCAGCCCTGGACCCAATCGCTACGTTAGCAATTGAGGATTTGGTTAGAGATTTAAAAACTAGATATACGATTGTGATTGTTACTCACAATATGCAGCAGGCTGCGAGAGTATCTGATGAGACCGCATTCTTTATGGTAGGAGAAAATCGATCTGGATATTTAGTAGAGCATGATGATACTCAGAAGATTTTTACCAATCCTACAAACCCGCGGACTGAAGAATACATAACAGGTCGGTTTAGCTAAAGGGGAGGTGCATAATGCCGAGAGAAGATTTTGAAAGAAACCTTAAAGGTTTGGAGGATGATGTCGTTCAGCTCTCTAGCAGGGTAGAAAATGCTATTTTCAAATCTATAGAGGCATTGAAGGAACGCGATATTACTGCCTCACAGAAGGTAGTTGACGATGATGACGTTATAGATGAAGAACAGCAGGCGATTGAAGATCGCTGTATAGATTTGATAGCCCTAGAGGCGCCCATGGCGGGAGACCTCCGGGTATTAATTGCAGCTATGATGGTAGCCAATGAACTGGAGCGTATGGGCGACTACGCAGAAGGCATAGCAAAGATCAGTCTTTCTATGGGTAATCTTCCTCCTTTGAAGCCTTTGATTGATATTCCCAGAATGGCTGACAAATCTGTTGATATGCTACGCCGTAGTACACAGGCATTTGTAAACCGTGATGTTGAGTCTGCGACGGCGGTTCTTTTGGCTGATGACGAAGTAGATGATATTTATGAGCAGGTCTATAGAGAACTATTGACCTACATGATGGCTGATCCATCCACAATTCAAAGGGCGACCTATCTTTTATGGGTTGCACATGATTTGGAAAGAGTTGCTGATAGAACGACCAACATTGCTGAAAGAGTCATATATCTTGTTACAGGTGAGACGAAAATAGAGTATCCCAGGTAATTATCAGGGTATCTCTGGAAGTGTTATTGCCAGATTACTTTCATGTCTAAAAAAGAAGCGAGTGACTCAGCCATTGGTTCAAATATATCTGTCACTTCAGTGGTTTTTCCTGTCTCGTGAGTGATTGAAGTAGCTTTAACGTCAGGCATTCCACAAGCTACGATATGTTCGAAATATGAAAGATCTATGTTGGAGTTTAGTGCAAACCCATGGGTGGACGTAGCTGTGCTGATTCGTATGCCTATAGAGGCTATCTTTGCCCCATTCACCCACACCCCTGTAGGTCTATTCTCGATATCAGTCGCAATTCCTAATTCATCAAGCAAAGTGGATATCGATTTTTCCAGGTTATTTACGTAGGCTAGAGGACCCAAGTTATTGGCTCTTCGCAAATTTATAATTGGGTATCCCACAAGCTGGCCCGGGCCGTGATAGGTGACCTCGCCGCCCCTATCTGTGTGGTGAACTTCCGCACCAATTTTGGCAAGCTTGGTGCTATCAGTGAGTATATCCTCGTTTTTTCCGCGTCGCCCCAGCGTATAGACGTGAGGGTGTTGTAGCAATATGAGCCGGTCAACGCCCTTTTCTGATACGGATTTGTGAGCCTCACGTTGAAGTTGTAATCCTTCCTGATAACTAACTATCCCGTGATATTTTGTTAGTAATGTTGTCATAACACATGCTGATTAATATATTTGGGTGTTTAAGTTAATAGACTCTAGTTGGTCCTTAACGGACCTATTGAATCCACTAGCATGTTCACCGTCTATAATCCTATGATCAAACGAAAGGCATATATTCATCATTGAACGTATGGCTATTGCGTCATTGACTACTACCGGACGTTTCACTATTGCTTCAGTTGTTATTATTCCGGCCTGAGGGTAATTGACTAAAGGCTGTGAAGCTATTGAGCCTAGTGCTCCCGTGTTATTAACGGTGAATGTGCCGGATTGGACGTCGGATACAGTTAAAGTTCCTTCTCGGGCTCTTGTGGTTAGGTAATCTAATTTATGTGCTAAACCCGATATGCTTAGGGTATCGGCATTTTCAATGACTGGTACAACTAGCCCGTCTGGTGCTGCAACTGCAATCCCCAAATTGATCTGGTGTTTGAGGATAATCGAATCCTCGTTCCATGAGGAGTTGAGCAGTGGAATTTCCTTAAGTGATTCTGAAACTGCTTTTAGAACAAAAGGGAGATAGGTAAGGTTAACTTTTTCTCTTTTTTGGAAATCGTCTTTTACCTTATTTCGTAATTCTACAAGGCCACTAACATCTACTTCTACCAGGCTCCAAGCCTGCGGTATAAGTGTTGCACTTTTTACCATGTTAGATGCGATCATTTTTCGAACTGGCGATAAAGTGATTTTCTCTTCATCGTTTGCAAGGACGTTGGGATATGTACCTTCTGTCCGTACTGAATCAGTGTTGGAGCTCTTTTTATCGTCCTGGTCAATGCTCTTGCTATCGACGGAGGTTTTCTCTGAATCTATAAAGTTTTGTAGATCCTTTTTTGTGACTCTCCCATTTCTGCCAGTACCGGTGACCATTTCTAAGTTGATATCGTGTATCTCTGCAAGGCGCGTGACAGCAGGAGAATATATAACTCTGCTTCCTCTATTTTGACCTTTTATAGATGAGGCTGAATCGATGATGCCTCCAGATCCCGTTGGGCCAACAGGGGCTACGTCCTTGAGCAAAATACCGGTCGTGCCGATCTCTTTATCCTGCTCCGAAGAGGGCTCTAGATCAGCGGGATTATCCTCAGTAGTGGGGGCAGCTTTTTCATTTTCTGATTCTATATCTGCTATTACGCCCCCCATGGGGATTGTTTCGCCTTCTACAGCTATTATTTCCCGTAGTGTTCCAGCCACCGGTGATGGGAGTTCCATAGCCACCTTATCAGTCACTACCTCAACGAGCGGGTCGTATTTCTCAATCTTGTCGCCGACCGCTACCAGCCATTTTCCGATGATGCCTTCGGTTACAGATTCTCCAACTTGGGGAAGTTCTATTTTCAAGTTTTAATACTCCGCTAGTTGTCGGACGGAATTTGCGATTTTCTCAGAGTCAATCATGTACATTTCTTCAAGTGGAGGAGCAAATGGCATTGCTGGAATTTCGGGACCAGCCAAACGTGATACCGGACCATCAAGATATTCAAAAGCGTTTTCAGATATTATCGCAGAGACCTCGGCTCCGACTCCCAAGGCTTTGTTGTCTTCATGAACTATAAGCACTTTACCTGTTTTTTTGGTTGTTTCTAATATTGCATCTATGTCCAGGGGTCTTACAGTTCTAAGATCTAATACTTCAACATCTATGTCATCCATCTCTACAGTTTCAGCCGCTTCGAGGCAATGGTGCAGCATTAATCCATAAGTTATTATCGTTACGTCACTACCTTCCCGCTTTAGATCAGCTTTCCCGATCGGCAGAGTGTATTCAGCGTCTGGTACTTCACCTTTGACCAGTCTGTAGGTTCTTTTATGTTCCAAAAATATGACAGGGTCGTCATCTCTAATGGCTGATTTGAGGAGACCCTTCGCGTCGTAGGGTGTTGAAGGTGTAATAACTTTTAATCCAGGGGTATGAGCGAAAAAAGCTTCTACGCTTTGGGAGTGGTAAAGAGCACCTCTTACTCCTCCGCCATGAGGGGCACGAAGTACCATGGGCGCGTTGAGTTTTCCTTGTGTCCCATATCTTACTTTTGCTGCTTCCCCAACTATCTGGTTTATGGTCGGCCAGATAAAGTCTCCAAATTCAATCTCGGCGATTGGTCTCATGCCATGCATCGCAGCTCCCAGAGCAACTCCCGCAATTGAGGACTCAGCTAGCGGAGTATCGATGACCCTATCCTCCCCGAACTCTTGAAGAAAGCCTTCCGTCGCAAGGAAAACTCCTCCCCTAGCTCCGATATCCTCTCCCATAACGAATACTGTCTTGTCTCGTCTCATCTCTTCCTGCATGGCGTCGTGGACAGCCTCGAGAACGGTTTTTATGGTCATGCTGGGTTATCCCCGACTACATGTTTATAAAAGTCATTTGTTGCGGGATAAGGCGCGTTTTCGGCCTCTTCTGTCGCTTCATTAACGATCTGTCGAGCATCTTTGTTAATTAAGTCTTCCTGTTCCTCATCAAGGGTGTCGGAAGAGTACAAGAGGTCTTTCAGCATTTGCAGGGGGTCTCTTTTTTTGGCCTCTTCGATTTCTTCTGGCGGTCTGTAGATTGAATCGTCATCGTCGCTTGTATGTGGTAAGTATCTCTCGACTTGAGCCTCTATAAGTGACGGACCTTGGCCTGAGCGGGCTCTCTGAGCTGCTTCAAAAGTAGCCTCATATACAGCGGTTATGTCACATCCATCTACCTCTATACCTGGCATTCCGTAACCTTCTGCTCTTGATGCCACGCTGTCCACTGCCATCTGATTCTTTAATGGAACTGATATTGCGTATTTGTTGTTTTCACAGAAGAAGATGACCGGGAGTTTATGGATAGCGGCAAAATTCATCGCTTCATGGCAATCCCCTGCACTCGAAGCGCCATCACCAAAGTAAATTATCACTACCCGGTCTTCGCCCTTCATTTTTGCGGATAGAGCTGCACCTACACCTTGCGGAATGTGAGTAGCGACTACGTTAGACAAATTTATTATTCCGTATTCAGGATGGGCACCGTGTGTCGGAAATTGTCTGGCACCACTTAGTGGCTCCCCTTCTTTTGCTACAAATCCTTTAATTATTTCTGTTGGTGTAAGTCCAAGCTCTAGAAGTACGGCCAAGTCTCTGTAATAAATATAAAACTGGTCGTATCCTTTCTTGAGCGCTTCCACGGATCCAATTTGTCCTGCTTCGTGTCCCTGTGATGATGCCATTATTGCTGCTTTACCCTGTCGGTTAAGCATCCAAATGCGCTCGTCCAATGCACGGCAAAGTACCATGCGACGATACATCGAAAGCAGGTCAGGACTGTCGGTTGGTTTTTCATCAACGACCGGGGTTTGCTTGTTTGATTTAGTATTGGATACCGCGGGTTTATCTGTCCCACTTTCTGCTGCAGTGCGAACTGCTCTTTCGAAAGCTCCGTTTTCATGATTGCCTGTTTGTTCAGCCAAGTGGACTATTACCCCTTACCAGAGTCTGGTTTAAATGCACCATTTTTAAGTTTATTCATATTAGACTGAATCATTTTTATATGAACGTGAACATAGCATGTGCATTTTACTTACCGTTGATTCACATGGTCAAAGTCGTTCTTTGATAACCATTATTGGGATCGAATTTTTTAGTTACGTTCGATAATACTTGATATATTTAAACTATAAATGGGCCAAGTATTGTCCTGAAATATCCATACCTACCAAACCGCTATATGCATTTAGTAGTCGTGATGTGACTGGTCCTGGTATTTCACCTTCCCCTATTCTCGAACCATTTATTGAGTTCACTGGACAGATACAGAAGCTGGTTGAAGTCACAAACGATTCATCAGCAGTATAGGCGTCGTAAAGGTCTATATCTTCCTGTCGGGTTTCTATTCCCAATTCCTGGGCAAGTTCTATAGTTGTTGAACGACTTATGCCTGCCAATATGAACTGTTCTCGCGGAGTTATTACCGCTCCATCTCTGACAATGAAAAAATTACTTCCTGGGCCTTCAGAAAGATTCCCATTCATATCCAATAAAATAGGCCATCCGTCAGGATTTCGATCTCGCACTTCAAATTCTGCTTGTACCAGATTGGCGTAATTTTGTATTTTCGCCCGAGGGCTTAGCACCTCAGGTGGTGTTCTTCTCACCGAAGGGATTACGACGGGCATTCCATCACGATAGTATTTTGCTCTCGCTTCAAACGGCAACGGGACGGTCTCTATTATGATTGTTGGTTCCTCACCATCAGGGCCAGAAATACCTCTGGATACTCTTTGGGTTACCCAGTAGTCATCGCTACTCTCGATTAGCGGAAGATTAAGGTTCAGTATTTCCATCGTGATACTGGCCATTTTTGAGACATCCATACCGGGTTCCAGACGGGCGTATTTAAGAGAGCTGTGAAAGCGTTCAGGGTGATGATCAAGTTGGAAGATATTGTGGTTGAAATGGCGCGTGGTATCAAAGACTGAATATCCTTGAAGAAATCCCCGGTCGTGTATGGAAATGGTTGCACGACTCTCAGGAACTATATCTCCGTTTACATAGGCAACTCTTTCTGATGGCATCAATCCCTCCCCAAATCTGATTCTATCTACTAAGCAGAACCTATAGACCTGAAACGATATCCCACGTTCCAAATTGTTTCGATATAGGGTTCATCCGGATTATTCTCTATTTTGCTTCTAAGTCTTCTTATGTGCACATCTACGGTTCGTGTACCGCCGAAATAATCGTAACCCCATATTTGGTTTAGCAATGTCGCTCTGTCATATACTCTGCCAGGGTTTGATGAAAGAACTAGAAGTAACTCATATTCCTTGAAACGAAGGTCTACTCGCTTCCCTTTGACAGTTACCTCATAATTTGTCGGATTGATGATGAGGTCATCCCTGACTATTACATCGTCAGCCATCGGTGACTTGTTTACATTTATTGCCCTTTTTGCCCTTAGAATGAGTTCATCCTCGTATATTGGTGATGTTATAAAGTCAGTAATATCCAGTTCGGAATCTACATCTAGAACGTTATCTGCCGGCACTATTGCTAAAGTGGGAATTTTTGATAGAACACATTTTTCAACGATATGTTGTAAATGCTGCTCAGAAATATATGGAAGATCCAAAATTACCAGATTAATGTGGTTAGTATTGCCGTTGTTGATTCTCTCTAAAAGAGAGATCGAGTCTTTATCAGAAGATAGGAGTATAGTCCCTATCCCCTCATGGTCTAAAACGGCCAATGTATCGGGTTGTGACATGTTTTGAGAAACTGAATATTTTCGGCTAATCATCTTTAAAGTGGGAATACTATTTGAAAGAAGTTGACCTAGGACAAGCTGTATAAGTGGTCCTCAGTATAGCAAACACGAAATTTTTCAGAATAACAGTTCCTTGATTTTGCGGAGTACCTTCGGTTTTGCCCACATATTGGTCGTTACTGTACTATTAATGGGGTAAGCCTCTGCGCTTGGATATACTTATTACCAGAATTGATGCGAAGAAGTTCGGAAAATTGGAGGGAATCATAATGAATCCTCGCTCCATGCGGAGCATTTTCATATATCTCCTTATATCTGTTGCTGTAATAGCCATATTTTTCACAATGTTTAGCGAACCATTTGGTGGGTCCAAAGAAGTTCCGATAACGGAAATAATAGGGCGGGCTCAATCTGGCGAACTTAAATCTGTTGTTGTAAACGGAGACTCGTTAGAAGCTACGACAATTAATGACGAAACTCTTACTTCGAGGAAAGAATTAGGTTCATCTATTGTTGAGCAATTGGAGTCTGCTGGAGTTAATAACGGGAGAGGCAAGGTAGATATAGTCGTAGAGTGTCCAGGTGGATTTGGTAACTTACTCGGCATATTACTCAATTTGCTCCCGATAATTTTCTTTGGTGCGATTTTGCTTTTTATGATGAGGCAAGCTCAAGGAGGAGCTAACAATGCTTTGGGATTTGGTAGGAGCAAAGCTAGAATGTTTACTGGTGCAAAAGCAACAGTAACTTTTGATGATGTTGCAGGAGTAGAAGAAGCAAAAGAAGAATTACAGGAAGTTGTAGATTTTTTGAAATCTCCTGAAAGATTTTTAGCTCTTGGAGCTAGAATTCCTAGAGGTGTTTAATTAGTTGGACCTCCTGGTACTGGCAAAACTTTAATGGCCAGAGCAGTAGCTGGTGACGCTGAAGTACCTTTTTTCTCAATAAGTGGCTCAAAATTTGTTGAAATGTTAGGAGGACTTTGGGC